>Ga0181516_10000052_pt1 | contig 120502 bp, 118 predicted proteins | sample PEATcosm2014_Bin_25_FD_121104 | JGI IMG/M metagenome (GOLD analysis project Ga0181516, IMG submission 121104) | Peatland microbial communities from MTU Mesocosm Facility, Houghton, MI, USA - PEATcosm2014_Bin01_10_metaG | ecosystem: Environmental > Terrestrial > Soil > Wetlands > Peat | place...
CTGGCGGGAGGCGCTCAACTGCTTCTCTGTGCTGTGGGAAGCTCGCTTCCCACAGCACAGAGGCTAATCGGAAACAAAACTTCAACCAGACTGTTTACACAAAAGACTGGACACTACCTTGCTCCCGGTCGCACCCACTTTGCCGCTCTTGCCGAGCATTACCTGCGGGCGGACTTCGGGGAGGATGCAGTGCGTCCCAAATCCGAGAACACCGCCCTTACCGTTCAACATATCGTCCGCGACTACCTCATCCCGAGGTTTGGAACCCAAATCGCGGAGGATATCAAACCCCTCGACATCCAACGCTGGCTCAATTCTCTCCATACGGACAAGGGACTGGCCTGGACATCGGTCTCCAAGATTCGCGGCGTTATGCTCCGTGCCTACAAGACCGGCATCCTGCACGAGTTGGTGTCGAAGAACCCGGCGCAGCCGGTTGAAACAAGGAGTACGTCAGACTACCGGGCTATTGTCATCACACCGCAACAGACCCGGTCGATTCTGCGCACTCTGTCTAGCCCGCTTCATCGCATTCTGGTATACACCTGTGCCGCAACCGCTCTTCGGGCATCGGAACTGATAGCTCTACGATGGGTGGATCTCCGGTTCGACGAGGGACGCATCCGCATCTGCAAACGCTGGTCACGCGGGAAAGAAGGCGCGACCAAGACAACATATTCGGATGGCTTTGTACCGCTGCATCCCAGTCTGGCCCGCCATATGCGGGCTTGGCGCGCTCGAACACCCTACGCGAAGGATACGGATTTTGTGTTTCCCTCCTTCAAGGCAAGCGGCAAGGTTCCCCTCAGCGCGGGCATCTTCGCAGCGGATCATCTGCGTCCGGCCGCCACCAGCGCCGGAGTACGGATTCCCGAGGGCTACCGTTTTGGCCTCCATAACCTTCGCCACTCGCTTTCCAACTGGATGGTGAACAAGGCGAAAGTGGACCCCAAGACGGTTCAAGGAATTCTGCGGCATAGCCGGGTTCAGACGACGCTCGACCTGTACACGCAGGGCGATGCGGATGAAACACGCGCGGCTCAGGGGGCGTTTCTCAAGGCGTTGAGAACGCACTCATGCGCCGTGCAATAGTGTGGGCTGGATTGTGGGTTGAGGATTTGCGGTGAAAATGCCGTAAGTGCTTGATAAATATGGTAGGCACGACTGGATTCGAACCAGCGACCTCTTCCGTGTCAAGGAAGCGCTCTAACCAACTGAGCTACGCGCCTGTACATTCAACTTCAGACAGTCTATCAGGACCGGGGCGGTTGAGAAAAGCTGGGCGAAACGTACCTGCCGTGCTGTACCATCGTTGACAAACACTGAATGCCCTGGCCACGGGCTTGATGCCGGATTCAGGGGCTCCAGAGCAGTATGTCTTCAACCGCCATGAACGATCTTGCAAGAGAACGATTTCGCCGCTACCGCACCACTCCCAACTTGCTTACGCTGTTGCGCATCTGCCTTGCGCCGTTTCTGGTTGCTGCTATTTTGGGGGCGCATTTCGCGCTGAGCTTTGCGCTCTTTGTGGTCGCCGGTCTCACCGACGCGCTGGATGGACTGCTGGCTCGGCTGCTGAAACAGCGCTCCATGCTGGGCGAGTACCTGGACCCGGTGGCCGATAAACTGCTTCTCAGCACCCTCTTTCTGGTGCTGATGCACATGTCTCTGATTCCAGTCACGGTGACGGTTCTGGTCTTTGGCAGGGATGTGGGCATCCTGGTGGTTGCGGCGATTCTCTATGCGGCCACCGGGCGGCGCGAATTCTCTCCCAGCCTCTTCGGCAAGGCGAACACGCTGGCCCAGGTGGCCGCCGTGGCTGCGGTGCTGCTGCACCAATTGACCGCTGCCCGCTGGGTTGCGGTATTCGAGGCGTGGGCTCTCTATGCAACCATGGCCCTGACCGTGGCCTCGGGGCTGCAATATTCATGGATCGCGGCCCGCCGCGTTGGCGCACAGCCAGTCAGCGGCCATGGCGGCAAGTAAGACCTGCGCCGCCGCCCTGCCTCAGGAGTCTTCCAGACTGGGTTCTGATTCGGCGGCGTCTTCGATCTCCATATCGCGAAACTCTTCGGAGTCGAAAACATCGCCACACTCCATGCACTCGACATATTCAGTGTCTTCGTGCCGGGAGACGACGCGTACCTTGGGGTGTTTGCAGACTGTGGCCATCGTTCGTGGATTCGGTGGTTTGAAGAACTCTACTGGCCAAATTGTAGCGGAAGTCAAGTCAAAATGCCTAGACCTTTGAATTAATTGAAAAAATCCAAGTGTCCAGATTTATTTTCGAGCACCAACGGACACCAGCGAAAGGCACAAGATCATAACGAGTCCTAAATGCTCTATCGGCTCAGCTTGAGGTTTTCGTGTCTAGTGTCCGGGTGGACACTGCGCGGGCTTTGCTGCGGCCCGTAGGCCGCACCCGCAAGGGCGGGCACTCACTTCGCATCTGCTGCCCTGCCGGTGGAACGGGGACCATTCAACATGCAGAGCAAATGGGCTCGGCCTGGACCAACACCAACTGCCTGGTGCTCGGCCAGCGCCGGGTCGATGAAAAGTCCAATAAAATCACGGCCATCCCCAAACTTCTTGATGCGCTGGAGTTGAGTGGAACTGTAGTGGCCATTGATGCGATGAGCTGCCAGCGAGCCATCGCCGAGAAGATTATCTTGAAGAATGCCGATTATATCTTGGCTGTCAAAGAGAACCAAGGCCATCTTCTGGAGGAGATCAAAGACTCTTTTCAGATGCTGAGCGCCGATGCCGCAGCGGAAGAGATTGATTGCGGCTACGGGCGGGTCGAGCAACGCCGCTGCCCACCTGGATGCAATTCTCTCAGAGGCGTTTCTAAGTATCCGCCACCGAAGGACACCACGAAGAATCGCTAAAATACCGATGGACAGTGGGGATTTCTATGGTTTGGACACTCACGCCCTGTTCAATGAATGTGGGTTCAACCAGCGTTGGACCACCCACCTGCTTTGCAGGCCAGCTTCTATTGCGGATACCATGTGTCTTTGCGAAGAATTACAAGTCTTGCGCGGCGGGGTTGCAGCGTGATACGTTTTGCTCCGCATTTTCAGGAACCGCGAAACCGAAAACAGACGCAAGGGCCTTGCTCGTTGTAAAAGCAGAAAAGGCCCTTGCGCATTTTGCGGAATATGAGCTACTTGCCTGCCGTGCCTAAAGGAGCGCCATTGCCTGAGCAGGGATCCCATCCGCTGACTGCCGACCAGCCCTCATAAAATCCGCATGAACCGGCGGTAATGTCACGAAAATCCGCGGATGTTTTTGCGCTTGCGTAGATCAGTGCTTCTTCAGCGGCGGTCGATGCACTGAAGTGGCCGGCATGATTGACGATACCGGCCCACAGCGGCGCGGCTACACTGGTGCCGCCGAAGATGCTCCAGGCGTACAGAGTACCGCCGTAGTTGTTCTCATAGCTGTTGTAGACCCAGACACCGGTTCTTGGGTTTCCTACCGCAGCCACATCCGGTACGCCGCGATGAGTGCCGACGAGCGCGGAGATGCCACTCTGAAAGGCGGGTCGCGCTTCGTATTGGCTGAAGCCGCCGCCGGTATCTTCCCATGCAAGCTCGCCCTGAAAGTTCAGATTGGATGGATTGCGCGAGATGGTGGTGCCGCCTATGGCAACCACGTTGGGCGAGACGGTTGGATAACTCGTGCCTTCGCCATCGCCGCTGGCAGCAAAAAATACGACATTGGCGCCAGTAAACGCGGAGTCCGAATTAGCTTCCGTGGGGAATTCGTCGCCACCCCAACTCATTGAGACTTCACCGCCGCCCGCGGCCCGCACCAGCGCGATTGCTTTGGCCACCGCGGCCATCAGGTCGGCGTTGCTATTGGAATTGGCTTCGACCAGATAGATGTGTGCTGAAGGTGCAACGGCATGAGCCATCTCAATATCCAGTGCCGATTCCGAGGCCCAGCAACTCCACCCGCCATACTCGGCGCAATCAGGATCGGGCAGCGGCTTGGTTGCGCTCGGATACGCCACGGTGAACGTTGCCGAAGTGGGCGCGGCAACGCCAAACTGCTTGGAGTAGGCCGTCAAATCCACCAAGGCGGTCGGATAATCGTAAGCGTCAACGATGGCAATCGCCTTCGAGCCGCCCGTGGCGACCGTATTGAGGCTCACCGGATTGCAGCCGGCGGTTGCCGCGACCAAGCCATAAAGACAGGCTAGCGAGGCGGGAGTTTCCGCGTAAACTCCACTTATCGGCTGCGTCGCTTCCGGAGTGAACTCGGCTTCGCTGAATCCCACCACGCCCTCGGGACGGCCGGATGGAATAAGAATCTTGAATTGTGTGCGCGAACGAAGGCCAATATCCTCGGCGCGATGAATACTGGACTGAGGCAGAACAATGCGCCCGCTGCCGGCTGCGTGGTTTGCCAACGAGATCTCTTCCCTCATCTCGACCTGCGCAAAGAGCGTGGAACAGAGAACCAACGGCAACAGGAGAGTTGTAAGAATCGAGCGGGTCATGACTGCCTCTTTCAAATAAGTGCTGACCTATGCGGAAAATAACCGCGTCTGGGGCAGGCAGTTTTACCCGCCCCAAATCGACCTGATCGACACAGACCAGTCCACGGCGATTTCTCGCTGTGGATCTACTCCCTCATCGGCGTTTGTTTGATTGGTCTTTACTAATTATGTGAGGACTCTGAACCAAAGTAATAGAAATATGTGGGTCTGGTTTTAGCGCAGTGTCTTTATCTTGGCGCTAAGGCTACGAGCCCGTCTTGCGCTCATCTTCCAGCACTTCATCCAGCAAACCGCGCAGGCTGGCCGCGCGCAGATGGCCCGGTTGAGCTTCAGCACCCTGTATGGCCGCCGCCTGCGTGAGTTCGTCGGCCAGATTCAGCGCGGCCAGCACGGCCACGCGCAGCGAGTCCACGGTGCGCCCCTGCGCGGCCACGGCACGCATGCGCGAATCCACCAATTCGGCCAGGCTGCGAATGTGCTCCGCGTTCTGGCCGGAAAGGTGATAAGTCTGGTCGTAGATTTCAACGGTTACATAAGAATTTGTGTTGCCGGAATCCTCTTGAGCCATGCCGGACCTCACAATTCCAGCGCGTCCAACTGCGACAGCAGCCGCTCCACGCGCTGGCGAACCTGATCGCGTTCGCCGCGCAGTGAGCTGACTTCCTTCTGCAAATTTTCAGTCAACGGCGCTTGTTCGCGCAGTTGCGCCTCGGCCGTCGTGGCGCGCTCTTCGGCTGTCGCGCGGGCTTGCCGCTCCCACTTCACCAGATTCACCGCGCGATGAATCCGCTCTTCGAGCGCGGTAAAATCGTCCATGCTCAACGTCAGGTCGCTGGACTCTGAAGTTGCTTCAGACGTTGCTTCAGAAGTTGCCTCCGCCGCAGCCTCGGCAGGCTTTTCTTCGACGGTCTCTTCCGGCCGCTCCTCGACCATTACATCCGACTTCCACAACGATTCCGACATGGAAAACCTCCAAAAAATACAACTTGATCGAGCAAGTATAACGCCGGAACGGATTGTCTTGAGCGAATAATTAGCTTAACTCCGCAGCCGCGCCCCTACTTTGCCAACAGCCTCGACCACGCGTGCCTGAAAGTTCTGCAACTCCTCCTCGCGCAGCGTGCGGTCGGCGGCCTGAAACGTGGTGCCCAGCAATAATGCATATTCTCCAGCGCCCAGTTTCTTGTCGCGAAAGACCTCGCGCGCCCGCCACTCCACCAGTTCGGGAATGCGCAATGATGCCACCGCCCGATCAATTGCTTCCCAGGTGATTTTCTCGTCTAGAATCAGGGAAAAATCGCGGCGTACGGGCTGAAAGCGCGAAATGTCTCTGGCAGCAGGCTTGCGCAAAGCGAGTTTGTAGAGGCGGTCGAGTGATATTTCGCCCACCAGCACGGGCTCTTTCAACTTGCGCGCCGCCTCCTCGCGCGGATGCAACTGTCCGAACCAGCCCACGGTTGCGCCATCCACCACCACCCGCGCCGCGCGATAAGGGTGCAGCCACTGGGGCGTGATTTCCGCCTCGCCGTCGAAGCGGTCATAGTAAATGGACCGCGACTCAAAGCGCGCCAGCACTTGCTCCACCACGCCTTTTACATCGTGAAAATCGATCGCCCGCGCCGTGTGCAGCGAACTCTGCTGCGGCAAACTGCCCACCGCGCCAAAGGCCAGCGAAGGCCGCTCTTCAACTTTCTCCGTATTGCCAGAGAAGACCGTACCCACTTCAAAGAGCCGCACGTCGCTCACATCGCGGTGCAGGTTGCCGGCAATCATCGCCAGCATTCCCGGGATCAGAGAGGGCCGCAGCACTCCCGCCTCCTCGCTGAGCGGATTGCCCAGCGGAACCACAAGCCCAGGTTGCGGCGCAGTCAGCGCAGCCTCGGCAGCCGAGCAGAAAGTGCTGCCAATCGCCTCATGGAATCCGGCTGAGAGCAGCGTCCGCCTCACCTCGGACTCTTTTTCCGCCCACGGCAGCGCGCGCACTCCTTCGCCAAAGGCGGGCAGCGTATTGGCAAAGCGATTGTATCCGTAGACGCGCGCGACTTCTTCGATGAGGTCAATCTCACGGTCCATATCGAGACGCCAACTGGGCAAGGTCACTTGCCAAGCAGCTATTTCGGTCCCGAAAATCTCGGGGTGGACGCCCAACCCGCATCCCAGCGCCTTCAATACGCCTTCAACCGTCGCCGCGGTGATGCCCTCGGTGTCAATGGTCGCGCCCAGAATGCGCTTCACTTCACTGAATTCGAGCGAAACCGGCTGGCGGTTGGCGGTTCGCGCCTCAAGAGCGGGCACACGCACATCCACCAAATCGCCCTCAATCCAGCCGCCGCTTGCCAAAAGAATACTGCTGACGATAGCCGAAGCAACCGGCGCGGCATTAAAATCCGCACCGCGCTCAAAGCGGTGGCTGGCGTCGGTATGCAGCCCGTGCCGCCGCGCCGTGCGCCGCACGGCAACCGGATCGAACCACGCTGCCTCGACGAGCACATTCTTCGTCTCCGCGGTAATCATCGAATCCCAGCCGCCCATAACGCCAGCCAGACCTAAAGGCTTTACATGGTCGGCAATGATCAAGTCTTCGGGATCGAGTGAGCGCTCGACGCCGTCCAGCGTCTTGACGCGCTCGCCCTTCTTCGCGCGGCGCACGACGATGCCGCCTTCGATCTTGTCGAGGTCGAAGACGTGCGTGGGCTGGCCCATGGCGAGCCAGGCAAAGTTCGTCGCATCGACGGCGTTCGAGATCTGCTTCTGCTCCAGAAGCCCAAAGTAAGTGGCGACTTCCGCGCCCGCAAACCAATCCCGCGAGTTGGCGATAGTAACGCCGCGCAGCACACGCGCCGTGAAGCGCCCGCAGGCGTCCTCGGCCTCGATTTCTACGGAGAAAGGTTTCGCGGTTGTCCGAGCTTCGGGGAGTGCAAACTCCAACCTCGGCAGCGCCAACCCATAGATCGCCGCCGCCTCGCGCGCCACGCCATAGTGATTCATCGCATCCACGCGGTTGGTGGTGATGTCCATCTCGAAGAGCGAGCCGCTGCCCGGGCCGAGATCGTAGATGCCCTCAACGGCGATGCCGCGCAGGGTCAGATCTTCCGCCAATTGCGCATCGTTGACCGGAAGGCCGGGAAGGTAACTGCGAAGCCATTTGGTGAGTATCTTCATTGGGTGTCTGTCTTCTCTGTGATCGAACTTTCTTGAATGTTTGCTGTTGACGGCTCATCTATCGGAACCAAGTAATCCATATTAAACAAAGTCAAAACCCTATTTCGTACTGCGGGAGCGAGCGAAAAACCAACCGCGATCATCCAAATCACAATCAATTGCACGTGAACCATGCAGCCGAGTCCATATCCATCACGCCAGAATAATGCGCTATCGGAGGCACTCGAACAATTCGTCGAAAAAAATCCATAAAATAATTCAGAAAAACTATAAGGAGAATTGGTTTGCAATACGCTCGAATACCGGTTGCAATTCTCATACCATTGAAACGTCCAACGCAACAAAGCAATTACAATCACTGGGCTAAGGTATACAAATACCCAAGGTTTAAGCTGATCTGGATCTAAGAGTTTCAAACGTTGCTCGAACTTCTGATTGAATATTCCTATAGCTGCCATACTAGTCCACCAGGGTATAAGTCCAGCAATCAATCCGACGAGTAATGCACGCACAAATAAATGCTCATGAAACATCAGCCCAAGTTCAGGCGAACCGCCTTTCGCCATCAAGTAGAATATGCCATTAACAATTCTGCCGACTACTCCAATGGAAAAACAGTAGTACAACGCAAGCAGTAGATACCGGGGAAACCAACGTTGCATAGACGCTCCTTTCGCCAATACACCTTTACGCAAACTGCCCCAGAAATCTCATATCTCCGGCGAACAACGATCCAATCTCGCTGATCCCGTACTTCATCATCGCAATCCGCTCCACGCCCATGCCAAACGCAAATCCTGAAATCTTCTTCGAGTCGTAGGCCGGCTGCTTTTCCGCGGCAAAAGCGAAGACCGCAGGGTCCACCATGCCGCAACCCAGCAGCTCAATCCAGCCTGAGTTCTTGCATTTGCGGCAGCCTTTTCCTCCGCAAAAAATGCAACTGATCTGCACGTCGGCGGACGGCTCGGTGAAGGGAAAGAACGACGGAAAGAAGCGCGTCTTCACCGCCGAACCAAAAAGCGCTTTCATCGCGTGGTCCAGTGTTCCCTTCAGGTCGCTAAAGGTGATGTTGGTGTCCACGCAAAGGCCCTCCACCTGATGAAAGATCGGCGAATGCGTTGCGTCGGCGGCATCGTTGCGGTGCACCTTGCCGGGGATCACAATCCGCACCGGCGGCGGCTGCGATTCCATGGTCCTCATCTGCACGGGTGAGGTATGGGTGCGCAGCAAGAGCCGGTCGCGCTGCGGGCGGCGATCTTGAGAGGCGACAACCAGCGTATCTTGAGTGTCGCGCGCCGGATGCCCTGGCGGAAAATTCATGCACTCGAAGTTGTAGTAGTCGGTCTCGACCTCTGGCCCCACGCCCACGGAGTAACCCAGCGCCGCAAAGACGCCGACAATCTCATTCAGCGTGCGGGTGATCGGATGCTCGGCCCCAGAGAGCCGCCGCGTGCCCGGCAGCGTGATGTCTATGGCCTCGGCCTTGAGAGCCGCATCGGTTGGCCCGGCCCCCAAAGCCGCGTCCAGCAACCCCTCAACCACAGCCTTGAGCGCGTTAAAGCGCATGCCTACGAGTCTCTTGGCCTCGGCCGGCGCTGCCTTTTGCCAGCGGTCGGAGACCTCTTTGAGCCGGCCCTGCTTGCGCCCCAGCCATTGCAGCTTGAAGGCCTCTACGGCCGCCTCATCGCTCACCTCAGCCGCAGCCGCGCGCGCCTGCCGCTCCAGCAGGGCAAAGGCACCGTCCAGTGCGGCCTCATCAAATGCAGTCAGATTGGGAATCGCTTCGTTGTTCATGCTTGACTAACAGAATATCGCACCACCTGCGTTGCGGCAGACGGCACCTGCGGTGCGGCAGACGGCACCTGCGGTGCGGCAGACGGCACCTGCGGTGCGGCGGACGGCACCTGCGGTGCGGCGGGCGCTCGCTACTCGCTCGCAGGAGAGTTGTGGTTTCCCATATCCCCAAGTGCGAGGGATCTGGGGCACCCGGCAGTCAGGCACCCGCCACCGGGCTCAGGGCGGAAAGTTAAAGATTTCCGCGAAAGGCTGAAACGATTCGCAGGGGGGCGGCACTATACCTGTACGAGCGAGCAGAGTACGAGCGCCCCTTGTGGTTCCAGTTCTCCAGGTTGCTCCAGGTTGCTCCAAGGGCTCCAAGGGCGTTAGACCCGATCTAGTTTTGCAGGTCAAGAGGTATGTTGATGGTTTCCCCAGACCAAAAATCCGCCGCGAAGGAAGCTCCCGGCCTGGCAGAGGATATTCCGTTGCTGCCCACCATTCTCTCCTGGTGCGAGTGGCCGGGGGCGGATTCCCAAGAGCGGGAGCCCACATGGGGATCCGCGCGGGCGGAGCGGACGGAGATGGAGAATTTTGCGCTCATCTCACTGCCCATCGCCAAGATCAAGCTGGCAATCAATCCCGTACAATCGATCAACGCCGGCGAGCCACGGGAGCTGACTCAGGCGGAGTTGCATCGGCTATATGCGAACACGGCGGTTCCGCGTCATCGTTATCTGGCGCCGGCGCTAGCCACCGCGGCCGCTTCACCGGAGCTTGCGCCGCATCCCGCAAAATGGATTGCCGGCCTCTCGGAGAACGATCTCTCCAGTGTGGTGGATGCGTGGCTGAAGACCAATGGCAATACGGATTATGAACAGTTGCATTGCATTGGGCTGGAGGCGAAGAGCAGGCGGCTGACCGCCGTCTTCGCATTGAAAGAGGGACGCGGCTACGGCGGCGGGCCCAGCACGGCCGGCAGCAGAGAGTATGTAGCCTTTTGGGCCGATTGGGGCTCGGGATTTCAGTATGAGGGAACGACATCGGTGGCGGTGCATGACTTCAGAAACCTTCCGCCGGCGGGTTTGGAATATAGCGTCTCACTGCCGATCGATCTGCAATCTCGCCTGCGGCATTGCGGCCCGGAGACAAAAACAATCAAGGTGCGCGCAGTATTGAGTTGGAACACGCCGCCTTCAGCCGTCGACGCCAAGGCCGCGGTGGTCTGGGGCGACAGCATGGAGAGCCGGATTCCGTTGCCGTCCGCGCAGGAAATCTTTGCGGAGGGTGCGCCTACCAGCCTTTCCGCCGCGAGCGAGGCGGAGATTGGGAGGATGGGCGGCGGCTGGATTGTCCATGAAGCCATCCAGGCTCTGAACAGCAAGGCGTTTGGTCCGTATGCTGGACTCACCGTGGCGCCGGATCGAACAAGCGCCGGCGCGACCGTTCGCGATCGCAGTTTCACGATTCACACCACAGACATTGACGGCAGAGGCTGCTCGTACACATTTTATGTTTGGACCCGCGGCAGCGCGAAGCAGGGAGCGAGATTCAAGTAACAGCGCAGGGCAGATGAGTCTTGACTGCAGCGGCAGCAAGGCAGTGAGTGGGCAGGACCGACTGGCTTCCCCCAGAAGCAGACGGAGTTCGCTTAACCGAGCGAGTTCCGTCTGCGCGCCACAAGTGAATGGAGAGTTTTGAAAGTGATTTCAATGATTTTTATTTTTTGCTTTGCCTTGAGTTCTCTGGCGATCTGGCGGGTGGCGCATCTGCTGGCCAACGAAAACGGACCGTGGAATCTGATTGCGCGGATGCGCGGCGCAATGGGTTCCAATGTGCTGGGCCGCCTGATGGATTGCTTCTATTGCTGGAGTTTTCTGGTTTCTCTGCCTGCGGCTCTCTGGATGAGCCGCGGCCATGCGGGGTTTCTGCTCTATTGGCTTTCACTTTCGGCGATGGCGTGCCTGGTGGAGAGAGCGACGCAGAAGCGGCAAGGCGCGTTGCGGGTTGCGCAGGTCTCCAGTTCCTATCTGGATAAGGTGATTCGAGGCATGTAAGGAGTGTGAGGGCGATGCGGCAGCAGAGCGTGAGAGCGGAGGCGGGTGTGGAGAGTTGCGGCGGACAGAGCGAACGCTGGCCGGTGTGGATGAGCGCCGTTCTGTGTACCTTCTTTGTGCATCGGCGGTCAAAGCTCTACAACTCCGGCGATGACGAAAAATTGCATTCTCAGCCGGCTCCGCATCGCTTTGCGCAGACTGGCTTGCGGCGAGCTTCGTTGATGCATGAGGCGGGGAGCTATCGTTCTCAAGCTTCAGTAGAAGAGCAATCGAATTTGAGTGCGGCAAGCTCGGCGCTATTGGCTGCAAGCAAGCCGAAAACGGACTTTTCCTGGGGAATTCCCTGGGTTTACCTGGCCTTTCTTTTGCTGGCTTGGTTATTTTTACTGTGAAAGGGCCGCAAAAGAGCCCGATTATTGATCCGGCCGTTTTTATCTCCCATCGTTTCCGCAGAGAAACGATGAGGTGCACAATTCATCGTCTTTTAAGGGCCGGATCAATACAATAGCTGCCCCGAAAGGAGAACCATCCAATGCTTTGGCCTACGACAATCCAGATTGACAGCCACTGGAACCGCGCGGAAAATCGTCCCGCCTCCTCAACGCCGCGGAAATCCGCGAATATACTGGCGTGGCCCAGCGAGAGGACGAATTCTCAGGCATCTACGGCGCGATTGGCGCAACCGGCGCAAACTGCCGTGGGGGTTGAGGCAAGATCCCGCCTTGGCGATGCAGCTGCCAGGCAACCGCGCGACGGTGTGCGCGACAAGGGCCCGATGGAGGGCGCGATGAGGGCGCGATGAGTTCCACGCCCCAACCCATGGGCGCAGCGCGCGGCTCAAACGCGCGACGGCCTGCGCGGCTGCCTGCACGTCCGCATAGTTTTCATTCCCCTGAACGCTCTGCAATGCTATACTTTGGTGCACCTAGGTTGGCGGGGCAAGCATTGCAATTTCACTCATTCGACGCAGGTTACGTAGATAACCTCTGTGCCGGTGACCACCGGACGCAGGAGCACTTTGTCGGCTATTTTTCCGGATTGCTCCAGCTCAAGCTACGCTCTCGCTTGCAGTCGCCGCAGGCAATCGAGGACGTGCGCCAGGAGACCTTTGCCCGCGTCTTCTCCGTACTGCGCAAAGACGGCGGTCTGCGCCAGCCGGAGCGGCTGGGCGCATTTGTCAATACGGTTTGCAACAATGTTCTGCTGGAGCATTACCGCGCCAAGAGCGGCGGCGAATCGCTGGACGTGGAGGGACGGCCGGAGCTGGCCGACAAGAGCGCCAGCGCGCTGGAGATCGTGGCTACGCGACAGATCAAGGATAAGGTGCGCAAGATACTGCTGGAACTGGCCCCACGCGACCGCTTGCTGCTGAAGGCGGTATTTCTGGACGAGCGCGACCGCGACGAGGTTTGCGAGGAGTTTGGCGTGGATCGCGATTACCTGCGGGTGATGCTGCATCGCGCCAAGCAGGAGTTCAAAACCGAGTACGTCAAGCGCGTCGGAGGCCAAATCGCCTTGGGCGCGAATGCCTGAATAACGATTTTGTAACGATTTGCCGGCCGCGCTCACTATCCAGAGTTAGGCAGTTCCAGAGTTAAGCCGTTCCGGGTTGGAGCGTACTGGACCGCGTTATTGGGGACTGAATTCATGGATCATAACGAAGCAGTACAAAAGATGGCGACGGAGAGTTACCTCCTGAATGAGATGACGCCTGACGCCCGAGAAGATTTTGAGGCGCACCTTTTCGATTGCGCCGAATGTACATTGGATCTGCGCGCCGGAGCCGTATTTGTTGCCGAGGCCAAGGCCCAGTTGCCTGGGCTAATCGCCGGCGTTCCCACGCGGGCCCGTGAGCCCAAAGCAAAACGGCAGTGGTGGCTGGGCTGGATGCAGCCGGCCTTTGCCGCTCCCGCCTTTGCCATGCTGCTGCTGCTGGTCATTGGCTATCAGAATCTGGTTACCTATCCGGCGCTGCGCGAGGCCGCGAATCAGCCGCGTTTGCTGCCCTGGGCTCCGCTGCATGGCGAGACGCGCGGCGCGGCGCTGCCGCTGAGCGCCGATCGCGCGCATGGCCTGGCATTGCCAGTGGAGCTGCCCGTTCCACCCAGCCTGGGCGCTTATACCTCTTACTCAATCGAACTCTACGATCCGCAAGGCAAGCTTGCCTGGACGGGCACGGCCGCGGCTGCCGCTGATAACTCCGGTGAGGCCCAGCGCCTTTCGCTGGTAATTCCTGGTGCAATGCTGCAGAACGGCGCTTATACTGTAGCCGTCTCCGGTATTGCCGCTCATGGAGAGCACAGCGAAGTCGACAAGTTTGTCTTCGACCTGCGATTAACGGATTGACAGGCCTGCCAAATTGATCAATATCTCCCCCGAAATTCACTAAGGAGAGGTGAAAAGAGCTATGTCTGAAGTAACGGAACGAATTCACACCTACCATGCGGAAGCAACGGCGCTCGGGGGACATCTGAGCCTTCCATTCTCGCAGGACATCGAGGCCCAGGCGCACACAAAACTTGCGCAAAAGGGCGGATATTTCAGCCAGCGATCAGAGGCGTACCGGCTTCAGTCGGTGCTCACCTTCCGCTCCGCCTACTCGCATGTGGCCGGCAACCGCAGCGACAAGCAGGGTGGCGGATGGAATACGCTGACCACTACAGTCGTCGAAGGTCTGAATGTTCTGGAGGTGCTCACGGCTGATCGCGTGGTGGGCCAGACCATCACCGAACATCCGCTGGAAGGCCACGTGCCGTCCATCTCGTTTCTGGGCACGCACTTTGATAATCTGCGCATCTGCGGCCACCGCGTCGAGCTGGACCTGGATCAGGAAATCTTTGGCGCCAAGCCGGCCGGCGACGCCCCTTACACCAGGGATTCGGGCTTCATTGGCCGCGTCAAGGGCCAGTATGATCGCATCCGCCAGCACAAAGAGGTGCCAGCAGAGCTTGCGGAACGATACAATCGACTTTCCTCTACTCTTGGCGCTACGGAGGCAGCCGAATGTTCGTTGGTCAACCAGGCCGCTGGCGGTTACCCTGGCAAGACCTTTGGCCATGTGATCCATATTCCCGGCTTCGGGACCATCTCACTGGGCAAGCTGACCGTGAAACACGAGCACCCGCACGAGAAGACGGGAGCACCCACCAAGACCACCTTCACGCTGACGATGGTGGAACTCAAGCTGGGGTGCCCAATCGCTGGGGAAATGATAATCGGCGGAGGAACTTCCAACGGCGGAACAACACCATAGCACTATCTAACTTCCGAATTGCCCGCTGGATTGGGAATATTGCTATTCGTCTAGCGGGCGTTCGGGTATGGATTGGTGACTATCGACGTAATTTTAGACCGCTATTAATTACTTATTTATCTTGGCTCTTTCCATTGCTACTACTCCCTCTTCAAGACACTCGACCTATCCCTGCGCAAACTGTTTTTGACCGTACAGTAGCGATTTTTCAACGGGGTGATCTTGCAACCAGCCAGCAGGATGCGGAGCGGGGATTCGAGAAGTTCCGACGGACTAGCCCGGAATGGTCCGCAAAGTTTCACTTACTGGAAGCACAAATCATGATCTGGCGAGGCATGTATGACGATGCTTTGCTCATTCTTGCGGATTATCAGCCAGCTTACGGCGATCTAAATGAAAAGATCTTTGTGCTAGCTCTTGAAGGAGTTGTCCATACAAAGCAGCAGCAAGTTCTAATGGCGGATCAAGAACTTACACAAGCAGAGAACCTCTGCAAGACGGATGATTCCTCGACCTGTGGCGAGGTTTTCAGAGCGCGCGGAAATCTGGACATCAAGCTGGGACACCTTTCTGAGGCACGGCAGCATTTTATTGACGCTCTTGCTTTTGCTCAAGCCCACAAAGATCGGTTTTTGGAAGCAGGCACATCCTTGAATCTTGGATATGTTGCAATGCAGACCGATCACTATGACGAGGCCATAAACTGGTCACAATCCGCGTATCGAGCGGCGAATGAAATGGGATCGGAAGGCTTGGCGCAGCTCGCATTGGGCAACCTTGGATGGGCCTACTACCAACTGGGCGACCAGGAAAGGGCGCTCGAAATGTTTCTCGATGCGCAGAAACGCGCTAAATTACTGGGAAATCTTCATGATGAACTCAAGTGGATCAGCAACGCCGGATATGTTTACGACAATATTGGAGATTTGGCCCGAGCCGCGCTATCCTATCGCCGTGCGCTCGAACTGGCACGACAGATTGATAGCAAAGAAGACATCGCGAACGCGCTGGAAGATTTGGCCCAGATTTCAGTTGAGACAGGAAACTTAAACGAAGCAAACGCCTATCTTGACCAGGTAACTCCGATGGAGAACGCAGGCAACATACGCCTGAGCGCGTATGTAACGCTGACGCGGGGAATGCTGGCCGATGCTCGGCACCAGGACCAGCAGGCAGAGACGCTTTATCGTGCAATTCAAGCCGATCCAGCAAACCCAACTTCATCGCGGCTGACCGCCGGGGAGGAATTGGCGGTGCTCTACGAGCAGCAGGGCAAGACGCGGGATGCGGAGCGGGTCTACAAAGCCACGCTGTCCACCTTTGAAGCGGCGCGGGCGCAGCTCAAGCGCGAGGACTCGCGGCTGCCCTTTGCCGCCAACGCCACGGGCATCTACGACAGCTACATTCACCTGCTGGTGACAGAGGGCCGCGGTGAAGAGGCGCTGGCCGCGGCCGATGAGAGTCGCGCGCGTACTCTGGCGCAGGGGCTGGGCGTGGCTGAGTGCAAGGCTTCGTTCCATCCCGCAACTCTGAACTCCCGCCAGATCGCGCGGAAGACCGGCGCAACACTGCTGTTTTATTGGCTAGGCGACAAGCAATCGTACCTATGGACCATTACGCCGGCCAAGGTCACTCTGATTCCGCTGCCCGCGCAGACGGAGATTACCGCCCGCGTGGCGCGCTATCGCAGGGCGCTGGTTGACGCTGAAGATCCGCTGCAAGACCGCAACCAGGATGGGCAGGCGCTTTATAACCTGCTGGTGGCGCCGGCGGCGAAGCTGATAAAACGCAACGCGCCGGTGATGATTCTGGCCGATGGAGCGCTGAGCGAATTGAATTTTGAGACGCTGCTGGTACCAGGGCAAACAACGCAGGCAGCCGCGGCTTCCGGCTCTGGCGCACACTATTGGATCGACGACGCAACGCTGGTCTCGGCTCCCTCGCTGGCCATGCTTGCCGCGGCCAGGCCGGCGCGCGCGGCCACCGGCAAGATGCTGCTGCTGGGCGCGCCCGTTACCGCCAGTCAGGATTACCCCAGCCTGCCGCTCTTCAGCCAGGAGATGGAGCAGATTCAGAGGCATTTTGGCGGGCAGCGCGCGCAGATTTTTACCGGCCAGCAAGCCACGCCCGCAGCCTACCTGAGCAGCAATCCGGCGCAGTACGGCTACATCCATTTTGTCTCTCACGCGGTGGCCAGCCGCACGGACCCGCTGGATTCGGCGATTATTCTTTCTCGCGGCATGGCTGCCGAGGACTCCTTCAAGCTCTACGCCCGCGACATTATGCAGCACCCCATCGATGCGCGGCTGGTGACCATTTCAGCCTGCTATGGCAGCGGCACCCGCGCCTATGCGGGCGAGGGATTGGTGGGGCTCTCCTGGGCCTTTCTTCGCGCCGGCGCGCACGGCGTCATCGGCGCGCTGTGGGAGGTGAGCGACGACTCGACGCCGCGCCTGATGGATGCGCTTTATCAAGGTTTAGGCAGTGGGCAGAATCCCGCCATGGCGCTGCGTAGCGCCAAACTCACGCTGCTGCACTCGCAAAGCCGCTTCCGAATGCCTTTTTATTGGGCTCCGTTTCAGCTTTATTCACGGCAATAAAAGATATTGGAGCCTCTAGAAAAATGCATCCAAAAGCGCATGGATATTGATCGTTTCGCACTTCGCAAAAACATCTTGCGGAAACGCACAAGATTCCATGACATAGGTACTCACTGCTTCTGGAGCGCCGGGAACAAAACGCCTTGCATGATCCGCTGGAATTGATTCAGGAAGCCGAAAACGGTAAGCTGCATAAGGTGGGGACGCCTTCTGCTTTGGAGTTGGACTTCGTAATCCTGTTCTAAAGCGGGCTGTCCTTGCCTCTAAACAGCCCTACTGCCTGAATTTTGCAAGTGGCTCGGAGGCAACAGCAAAGCTATGACTATTGTCGCGGGAGTCGATTTCGGCACCTTGAACGTGCGCGTCTCGCTGGTCGATAGCGAGCGCGGGCTGATCGCCTCCGCCCTCGCCGAGTACCCTCTGCACCGCAAGCGCGAAGACCCGGAATTCGCCACGCAATCGCACAGCGACCACCTGTTGGCACTGGAATCCGCCACCCGCCAGGCCGTCAACGCGGCCGGCATTCACGGTGACCAGATCGAGGCCATTGCGCTTGATACCACCGGCTCCAGCGTCATTCCCGTCGCCGCGGACATGACTCCGCTGGACGATTACTATCTCTGGTGCGATCATCGCGCCGCTGCCGAGGCGGCCGAGATCACCGAGGCCGCGCGCCGCCAGCATCTTCCGGCTATCGACTGGTGCGGCGGCGTCTATAGCTCTGAATGGGGCTGGGCCAAGCTGCTGCATTGGCTGCGCCACAATCCCGAAAAGCGCACAGACTTCGCCAGCGCCTTTGAGCATTGCGACATGATTGCCGCCACGCTCTGCGGCATCCAAAAGCCGGAGCTCGTCAAGCGCAGCGTCTGCGCCATGGGCCACAAATGGCTCTGGAACGCCTCGCTGGGCGGGCTGCCGCCAGAGGAGTTTCTGGTCAGCATCGACCCGCTGCTGGCCGGCGTACGCGCCAAGCTCGATGGCGAATACGCGACCTCCAACAAGATCGCTGGATGGCTTGCGCCCGCGTGGGCAGAGCGGCTCGGACTGCGCGCCGGCATTCCCATCCCCGTCGGGGCATTTGACGCGCACTGGGACGCCATCGGCGCCGGTGCGCGCGCGGGCGACGTGGTCAACGTCGTCGGCACCTCCACCTGCATCATCGCCTACGCCAAGCACGTCAAGCTGATTCCCGGCCTCTGCGGCGTCGTCGAGGGCAGCGTACACCCCGACTACACCGGCGTCGAAGCGGGCCTCTCGGCGACTGGCGACATTTTCAGCGCCATCGCCCGCCGCGCCAACACCACCGTCGCCGAGCTGAGCCGGGGTCTGGAAGCCTACCGCGCCGGCCAGACCGGCCTACTGCGTCTAAGCTGGGACAACGGCGACCGCACCGTCCTGGTGAATCCCAATCTGGGCGGCATCACGCTGGGCTGGAAGCTGCAACACACGGCGCAGGACGAGCTCTTTGCGGCCATCGAGGGAACGGCCTTTCACACCCGCGTCATTCTTGACCGCATGAGCCAGTACGGCGCGCCCACCGAGCGCGTCATCAACGGCGGCGGAATTCCACAGAACAACGCCGTGCTCAATCAGGTCTACGCCGATGTTCTGGGCAGGCCGGTGCTGGTGCCCGCCAGCAAAGTCACCGGCGTCGGCTCGGCGGTCTTCGCTTTCATCGCCGCAGGCGTCTTTAAAACCATCGCCGAAGCGCAGAAGAAGATCTGCCCGCCGCACACCGTCTATCAGCCCCAGCCCGAGGCGCAGAAGGTCTATGAAGTGCTCTACCAACACTACCGGCGGCTCTATTTTGCCTTTGGCGACGCGGCCAGCGGCGAGTTCAGCCAAGTGTTGCCGGCTTTGATTCAACAAGCCAGGGCGGCGCATTCTTCCGGCTGTTGAGCAACTGGACGCGGGGCTATGAGTTTCGGCTGCATCGAAACTACGGTGAACGACCTGAGCGGAATCAAACTCCGAGAACTGGCCGTCGTCCGGCAACTTGCCTTCGGCCAGATCGCATAACTTCAGGATCGTTTGCCGGCATTGCGCGGAATTTCAATGAATGGTTACGAATCGTTGATCGCTGATCCCTTGCGTTCGCAGCCCCTCAGGGTGCATTCTTGCCGTGAGATGAAAGCAATCCAGATTCACGAGACAGGCGGGCCGGAGGTACTGAGGCTGACAGAGTTGCCCATCCCGCAGCCGGGGCCGGGGCAAGTGTTGATCCGCGTGGAGGCTGTCGGGGTCAACTTCATCGAGATTTACTTTCGCAAGGGCACGTACAAAGCCTCGCTTCCGCTGACGCCGGGCAGCGAGGCCGCAGGCACGGTGGAGGAGCTGGGGCCGGGCGTGACGGGATTTGCGACTGGGGAGCTGGTGGCCTCAGTGAGTGTGCTGGGCAGCTATGCGGAGTACGCACTGGTGGCGGCGGCGGGGCTGGTAAAGGTTCCCGAGGGGCTGACACCGGAGCAGGCCGCGGCGGCGATGCTGCAAGGGATGACGGCGCACTATCTGGCTTATTCCACCTATCCGCTGAAGGCTGGCGAGACGGCGCTGATTCATGCCGGGGCCGGCGGCGTGGGGCTCTTGCTCACTCAGATGGCGGCGCGGCTGGGCGTACGAGTGATTACGACGGTCTCGACGGCGGAGAAGGCCGAACTCTCACGCGAGGCGGGCGCGAGCGAAGTGATTCTGTACACGGAGCAGGACTTCGAGGCGGAGGTCAAGCGGATCACAGGCGGCAAAGGTGTGGATGTGGTCTACGACTCGGTGGGCCGGACGACCTTTGAAGGCAGCCTGAACTGCCTGCGTCCGCGCGGGCTGCTGGCCCTGTTTGGCGCTTCGAGCGGGCCGGTGCCGCCCTTCGATCTGATTCAACTGAGCGGCAAGGGATCGCTGTTTGTGACGCGGCCGACGCTTTGGCATTATGTGGCGACGCGGACGGAGCTGGAGTGGCGCGCCGGGGATGTGCTGGGCTGGGCCATAACGGGTGAGCTGAAGCTGCGGACGGAGTTTATGTATCCGCTGGCCGAGGCGGCGCAGGCGCAGATCGATTTGGAGGCGCGCAATACTACGGGGAAGATACTGCTGGAACCGTGAAAACAGTTGTCAGTTGTCAGTTTTCAGTTTTCAGTTTTCAGTTGTCAGTTGTCAGTTTTCAGTTGTCAGTGGTCAGTGGTCAGGAACCCAAAGATCGCGGGTTGCGGCAGCTTTTTGACACATGTACAGGAAAGATGTACGTTTAGCTTGAGGTGCCGAATCGATGGCCGCTGAAACCACCTACACGGATCTGCGCGGGAATCTGGCTTCCTATTTGGATCAGGTGACAGACAATCGCGAGGTTCTGATTGTGCGCAGGCGCGGCGCGCGCGATGTGGCCATTGTGCCCTCAGATGAGCTGTCGGGGCTCATGGAGACGGCGCATCTGCTGCGCTCTCCGAAGAATGCGCAGCGGCTGCTGCGGGCGCTCAAACGGGCTGTGGAGGGCAAAGGCGCGGCTGATTCCGTCGCGAATTTGCGGCGACTGGTTGAAGCCGGCGCGGCGCGGGTGGACGCTCGACGGCGATGAGCAAGCGAGTTGCGCGCGAGGCCGTCTTTCAGCCTGAGTTTCGCGAGGATCTGATCGATTGGATCAAGACGGATCGCAAGGTTGCGTTGCGCGTGCTGGAGCTGGTCGAAGCAATTCTCGCCGATCCCTTTGCGGGCATAGGCAAGCCTGAGCCTTTGAAGTACCTGCTGGCCGGATGCTGGAGCCGACGCGTCACGCAGGAGCACAGGCTGGTCTATCGAGTAACCGAAGAGCGAATCGACTTTCTCCAGGCAAAGTATCATTACGAGTGAGGCAGGGAACAGGATCATGAAGCAGATTTCCATTGGTTCTGACGACCACGTCTTTGTGTTGACCGGCGCGGGGATCAGCGCGGAGAGTGGACTGCCTACGTTTCGGGCTTCAGATGGATTGTGGGCCGGGGCAAGCGTCGAGGATGTTTGCACGCCGGAGGCCTGGGAGCGCGATCCATGGCGGGTGTGGGAGTTCTATGCGGCGCGGCGGGCGGCAGGCGAAGCGGCTGAGCCGAATCCGGGGCACGTTGCGCTGGCTGAGCTGGAAGCAAAGCTCGGCGAGCGATTTTTTCTCTGCACACAAAATGTGGACGACTTGCATGAGCGGGCCGGCTCACGGCGGCTGGTGCACATGCATGGCGAGTTGAGCAAGGCCCATTGCGAACGGGATTGCGGACGGCCTCCGGTTGAGGATCGGGCGATCTATCGGAGTTTGGCCGAGGTGGGGAGTTGCGCGTGCGGCGGGCGGATGCGGCCGCATATCGTTTTCTTCGGCGAGATTCCGCTGGAGATGGAGCGCATTGAGGACGAGATCCGGCGAGCGACGCTGATGGTCGTGGTGGGGACTTCGGGATCAGTTTATCCTGCGGCGAATTTTGTGCATTGGGCGCGGCAGTATGGGGCGCGCACCGTGTACGTGGGACCGGAGGCGCCGTTGAATGCCGCGGCCTTCACCCATGTTGTGGAGGGCAAGGCGGGGGAAGTTTTGCCGGGGCTGTTTGTGGTGGAGCGGAGTTATTGATCCGGCCCGTCAATAGTGTCAAGGAATCCCACCCATTCCGCAGAGAACGCGGAATGGGTGGGGCACGGAGTGTCATTTTCGGACCGGATCAAAAAGTGGAGAGCGCGGCGTCATCTTTCACGCATCGACGCCTCGAATCCGGAGTACGCAGCTACCGTTCGTGCTTCTTCCAATGAAGCATGTGGTGGTCTTCGACGGTGATCTTGGCGGGCAAGGTCAGGCCGCAGGTCTTGCAGATCAGCACTTCCCTGCCGATCTCCCAATGCGTGCAGTCCTTGCATTTACAAACCAGCAGTTCAATCTCATTTTTGTCGCTCATTTATAGCCTCCTGAATTCATCTTTGACTTCAGTGACAAACTGATTGAAGGCCGCCGTAGCCGGCAAACCGGGCTCCCAGCACAGGCCGCGATCAATCAAATTATACTGTTTCACGATGCGCGAACCTTGAGCCGCATTGCCTTTTTCGTCGTTGAACCGTCCCATGAGCCAGAGGTGATCGGCCACGGTGCAGGCGGCCGCTACGTCATGCGTAACGACGATGATGGTGTTTAGGTCGTCCATATCCGAGACCTTGGAGATCAGCTCGGCGGTCCTCTCCAGCATGATTAAATCCAGGCCGGAGAAGGGCTCATCCATGAGCAAGAAATGCTCACTGCAAAGAATCTGCTGAATGATGGCGCAACGCTGGCGCTGGCCGCCGGAGAGTTGCGCGGGATAAAGGCTGTATTTGTCGGCGAGCTCAAATTCGTTCAGCAATTCCATGACCTTGTCGCGCGCGACCTTGGCATCCTTTTCCTTCTTCATCGCGCCCAGCATCAGATTGCCCATCACGGAGCGATGCTCGAAGAGTGGATAACTCTGCGCGACAACGCCGACCTCGCCGGCTATGACCGGGCGGTCAAAACCGTTGACGGTGACGCGGCCGGAGGTGGGGGCCATCAAGCCCGCGATAATGCGGAACAACGTCGTCTTGCCGCATCCGGAGGGGCCAAGGATGCCGACTACCTGGCCCTGCACGCGGCCCGGAACGATGATGTCCTTGACCTCGGCAGTGACGCCGTTCAAGACCGGACGGCCATCGTATTCAAGGCTGACGTTATCGATCTTCAAAAGAGTTTTGCCGTAGCTATACGTAGGGATTGCCATTAGTTCCGCTCCAGCGTGAGGGCCGCGTACGGGCAAAACATGTTCTTGAGCAAACCGATGCTGTAATCCTGAAAGAGGCCCAGCAAGAGGATGGTCAACTGGATGGCGAAGACCGCTGCCAGCCGGAAGTGGTGGTTCTGATCGAGCAGAATGGTTCCGACTCCGCCTTCAGAGCGAACGATGCCTTCGACCATGGTGAGCATCATCCAGCCGATGGCGGCATTCTGGCGGAGCACATCGAAGGCCTGATCGATCTGGCCGAGAATGATGACCTCCCAAACGACGCGCCACTCGCCCATGCGCAAGGTGCGCGCCAGGTCGAACATTTCTTTGGGAATGCTGTTGATCACGTCGGCCATGCCGGTGACAAAGAAGACGGAAACCGAAAAAACCAGCAGCGAAAGCTTGAGTTGATGGCCGCTGCGCGTCATCACCGTAAAAAAGAAGGTAAGGCCGACCAGCGAGAGGAATCGCAGCTTGCTGAGCAGCGCCACCAGCGGGCGAAAGAAGGGCATCACCGTGGCATAGGCCAGCAGCAGAGAGACCACTGTAGCCACGGCGATGGCCTGCACATTGAGAAAGAAGCTGGTAATCAGCTCCGCGCCAAGGCCTTGCTCCCATAGCTCACCCAGCGCGGAAAAAACCTCACCGGGCTTGGGCAGCAGCACAAACGGGCTGAAGGCCCAGAGGAAAAGAATGATGGCAACCTGAGTGGCGACGAGGCCGCGGACGGCTTTCTTGCTCAGGACCGCATTGGGAGAAAAGACAGCAATGGCATGATTCATGATTCACACGGGTAGAAAGATTGGGGAGGCTTGCGCCTCCCCGTTACGGCAGAAATTATTGGCCGATCTGCGTGATTTCGACTCTCCGGTTGAGGGCCTTGCCACCGGTTGATGCGTTGGAGGCTATCGGGTCTTGCGAACCGTGGCCGGCAACGAGTTTGAAGCGCGAGTCGGGGAAGCTCAACGGAGCCACCTGCTGGAAGTAGCGCTTGACGGCCTGGGCGCGCTTTTCGCTCAACGGCACATTGACCGCATCGGAGCCGGCGTTGTCGGTGTAGCCGTCAATCTGCAGCGCCAACTGCGAGTTGATAGCCAGCGAATCCTTCAACTCGCTGAGCGTGGGCAGGCTATTCGGGAGGGGCTGGTCAGAGCCTGAGGCAAAGTTGATGTAGACGGCTTTGTGGCCCAGAACCGTGCCGCTCTGGGCTTCCTTGGTGTAATCGACTGTCTCAGCGCTTGCGCCTTGCACGCCGCCGGTGCTCAGCACCGATTGCGCGCCAAAGATGAAGGAGGTATCGACCGCTTCCTTGTAAGGCGGAATGGGATTGTCTTTGAAGAGCTCCGGATAATTCATGGTGGCGATCTTGCCGAAGGTCTCGTAGGTGGCGCGCATATTGTTGTTATGCTTGCCGTCGAGGCCGAAGTAATTCACGTTGTCTTCAAGGCCGAAGACCGCCGAGCCGCCCAGCATCTGGCCGGACTTGGGATCGCGGAAGCCGCCGTAATACTTGTACCAGTAGCCGCCGTCCTGATCCTTGTAAAGCTTGGCTGAGATCTCACCGGCAGAGTGCCGAACCGCATCGAAGGCCTTGACCTGATCGGCTGCCTGGAAGCTTGCCGCCAAAAGGCCTGAGGTCTCATCGCGATTGTCGTTGAAGAACTTGCGAATGCCGAGAATCACCGCCGGCATCTGCGAGGCGTACTCATGCGAAGAGACGATTTTGGCAGTGCCGGGACGGCCATGCACGGCCTGTTCGTCGCCGGGGGTCCAAGTCACAACGCCGTCGGGGCAGATATTGCGCGTCTCTCCGGTGGGGCGGCCATCTTTGACGACCTTGCGGTCTTCGCAGCGGTTGGGGATGAAAACATCCGTAACGGCCTTGATGTAGTCCTCATCGGGAGCGGCGATCCAGTTGACCGCATCCGGGTCATAGGTCTTCAGGTCGGGGTTGTTCTTGAGGCCATTCGATCCCAGATAATTCAGAGCGATATTCCAATCGCCGTCGCGGATGACGCCGACGATGGTCTTGCCTTTCATGCTCTGCGGATTCGCCTTCCACTCCGGCGGGCCGAGCAGCGCGTCTTCACCATTGGAGCGGCCCACGGCGCCGATGATAACGGCCTGATACTCCGGACCCAGCTTCTTGAGTTGCGGATTCAGATCTGCGAGCCACTGGCCGCCGCTATCGCCCATCACAACAATAGCCGCGGCGCCCGAGGAGCAGGTTTTCTCGCCATCGTGAAGCTGCTTGGCGCAGGCCAGAAGGTCGGCCTTCATCTGCGAGTTCGAGTCCTCGCGGTGCAGCGTCAGATTCACGCCGTACTTTTCCATCAGCGAACCCTTGGTGGTATCTGGGCCGCCGTTGGCGTAGATCAACGAGTACATCGCATTCCACTCCCAGACGTCGAACTGGACATGCGTGGCGGCGACATTGGCCGGCGAAGTGGAGGGATAAGGCAGAGCCTGCACGTTGGCCACCTGCGCCTCCTCCTGAGGCGGAAGCGTCACGCGCGAGGCGACAATCGACTTCATGATTCCGGGGGTTGGAATAAGGCCATGCTGCATGGCGGCGCGCAGCCCGAAGACCGCGCCTCCGGCGACGACCACGATCAGGAATAACTTTGCTTGCGGCTTCAAACGCGGCATTTCTTTCTTCCCTTCAATGAATTCGCTGCCTACTTGAACATGTTGTCGTAATCGCTGTCAGCCTTGTCGCTGGACGCGGCTACACTGGCCAGAGTGATGGGCATTTTGGCCTGCGACGGAGTATCGATTCCAGGAATGTGAATCTGATCCGCGCCGGTGGACTGGTTGCCGGAGGTGAGCAGCTTCTGGTTGAACTCGGCAAACTTGGCCGCGGCTTCATCGGCGGCGGCGCCGGATTCGATCTGGTCGTCGGTGAGCAGCTTGTCGGTGTAGCGCGAGAACTCGCGGATTTCGCCCAGCGTGCGCGAGGTATCGTCTTCAAGGTAGTCGAGCGCCATATCGACCATCTTCAACTGCTCGGGATTGCCGCGTAGCAACTGCTGACCGACGCCGAGAGTCGCCTTGGCGTCAAGAATCATCTTGCGCTGCTCGGCCAGGAAGTTGACCTTGTTTTCTGTACGCTGAATCTTGCTGTCGGCAATCTGCGACCAGTGCTGGAAGGTCTTGAGCATCTTGCCTGTCTGGTCTTCCAAAGCCTGAAGCTGCTTGACGCCCTGCATCAGCATTCCGGCCTGCTCCAAAAAGGTCTGACCCTCCAGTTGCAGCCGTTCCTTCTCCATCGGATCGCTGGCGGCAGCGGCCATCTGCTGGGCCTTGGCGGCCTTGTGGCCCAGATTGTTGATCTCATCGGATTTGGCGGAGATGCTGCGCTGCAAGCGTTCGTCGCTGCCGGCAAAGCGCTGCAGCGTCTGGTCAAGGTTGTACTTGGCCTTCTTCATGTCGTCCAGATTGTTGCGCAGGATGCCGATGGGGTCGGTCTCGACCACCCAGGAAGCGAAGAACCGCACCACATTCTGAAAGAGATTGGAGACTGCGGTACGGAAGGTCGGATTGAAGACCAGCCACAATATGGCCACCACAACCGCGCCCAATGCCGCCGCGTGAATCGTGTCTTGCAGGAGCGTGATGAGGTAGGGCAAAATCACATACAAGCCGAATGCGCCGCCCAGAATCAGGGCCGCAAGCACAACCATTCCGAAGGGACCCTCGGGACGCTTCCAGAACGATTTGGGTGTATAACCTTGCAAATTCTGGGTAAAATTCGGTGTTACCGGCGAAAGTCCCATGATGTTTTCTTATCCTTTCAGCCCTAGCTTTTGAGTAAAGACGCGTAGAGCGCCTTCTGCTGTTCAAGTTCGCTGCCGCGGCGCTGCACGGCGGCCTCGAACTGGCTCTGCGCATGCGTGGCTTTGCCCTGCGCGTCCACCAATTCGTTGGAGAGCCGGGCCAACTCCTGCTGAAGCTGCGTGATCTGCGCGCTGATCTTCTGAATCTGGTCTTGCCGGCCCGCAACCTCGCGCGCGGCAAACTGTTGGGATTTCCCGCCGAAGGCTTCCTTCTCCTGCTGAAGCCTGGCCGTCAACTCGTCGAAGGTCTCCAGAATCCCGTCCTGCGTCAAGCCAGCCTGCGCCGTGGCCTGAATCACCGCGGTCTTGAACTTGACGTTGGAGGGCATGACGGTGTCCGGGATCGCCTTCAGGGGATCGAGGAATTTGTGAATCGTCGTAGCGGTCGCCGTGCCCTCGAAATCGGTCTTGGTCAACAAAGTTTGGTAGACCGCGTCGTTGTCGGCCACCACGCCGGCGTCGATGGGCAGCGAATAGGCAGCCGCCGGAGCCTCGCTGGCCAGAGGCGCGGACGCAAAGCCGCTGGCCGCATGAGCCGAGGGCGTTGGCGCGTGTTTTTCCGGCGGCGCCGGATCGTCTTCAAACGCTACTTCCTTCAGAGCTTCCAGAAATCCATGCTTGCCGGTCATAATCCTCCCCCACGCAATTTCAATCGTCGAGAGCCGCTTGCAAACCTGTAATTGATGCGCCAAGGATACACCTGCCCCTCCATGGGCGGCAAGCAAATTAACCGGCTCAATCCAGATGCAGTTGCCCCGGCGCAATCGTCCAGACACAGCCGTCCCCTGGCCCCACATGCCTTATACGCACCTGCTGGCCGGGTGGTTCACCGAAGGTGAAAACAAAGGAGCGTGTTGAGTCAGAAATTGAACGCGGAATTCAGTACCCGTAAACGCAGATTCTTCGACTCACCCCCAAACTGAAGAACGTTTGGAACTCAGGGCAAACACATCTTAGAGCATTTTCTTAAATAGTGTAGACTGTTTTTGGCAACTCTTTGCGACGAACAAAGACATGGGGAAACCCCTTGGGGATGATCTGCGCCGTAAACTTCTTTTCGCCTATGATCAAGGCGAGGGAACACTGGAGACACTGGCCGGCCGATTTCTTGTGAGCTTGGGTTGGGCGAAGAAGATTTCCGCCGCGCGCAAGCGCACAGGTCAGGCAGAACGGGTGCCGCACAAGCCAGGCCGCAAGCCGCGCGTGGGAGCCGAGCAGCAAAAGTTGGTGATATCTTGGGTAACATCTCAGCCGGATATGACTCTTGCCGAGATACAAGCCAAGTTACTGACCGAAGCGGGCATCACGCTGGGCGTTCCGCGAGTTTGGCGGCTACTCAAGAAACTGAATCTGCGGTTGAAAAAAAGTCGCTTCACGCCGCCGAACGCGACACTGAGGCCAACCAAAAGCGGCGCGAAGAGTTTGTCGCGACAATCCGTTCGATCGCGCCGGAACGCCTGATATTCCTGGATGAAAGTGGTGTCACCACCTCGATGACGCGGCTCTATGCGCGCGCTTCCGGAGGCGGGCGCATCTTTGAGGCCACGCCCGACAGCCGCTGGAAGATATTGACTATTTTGGGTGCGCTCAGCACCCGCGGCATAATCGCCGCAATGACGATCGAGGAGGCTACAGATGGCGATATTTTTCTTGCTTATCTGGATCACTGCCTATGCCCGCAACTGCGCGCGGGCGACGTGGTGGTACTGGATAACTTGAGTTCGCACAAGGTCGATGGAGTCGAGCAGCGCATCAAGAGATGCGGAGCGGAATTGCTCTACTTGCCGCCCTATTCGCCCGACCTGAATCCCATCGAAAAGGCTTGGTCAAAACTCAAAGGGCTGCTCCGCGGGGCGAAAGCTCGCAGCAAAGAAGCCCTCGACCAAGCCATCACAGAACTGCTTCCCGAGATCACCCCGGAAAATGCATCGGCCTGGTTCAAACACTGCCTCGGAGGTCTACAGATTTAGGGAAAATGCTCTAATTGCTCTATGCAGCGCGGGTCTGGCTTGTTGAGATGGGGCGATGGACAGTCCCCTGAAGCATTTGGCCGATTTGCGCGATCCGCGGGTGGAACGGGCGCGCGAGCATCTTTTCGAAGAGATTCTTTTGATACAGAACCGCTGCGCCAACCGGGAATCATCATGACAAAGAAAATGCTGTCTGAGTAGGAGAATTCATCGAACGGCAAGTGCGCCATTCGCAACTGTCTCAACAGAGGGGTTCACCCCAACAATTTGTTTACCGCACATGCTCAATATGAGCCATCAGAATCTTATGCGGAAAAAAACGGCCCGCTACTCATTGCGAGTAGCGGGCCGGTTTTTCGGTTGGTATCGGTTGAGAGTTATGCCTTGGCAGAGGTCAGCGCGCCCAGATCGGCGGCTAGCTTCTCAGTGGAGAAGGCTTCTATCAGATCGCCTTCCTTGATCTCATTGAAGCCGCTCAGGCCGATGCCGCATTCCATTCCGTTGGTGACTTCCTTGGCGTCATCCTTGAAGCGTTTGAGAGAGTTGACCTTGCCCTTGAAGACCTGTTCGCCGTCACGCATTACCTTGATCTCGGCATCGCGGCGAATCACGCCGTCCTGCACGCGGCAGCCGGCGATGGTGCCGACCTTGGGAATGCGGAAGACGTTGAGGACTTCGGCGCGCCCCAGGTAATTCTCCTTGAAGGTTGGGTCCAGAAGGCCGAGCATCGCCAGGCGCATCTCATCTTGTAATTCATAGATGATGGAGTGCAGGCGAATCTGCACGTTCTCCTGCTGCGCCAGCTCGGCGGCCTTGCGCTCCGGGCGGACGTTGAAGCCGATGATGATTGCGTTCGAGGCGGTCGCCAGCAGAACGTCGCTCTCCGTGATGGAGCCGACGGCCGAGTGGATGACCTTGACGCGCACCTTCTCGGTAGACATGAGAACCAGCGAATCGGCCAGCACTTCAACCGAGCCCGTCACGTCGCCCTTGATAATCAGCGGCAGATCCTTGACGCCGGCAGTGCGAATCTGCTCCGCCAGTCCTTCCAGAGAGACGCGGGAACTCTTGGCAAGCTGAGCGTCGCGTTCCTTCATCTTCCGGTACTGCGCAATGCCCTTGGCCTTGTCTCGATCGGCGACGACCAGGAAGGTATCGCCTGAATCGGGCATCGATTCCAGGCCGAGAACTTCGACCGGGGTCGAGGGACCGGCAATTTCGAGGGGGCGTCCGCGGTCGTCGAACATGGCGCGGACTTTGCCGAAGGTATTGCCGACGATGTAGCTGTCGTTCAGATGCAGAGTGCCGTCCTGAATGAGGATCGTGGCCACGGTGCCGCGCCCGCGATCCAGCTTGGCTTCAAGGACGCTGCCGACAGCCTTGCGTCCGGGAGTTGCCTTGGGAGCCTTGACGTCCGAAACCAGGCAGATCATTTCCAGCAAGCCGTCGAGATTGATTCGCTTCTTGGCTGAAACCTTGACATAGGGAGTATCGCCGCCCCAATCGTCGGGAACCAGGCCGCGATCGGCAAGCTGCTTCTGCACCCGCTCCGGATCGGCGTTGGGCTTGTCGATCTTGTTGACGGCTACGATGATTGGTACGCCCGCGGCCTTGGCGTGATCGATAGCCTCGAGGGTTTGCGGCATCACGCCGTCGTCCGCGGCAACCACGATGACAACAATATCCGTCACCTTGGCGCCGCGCGCGCGCATCCGAGTAAAAGCTTCATGGCCGGGCGTATCGAGGAAGACGATTTCGCGGCCGTTTGCCGGTGAACCTTCCTTGGAGAACTTCACCTTGTACGCGCCGATGTGCTGCGTGATTCCGCCAGCTTCGCCAGCGGCAACGTCGGTCTCGCGGATCGCATCCAGCAGCGAGGTCTTGCCGTGATCGACGTGGCCCATAACGGTGACCACAGGGGAACGCGGAACCTCGAGCTCGCCCGTGTTCTCTGCTTCCAGAACTTCTTCAATGGCCTGATTGGCGATCTCTTCTTCGTAGCTGATGACGGTGGCCGCCACGCCGAATTTGGCGGCGACATCCTTGACCATCTCGGCATCGAGCGACTGGTTGACAGTGACGAAGATGCCGCTCATCAGAAGAGTCGCGATCAGATCCTTGGCGCGGACTTCGATCTTCTCAGCCAGATCCTTGACGCTGATGCCTTCCGTGACAGTCACTTCGCGGGTGATGGGCAGCGGCTCCCCGCCATATTGGACACCACCATAGCGTGGTGGCGGCACAAAGCCCTTCATTGGGCCTTCTTTTGTCTTGGGATATTGCGTCTGGCGTCCACCGCGGCCGCGTGAAGGGGCGCGCGCCGGACGTGGCGCTTCGCCGGTAGGCGGCGGTGCCCCGCCTGCGCCGGGACGTGCTCCGAAACCGGGGCGTGGCGGACCGCCAAAGCCAGGCCGAGCTCCAAAGCCAGGCCGAGCGCCCGGTGCTCCGGGTGCGCCTGTTCCGCCCGGTCCAGCATAGCCGGTGCGGGTGGGATGCTTGGGGCGAGGACCACCGGCAAACTGGCCTGGCGCTCCGGCAGGACCGCTGGAGGAACGCTGCGGATAGCTGCCTGGCCCGCTCGATGGCCTGTTGCGATCGAAGATTGGTCTGCCGCGCTGAATTCCGGCAGCGTTGATTCCGGTGGCGGCGGCCATGGGTGGAGGCGCAACGACCGGAGGCGCGGTGTAAACCGGCCGCGGCCCGGTCTGCGGCATGACCATGCGGCGCGCGGGCAGAGCCGGCGTGGGCGATGGCGTGTGCGAGTGGCCCTTGGTGCGCGGCGCGGAGGCCGGCGAGGAGGCAGGCGCGGGCGTGGCGGCAGCCTCGGCGGCGATCTCCTTTTCCGGTGCAGTTGCGGCTTCGGCAACCGGCGGAGTTGCAATGGCTGCCGAAGCGTCAATTTCTTTTATAGCTGGCGCCGCCGCAACTGGGGCCGCGGAAGCCTCGACCACTGCGGCAACGGCCGCGGGCGCCGGGCTCTCAGACGCTGCAACCGGAGCGGCTGGTTGCGGCTTGGCGGCAACGGGTGCTTCGACGGCAGCAGGAGCAGTTTCACGAGCAACCGGCGGTTTGGCAACCACGACGACCGCGGGCGGAGCAGCAGCGGCAGCCGTACGCGGCGCGGCTTGCGCGGCTGCCGGAGCCTTGGCAACCACCGGCCCGGAAGGCGGACGCGTGGCGATGGCTGGTGGCGGCGCGGCCACAACTATCTGTGGCGCGGAGCGGGGCTGAGGAAAGATCTTGCGCGGTTCCGGGCGTGCCTGCTGCGCGGGCGGCGGCGGAGCAACGGTTATCGGCGGCGCTGGCCGAGCCGGGGCTTGCTGCTGCGGCGCGGAATGAGCGGATACGGGCCTTTCCGGCAGATGGCCGTGGCGCGCCTCAAACTCGTCCTCCTGCTTCTTGGCCAGTATAGCCTTCAGCACGTCGCCGGGCTTGGAAATATGCGAGAGGTCGATCTTGGGCGCAATCGCCTGCGGTGAACGAGAGGCCTGCGAACCACTCTGGCTTGCGGGCCGTGAAGTGCGCTCGAATTGATTGCGCACCTTGTCGGCCTCGTAGTCCTCCAGCGAACTAGAGTGCGTCTTGCCGCTGTCCAGGCCAAGTTCCTTCAGTATGTCAAGAATCTTCTGGCTCTTGACCTCCAGCTCGCGCGCGAGAATGTTGATTCGAACCTTACTCATCCGCCTCTTTTCAAATTTTGCTTCCCAAAGCCCTTAGTCGCTCATAGCTACCTCATGGCATTGGCTCAAGTTCAAATTACGGTTTACAGTCAATGGGGCTTGATAGGCGCGGCGCATCTTATGCGCCATCCTCTTTGGCCGCCTGCTCATCCGCTGCTTCGCTTTCGTCTTCTGTCAATTCCGGTGCTTCATCGGGTGCGGGCGCATCTTCGACTTCCGCCTCCACGCCGCTGAGAATATCCGTTCCCTCTGCGGCTGCCGCAACGCTTTCGGCCTCTTCCAGAACGACCTGGGCGTTTTCAGCCTCTGCTTCTTCTTCAGCCACTACAGCGGGCGCAGTCTCGATCTCCAATTCGCCCGGCACCTTGGTTTCGCCGCCCTCGGAGCTTTCTCCGTCTTTGGAAACTTCGGCGCTCTCCGGCGTGTGGCCTGCCTCGCCCTCTTCAAACTGGCCAAAGTAGTGGCGCACCGCGACGCTGATCTTCTCCAGCGTCTTTTCGCCGATGCCGGGAATCTCTTCAAGCTGCTCAGGCGTCATATCGGCCAGCGTCTCGACGGTGGTAATGCCAGCGGCAACCAGCTTCTGAATAATGGTCTCACCCAGCTCTGAAACATGCTCGATCGGCGTCGAGGGACCGCCAGTAAGATCCTGCATCTGCTGCTCGACCTCCTGGCGCTTTTCCTCTTCGCTCTTGATGTCGATCTTCCAGCCCAGCAGCTTGGCGGCCAAGCGCACATTCTGCCCCTTCTTGCCAATCGCCAGCGACAGTTGCGTGTCGTCCACAATCACTTCAAGCTGCTTGTCGGTCAGGTCGGAGATGGAAACGCGGCTCACCTTTGCCGGTTGCAGCGCTTTCTCGGCAAAGGTCGTAATCTCTTCGGAATACTCGATGATGTCGATCTTTTCCCCGCGCAGTTCGCGGATGATCGATTGCACCCTCATGCCCTTCATGCCCACGCAGGCACCCACCGGGTCAACGTCCTTGTCCCGGGATTGGACTGCGATTTTGGTGCGCTCACCCGCCTCGCGGGCTATGGCGCGAATCACCACGGTGCCGTCATAAATCTCGGGAACCTCGGACTGAAAGAGATTCTGCACCAGCTCCGGCGCGGCGCGGCTCACCACCACCTGCGGCCCCTTGGCGGCGCGGTCTACCTTGAGCAGAACCACGCGCACCCGCTCGCCAATCGAGAACTGCTCCAGCCGCGACTGCTCGCGCTTGGGGCAGCGGGCTTCGGCCTTGCCCAGATCGTAGATCACGTCCTGACCCTCGATGCGCTTGACGGTGGCGTTCAGCACTTCCTTTTCGCGGTGTGCGTACTCCTGGAAGACGGTATCGCGCTCGGCCTCGCGCACTTTCTGGAAGATCACCTGCTTGGCCAGTTGCGCGGCAATGCGGCCCAGCGGGCTGGTGTCTTTATAGGTCCGAATCTCGCTGCCAATCTCCACATCTGGCGCCAGTTCCTTGGCCTGCGTAAGCGTGATCTGGTTGAGTGCGTCCTCCAGCGGATCGTCGTCGGCAACAACAGTCTTATAGATGTAGGCCGTAATCTCGCCGGTTTCCTTGTTCAGCTCCCCGCGCATATTCTCCTGGGTCTTGTAAAACTTGCGCGTGGCCAGGGCAATGGCCTCCTCGACTGCGCCCACAACGATGGCGGGGTCAATGCCTTTTTCCTGGCTCAAGAGCTCGATACTCTGATACAAAACGCTGGCCATACTCTGCTTGCTCTCTCGGTACTGCGCATACGGCGAAAGTTTTGAGGCTTTTGCCGGTTAAATGGGTTGCATTGAAGAAGACCAAAAGTCAGATCTCTGGGACCAGTTGCGCTTTTTCGATATTGTCCAGCGCAATCTCCACCGTGCTTACGCCGGTCTTCCGGCTCTTGCTGTTCTGCTTGACCGCATTCAGGTCAAGCGTAATCATCCCGCTGGGCGCCCCAGGTTCCGATTTTGGTACCTGGGATACAAATGCCGCCAACCGCCCCTGCCAATGCCGGTTGTTGCGGATCGGCTCAAAGCTCTGCACCTTGACCAGACTGCCCAAAAACCGTTGAAACTCCTCCGGCTTGGTCAGCTTGCGGTCCAGACCCGGCGAGCTGGCTTCAAGCGTGTACTCGGCTCCCGGAACCAAATCTTCCACATCCAGCAGTACGCCAAAATCCCGGCTGAAGACCGCGCAATCCTCGTGCGTAATGCCCGATAGCTGCTCGGCACTCAATGTTCCCGCCTGAGCCTCTTGCACCAGCCGCTCCGGCAGGTTTTCGTTCTCTTCACCGGCCGCTCCGGCCGCAATCAATGCCCTCAGCCGCTCCCGGCCTTCTGCATTTTTCTCCAAAAATACACGAAGAATTCGTTCCTTTGCCGGGCCCACCAGCTCAATATCCACCAGATCCAGCCCGTGGCTGGCGGCCACTCTTGCCGCCGCCGATCGAATTTCTTCCAGCTTTGCCGCCATCGTCTCCACGCCGCCCAAGCACCCAAGCAAGCAAAATCGCTCGCCAGGCACCCCGCCAATCAGGCGGATTTCAATCAAAACCAGTCAAAATACCCTATAAAACCAGGAAATTTGCCGCAAATAAAAAGTGGGCTGTAAGCCCACTCATCTCCCCGCCAGCCGGTGCGGTCACGGCAACTCAGGCGGACAAACTCGTCTGCATCCTTAGCATAGGCCAAAATGCAGCGGAATTCAATGCTCAAATGAGGTGGTGACGCGAATCCGGCCGTGTTTGGCGAGATGCCAGAGGACGGTGAAAGGTTTTCCCCTCACCTGAGGTTGAATTGGGATTTCATGGCGCATGGATGTTGACGATTGAATATACAATGTATATATGTTAATTCGTTGGACCTCTATTTTCTCTTCCATGGTCAACGGTTTGTGTGGGACTCGGAGAAGGCGTCCAGCAATGTCAGCAAGCATGGCGTGAAGTTTGAAATTGCCTGTCAGGTTTTCTTTGATCGATTTATTCACATCGAAGACGCAAGCATCGACGAAGAGAATCGAGACGCGGCAATCGGAATGACCGAAGATTGGATGCTGCTCATGGTTGTGCATATTCAGCGCGAAGGTGGAACCATCCGCATCATCTCAGCGCGGCCAGCTACTGCGCGGGAACGGAGGTCTTATGAAGACGGCGAGTGAACGAATGCAGGAGCGATTGAGGAAGGATCGTCCGATGACGGTCATCAGCCTTCGTATGCCCGAAGATGTGATCGAGGAATTGAAAGAGATTGCGCCGTCGCTGGGCTTCGGCGGCTATCAGCCGCTTATTCGCGCTTACATCGGCCAGGGCCTGCGCAAGGATCAGGCTCGATTGGAGAATTCGCAGGTTCAGATGCTCACCGAAAGCCTGCGCAAGCACGGTATCGCCGACGGGGTCATCTCCGCTGCCATAGCGGAAGCGCAACTGAAGACGGCATAGACTTGGCGCTTCGAGAATTCCCACGCCGGTCCACGGTCGTCCGCGCACCAACGCCGAAATACTTCTAATGACACTCTCCGCATAGTCCGATAAAAGAGATAGGCTATTTGTACGTCTCCTGCTGGCTGCTGAGTTCCGGGTAAATGACGCAAGACGGCCAAACAATCGATGAGAACGATGAGACAGCGCGTTCTGGTAGCTCTGCTGGTCACGATTCTGGCCGCGGCAGGGGGCACGGGAGCCGGCTATCTGCTGGGCGCTGGTCTGGCTGCCAGGCAGGCCCGATTCCTGTTGCAGCAGGAGTCCGGCCGCCTCATTGCCCAGGAAAACGCCTTCCTCAAAGAGACTTACGCCACGCTGAAGAAGATGAGTTCCTCGCCTTTCCCATATTGTTCCGACGCCGAGGTCAGCTACTTTCGCCGGCTGCTCTTTCAAACCGACTACCTCAGAGACGGTGGCCGCATTCGCGATGGCCGGATCGATTGCTCGGTCACTCTGAGCCGCGCCGACCTGCCGGCCGCGCCGTTGAAGCCCGATTTTTCCATGCCCGGCGGCTCCAAGGTCTACCGCGAGACCGGTCCGCTTCAGGTAGGCGACCGGCCCACCTTCGGCCTGCAATTCAAGGATCTGTATGTGGTGATCAACTCCGGCGCCGCTGGGACCATCGGTTCGCCCCAATTGCCTTATATTCTCACCGTGACTCCGGCCTCCAGCCGCACTCCGGCGCGCCTGCTCAGCACCGCGCCGCAGCCCGACGATGCCGTCTTCAACAAGGAGGGTCCGGCGCGGATCAAGGAGACACTCTACTTCACGCGCTGCACGCCCGACGGCCTGAGCTGCGTCACTACGCACACCACCATCCGCCAGGCCATGCGGGCCTCTCAATACGTGCTCTGGCTATGCATGGCGCTGGGCGGTTTGGTTGGCTTGCTGTTTGGATTTGTCTGCTCGCTCTACTACCAACGCAGCCGCAGTATGGAGCAGCAGTTGCGCCGCGCCATTCGCCGGGATCAACTGCGATTGGCCTATCAGCCCATTGTGAGCCTGCCTGAGGGCAGAATCGTAGGTGCCGAGGCGCTGGCCCGCTGGACCGACGAGGAAGGCTTCGCGGTCGGTCCCGATACCTTCATCAAGGTTGCCGAAGAGCACGGCTTTGTGGGTGCCATCACTGAGTTGGTGGTGCGCCATGCGCTGCGCGACTTTGCCGCCACCTTCCGCGCCCATCCCGAATTCCATCTCAGCGTCAACGTCGCCGCCTCCGACCTGGCCGATCAGCACTTCCTGGCCATGCTCGAGGACGCTCTGGAAGATGCGGGAGTCAGGGCAGACAACCTGACCATCGAAATCACGGAAAGCTCGACCGCGCGGCATGAGGTGGCCATCGAGACCGTTCGCCGCCTGCATCAAAAGGGCCACAGGGTTCACATCGACGACTTCGGAACCGGCTACTCCAGCCTCTCCTACTTGCAGGATCTAGCCATCGACGCCATCAAGATCGACAGGTCGTTTACCCGCTCGATCGGCACCGACGCGGTGACGGTGGCCATTCTGCCGCAGATTCTCGCCATGGCCGCCGCGCTCGATTTGCAGGTCATAGCCGAAGGCGTCGAGACCGGCGAGCAGGCCCATTACTTCGCTCAGGCAGGCGACATCATTCTAGCCCAGGGCTGGCTCTTCGGGCGTGCGGTTTCCGTCGTCGAATTCCAGAACCTGCTCACTGCCAGCGAGTCGATGGATGTTGTCGGCCAGATCGCGTGATTTGCAGTTAATGCTCTCTTTTAACACACCCTGCTAACGATGCTCCCGTTTATCCCGATAAGAGGACCATGGCGGTTGTGCGGGCTTGGATCGCATTGATCGCCAACGCTGGAAGAAGAGTTGCTCCTTGACTACGCCATCTCTCAAACATCGTGTTTTGGTTGCGCTTGCGTCCACGGTGATCGCGGCATTGTGCGGAACTTTGGCCGGATGGACGCTGGGTGGATTTGTCACCCTGAAACTCACCAAGCGCGCCCTTTTGCAGCAGGCAAGCCGCGCCTCGGCACAGGAAGACCTCCGCATCATCGAATCGAGCTCTGTGCTGGGAGCTATGAGAGCCTCTTCCGATCTGCCCTGTTCCACTGCTGAACTTACCTACTTTCGCGCTCTGATTTTCGACGCAAAATACCTCAAGGATGCCGGACGGATGAGCGGCGGAAAGATCGATTGCTCGGCCTCCCTGGCCCGGCCCGAGCAGCCGCTGGCTCAGGTCGAGGAGGACTTGACTCTGTCGAACGGGATCAAGTTTTACAAGAATCTGGCCCCTTATCAGAGCGAAGACATGGCCATGCTCTCTCTCCGGCAGGAGGACTTCTTCGTTGTTGTGATTCCCTATATTCAGCCCCGTTCTTCTCTTGGACCGGAGCATTATGTTGAAACCGAGAGAGATACCCGCGACGGACAAATTCACTGGCTACTTGGCGATCCGCCGCCGGCCAATGCGGCCGCCTTTGCCGGAAATGGCTTTATGCGGCTGGGAGAGCAGCTTTATGCCACGCAATGTTCGCACGGCAATTCCAATTGCGTCACCGCCTATATCTCGATCCCGGAGGTAATGCAGGCCGATCGCATTCAGTTCAGAATGTTCATGGCGCTGGGCGCGCTGATCGGCGGACTCTTCGGCTTTGTGGTCTCGCTTCTTTACCGGCACAATCGCAGCATTGAGCAGCAGCTTCGCCGGGCCATCCGCAAGGACCAGTTGCATCTGGCTTATCAGCCAATTGTGAGCCTGCCGGCCGGCAATATCGTCGGCGCCGAGGCCCTGGCGCGCTGGACCGACGCCGAGGGCTTCGCGGTCAGCCCCGATACATTTATCAAGATTGCCGAAGAGAACGGTTTTGTGGGTTCCATCACGGCGTGGGTGGTGCGCCGGGCGATGCATGACTTTGCCGCCATGCTGCGCGGAAATCCAGATTTCCACCTCAGCATCAATGTTGCCTCCTCGGATCTGGCCGATCCCGGCTTTCTTGACATGCTGGAGAACGAGCTCACCCAAGCTGGAGTCAAGGCGGAGAGCCTTTCCATCGAAATCACCGAGAGCTCGACGGCGAGCCATGGAGTGGCGATCGAGACGATTCGCAAACTGCACGAGAAGGGCCATAGCGTCCACATCGACGACTTTGGGACCGGTTACTCCAGCCTCTCGTACTTGCAGGATCTTGCCGTCGATACCATCAAGATCGATAAATCCTTTACTCGCTCCATCGGCACCGAGGCGCTTACAACAGCCCTACTGCCGCAGATTCTGGCCATGGCCGCGGCGCTCAAGCTGCGGGTAATTGTGGAAGGCGTGGAGACCGGCGAACAAGCACAATACTTTAACGAGGCAGGCGGCGCTATTCTTGCCCAGGGATGGCTCTTCGGACGCGCTGTTCCGGTTTCCGATTTCAAGAAGCTGCTGGAAGGCGGAGAAGTGAAATAATTCTGAAAACGGCAGTTGTTTTCCGTCATCCGTGTCCACATACGCCTCGCTTACCTTGTCTCCAATCAAGTTATTCACTTGCATTACCCGGTTTTGCCATCTGCAAGCTTGATCCGGATGGTCCGCGCAGGAACAGCCGTCGCGTATGAAGCAAAGAAAATCGCAACTAACTCCTTTGCAATGAGCCCTGTGTCAAAGAATCTCACGCTAACCTTGTCGCCGGGTGTAATGGGCATAGCCAGTACCTTCCCATTCCATACATATTTCTCAGAAAGTGCGGCTGCCCACGGTTCGGATCTTCGAACATGGGAGACCACCAACCCCTTGGCGCGCAAGCGGCGTCTGCCCCACAGCGGGTGGTCAATTGGCCAGAAAGACCGCCAGCTCCGCGCGAGGAACCTTGGTCTGCACGCCTGTCGAGAAGTTCTTCACCGTAAGAACACCGGATTGAAGCTCGTCTTCGCCCAGAATGACAATGTTGCGGGCTGTCTTATCCGCCGTCTCAAAGGATTTCTTCAGGCGGAAGCTGCCATCGCCCAACTCAATCCACAATCCCTGATGGCGCAGTTCGCGGGCCAGACTCAGCGCGGCGGCATTCACGGCCTCGCCCAGCGGCGCAATAAAAGCATCCGCCACCTGCGGCACCTGCGGTGCGGCAGACTCTTGGTTGAGTGCTGTGAGCAAGGTTAGAACCAGCCGGTCCTCGCCCATGGCAAAGCCGATCCCCGGCGCGCGCGGCCCGCCCAGCATCTCGCTCAGCCCGTCGTAGCGTCCGCCGCCTAGCAGCGCATTCTGCGCGCCCAGGCCGTCATGCGTGAATTCGAAGGTCGTCCGCGTGTAGTAATCCAGGCCGCGCACCAGCCGGTGATCGCGCCGGTAAGGCACGCCGGCCGCGTCCAGCGCCGCCGTTACCTGGGCAAAGTGGAAGCGCGAGGCCTCGTCCAGCGAGTCGGCAATCACCGGCAGCGAGTCGATAATCGGCTGATCGTCGGGAATCTTGCAGTCCAGCACACGCAGCGGATTGGTCACCGCGCGGCGCTGGCAATCTTGACACATCTGCCCCACTACTGGAACCAGTGCGGCGCGGAGGGCTTCGTTATAGCGCGCGCGGTCGGCGGCCGAGCCAACAGAATTCAAATGCAGCGTCCAGCCGTGAATGCCCAACTCGTCCAGCAAAGTGGCCAGCATCTCCAGGATTTCGGCGTCGCGCAGCGGGCTCTCGCTGCCTGCCGACGGCGGCCCAATCACCTCCGCGCCGATCTGCGAAAACTGCCGGTAGCGGCCCTTCTGCGGGCGCTCGCGCCGGAACTGCGGGCCGATGTAATAGAGCTTCTGCAAGAGGCCGCTCTCGCCCAGCCCATGCTCGATGTAGGCGCGGACCACGCCAGCGGTGTTTTCGGGGCGGAGCGTTAGCGACTGGGCAGAGTCAAAGAAGTTGCCTTCAAACCATTCAATTCTGACATCGTGTCTCTCGACCCAACGATTATCAGCGGCATTGGTTGGTACAACCAGCCGCAATCGAACATGGGTCTGCCGGAGGTGGCTTGCGGGGTCCGATTTGGCAAGTTCCCGCGCTTTCAGAAGCGCGGATATCGCCTCGCCGGAAATCCTTGGCCTGAAACAAACAAATTCAGGTGCGCTTCCTGGGAGTTGCTGCCCAGGGAGAGCGACTCCCCAAGTGACCTCACGCTGAACCCCAATCGCATTCAGTTGCGTCAACAGCGGCGAAAGGCGTTCCACGTTCGCGCGCCCTGCTTGGACGTGCGCCGGATCATCTGGCCTGTTCCGCGATTCCCAGTCGACAATCATCCGCATTTCGTTAAACCGTTCACCGTCCTCCCAGGTGTACATCTCCTTGGAAACAATATCGGTGTCCTCGCCCACCCCGCGGGCAAAGAGCGCAGTGTCCTCGAAGACGGGTGTGCGAATCTCGCCGAAATTGTAGCGCGCAAAAACGTCGCGCGCCGTGGCCTCGATGCGGTTCCAAAGCGCGGTCTCCGGCGGCAAAAGGTCACGCGTTCCGCGTGCTGCTTTCAATGTCTGGCTCATCAGTGATAACCTTTGTCTCAACTTCAAGGATACAAGGTGAGAGCCATGATCCTCCATGCCGCCTCAATCGCCGCGTTTTTTGTTGACCAAGTGGCACAGGCACCTGTCCAAATCCAGTGCGTCCAACAAGCCGTGCCCGAGTCGTGGTTGAAATCGCTGCTACCAACGATCGTTCAAACAGTCATAAGCCTGACTTCGATCACGGCCGGTGTGTGCATAGCTGTGGCGTCTTTCCGGGCGAATAAGAAGACGGAACACAAAAAATGGATTCGGGACCAAAAGAAGGCCGAGTGGAGTCAGCTTTTGGAAAGTGTCGCTAATATTAATCGAACTGTGTATTTAGGAAAAACGATGAACCGGGAAATTGAAGAAGGCCTCAAAAATGAATTGAAGCCAGCAATACGAGAACTGTCTGTGGCTTTAGCAAATTGCATCTTCTTGGAGAAATTTAGACTTAACAGTGAAAAAGGGAAGAAAGTAACTGAATTTATAAAATCTGCCAATATCACATCGAACAAAATCTCTACTTTGTTAGAACTTTTTGATTCCAAGAGAGAGAAAGAAACATCGTCCGAAGGAGACAGACAAGAATTAATGGCATATGTAGATTCCATTTTAGACGAAGGGTTCAAATTTGCCGGTGAATCTAATGATCTTTTGTTGTGGATTCAAGAAGAAGCCGCAAAAGATTTAATGTCCTGAACCGATGATTCTCTTGGAGCATCGAAAGGTAAGATGAAACGGAAAGTCAATCTCGTACATTATGAATCCGGCTGGATCGTCGCTGAGTGCCCGGAATTGCCCGGCTGCGCAAGCCAGGGCAAGGATGAAGCGGAGGCGTTGGCGAACATCCGCGAGGCAATGGCCGGATGGAAGTGGGCCGAAGAACAAAAAGCCGTCGAAGCTCGAACTCTGCAACGGACTATCGAACGGTATTGACTTCCCTCAACAGGCAAACCATACTTGCAATATGGCGTATACCGTTCAACAAGCTAAGAGCCAACTCGACCAGCTTTTGCAGGAGGCCGAGGAGGGCAAGACCGTCGTGATTGCCCGCGACGCCAAGCCTGCCGTGCGACTGGTGCTGGTTGACCAGCCCGCTCCTCGTAAGCCGCGCGTTGCAGGGAAATATGCGGGGCTATGTCAGTACTCCGACGATGTCTTCAAGCCGCTCGAAACTGACGAAGAGTTACGCGAGTACGGCTTCGACATTTTGGTGGATGCAAAGGTGCTGGACGGCCCAGCCGCGTGAAGGTTCTGCTCGATACTCATACCGCGATCTGGTGGCTCGATGAGCCCAAAAAACTCGGCAGGATCGGATACAGCATGATTGCCGACCCGGCTAACGAGGTGCTGATCTCTGCCATAACTCCCTGGGAGATCGCCATCAAAATGAACTCCCGAAAGATGCCGCCTCATGTGCTGGCCACGGATTTTCTTCACGTTCTCGACGAAGAGGAGTTCACCTTTCTTGAGATTCACCCCCTCCACGCCATCCGTTCCGGCCTTTTGCCCTACCATCACCGCGATCCCTTCGACCGTCTGCTGGCGGCTCAATCGCTCGAACTCGGCGTACCGCTGGTTAGCGTGGATGCGATCTTCGACCGTTACGGCGTGGAGCGCATCTGGTAGTTTCGCCTGTAAGTATCCTCCGGCAAAGCCTGAATCTTCCTATCTTTCCATAACCTATTGAGGCCAGATGGCATATCTGCTCAACAATAAAATGAGCCGGAATTTAAGTTAGCTCGCCAGTCGCTCCTCGCGTTCCAGCCCCTCGTGAATCAGCATCTTGAGATAAGTCTGATAGCGCAGGCCGCGGCGCTCGGCCAGCGTCCGGGCGCGGGAAATATCCTCTGGAGCCAGTCGAATCGTCGTCGGAGGCGTGATGCCGCGTTTTTTCAACGTGCCCTGCCGGACTCGCCCCTCCAGCACTGCCTGATGAAACTCCGCCGCCAGCCCCTCGCGGTTCTCGTAGAGCCAGTTGGCTTCGTCGGTTTCGTTCTCAAACTTCGGAATCGTCAATGCTGCCATTACGCCGCCTCATTTCGGCCAGATAGTCCAGCTTGGATTGCCGAGGCGCATCCCACGCGGAGAGGATTCGAACTTTTCCATCGCGCCACGTTGATACAAGCTGCAGAATCCGTCCTTTGCGCGTTTCCCCAACGTGTAATATCCGCTCTTCTTCGCCGCTACCTTCGCAGTTTGCAGTTCGATGTCGAGTGGGTCGCCAAGAACGACCTCTTCGGCTTCGTGCGGCGTCACACCGTGCCGCGCCAGATGGTCTTGATTAGCTTCGTCCCAATCGAAGTTCAGCGATTGACCGTTCATAAATACTCCTGAACATACGCCATGTAGTCAGCTTCTGCCTCGGAGCATCTATTGTATTTACAGTGTAGGTCGTTTTATGTCGTTGTCAAGTCCTCATCCGAATCGATTCCATCAACGTTTAATCAATCCGCGATTGGGCGGAACCGGCTTCGGAGATTACTGCGGCGGCGAGGCTGGAGTCGGGGTGAGCGGGCGGAAGTGCTTAGATTCTTCCTATAAACTGCGCAAGAAGTTGCATATTTGCAACGAGGCAAGGTTATAAGCTCAACATTCATTGAATTTTCATTCGGCCTTGCGATTGCTACAACACTCGTGGTACTCAAGGCAGAGAACCATCGTAACCAGCTTCGATGCATCCTTGAGAACGGGAGTTTGCGGCGTGGCGAAGGCGTGGAACAATTCGAGACTCCACTGGCCTTGTTGGTAAGGAAGGCAACAGATGGCGGCAAAGGCAGAATCGGCAATTGATCGGCGGGAGGGCAAGCGCTTCGGGCTCAATGCGCCTTTTACGGTTATTGTGGGCAATCGCGAGATCCCCGGATTTACACGGGATTTGAGCAACCGGGGAGTCTATTTTTATATGGACGGGGCGGACAGTTCAATGATCGGCGGCGATTTTGAGTTTGTGGTGGAATTACCACCGGAGATTACTCTTTCAACGGTATGCCTGATTCGCGGTCAGGGGCGGGTGCTGCGCACCGACAACACTTCCAGCCAAATGACCGGGATCGCGGCCGAGATCCTTCATTACTCGATGCAGCGGCAGGCGGAGGCTTGAGCATCAGGAAGTTTGGCGCGGAATCGGGTGGCGTATCTCAAGCTCATATTGGAGCCGTAATTACTTATTGATCCGGTCTGAAAATAGAGTGGAGGTATCCCACCCATCCCGCAAAGAACGCGGAATGGATGGGCGCCCAGATCATAGTATTTATGGGCCGAATCAATAGCCAGAGGCGCTTTAGAGTTTTCTCATCCCTAATACGCGAAGGTCGACCAGGCGATTTTTTCGGACGTAGACGACTTTGTTGTTGCTGTCGGGGTCGGTGGGAAGAAGGAAAAATCCGGGATCGATGAGGTAGCGGAGCGAGTTGTAGACGATACCTTCCATCACTTCGCCATCGACGAATTGCAGGCGCATCCAGATGCCGTGGATGATGGGCGCGCGGGAGTGGAAGTTGAGAATTTCGTGATCGGAGTCTCCGTCAAAGCTGTTGACGTAGAAGACAGCTTTGACGTTCTGTGCGGGGATCTCTTCGACGATATTGGAATCGAGCAGGCGAACGCGGAAGGACTCAGGCGAGGTGTGCGGAGCGTGTCCCAGCAGCTCCTCGACGGTCTCCCAAGCGGGGGTGTCAAGATAGCCCTTGATGGTTCTGTTACCGAACTGGACGACAACTTTTTCCGAACAGGTCGAGTGGCCTTCGCTCTGCTCCGGTAGGCTTGCGCTCTGCGCGGGGCTCAGGCCTTTACGCGCAGGGCCGGAATGAATTGCCGTTGCGGGGGAACCAGATTGTACTGTTTGATTTTGTACAACAGCGCTTTGTAGCTGATTTGCAACTCGCTTGCGGCTGCCTTTCGGTTCCATCCCGTATTCTCCAATGTTTTTGCGATGGCGACGGACTCCGCGCCGTCTTTCAAGTTTCGGACCAGATGCTTGAGACTGCTGCCATTTGCGCCCGCGTCTTCGCCCTCTCGCGTTGGCAATTCCGCCAATTGGCGGGGAGCCAGCTCGTCGATGATCGCCTGCTCGTCGGCCAGGATGAGATAGCGCTTGATGGTATTTTCCAGCTCGCGAAGATTGCCTGGCCATGAGTAGCCGCCGAGGGCCTGGAGAAGCGCGGGCGAGATAGGCAGGGCCTCCCGGTCGTACTTTGCGGCCACCTTGCGCATGAAGTGGCGAGCGAGAATCGGAATCTCCTCGGTGCGTTCACGCAGCGGCGGCATTTTCAAGGTAAAGCCATTGAGGCGGTAGTAGAGATCCTCGCGAAAGGTCTTCTGCGCGATGGCGGACTTGATGTCGATGTTGGTTGCGGCAATGACGCGGACGTCGACCTTGACGCTGGTGCGGCTGCCGAGGCGGGAGAAGCTGCCGTCCTGAAGGACCTGGAGGAGCTTGGCTTGCAGCACGGCCGGCATTTCCCCGATTTCATCGAGGAAGATGGTGCCGTTGTTGCAGATTTCGAATTTGCCGGGCTTGGCTTTGATGGCTCCGGTAAATGCGCCGGGCTCATAGCCGAAGAGTTCGCTCTCAAGCAGGTCGGCGGGCATGGCGGCGCAATTGACCTTCATGAATGTGCGCTGGGCGCGGGCCGACATCTTGTGGATGAATAGAGTTGCGACTTCCTTGCCGGTTCCGCTTTCGCCGAGGATCAGGACGGGAATATCGGCGCGCGCGACCAGGCGGCACTGGGATTCGATCTCGCGCATCCGAGTCGAGGCTCGGACAAAGGAGGTGTTCTCATCGAGGGGAATCTCTTTGGTCTCATCTTCGTCGTGGGCGAGGGGCTCAGCGGTCTCCCTGAGGCAGGCCAATACCGCTTGATCGATTTCGCTCTTGCGGAATGGCTTCAACACAACGTCAGTTGCGCCCATGCGCATGGCGGCGACGACTTCCTTGAGTTCGGCCGAGCAGGCGAGCAGAATAATGGGAAGGGCTGGCCGGGAGCCGCGCAGTTCGGCAAGTAATTGGAGGGCGCGCCCGCCGGAGAAGTCGCCGCCAATGTGCCAGTCCATGAGCAGCAGCTCAGGAGTAAAAGAATCTTTCAGGCTTTTGGTGAGTTCAGGCGCCTCAGTAAAGGATCGGAGTTCAAAGCGGTCTGCAAGAATGCGGTGCAGATAGTTGAGAACAGCGGGGTCGGGGTCAAGAGCTGCGATCTGCGGCTTGCGCTGGCTCTTCGTCTTCATTCAAGCTCCTGGAAGTTCGTTCACGAACCCGGTTCCTAACTCTTCCCAAAAGTGCGCACACGGCAGATTCTGCTGCCGGCCCCGATGAACAGAAGTAAATACTTCCGCGACCATTCCGCGTCAGCAGAAGGCCGGGAAGAAAATCTGTTAGCCCGAGGAGATTCCGCGCCGAGAGAGATGGGGGATACACTCACGCGCGGATTCAAAGCGTACGCTGCTTTCTTCCCATAGTAGCATTCAAAAGTGGAAATTGATTCGCTATCATGTGCAAATATTTACACATTTTTGAGGAAGATCGGGTGACTGGTGGCTGGAAATGAGGCTTGGATTACCGACCCACGGCTCATGTAGTTACCAGCTCACAGGTATAGGCATTGCGAATCAGGTTTCAACTCTGGCAGGTAAGTTGCTTACAAACAGAGAGAACCTTCCCCGGAAAATGGACAGACAATGGCTGTGACGCGCATAACGGAGAATTCCGGCTTCCAGGATCTGCCCCCGGTAGAGCTGATCTTTGGGCATTCCGCGGTAATGGCGGCGGCGCGCGAGAAGCTGGAAAAAGTGGCGGACACAACCGTTCCGGTGCTTTTGCAGGGCGAGAGCGGGACGGGCAAGGATATCTTTGCCAGGCTGCTTCATGCGTATTCGAATCGGGCGCAGGGGGCGTGGGTGAAGGTGACCTGCCCGGCGATTCCGCACACGCTGATTGAGAGCGAGCTTTTTGGGTATGAAAAAGGGGCCTTCACCGGCGCATATACAACCAAGCGCGGCCGCGTGGAACTGGCGCACATGGGTACGCTGTTTCTGGATGAGATTGGCGACCTGGATCTCTCCGTTCAGGCCAAGCTGTTGCAGATGCTGCAGGATGGCAGCTTCATGCGGGTTGGCGGGCAAGAGGCGCGGCAGGTGAATCTGCGGCTGATCAGCGCCGCCAGCGAGAATCTGCGCCAACAGACCGAGAATGGCAGCTTCCGCCTGGATTTCTTCTTCCGCATCAACGCGGTGACAATCGATCTTCCGCCGCTGCGCCAGCGGGCAGAGGATCTGCCGATGCTGGTGGACTACTTTTTAGATCTGCACTCGAAGGCCTTTCGACGCACTCCCAAGCCGCTTTCGCGCGAGGTGATGCGGATGATGCGGCGCTTTGACTGGCCGGGAAATATTCGGCAATTGGAGAATATGGTTCGCAGCTACACGCTGATCGGCAGCGAAGAAGCTCTGGCCGCGGAACTGACGCCGAGTCTGCCGGCCGTTCCGGCAAAGTTGAATGCGAAGATCGATCTGGCGGTTCCGGTCTCGCTCAAGGAGATTACGCGCGCTGCCACGCAGGAACTGGAACGGCAGATCATTCTGAAGGTGCTGGAGGCGAATGGCTGGAGCCGTCGCAAGACGGCGAAATGGCTCAATATCAGCTACCGATCTCTGCTCTACAAGCTGCAGGAGTCGCAGGCTGGGGGCGCGGGAAGTGAGCCGAAGCCGGGGGGACGAGCGGCGAAGTAATGCGGGGCTCAGATCCAGCCGCGAAGGCTGTAGTAGACGATCTTGGCGGATTCCAGGAGCATGGTTTCAAAGGATCCGAAGCGTCCGCCCCAGCCCGCGGAAGTTTGCAGAACATCGCGGACTGCCATGGGCGTGACTTCGACGTGGAGCTTGCGGAAGACACGAATCGCCCTGTACATATGAAAGTCGCTGGTGAGCAGCACCTTGCGGCCGGGCATCCCGCGCAGCAACTGCGCCATCGCCAGTCCGCTTTCGCGGGTGCTGTGCGATCCCCACTCGGCCAGGATGGCTTGACGGGGAATGCCTTCGGCGACCAGGTAGTCGAGGATGCATGAGCCGCCGCCGCCGGTGACTACGATCTTCTTGAAGCCTCCGTTCTGAAAGGCAAAGATGGCCTCGCGAGCCCGCCAGTATGAGGAAAAGGAGATGCCGCCCCGGTCATCGTCCGCGGCGCTGAGCAGAATGAGAATGTCGCCTTGGGGGCGTTCGATGGGGCCTGCGTATGCCTGTGCCCACCAGGAGACGAGAGGCGTTGAGATGACTAAAACTGTGAGCAGTCCGATGGCGGCTAGCAAGCGGTAGAGCCAGCGGCCGGCCTGGCGAAGGGAAAAGTTGCGTGGGCGGTTCTGCGTTGAGCTAACGGCCATGAGTCTCAGCCTCCGTGGCTGCCGGTACCAGACTCTGGAAGACTTGCAGAAGCTCTGCGGCGACGGCATCCCAGCTACGGCTGCCGCGCGCGGCGATGGCTGCGGCGTCCCAGTTTCCGTCGAGGACCGAGTCGAGGGCGTTTGCCAGGGCTGCGGCGTCGCGCGGCGGGACAAGCTCTCCGCATTCATTGCCGAGAATCTCTGGAATGCCGCCGACGCTGGTGGCGACGACCGGTCTACCACTGGCCAGCGCTTCGAGCACCACATTGGGGCAGCCTTCCATATAACTGGGCAGTGTGATGAGATTGGACGCGGCCATCCATAGAGCGACCTCGTCAAAGGCGCAGGCGGGAAGGGCATGAATGTACTGGGCTGCGTTTCGGGCTTGAATACTGCCCTTAATCAGCGGCGCGTCCGGCCCCGCGCCAACCATATAGACGTGGAGGCGGGGACGGTTTGCTTGCAACATTGCAGCGGCCTCGACGAGTTCGCGAAGGCCCTTTTTCACGTCCATGCGCCCGATGTAGACTACGGCCTCGACGCCGGGCTCGATGCCCAGCTTGCGCCGGGCTTCAAGACGGCCGGCAGGATGAAAGACGGATAGATCGCAGCCGTTGACGATGGCGCGGGTGGTCTCAGGATGGGCGCCCATCGCGATGGCTTTGAGGCGGAGATCGCCGCTAACGGTGACGAGGAAGCCGGCGGATTTGAGAACGGCGCGGGCGTGCATGGCCGAGATGGGATCGCCGATGCTGTTGATGTCCGAGCCGATGCTCATGACAACCGCGGGAACTTTGAGGGCTTTGGCGATTTTCAGAGCGGCGTAGCCATCTGGATACACAAAGCAGCCAAAGACGAGATCGGGCGAAAAGGCGCGCACGTGCGGAAGCAGGGTGCGGGCAGCCATGAAGCCGTTACAAGGCCGGGAGAGGGCAGGCAGCGCTGGATAGTCGTAGTAACTGGCGGGCACGCCGGGCGGACTGTAGGAGCGGTCGAGCCGGTCATAAGTGCGGCTGCGCGGCTTGAGCAGCGCGGGATAACTTGCGTTGGGGTAAAAGACGCGCAGATCGGCCTGACGGGCGAGCAGACGCAAGGTCTGATACATCGAGCGGCCCTGCCAAGGCTCGGCGGAGCTGGGGAAGTAGCGAGTGACGACGGCGATCTTCAGCATGGTTCTTGTTTTGTTCCGGTGGGCTGGGTTGTGGCCTCGTCGTGGCCGCCCTCGGCGATGGAGTGGAGCAGGCGGGCGTATCGGTGGGCAAGGATCTTGCGGTCGTACTGGGCGATTTTTTCGCGGTCGGGCTGGAATTCCGAGGCAAGAGAGTTGCCTCGCGCGGCGGCATCGATAAACAATTGGCGAATGCCCTCCACATCGTCGATGCCGGCCCACCATCCGGCCTTCATCTCATCGAAAAGCCGGCGTGTCTCGCCCTGAGGATGGACGGCGCCCAGAATCGGTTTGCCGCCGCCGACATAGTCGTAGAATTTGCCGCCCACATTCAAGGGGTCGTGATTGAGCAGCAGCACATAATCGGTTTCATTCATCGCGGCCAGAGCCTCTCGCTGCGGCAGATAGCCTTTCAACTCGATCATCTCACCCAGGCCGAGAAGCGCTTCACGGAAGCGCGGCTCCTCGATGTGTCCGATGAAGCGAAGGAGGAAGCGTGACTTGATCTCAGGCGGCAGCAAAATAACTGCCTTAACCAGAGATGTTGGCTCGGTGGAAGTGTAGACCGTGCCGACATAAGTGACAACGATTTTGCCGTCGGGCCGGATGTCGCCGGAGCGGGGCGCAGGCGGAGTTTGAGCGCGTTGCAGTCTGGTGGAGTCAAATCCATTGGGGATAAGGTGAAATTTGCTTTCGGGCTGCCGTGGGTAGCGTGAGTGGATCTGGCGGCGCGCGGCCTCGGTAACCGCGACCACGGCTGTGGCATCCGCGACGGCTTGCGCCTCAGCCACGCAAGCTACGCTTTTAGCGCGCTCACTGACGCTGAAGAGAAAGCTGACCAGATCGAAGCTTGTCGTGAGCCATTCGTCGCGGAAATCGATCACGATTTGCAGGCTGGGAAAGCTCTTGCGCAGCCTTTCCACGAGTAGAACGGTGGAAAATGGCGGCGTGGTGATGAGCACGAGGTCGATGGCGCGCTTGCGGACCAAGCGGCGGGCTGTAAAGGTGAGCAGGGGAAGCCACGTGACCTGAGGGTCCGGCAGCAGAATGTCCTGCAATATCCGCTTGAGCAACTTCGGCTTGCCGGCGGTGGCGCTCTTTGCCGAGGGCGGTTTTGCGCCGGTGATTCGCCGCTTGATCCACTTTTTAAGGGCGAAAGGCAGGTCAAAGGTAAAGGTGCGGTGAACGGTCACTTCGGCGGGGATCTCACGGAGCAGAGTAGCGTCCGTGCCTACAGCCGAGGGGTTGCGCGTGGTCAGTACATCCAGGCGGATTCCTTCAGCCGGCAAGTACCGCGCCAGGCTTGCGGCGCGCATGACCCCAGTGCCTCCGGCGGGAGGAAAGACATATGTGACCAGCAGGACATTCAAGGGTTTCATGGGTTCACACTTTGCGCGGGGAGGGCCTGTTGGCGTTCTTGAATCAACGCATCGGCGGCTTGATACATCTGCCAGGCGGTGGCCCAACGCAGTTCGATGCCGCGCTGCTGGGCCTCTTCGGCGATCCAACGGAACAAATTGTCGAGGCCGCCATCGAGCAGCGGCGCCAGGTTCTTGTCTGCCGCACCATGAGTAAAGAGCTTCAGGAAGAGGTCGTCGCCGATGGTGGGCGCCAGATCGAACCAATGGCGTACGCGCGCTGGGGTGGGCAGATCGTAGCCGGCGATTTCTCCGGTCTCGACGCGCGGCATGAGGCGGTTGGCAAAGCGCAGGCCGACTGGACCGGTAATCATCAAAAGATCGCCACGGCGGCCGCCGCCGATTGTTGCTTCGACTCCGTAATCGAAAGAGCGGGGACGATTGTCTGGGTTATTGGTGCACCAATAAATCTGGTTGACGACGCGGCTCTGCGTGGGCGAGGGCAGCGAGGGCATGGTGAAATCGGCGTAGCAGCCCAGATCGCGAAGCAGGGCGATTTCTCCGTTGAGGCCGCAGCACCTGCCGTCGGGCCGGGAGTTATCCAGCGCCCAGTTGCCATGAATGAAGCCGAAGACGGTGCGGCCATCCCGCTGGCGGAGCAGGCCGTGATCGCCGGTGAGGCGGCTGCAGAACTCGGTGACCTTGCGGATGAAGAAATCGCGCTGCTCGAAGTCGTGATGCAGATGCACTTCAACATCGCCAAGGCCGATTCGAACCATCTCGGCGAGGCCTTCCAGAAGCTCGCGGCGGTAATCTTCCTGGGGGTAAAAGAAGCTGTACTGTGGGCATTGGCCGGCTGCGTCCGGCGGGGCGTCGGCGGCGATGCGCGGCCAGCGGTCTTGCCAGCGCGCCAAACGGGCGCGGGCAATCTGCTCGGTTGCGCCGGTGCCAAGCGGTTCAAAATGATCGGTGACGGCAACCCAGGCGCGCTTGGGCTTGCAGCCACTCAAGCTCTTCCGAAGGCGATCCTTCAGATATGGCAATAACCAGATTTCCGCGTGTCGAGCAAGGTTCATGAATTCGATCTTTTCTTGATCCGCGATTCTTGATTCGATCTTCTGCGCGCTAAAAGCAATTTTTGTGGGTGCATGCAAGCACAAGCTCGGCTCGCTTTGCGAATGCGAGTCTTGAGTTCAGGGTAGCAGGTTAACGGAATCGGACCTCAAGGGCGGGTTGGAATTTTCTGTGCCTGGCCTAAAAAATTAATTCGCGCGAAAGGGATTTCCGAAGGGGGAAAGATGGGGGTTCGCGGTATCCCACCCATCCGCAAAGAGCGCGAATGGATGGGACACCCAACTCACAGTAATGATTGGCTGTTCTCTAATCCCTGATTCCTGTATATCAGCCTTTGGCGATGGCGAAGCGCTTGTTGACTTCATGCCAGTTGATGACGTTCCACCAGGCGGCGAGGTAGTCGGGACGGCGGTTCTGATACTTGAGGTAGTAGGCGTGCTCCCAGATGTCGTTGAGGAGGATGGGATAGAGGCCCTGCGTGAGGGGGGATTCCTGATTGGGGGTGGTGACGACCTTGAGCTTGCCGGCGGTGAAGACGAGCCAGCCCCAGCCGGAGCCGAATTGCTTGGCTGTGGTCTCATTGAAGAGCTTCTTGAAGGCCTCGAAGTCGCCGAAGTCTTTGGAAATCTGTTCGGCGATGGGTCCGGTGGGCGCGCCGCCGACGCCGTCCGAGCCGACCGGGCCCATCAGGGGCCAGAAAGCAGTGTGGTTGGCGTGGCCGCCGCCGTTGTTTTTGACAGCGGTGCGAATCTCTTCAGGCACTTGGGCCAGATCGCGGATGAGGTCGTCAACGGATTTGGCGGCCAGCTCGGGGTGATTGGCGAGGGCGGCATTGAGGTTGTTGACATAGGCCTGGTGGTGCTTGTCGTGGTGGATCTTCATCGTTTCGGTGTCAATGAACGGCTCCAGGGCGGCGTAGTCGTAAGGAAGAGGTGCGAGTTCGTAAGCCATTTGGGGATATCTCCTTCGTGCTTGGATTGTGCGGGTTGGGCAGCGGGCTTCGCTGAGCTTTATGGGACGAATCTTTTGGGCAACTGCGGGGTGAGACTCAACCGGCTCACCGGACGGCATGTCGCTCTATATCAATGGATGCGAAAGGGGGCGGGCAGGGTGCGGGAAAGTTGTTGGATAAGGAAACCGGGCGGCGGGTCAGATGTTTTCCATAGGGCTCGACTATTGGCGACCTTGTTGACCCCACCATGCAAGGAAGCATTCTTGAACTTCTCTTGGGGCTCGTCTGGTTTCTTGCATCCCAGCCTGTGCACGCCGAACGATGGTTTCACATGCGTCGTCTTTTGGAACTGCATCCCCAGTCTCAATCAGATTATTTAGTTGATTTCGCGACATCATCTTTGAGTAGTTGTATGCGATCACGGAAGGATCGTCAATGAACCGATGAATCCCAGCCTCCAGTCGCGTAGTAGTGTCCGATTTTGCCCGTTCGGTCGTGATACTGACCAAAACCACGCAATCGTTTTCGTCGGGATCGGATATCACCACATGCAGATGAGGCTTTGATGTGGGGTTTTCGTCATCGTATAGGAGGTACGCGCTTCCACATTTCATGGTTCCTCAATGAAGGGTCTCAACATGTTCAGCTAACTCAATGCGCTGTTCTATTTTACGCTCTTGTTCGATTTCAGAAATAATGGCTTGTATATTCTCTTCCGGTTCACCAAGAGCCTGAAGAATATCGTTCATGGAAATGGGAATGCTGCTTCCGCCTGGATTTTTCCACTCAGGCAGCGTGTGCATAAAGTCCACTATCTTCCACCGGTTTTGGTGACCATATTCTGCGAATACTTTTTGCAGTGTTTCTTCTTCAGCGAGCGAAAGTCTGCTCTTCTTCTGAAGGCGGGTCTTCAACCGAACTTCGTAATCCCCAAAAGGCGCTGAAATATATTCAGACCAAATCCGGCCGCCGTCTTTGATCAGGTTATAGGTTTGGCTGAGAACAGGACCGTTGTCCATCGAAACATAATTGTCGTTGCTGATGGGAATGCCCCAATCAGAAAATGCTTGGCGGTCTGCAATATAAAGGAGCTTTATGAGCTTGATATAGTGCATAGGTCCACCACGCAATTCCAAAAGGAATGCCGCAGCCTCGGTAACCTTTTTTTCGTCAAATCGCATGGTGTTTACCAGGGTGAAGATTTAGCGAAACACCCACGCCGGTAGTGTACCACTTGATTGCTACCTTTTCCACTGATTTCCATGCTTTTCATGGACCACTATGGGAAAGCGCCGGGGTTTTCAAGCGGCAGGAGCGAACAGGTATGATTCTCATTGGGGATATTCGATGACGACTTCTAGCCTTGTGGACGGCTCGCTGGACCAATTATCTGTGAATACGCTGCGGCTGCTGGCCGTGGACGCGGTGCAAAAGGCCAATAGCGGGCATCCGGGCGCTCCTCTGGGCTGCGCGCCGATGGCGTATCTGCTCTTCAATAAGCTGATGAAGCACAACCCGGCGCACTCAAAGTGGGCGGACCGGGACCGCTTTGTGCTGTCGAATGGGCACGCTTCGGCGATGCTGTATTCGACGCTGTTTCTGGCGGGCTACCAAGTGACGCTGGAGGATTTGAAGAGCTTCCGGCAGTGGGGATCGCGGACGCCGGGGCACCCCGAGCGCGGGCACCTGGATGGCGTGGAGGTGACGACCGGTCCGCTGGGACAGGGCATCGCGATGGCGGTGGGAATGGCGATTGCCGAGAAGCACCTTGCCGCGGTTTACAACCGGCCGGGCTTCGAAGTGGTGGATCACCATACATACGCGATGCTGGGCGACGGCGATCTGATGGAAGGCGTCAGCCACGAGGCGGCCTCGCTGGCGGGAACGCTGGGGCTGGGCAAGCTCATTTTTCTTTACGACGACAACCAGATTTCCCTGGATGGGCCGACGAGCCTGAGTTATACCGAGGATCCGCTGGAGCGCTTTGAGGCCTACCACTGGCAGGTGCAGCGGGTTTCGGACGGAAACGACCTGGCGGCGATTGCGGCGGCGATTGCGGCGGCCAAGGCCGAGACGGGCAGGCCGTCAATCATTGCGGTGCGGACGGTGATTGGTTACGGCAGCCCGAAGGCTGGTAGCAACAAGTCGCATGGCGAGCCGCTGGGCGCGGAAGGAGTGGCGGCGACGAAGAAGTTCTTCGGCTTTCCAGAGGACCGGAGCTTTTTCGTTCCCGATGCGGCCCTGACGAATTGGCGCGGCTCGGTGCAGCGCGGAAGTGCGGCAGAGGCGGAATGGAAGACATTGTTTGCCGGCTATGCTGCTGCTTTTCCGGAGCTGGCGGAGGAGTTTGAGCGGACGCAGAGGGGCGAGCTGAAGGCTGGCTGGGAGGCTGCGCTGCCGAAGTTTGCTCCGGGCAAGGCGCAGGCCACGCGCTCGGCCGGCGGCACGGTGATGAATGCGATTGCCGAGGCCGTGCCGGAGCTGATCGGCGGGGCGGCGGATTTGACTTCCTCGACGAAGACGATCTTCAAGCCGGGAGCGAACTTCCACGAAGATCCGGCGGGGCGGAATATCTTCTTCGGCGTGCGCGAGTTTGGCATGAGCGCCGCTGTGAACGGAATGGCGGCGCATGGCGGGCTGATTCCCTTTGGGTCTACGTTTTTTGTCTTTTCCGATTATGCCAAGCCCGCGATGCGGCTGGCCGCATTGATGCAGACGCACTCGCTGTTTGTGTTTACGCATGACTCGATTGCCGTGGGCGAGGATGGACCGACGCACGAGCCGGTGGAGCAACTTCTGGGTCTGCGGGCGATTCCGGGGCTGACGGACTTCCGCCCGGCCGACGCCAATGAGACCGCGGCGGCATGGAGGCTGGCACTGGAGCGCAGGGGGCCGAGCTTCTTTGCGCTGAGCAGGCAGGATCTTCCGGTGATCGATGCGGCGGTCCGGGATATTTATTCCGGAGTGAGCAAGGGCGCTTATATTTTGGAAGAATTGGCTAACACATCCAAGGCTCAGGTGGTTTTGATCGGGACCGGCGCTGAGGTTTGGCAGTGCGCAGAGGCTGCAAAGCTGCTGGCCGCCGATGGGATTTCCGCGCGGGTGGTGAGCTTTCCCAGTTGGAAGATCTTCGAGGAGCAATCGGCTGAGTACAAGGCCAGTGTGCTGCCGGTAGGGGTGCCGAAGCTCGCGGTCGAGGCGGGCGCTACCGCGGGTTGGTGGAAGTATGTGGGCTCGGATGGCGACGTGATTGGACTGGACCGCTTTGGGGCTTCCGCGCCGGGGGCAACTGTGCTGGCGGAGTTGGGCTTTACGGCGGAGAATGTGGCGGCGCGGGCAAAGAAGCTAGTGAAGTAGCAGGTCAGCGAGTCAGCAAGTCAGCAGGTCGGCGTGGAATGCATGGATGGATAAAGTGGATGAACCGTCGAGTAGCGCAAGAACGCGGCACTATCGCGACCTGCTCGTTTGGCAGAAGGCCATGGCATTGACGAAGGATATCTACCACGAAACCGAGGCGCTTCCTTCTAAAGAGATCTTTGGCCTTCAGTCGCAGATGCGCAGAGCCGCTGTTTCTGTTCCCAGTAATATTGCCGAGGGACAAGGAAGACTGAACGATGGGCATTTTCGCCAGTTTCTGGCAACAGCTCGCGGCTCGCTCTTTGAATTGCAGACTCAACTGGAGCTAGCCGGCGACTTGAAATTTCTGGACGGGGCAAGAGTCGGGGAATTGATGGAGCAATGTGAAGAGGTTGCACGGATGATCAACGGGCTGCTGGCAAAACTGGAATGATGAAAAAGCCGGGTGCTAACCCGCTGACTTACTGACTCGCTGACTTGCTGACTTGCTGACTTGCTGACTCGCTGACTTGCTAACTCGAAAGGATCAACGTGAAACTCGTAATCGCATCCGACCATGCGGGGTTTTCTCTGAAGGAGGAGCTGCGCGCTTATCTTGCCAAGGGTGGCCACGAGGTGGTGGACCTGGGCGCTTATTGCGGCGACTTGCCTGACGACTATCCCGATTTTGCGGAGAAGGTTGGACTGGCGTTGAAGCGGGGCGACGCGCCGCGCGGTATTTTGATCTGCGGGTCGGGAGTGGGCGTGTGCGTGGCGGCCAACAAGATTCCGGGGATTCGCGCCGGGATCTGCCACGATACCTACTCGGCGCATCAGGGCGTGGAGCACGACGACATGAATGTCTGCGTGCTGGGCTCGCGGATTATAGGATCGTCGCTGGCCTTCGAGGTTGTGGACCGGTTTGTCGCGGCCAAGTTTATCGCCACGGAAGAGCGGTTTGTTAGGCGGTATAAGAAGGTGCTGGCAATCGAGGCGAAGTATCTGCGCGAGCAGTGAACAGTTGTCAGTGGTTGAGGAGGCCGGGCGATCTTTCCCTTTGATGCGATACTCTTCGATATTGGCGGCGTGATCCTGACCAATGGCTGGGATCACAACGAACGCGCGGCGGTGATGGCGGAGTTTCATCTGGATCTGGCGGAGTTCGAGGCGCGGCATCAGGCGCATTACACGGATTGGGATCGGGGCACGATTACTGCCGAGGAGTATCTGGCCGCTACGGTATTTTATGAGCCGCGCAGCTTTACTAGCGATGAGTTTCACCGCGTGATGCTGGCTCAATCGAAGCTGGAGCCGGATGGCGCGCTGGAGATTCTGCGGGAGTTGGCGGCGGCCCAGAAGTGCCTGATTGGCGCGCTGAATAATGAGGCGCGGGAGAGCAACGAATATCGCATGGAGCATTTTGGGTTGCGGCCGCTCTTCAAGGTGATGCTGAGTTCCTGCTATCTGGGGCTGAGAAAGCCGGAGCCGGAGTACTTCAGGCGGGCGTTGGATATTCTAGGCCGGCCGGCGGGGCGGATCTTGTTCATCGACGACCGGGCGGAGAATGTTGCGGCGGCACAGGCCGAGGGGATATTGGCGATCCGGTTTGAGGGTGCGGAGGCGCTGCGGCGGAAGCTTGGGGAGCTGGGAGTTCTGTAGAAAGTCGCGCGGAATTGCCGTCTGAGTGCGGGTTGTGCGAGATTGAAGTTGATGCGGGTTTTGTGAGCGAGCTCACTGAGAGGCGGCGGCGATGAAGCTGAAGAAGAGTAACAAGAACTTTGAGCAGACGCTGGAGTTGCTGCGCGCGCAATCGTTCACCGTGGAGAGCTGGGCGGGAATTGCCGGCGGAATGCTGGTGAGCAAGCATGGTGTGGGGGCGGTACTGGTTGGCGGAGCTGATCCGGAGGCGCCGGCGGCCTTTGCGGTGCATCCGGGGTTGCTGGTTCAGGGGCAGGTGGCGCGGCTGCTTGACCGGGGCTACCAGAAGTTCATTAATACTCCTCAATTCGAGATTCCTGCCACGGCACCCCAATTGCAGGCGATTCACATATTCAGCGAGGAGTTGAAGCTGCTGACCGGTGCGATGGATCTTTACAACGAGGGGCTGGGCACGACCTCCGATGTGTACCTTTACGACCGGTTGAAGGGCCGCGAAGCCTTGCGGCCCGCGCCTCGGCGTCCGTGGGAGCTGGCTGAAGAAAAGTAATTTTCTTACACGGCGCGGGGTCGGCGATGGAACCAAGTGAGCAGGCGAAAGTGTTTGCGGGTGAGCAGCGGAACGCTCGGAGCGTGGCCCGCCATGACGTGGATGCAGAGGCTGAGGTTCTGCTGATCAGCCATGGATCTACGCACCCATGCAGGATTGTGGATTTGAGCCTGCACGGCTGCCGCTTGCGCTCCAACGAACGATTTCCGGTGGGCGCGGCGGTCCGGGTCGAGGTCAGCTTCAAGGTGCGCGGGCTTGCTTTCCGCTTCAGTGGAGTGACGAAATGGACCGACGGACGGAAGCTGGCCGGAATTCGCTTTGAGGGTGTGCCGGCGCGGCGCATGGAAGAACTGGTGGAGGCCCTGGGCGAGGTGGAGGCGGAGAATGCGGCCAAAGCCGCGAAGGATGCAGCCAAGGCCGCCGATGTGAAGTCTATCGATGAGACGGCGCGCGAGGCTCATAATCTCGGCAAAACCCAGGTTGTGGTTGAGACAGTGGCGAATTCTGCGCGCATCAAGCCCGATCGGCGCGAACGGCGAGTCGAGACACGGGAGGCGGTGGATACTTCGGCCGTGATTCACCTTATCAATATCGCGTCGCGGCTGCCGGGACAGATTGTGGATCTGAGCCTGGATGGCTGCCGCATTCGCGTGGAGCAGCGCTTTCCGGTGGGGATCTATACGCGGGTTGAGACTGAGTTTTTTCTGGAGGGACTGCCCTTCCGGCTGGGAGGCGTGATTCAGGCGATCCACGACCGGGAGAGGCGCAACGTGGGAATTCGCTTTCTGGATATGAGCGAGCGAAGGCGGGTGCAGGTGGAGCAACTGATCGAAGAGATACGAGAGGCAGGGGCCAGGGGCTAGAAACTAGGGACTAGGGACTAGGGACTAGGGACTAGAAAAAACCTAGCGGCGGCGGGCGCGTTCGCGCTGGAGTTCGCGATAGATCTCGCTTTTGGATTGGCCCAGTTCGCGGGCGAGGCGCTTGAGGGCTTCTTTCTCGTCGATGCCTGCTTCGGTCTGGAGACGGGAGATTCGGTCGGCGATCTTCAACGGTGCGGCGCTAGGATTATCTTCATCGGTTGTGCGGGGGCTGGCCTCGATCAGCAGCGTGATCTCGCCGCGGATGCGATCGCGGGCGGTCAGATCGCGGCGGGCCTCGGCTACGGTGCAGCGCAGAAACTCCTCGTGAATCTTGGTCAGCTCGCGAGCTAGAACGACGCGCAGGGCGGGCCCGAAAACAGCTTCCAGATCCGCAAGAGTCTCCAGGATGCGGTGCGGGGCCTCATAAAAAATGAGAGTGCGCGGGGCTTCAGAGCGCTGAACTTCTGCGGCAAAAGCCTCAAGGCGGGTGCGGCGGGCTCCGGCTTTTTCCGGCAGGAAGCCGATGAAGTGGAACTCGCCGGTGGGCAAGCCGGAGGCGACCAGCGCGCTCAGGGCGGCGTTGGCGCCGGGGATGGGAATGACCGCGACGCCAGCGGCGATGGCCTGGGCGGCGAGCGCGCCGCCGGGGTCGCTGACGCCGGGCATTCCAGCGTCAGAGACAACGGCGATGCGCGCGCCTGATTTGAGAGCTTCGATCAGCTCGGCGGCTCTCTGGTGCTCGTTGTGCTGGTGGCAGCTTACGGTGGGGGTTGTGATCTCAAAGTGGTTGAGGAGCTTCTGCGTCTGGCGGGTATCTTCGCAGGCGATGCGGTCTACGCGGCGGAGGATGTCGAGAGCGCGGAGGGTGATATCGCCCAGGTTGCCGATGGGCGTGGCTACGAGGTAGAGGCCGGGGGGTAGCGGGGATTCAGGGTCGGCGGGCATGGGCTAGCGCGCTTCCTCGTGGGCCAACTCGCGCTCCAGGCGGCGCTGCTCGGCTAGCAGGGACATGGAGCTCATCAGATTCTGGACGCTGACGATGCCGACGACGCGGCCGCTGTCGGTGATGGGAATGAGCGTGAGTCCGTGGCCGGTCTGGATGCGGCGAATGGTGGTTCCGAGCGTGTCTTCTGGGCGCGCGACCTGGAAGGCTTTGGACATTACGGCCTGTACGTAGCCGTTGCCGTCGTTGCGGAGAGCGTCAACAATGCGCTGGCGGCTGACGATGCCGACCAGTTGCGGGCCGCGAACGACGGGAAAATCTTCTTGCAGGGAGTGGACGCAGCGGACGAGCGCGTCGGCCAGGGTGTCAGAGGGCGAGAGGGTGGCGAAGTCGGTGAGCATGACTTCGCGCATGTGCACCGTGTCTACGACGGTTTGGAAGAAGACGCCCTGATCCTCGATCTGCGCGCCGATCATGATGAAGAAGCCGGCAATGATGAGCCAGGGGCTGTGCAGCAACATGCCGCCAACCATGGCCCCAAGCGCGAGAACCTGGCCGAGACCGGCAGCGGCGCGGCCAGCCGGGGCTAAGCCGTGCTTGCGGGCAAAGCTGCCGCGAAGAAGACGGCCGCCATCGAGCGGGTAGGCCGGGAGCAGGTGTAGAAGGCCCAGGCCGACTTGCATCCAAACCGTACTGCGGATGAGCCAGGCGGCGGAGATCCAAGGCTGGCTGAAGAGGTCGAGATTGCCGCTGGCGCCCAGAAAGGCGGCGGCGAGCAGCAGCCCGGTGAGCAGGTTGGCCACGGGACCGGCGAGCGAGAGGGAAAATTGGCCGCTGCCCTGGCTTGAGTTTTCCTGGCTTTCAGGGTCGGCATAGGCATAGAGGCCGCCAATGGGCAGAAGCAGGATGGCGCGCAGGCGGAGACCGAGCCATGCGGCAACTATCAGGCGCGCGGTTTCCCGGACCGCGACGGCCGCCATGAGCACGAAGAAGAGCCCGATGCCGCGCAGAATTCCTTCAGACGCGCTGAGGCCCATGCAGACGAGCAGAAGCAGCGGGAAAAAGAGGTGGACGCGCATCTCGACGCCCATCCAACGGCCCAGCGGGATTGACCAGCCTCGCATATTGATTGATTGTAGAGGGTCCGGCTGCTTCTTTGGGGCTGGCTTTGGAGTTGGTGGCTTGGGAGAGGGCGGCGTTTCCCGTATTCTGAATTCTTATGCGCATTATTGCAGGACGGCTCGGCTCACGGACGTTGGCGGCTCCGGCGGGGATGGCTACGCGGCCAACCAGCGACCGGCTGCGAGAGACGCTCTTCAATGTGCTTGCGCACCGAATGGAGGGGGCGAGCTTTCTGGATTTGTATGCGGGGTCGGGCGCGGTGGGCATTGAGGCTCTGAGCCGGGGGGCTACACGGGTGGAATTTGTGGAACGTGCTCCGGCGGCTCTGAAGGTTCTGCGGGGAAATCTGGAACGGCTGGGGCTGAGGGCGGGGTTCAGGATTCATGTTGTTGCGGTGGGGGCTTTTCTGCGGCGGGCTGGGGCTGCTGGGTCAGGGGCAGAACGCTACGATGTGGTCTTTCTCGATCCACCTTGGGATGCGGCGACGGAGTATGCGGCGACGCTGGGTTTGCTGGGTGGGAGCGCGGCAGGGTTGCTGGCGGCCAGTGCGGTGGTGATTGCCGAGCACCGGCGCAAGGAGCGGCTGGAGGAGCGGTATGGGGTGCTTGAACGAACTCGGCTGCTGGAGCAAGGGGACGCGGCGTTGAGTTTTTATGGGGTGGAGAAGAGGTTGGGCGAGCGCGGGTAGAGTACACGCGAAATGGTGATTTTTTGGATAAAGGCGAAGATATAGCGAACAATAATCGAACGATCTAGATCAATAAAATGAATGACTTAAGGGTGAAAGCGAAATAAAAGAGAATCTAAAAAGGGGTATTTCGTGTTTTTTGTTTATTCAAACTATTGATAATAAGGATGTTGAATAAACACAATCCGTCGAAAAGCGAAGACATGAAGAATAATCTTCCGGTTTCTCTGGCTTTTGTCTGATTTCTGGAAAGGTCAAATTCCAGCGCTGCGGGCTGACTGCGGAGCACGGGCTGGGTGGATTGCTCAGCGGGTGGCGGGGCGGGTTGGAGGACGTTTGTCATGTTGACTTCTGGCTCGGCTGGATTTCTGACCGCCTTTCTTGATTGTGCAGGAAGTGGTGGTAATGATCTGCAAAGGATTGGCGAGAATGTCAAGCGATGGGGTTGGCGGATTCCCACTCATCGCAATAAAGCCGCGATGAATAGGGCACAGCCTCCCAAAGCCGAGCCCTGCCCTCAGAATCGATGAATGGGCCACCTGCCGCCATCGTCGAATTTCTTCTCCGTTGCGTGAGTAATTGCGGTCATCCCAGCAACCTGGCGGCGTCTTTTGCAAAGTAGGTGACGATGAAGTTGGCCCCAGCGCGGCGGATGCTTACCAAGGACTCTAAAATCGCGCGGTCGCGGTCCAGCCAACCCTTCTCGAAGGCGGCCTGGAGCATGGAGTATTCGCCGCTGACTTGATAGGCTCCGATGGGGACGCCGGTCTGTTCGCGGGCGGCGCGGATCACGTCGAGATACGGCATGGCCGGCTTCATCAGAATCATGTCGGCACCTTCTTCGATGTCAAGGGCGATCTCGCGGAGAGCCTCTCTCAGGTTTGCGCCATCCATCTGATAGCTCTTGCGGTCGCCAAATTGAGGCGCGGAGTCGGCGGCCTCGCGAAAGGGTCCGTAGAAGGCCGAGGCGAATTTGGAGGCGTAACTGAGGATAGGAGTCTCGGGGCAGCCCTCGTCGTCCAGCGCGCGGCGGATGGCCCGCACCCTCCCGTCCATCATGTCGCTGGGGGCGACAACGTCGGCTCCGGAGCGAGCCAGGCTGGCGGCGGTTTGCGCGAGCAGGCCGAGCGATGAATCGTTGTCGACGGTCCATCCGTCGCGGGACTCGAAGACCAAGCCGCAATGACCGTGGCTGGTGTATTCGCAGAGGCAGACGTCGGCGATAAGGACCAGCGACTTCGACGCGGAGGATTCTTTGAGGGCGCGCAGACCCTGTTGCACGATGCCGTAGTCGTCCCATGCCCCCGAGCCTTGCTCGTCTTTGGACTCAGGCAGGCCGAAGAGGAGCAGGCCGCCGAGGCCGAGTCGCGCGGCTTCTTCGGCCTCGCGGACAGCTTCATCAATGGAAAGATTGAAGACGCCGGGCATGGAGGAGACCGGGCGGCGGATGCCTTCGCCAGGGCAGAGAAAGAGGGGGTAGATCAAGTCGCCGGGGGTGACGGCGGTCTCGCGGACCAGAGCCCGCAAGGGTTCGGTGCGGCGGAGGCGGCGCATGCGCGTGACTGGAAAGCTCATGGTGCGATTGTAAGGCAGGAGATAGGGATTGGGGACTAGAGACTAGAGGTTAGAGGCTCCCACCCTAGCCACAAAAACAAGAACGTGGCTAGGGTGGGGCACCAGGCACCCGGTTTGCATACAGCGCTCAGCTCTCAGCTAACAGCTAACAGCTAACAGCTAAAAGCGGCTTTTTAGAGCTCGTCGTAAAGAGTGGAGTTACGGTAGCCGAGAAGCGTGACCAGGGTCCAGATGCCCATGGCGGTTCCGAAGGGGAATTTGAGCAGGCTGAAGATAGCGGCCAGGATGGCGACGACGCGGCCCCAGGGGGCGTGTTGCAAGAGTCCCCAGCCTGCCGCCAGCGCCAGGCATGTGCGCAGGATCAGGAAGACCCAGACAAATTGCAGCAGGGCGGAACCGAACCAAAAAGGCGGAGTGCCGTTGCCCCACGGGCCATGCATCCAGGGACCGAAGGGGCCGAAGAGAAACATTTTGGCGAAGGTCAGCCCGGCGATGCCGATAAGCAGGGAGAAGGCCGAGTAGATGAGCCATACGACGCCGAGCGCCTTGATCTTTCCGGCATAGTTTTCGATTTGGAAGGCCATATCGGGCACGGGAGGAACGGCTGAAGCGACCGGACGGCCGCACTGCGGGCAGAAGCCCTGCCCCGGCACTAAAGCTAGACCACATCCGCTGCAAAACATAGGTGCCTCCTGGAAGTTCGATCAGAGTTTACTACGCGAACAAGGCTGGGATGGTTCCTTCAGGGAGCAGCAGCTTTTTGCTTCAGCTTCAGCTCCGCGTTGGACCATACAGCGCCGATTCTAACCGAAAGTTGACTGGGTGTGCGGAAATGCTCTCACGTTTCAAGCCAAGGGAACGATAAATAGGGTGGGGGACTCTGTAAATGGCAACGTACGTGAGGACGGCAGCGGTAGCCAACTCGGTAGAGAAGCGGTCGAATGAGCTGCGTTATGTGGCGCGCCAGCCGATTCTTGACATGCGCGGCAAGGCGCACGGCTACGAGTTGTTGTTCTGGAACGGGCGAGAGCCAAACTTCAATGCGGACAAGAATCTGGCCACGCGGACGATGCTGGATAACACGGTGATATTTGGCGTGGAGGAGCTGGCGCGCGGGCTGCGGGCGTTTGTCAACTGCACGCCGGATTCGCTGACCGAGGAGTGGGTGCAGATTCTGCCGCCAAAGCTGACTGTGCTGGAGCTTCCCTCAGGAACCGAGGCAACGCCGGGTTTGCTGGTGGCCTGCCGCAAGTTGAAGGCATTGGGCTTCCGGCTGGCGCTGGCCGACTTTGAAGGGAGATCGCAGAGCAAGCCGCTGGCTGATCTGGCCGACTACATCAAAGTAGATATCGTCAAAGTGGATTCGCTGCAGCGGCGCAACCTGCTGCGGCAACTGGACGGCTTCCGGGCTCGGGCAGTGGCGCAGAATGTGGAGACGCAGGAGCAGTACGGCCAGGCCTGCCAGGAGGGCTTCGAGCTCTTTCAGGGCTACTACTTCTGCCGTCCGGAGGCGCTGGAGAGCCATCGGATTCCCGGCAACCGGCTGGTGCATCTGGAGATTCTGGAGGATTTGCAAAACGAGCCGGTGGATCTGCAACGGCTGAGCCAATTGGTGATGTGCGATGCCTCGCTGACCTATCGTCTGCTGCGGCTGGTGAACTCGCCGGTCTGCGCGATGCGGCAGGAGATCACTTCGATCCAATCGGCGCTGATGCTGGTGGGCGAGGCGACCTTCCGGCGGATCGCGATGCTGGCCATCGCCAGCGACTTCAATGCCGAACAGCCGGCGGAGATTCTGCGCATGGCCTTTGAGCGCGCACGATTCTGCGAACTGGCGGCCGGCCTTTGCGGAATGTCTCCCAGCGAGCAATACCTTATTGGAATGGTCAGCCTTTTTCCGGCGATGCTGCGAATTCTGATGGAAGATATGGTGAGGTTGCTGCCTTTGCGCGATGTGGCGCGCGATGCGCTGCTGGGCAAGGATAATCCGGAAGGGGTTCTGCTGCATTGGGTTGTCTGCGAAGAGCACGGAGATTGGACCGCCTGTGACAGGATTGTCCGCGCCTCCGGCCTTCGCCATGAGCAGATGATGCGCTGCCATGCCGAAGCTGTAGCCTGGGCTGAGGCTGCGCTTCAGACCAATGCTTAAGTGGCGTTTGATCGGTTGGGGGGAGAGTCTCTAGCGATTCGAGGCGGAGAGGCTGCGATCGAGCCGCTCCTCATGGCGGTCGTCGCGGAGTAGCAACGCATTGATATGTCCCTGCGCGTCATGTTCTACCATGATCCGCGTGGTGCTGGAGCCGTTGAGATAGAAAAGTGAGTTGGGCGACTCGGCCGCCAGCTCCGCCAACTCACCAAATTGATTTCTGGCAAAGAGCAGATCCCCTTGGCGAAAGAGCACGATCTCACTGTGTCCCGCCGGGTCGCGGTAGTCGCCGGCTAAAGTCTCTAACAGTTCCGCGGTCAGCTTGATGGCGGGTGGGTGCAGCGGAATGGTCAGGCGCTCGGTGAGGGCTGGCAACCCCGGCTGTCCATGCTTTTCAATGCGTTGCGCCAGCAGCCAGCGCGGCAGTTCGGGCTCGTTGTAGGCGCGGGTCCAGCAGTCGTGCTTGAGCCCCTGGTAGACCCAGAGGCGCAGATGCCCACCGGAGGCCTTGAAGGCTTCAAACATCAGCTCGCTTTGGCGGGGATTGACAATGTTGTCGTCACTGCCGTGGAAGAGCCAGACCGGCGTGCGACCCAGTGCGCGGGCGTATTCGGCGGGCAGCGTGGCCTCCTCGCGCCAGCGCTCCGGCGCATAGCTCCAGAAGATGCCTCCAGCCGCAATGGCCACGGCCGCCCAGCGCCGCGGATATAGCCGCGCCAGCTCCCAAGCGCCGTAACCACCCATCGAGAGGCCAGAGAGATAGGTTCGATCCGGATCGAGGTGGAACTCCTCGGTCTCCTGGTCGAGCGCGGCAATGGCCATCGCGAGCATCTCCGGATCGGTCCAGAAGCCGGGCAGCGGACACTGCGGCATCACAATCACAAAGGGCCAGCGCTCGGGATGGTCGCGCACCGCCTCCGGCAGGCCAACCTGCGTCTGCCACATGCCCTCGGCGCCGCGCTCTCCGCGCCCATGCAGAAAGAGAATTACGGGCCATTTCTTGTGGTCGTCGCGGCGGAAGTTCTCCGGCAAATAGATCTGAAAGCGGTAGGAGACGCCGTGGACTTGGACAATGCGATTGAGAAAGCCGGTTTCCTGAGAGGGCTTGGGCGGTGCGGGCCGGTTAGCGCCGCGGAAGGCCTGCGGGTGGGCGGGCGCAATCATGCAGATGAGGCAAAGGCCGGTGGCCAAAGATCGCAGAAACCGAAGCATAAGAGTCTTTCTCAACTATAGCTGTGCGGAGTACCGGGAAATTGGCGATTGTCTTCCAGAAAATAATTAGGCTGCTTATTTAGGACTGGCGTAGTCCAATATAGGCATGGTATTTTGTTTGTGATAGGTCTCTGGTGCGTAGGCCGCCAAGGAGCAATTTGGCTTGCCCTCCAGTGGTCCTTATCACAAGTGGTATTCTTTTCAGTGGATTACATCGTGAGACAAAACGAACGTTTTTTAGATTTTTTACGGGTTTCTCCTTTTAAGCCAGCCTCTCCGGCTGCTATATTGAATTTTCGGGGTTCTCCACCTCTCGGGTGATTTGTACCCAAGAACGGCTTTTCTACCCAGCATGTGTGACCGCCAGCACAGCGCACACATTCATTTTCCGCCTAGTCGGCAAGGACAGCACGTATGGCGCAGATATTCGACCGCAGCTCCAATGCCTTGGCTCGCGCGAGCCTGGTCTTGACGGGGCTGATCGTGATCGCTCTGGGGGTTACGCTGGACCAGTTGCAGCGTTCGCCCTGGGTGACGCGGCAGGGCCAGCGCCCGGAGCAGCCGGTGCCCTTCAGTCATAAGCACCACGTGCAGGGTCTGGGCCTTCAGTGTCAATACTGTCATGTGACGGTGGAAAAATCGAGCTATGCGGGGATTCCGCCGACCAAGACTTGCATGAATTGCCACGCGCAGATCTGGACCAACGCGCAATTGCTGGAGCCAGTGCGCCAGAGCTGGCTCACCGGCGAATCGCTGCCCTGGATCAAGGTGCATGACCTGCCCGATTATGTTTACTTCAGCCATGAGATTCATGTGAATAAAGGCGTGGGCTGCGCCACCTGCCATGGCCGCGTGGACCAGATGCCACTGATGTATGCGCAGAACACTTTGCAGATGGAGTGGTGCTTGGACTGCCATCGCAACCCGGCAAAGAATCTGCGGCCGACCAGCGAAATTTACAACAACGCCTGGGAGAAGCCGTCGAGCGACCGGCCGGTTTGGTGTTCGGTAGGCGAGGAGAAGACTGGTCTGCCGACGGCGCAAAGCGTGAATTGCGTGACCAAGGAGCCGGGCGTGGAGGTTGCGTCGCTTGAAGTGCCGGGCGGGGCGGTAAGCGGGACGATTCCTTTGAAGTACGAGAAGTTCACCAGCCAGGATGAGATGGGGCATTTTCTGGTGGATCACTACAAGATTCGCACCCCCAAGGATCTAGCCAGTTGCGAGGTCTGCCACCGATGAGCGAAAAGATGAGCGGACAAAAGACGAATGAAACGCCGATGACGCTGGCCGCCGTGCGCGAAGAGCTGAAATCCGCCAAGGGGAAGCGCTACTGGCGCTCGGTGGACGAACTGGCCGGAACGCCGGAGTTCGAGGCCGCGGTCCAGAAGGAGTTTCCCGGCTCGGCGCAGGAGTGGGTCGATCCGGTTTCGCGGCGCGGCTTTATGAAATTGATGGGCGCATCGATGGCGCTGGCCGGCTTGGCTGGCTGTACCAAGCAGCCCGACGAACCAATATATCCCTATGTCAAAGCGCCGGAAGATTTAATTCTCGGCAAGCCGATGTACTTTGCCACGGCGCATCCATTTGTAACTGGTGCAGTGCCGCTCTTAGTCAAGAGCGATCAGTTCCGCCCCATCAAGATCGATGGCAATCCCGAGCATCCTTATAACCAAGGCTCGTCGGACCCGTTTACGCAGGCCACGCTGCTGGATTTATACGATCCCGATCGTTCGCAGCATGTGACTTATCGCGGAGAGAATCGCGAGTGGGCGGAGTTTGCCGTCGAGTTCCGTAATAAAGTGCTCTCGACCAAGGACGGAACCGGGATTTATTTCCTCAGTGAGACCATTACTTCTCCGACGTTGGCGCGGCAATGGCGCGAGGCGCAAGCGAAGTTCCCGAAGGCAACGCTGGTGCAGTATGACCCGGCGATTGCCGGGACTTCGCTGGCCAGTGGGTTGAATGTTCAATACGATCTATCCAACGCGGATGTGATTGTTTCGCTTGATGCGGATTTTCTTTCAGGCGCCGGCTTCCCCGGTTTCCACAAGCTGGTCCGCGATTACGCGGACCGGCGCAAATCACCGGAGAAACTGAATCGGCTGTATGCAATCGAGAGCACGCCGACCACGACAGGATTGAAGGCTGAACATAGGTTGGGACTGCGGGCAAGCGAGATACCAGCCTTTGCGGCCGAGTTGGCGAAGGCTGTTGGAGTTACTGGCGTTGAAGCTCCTGCCTATAACTGGACCGATGAGCAGAAGAAGTTTCTGACAACTCTAGCCAAGGACTTGAAAGCTCACGCGGGTAAGAGCGTAGTGATTCCGGGGCTCTATCAGGACGCGTCGGTGGCGGCGCTGGCTGCTGCGATCAACAGCGAGCTTGTGAATTATGGTGTTACAGCGTTTTCGCACTCGACTCCAGTGAATTCAGTGCCTTCCGATCAGATTGCCGACCTTAAGGCTCTGGTTTCCGACCTCAATGCGGGCAAGGTCGATTGGCTGGTAATCTTAAATGCCAATCCGATATACAGTGCGCCTGCCGATCTGGAGTTTGCGACAGCTTTCGAAAAAGCCAAGACGGTTGCGCATCTCGGGACGCATGTCGATGAGACTGGCCAAATTTCACACTGGCACATTCCCGCGGCGCATTTTCTTGAGTCGTGGTCTGATGCTCGCGCCTACGGCGAAACGGTTTCAATCGTTCAGCCGATGATCGATCCGCTCTATGGCGGCAAGACGGCGCATCATTTCTTTCAAGCGTTGCTGGATGAACCAGGATTGAGTCCGTATGAGGCGGTGCGCGAGACTTGGAAACCGGTGATCAAGGAAGATTTTGAGAAGGGCTGGCGCAAGGCGCTGCACGCAGGTTGGATTGACGATACGCGTAGTGCGGTTGCAACGGAGCCATGGAATTCGCGCGCTCCTGGCGCAGTGCTTGCGCCATTGCCGAAGGATTCGCTAGAGATCATCTTCCGCCCCGACCCCAATGTCTACGACGGCCGCTGGTCAAATGTGGGCTGGCTGCAGGAACTGCCTAAGCCGGTCACTAACTTGAGTTGGGATAATGCGGCGATCGTCTCCGGCGCAACGCTGACTAAATACGGACTGGAAGAAGACGACATTGTCGAGTTAACTGTGAATGGACGAAAAGTAAATGCGCCAGTGATTGTTGCTCCGGGGCATCCCGATTACTCGGTCACTGTTCATTTAGGTTATGGGCGTTCGTTTGCGGGGCGCGTTGGCTCGGGCGCGGGATTCAATGCTTATCTGATTCGCACTGCGGCTTCCCCGTTTTACGCCGTGGGTTCGATGAAGAAGATCGAGGGTAAATGGGGCGTGGCTGTTACCAAGAGCCACTTTCAGGATCACAGGCCGAAGTTGTTTGGCGGCCAAGGCAACGGCAATAACTCGCTCGAAGCCGATGAGGCGATCAGTGAGCGCGGGATTATTCGCTATGCGACGCTGGCTGAGTACAAGGCCGATCCGGGGTTTGCAAACGAAGGTCCAGGCCGCGAGAAGACCGACAAGGATGTAACGCTTTTTCCTAATTGGGAGTACAACGAAGCCAACGCCTGGGGCATGTCGATCGACATGAATAGTTGCACCGGCTGCAATGCCTGCATCGTTGGCTGTTATGCGGAAAACAATATTCCCGTTGTCGGCAAGCAACAGGTGCGAATCGGTCGCAACATGCAGTGGCTGCGCATCGATACTTACTTCGAAGGCGATTTGGCCGCGCCGCGCGCGCACTTCCAGCCGATGGCCTGCCAGCACTGCGAGAACGCGCCTTGCGAGCAGGTTTGCCCGGTGGGAGCAACGGTACATACGCCGGAAGGCCTGAACGCAATGGTCTATAACCGCTGCGTCGGCACTCGTTATTGCTCGAATAACTGCCCGTATAAGGTGCGGCGCTTCAACTTCCTGCTTTATTCCGACTACGAGACGGAGAGCTTGAAGCTGCTGCGCAATCCCGATGTTTCAGTCCGCTCGCGCGGCGTGATGGAGAAGTGCAGTTACTGCGTTCAGCGTATCTCGGCTGCAAAGATCGAGGCCGACAAGGAGAACCGGAACGTGCGCGACGGAGAGATTGTAACTGCATGCCAGCAGGCCTGCCCCGCATCGGCAATCACCTTTGGCAATATCAACGACAAGCAGAGCAAGGTGGCAAAGCTGCAAGCCGATGAGCGCAGTTATCAGGTGCTCGCCGATTTGAATACGCGTCCGCGGACGAAATATGTAGCCGCGGTTTTGAATCCGAACCAGGAGCTTGAATCAACGCCGGTGGAACATCTGCCGGCGAAGGGTTAAGGCCAGCATGACGCCCAGCGAATTGAAAGACAACCCGAGAATCGATCCGGCCACCGGAGAGTATCGCGTCATTGCGCCGGGGCAGACCTTCAAGTCTGTCACCGAAAAGATTGCGCGCATTGTGCTGACACCCTCGACGCCGCTGGGCTGGTTTGCGATCTTCGGCATTGGCGGCGCGCTGGCCACTGTGCTTCTGACCGCGGTGACTTGGCTCTTCCTTGTGGGCGTGGGCATCTGGGGCATTACGCAGCCGGTGGCCTGGGGCTTTGCGATTATCAACTTCGTTTGGTGGATCGGCATCGGCCACGCCGGCACGCTGATCTCGGCGATTCTGCTTCTCTTCAAGCAGACCTGGCGCAACTCGATCAACCGTTTCGCCGAGGCGATGACAATCTTTGCCGTGGTCTGCGCGGGCATGTTCCCGTTGATTCATGTGGGCCGTCCGTGGCTGGCTTACTGGATGCTGCCGGTTCCGCTCACGATGGATGTCTGGCCGCAGTTCCGCTCGCCCCTCTTGTGGGATGTCTTTGCGGTCTCGACTTATGCAACCATCTCGGTGGTCTTCTGGTACATCGGCATGGTTCCGGATTTCGGCACAATGCGCGACCGCTCGCAGAACAAGTTTGCGCAGTATTTTTATGGCCTCTGTTCGCTGGGCTGGCGCGGCTCGGTGCGGCATTGGATGCGCTACGAGACAGCCTCGCTGCTGCTGGCGGGCCTCGCAACGCCGCTGGTGCTCTCCGTGCATACGGTCATCAGTTTCGATTTTGCAGTGGCCGTGCTGCCGGGCTGGCATACGACGATTTTTCCGCCGTACTTTGTTGCGGGAGCAATTTACTCTGGCTTTGCAATGGTGCTGACTCTGGCTATTCCGCTGCGCAAGTTCTATCACCTTGAGGGCCTGGTTACAGAGCGCCACATCGATAACATGGGCAAGGTAATGCTTGCGACTGGCTTCATTGTGGCCTACGGCTACGGCATGGAAGTCTTCATGGCATGGTACTCGGCCTCGCACTGGGAAGCCTTCATGATGTGGAACCGCATGTTCGGACCAATGGGATGGGCTTACTGGGTGCTGATTACTTGCAACCTGGCGATACCGCTAACAACCCTTTGGTCGCGTAAGCTGCGCACCAATATTGGGTACATGTTCTTTATCTCCATCGTGGTGAACACTGGCATGTGGTTTGAGCGCTTTGTCATCATCGTGACCAGTCTCTACCGCGACTTTCTTCCCTCGTCGTGGGGCACTTACCGCGCCACTAGGTGGGATTACATGATTTATGTGGGCACGCTGGGATTGTTTACTGCGCTGTTCTTATTGTTTGTACGCTTCCTGCCCATGATTCCGATGAATGAGATTCGCTTGATGCTGCCACAGGCCAAGATCAAGGCCAAAGCGGCCACGGAGGCTGGTGACTGATATGCCCCCTCGCGAAGGAACCTACGGCCTGCTGGCCGAATTCGATACTCCGGGCGAGCTGATCCGCGCTGCGCAACAAGCGCGCCAGGATGGCTGGCGGCGTATGGATTGCTATACGCCTTATCCGGTCGAAGAGGCAGCCGAGGCAATCGGCTTCCATCGCAACAAGGTGCCGCTGGTGACGCTGATCGGCGGATTGATGGGCCTGGCGGCAATGTTCACGCTCGAAGTCTGGATCTCGGTGCTGGCTTATCCATTGAATATCGGTGGGCGTCCGACTTACTCTTGGCCGGCATTTATTGTGCCTGCGTATGAGTGGACGATTTTGTTTGCAGGATTATCGGCGGCTTTCGGAATGTTGGCGCTGAATGGATTGCCGGAGCTTTATCATCCACTCTTCAACGCGCCAAACTTTCGCGACGGAGCGACGACCGATAAGTTCTTTCTTTGCTTGGAAGCTTTGGATCCTAAGTTCGATTTAGTGCACACCAAGGCGTATTTGCAGGTCTTTCAGCCGGTTTCAGTGGTGGAGGTGGAGTACTGATGCTAGCTCACCGCCTCAATTCGATGAGACGCATTGCAACTGGCCCTTGCATGATTGCGCTTCTGCTGGTCAGCGGCTGTCGGCAGGATATGCAGGACCAGCCGAAGATTATTGCGCAGCGCGGCTCCGAGATGTTTGCCGACCATCGTGGCGCGCGACCGCAGGTGGCAAATACCGTGGCACGCGGCCAGTTGCATGAAGACAGTTACTTCTATACCGGCGTGGTGCAGGGTGCCGACGGCTATCGCGAGGAGAAGAACGAGATGCCCTTTCCGGTGACACTTGAAGTACTGAAGCGCGGGCAGGAACGATTCAATATTTATTGCACGCCTTGCCATTCGCGCGTAGGCAACGGGCTTGGCGAGATTGTGGAGCGCGGTTACAAGCCCGCGGCAAATCTGCAAGATCAGGTGCGGCTCTCGCAGCCTATTTCGCATTATTTTTACGTGATGACTCACGGTTACGGAGCGATGCCGGATTACTCGGCGCAGTTGACACCGATAGATCGCTGGGCAGTGGCGGCTTACATTCGCGCATTGCAATTGAGTCAGGCGGCAAAGATGGACGATGTGCCCGCGGGCGTGCAGGTTCGCAGCTTGAAAGAGATTGCCGCCGAGAGCGGGCACCCAGAGTTTGCGGAGCCGTGGGCGTTGCCAACGACGGCGATTCAAGCATATCCGCATGATGAGAAACAGGGTAACCCTGGGCTAGCCCCGGCTAATCCGGCAGATCCCGCGATCAAGATTCCCGCAAGCAAATTGGCTCCCGCGGCCGCGAGGCAAGGACAAACGGAATGACCCACGAGACGCACGCCAAAACGCTTCCCGCCGAGTTAGGCGCACCGGCCTTTGTCGATGGCTGGAGAACGCGCGCGCTGGTTGTTGGGTTCGTCTTTTCAGTTATCGCCGCGGGACTGGTTTTCGCGGACGGAACAACGCTTGGGGTCGATCATGTGCTGCGCGCGTGGCTGCTGGGCCTGATGCTGACCTTTGGACTTTCTGTCGGCGGGCTGGCTTTGTTGATGGTGCAGTATGTGACCGGTGGCAAGTGGGGTCTGTTGCTGCGCCGTCCATTGGAAGCAATGAGCCGCACTCTTCCGCTGGTTTTTGTTTATTGGCTGGTGATTGCCTTCTCGCTGAAGCGGCTTTATCTGTGGGCGCAGATTGATGATACGGCAGGCGCGCTGAAGGCCGGCATTATCAATGAGGTTCAGGCGCGCGCGATTGAATTCAAGCGGCCAATGCTGAACCCTCAGGCCTTTGTTGTGGTGAGTATTCTTTGCTTTGTCATCTGGGGCTTTTATGCGTGGCGCCTAAATACTCTCGGACTTGAACGGGATGCGGCTTCCCCCGCGACCACGCCCGAGTGGATCAAGCGGCTGGAAAACATCAGCGGTCCGGGGATTGTGGTTTACGCAATTACCATGACCGCTGCCGCCATTTATTGGGTCATGTCGCTTGATCCCACGTGGTATTCGTCAGTCTACGGCCTATTGTTTCTTGTCGGCCAAGCGTATCAAGTGCTGGCGCTTTCAATCATTGTTGTGATCTCTCTCTCGAAAGGCGAACCGTTCAAAACAATTCTGCGCCAGACTGAGCAGCATGACCTGGGCAAATTCACTTTTGCTTTTGTGATGCTGAATATCTATCTTGCCTTTTCGCAATTTCTGATTATCTGGTCGGGAAATCTGCCGGAAGAGATTCCCTGGTATCTGGATCGCATTCGCGGCCACTGGGGAATCATAGTTACTCTGGATTTTATCTTTCACTGGCTGATTCCATTTACGTTGCTGCTCTCGCGCGATCTGAAGCGTAATAAGAAGCGCCTGGTGCTTGTTTGCCAATGGATGATTTTTGCGCGCGCCTTCGATTTGTTCTGGCTGATCGAGCCGAATTTCAAGGACGCAGCACGGAATCTTCATTTCAGTTGGGGAATTCTGGAATACGCGGCAGTACCTACTGCAATGGTTGCATTCTGGTTAGCGTATTTCTTCACGCAGTTGAAGTCGCGGCCGCTGGTGCAGACGAACGATCCGCATCTTGCGGAGATATTGGAGGCCGAACATGTCCATGCATAAGCCAAATGATTCCGGCCAGGAACCGGAGGAGATTGACACTTCCAAAGGCTTTGAGAGTTCCGATGTTCGCGTCTCCGGCGTAGTTACTTTTCTGATCTCGCTGGCTATCTTTGCCGTGGTGACTGCCGCGTTGGCGTATGGCATTGGCAAAGTGCTGAATGCGCGTATGGCCAAGGAAGACGGGCCTCCGAGTAAGTGGGCGCGGACGGTTGATATGCGACCGTTGGGAGATTTGGCATCGAGCGCCGAGATGCAGAACAAGATGGCCGAGATGACGCAGAAGTTCCCGACACCGAGAGTGCAGACTGACGACGGCAATCAGGATGTGGCTGATTTGCACGCGCGCGAGGATCTGCTGCTGGATAACTATAGTTGGGCGGACCAGGCGCAAGGCAAGGTCAGGATTCCGATTGAACGCGCGATGGAGTTGCTGGCGCAGCGTGGATTGCCGGTAGCGACAGCGGCTGAGCAGTCGCCGCTGATGGCTGGAGAGATCAGGCCGGAGATTGTTGCGCCGCTGACGAATGGTTTTTCGCGCACGGGATATGAATTGGATCAAGCGGCTCAACAGGCTGCCGATAGCAGGCAAGTTGGGCAGCATAAGTAGGCAGTGTTGAACGGTACGGCCAGGAAGAAGGAGTCATGCGTAGTTCAAGCACAATGCGGAGAAGTTGGTTCGATGCGGCGGTTGCGCTGGCGCTGTCATCAACTCTGCTTGCGCCGGCGATCTACGCGCAGGTGTCGCGCTACGACGAAAAACAGATGGCGCCGGTCAGTGACAAGCCGCCGGCGATACTAGCCGGTGTTGGCATTGCGCAGCACCTGAACGGGCAGTTGCCGCTGGGACTTGCTTTCACCGACGACACGGGCAAGCAGGTCGAGTTATCGAGTTACTTCGGCAAGAAGCCGGCGATTTTGGCGCTGGTTTATTATCAGTGTCCCATGCTCTGCTCTGAGGAATTGAATGGGCTGACGGGAGCCTTGCAGATGGTGCGATTCGTTCCCGGCAAGGATTTCAACGTGATAGTGGTGAGCATCGATCCTACCGAGGGCGCGGATCTGGCCGCGGCAAAGAAGCGCGGCTATCTGAAGCGCTACGGCCATCCGGATACCGCTGCGGGCTGGCATTTTCTTACAGGCACTCAAACGAACATCGACGCATTGACCAGGGCAGTGGGCTTTGGCTATGTAAAGATTCCAGGGCCGGACGGAAAGCTGACGCAGTTTGCCCACGCGAGCGCGATTCAAATCGTAACTCCCGAGGGCAAGCTGGCGCAGTATTACATGGGCGTCGAATATTCGCCCAAGGATTTGCTGCTGGGCCTCAATGAAGCTTCGGCGAACCGCATCGGCTCGCCGGTAGATAACATTCTGACTTATTGCTACCACTACGATCCGCAGACCAATAGACACTCATTGATTGTGGCGCGGGTGGTTCAATTGGGCGGAGTTGTTACGGTAGGCGCGCTGGGCGGATTCATGCTGCTGATGTTTCGCAGAGATGCCCGCAAAAACGACGAGCCAGAAACAGGAACAAAGGTGAACGGATAACGGAATGGACCATATTAGTCCGACAATCTGGCAGTTTCTCGTCAAGTGGTTGACGAACTTCGCGCTGTTTCCACCGGAGGCGTCGAAGATTGCGCCGCAGATGGATGCGCTTTATTTTTTCATGGTGCTGGTGAGTCTGATTGGACTGACGATTGTGGTGCTTTTGATTGTCAGCTTTTCGATTCTCTACAGCAAGAGACGCCATCCGATTGCCGTACAGATCGAAGGTTCGACTTTGCTGGAGGCTACGTGGACAATTATTCCATTGGGGCTTTTTCTGGTGATGTTTGTCTGGGGCGCGCTGATTTATTTCCGAGTTTACACTCCACCAGCCAACTCGATGAATATTTATGTGGTCGGCAAGCAATGGATGTGGAAGGCAGAGCATCCGGGCGGACAGCACGAGATCAACGCGCTTCATATACCGACGGGCCAGCCGATTCAGTTGACGCTGATCTCGCAAGATGTCTTTCACAGCTTTTCTATTCCAGCCTTTCGCGTAAAGCGCGAGGCGATTCCGGGGCGTTATACGACGGTATGGTTTGAAGCTACGACACCGGGCACTTATCACCTCTTTTGCACGCAATATTGCGGAACGGATCACTCGCACATGACCGGCGACATTGTGGTGCTGACGCCGGAGGAGTTCAAGAAGTGGCTGGCCAGTTCAACTTCCGGCGCATCGCTGGCGCAGAATGGCGAACGGTTGTTTGCGAGTTTGAGTTGCGCGGCCTGCCACAATGCGCGGCCCGATGCGCGCGGCCCGAGTTTAGCCAATGTTTACGGCGCGAAGTTGACCCTCGCGAATGGTGAAAGAGTTACCGCCGATGAAGCGTATCTGCGCCAGTCGATTCTGAATCCCTCAGAACATATCACGCAGGGATATGCGCCAATCATGCCGACTTATCAGGGGCAGGTGAGCGAAGAGGGAGTGATTGCGCTGATTGAATACATCAAGAACCTCGACTCGGATTACCGTATTCAACAGACGCTGACGACGACCGATCTGCTGCCGGAGAGCGAACGCACGGCGCCGGCTGGCAAGACTTCCACTAAACAAGGGCCTGTTGCTAAAGGAACGGTGAAGCCATGAACCCAAACACCATTGTCAGTCTTCCCGACCAATCGACGGCCCGGATACCGAAGGATAACTACATTACTCGGGAGAACGGGATCCTGAGTTGGCTGCTGACAGGAGATCACAAGCGGATTGCGATACTTTATCTGATTTCGCTGAGTTTTTTCTTTTTTATTGGCGGGGCGCTGGCGGGTCTGATACGACTTGAACTGCTGACGCCGCAGGCCGATCTTATGGCGACCGACACCTATAACAAGGTGTTCACGATGCACGGCGTTATCATGATTTTCTTTTTTCTGGTGCCATCGGTGCCTGCTACACTGGGAAACTTTTTTATTCCGATGATGATTGGGGCCAAGGATCTGGCGCTGCCAAAAATCAATTTATTAAGCTGGTATCTCTACATGGCCGGTGGTCTGCTGGCAATCTATACGATGGCCACGGGCGGCGTGGATACGGGCTGGACGTTTACTACGCCGCTCTCAACCCATTACGTAAACACGAATGTTCTTACGACCGGCCTTGCCGCATTTATCGCGGGATTCAGTTCAATCTTCACCGGATTGAATTTCATCGTGACGATCCACAAGATGCGCGCGCCGGGAATGACATGGTTCCGGCTGCCGCTGTTTGTGTGGGCTCATTATGCGGCCAGCATTCTGATGGTTCTGGCCACGCCGGTGGTGGCGATTGCCATCGTGCTGATTGCCTTGGAGCGCACCATCGGCATCGGCATTTTCGATCCCACCAAGGGCGGCGATCCGTTGCTTTTCCAGCATCTTTTCTGGTTCTACTCGCACCCTGCCGTTTACATTATGATTTTGCCGGGAATGGGAGTGATCTCTGAAGTGATTTCGACCTTCAGCCGCAAGCGCGTCTTTGGCTATACGGCGGTCGCGTTTTCGTCAGTCGCAATTGCGGTCTTCGGTTTTTTTGTCTGGGCGCATCATATGTTCATCATGGGTATCTCGAATTACGCCGTGCTGATCTTTTCGCTGCTCACGATGCTGGTTGCGGTGCCTTCGGCTATCAAGATATTCAACTGGACCTTTACGCTTTACAAGGGCTCGATTACTTTTGAAACACCGATGCTTTATGCCTTTGGCTTTCTTGGCCTGTTCACCATCGGCGGCATGACAGGAGTATTTCTCGGCACCTCGGGCACGGACATCCACCTGACCGAGACCTACTTTATCGTGGCTCATTTTCATTTCGTCATGGTGGGTGGAATGCTGATGGCTTTTCTCTCTGGCATTCACTTCTGGTGGCCGAAGATGACAGGGCGCATGTATCCGGAAAAAATATCGCAGATGGCGGCGGTAATTACCTTTGTCGGCTTCAACCTGACCTTCTTTCCGCAGTTCATACTGGGTACGCTGGGAATGCCGCGACGCTATGCATCTTATCCGCCAGAGTTTCAGGTATTGAATGTATTTTCTACGGCGGGCGCGACAATTCTTGGCGTGGGTTATATGCTGCCGGTGCTTTATCTGCTCTGGTCGCTTAAGTACGGCGAGATTGCGGGCAACAATCCATGGCAGGCGACGGGACTGGAGTGGCAGACGCAGTCTCCGCCGTTGACGGAGAACTTTACCACGATGCCTGTGATGGACCACGAGGCCTATGACTACGAGTGGCTCGAGAAGCAGAATCAGGCTCAACAGCAGGAAGAGGTGCCCCATGCCGGATAGTCACGCGATTGACCAAAGCGCCGCGGCGGGGGCGCACTCCGCGCACGAGGAGCACCCGGCTTATCTGCGTCATCACTTCAACTCCACCGAGCAGCAGGCCGATACCGCCAACTTTGCCATGTGGCTCTTTCTGCTGACAGAGGTCATGTTTTTTGGCGGCCTTTTTACGGCTTACCTGATCTATCGCAACTGGTTTTATCAGGCCTTTGTCGCAGGCTCTCATCAGTTGAATGTGATTTGGGGAACGACGAATACATTCGTACTGATCCTCTCCAGCTTCACGATGGCGATGGGTGTCTGGTGCGCGGAGACGGGACGCAGAAGAGGGCTGGTTCTCTGCCTGTCGCTTACATTTATTCTTGGCCTGGGATTTCTGGGAATCAAGACGATCGAATACTCGGAGAAAATTGAGAAGCATCACGTCCCCGGATTTCATTACAGCTTGCAATCGTTTGTCGATCCGGCCTCCGATCCAGAAGTATACAAGGAATACCACGACAAGGCGCTTCCGCTGGATATGGCGCGGCACACTGAGCTTTATTTTTCACTTTATTTTTTGATGACCGGAATGCACGCACTGCACATGATTATCGGCATCGGGATTCTGGGCTTTATGATTTATCGCGCGCGAGCCGGAGCTTACACATCGGGGCATGTGACGTTCGTCGAGAACTTTGGGCTTTACTGGCACTTTGTGGACATTGTCTGGATCTATCTCTTTGCGCTGCTGTATCTGATCAGCAGGCATTGAAATAGGCGGCTAACAGCGGACAGCTAACAGCATACAGTTAGAGACTCGACCCGAGAGGAGAGATGGCATGAGCGAAACAAACGAGCACGCGCATCATATTGTCGGGCCGAAGGTCTACGTGATCATTCTATTTGCGTTGCTGGTGGGCACGGGATTGACGGTGTGGGCGTCGTTTATTGATTTGGGCCCGTGGAATCCTGTGATCGCACTGGCCATTGCTACGACGAAGGCTTCGCTGGTGGTGCTGTTCTTCATGGGAGTGAAGTACAGCGGCAAGTTAACCAAGCTGACCGTTTTTGCCGGTATCTTTACGTTTTTGATTCTGGTTTCAATGACGCTGGCCGATTACATCAGCCGGGCTTGGGGAAACTGGTAAGCACCCGCTGTGCCGCCAAACGCTCGCAAGGAGTTCATCGCCTGGATTCAAGGTAAGCATTTGAGACTCTTTGTATCCTAATTTCCACAAGCCGGACCCTTCGCCAAGCTGAGGGCAGGCTGCGGGCGCAGAGCAATTTGTGGGCGCGATTACGAAAATGCCGCTAATGCAATGCCGAAAATGCAGCAGTTCCTTTTCTGGACTATAATTCAGACGAATATCAATCCCGCAGTCTGCGTGTTTCGCACGTTTGAGTCCATTGGATTTCGCATCAAGTCCCCCTCGGAGAATGCCGATGAGAGAGAGGGGAAGCAGGAATCCCGATCGGGATGCGTGTGAGCGTTTTTGCGCTTCAGCGGCTTTGCGGTGACTCCATCTTAGGCGGGAGCAGGGAGCATGTCCCTGCCTGCAAGAGCGGCGCGGTTTTAGAGACAGCCCAAAGAAGCCTGAATTGGCGGGCTTCCGGGGCTGAAGCCCGCGTTGGTTTTATTGGTTTTACGCGGGGGTTAAGGCCTCTGTCCTTTTCCGTGGCACGATTTCTCGCAACCTGCATGGCTCTGATTTGTTTGGCTGCGATCACCGCGCTATTCAATGCGCCGCCGCTTTCTGCGCAACGACCAGTAGATGCACGTGGAGCGGCGACGACGCGGCAAGCGAAGTTGCCCCCGCAAGTGGTCGAGGCGGAGCGGTTCTTGGCTCGTCGGGGATGGCGGCCGGGAGAGCGCGCGGCAGGAAGTCTCCGCCAGGACGCGCGGACGGCTTCAGCCGAGGATCTAAGCCAGCTCCGAAGCCAAGCTCAATCCAGCGGAACCGGCAACTGGCTGCCGCTGGGGCCTATGGCGCTTCAATCGCTGAGCTATGGACTGGTCACCGGGCGCATCTCGGCGCTGGCGCTGGACCCCTCGGACCCAACCGGCAATACGCTTTATGCGGGAAGCACCGGCGGCGGGGTCTGGCGGTCGCAGAATGCGAATACCTCGAATACCGCCAACATCAGCTTTACCCCGCTCACGGACGATCTGCTGGCAATCAGCGGCGCGGCGGACGCGTCGATCAGCATTGGCGCATTGACGGTGCAGCCAGGGGGGACTGGCGTGATTCTAGCCGGGACCGGCGACCCGAACGATGCTCTGGACTCTTACTACGGGGCTGGGATTTTGCGCTCGGCCGACGGCGGAACAACCTGGAGTCTGATTCCCGGCACCTCGGACGGCATTTACTTCTTTGTAGGCGAGGGTTTTGCCGGCTTTGCCTGGAGCACGGTGAACCAGAATGTAGTGGTTGCGGCGGTTTCGCAGGCCTATGAAGGCACGCTGGTGAATGCGTTGGGGCCGAATTCGAGCTACGAGGGGCTTTACTACTCCTCAAACGGTGGGGCAACCTGGTCTCTGGCAACGATCGAAGACAGCGTTGGGCAGATTGTGCAGGGGCCGGGTGTTGCTTTTGCGTCTCCCGACGGAAATGCGGCGACTTCGGTGGTTTGGAACCCGGTGCGGAAACTGTTTTTGGCGGCGGTGCGCTTTCACGGCTATTACCAGTCCGCCGACGGCATAACGTGGACGCGGATCGCAGACCAGCCTAACTCTGGCACGCTTTCGAACTTGGGTTACTGCCCGACGAATCCCAGCAGCACTGGTTCGCCGGACTGCCCGATTTTTCGCGGGACTCTGGCGGTGAATCCCCTGACCGGCGACACTTTTGCCTGGACGGTGGACATCGACAATCAGGATCAGGGGATATGGCAGGATGAGTGCGCGGTGAGCGCGGGAGCTTGCGCCAGCCAGAACTTCACATTCAGCCAGCAATGGGACACGGCGAAGCTGGAGACAAACACTTTGCAAGGTTCCGCCACCATTGAAAATGGGGACTACAACTTGGCTTTGGCGGCTGTTCCCTTTGCGCTGGTCAGCGGAGCCAGCACCACTCTGCTAGCCGGGGAGAACGACCTGTGGCAGATTGGCTGCCCAGTGGCGCTGGGCTGCCAGTGGCGCAATACCACAAACTCGACGACCTGCATGAGCGCGCAGGTGGGCGAATACCAGCACTCGCTGGCCTGGAATATAGCGAATCCGCTGGAGATTTTTGTTGGAAACGACAGTGGATTGTGGCGATCCGAGGATGGAATCAACGAGAACTCGATCTCTAATCCCGAGCCTGCCTGTTCGCCAACCGATGCAACGCACTTCCAGAATCTGAATGGGAGCCTTGGTTCGCTGGCTGAGGTGGAGAGCCTCTCGCAGGCGGGCGCGACGCCCTATACGATGATGGCTGGCCTGGGAACTGATGGAACCGGAGGCGTGAAAAGCAATACTGGGCCGACAGCGGACTGGCCGGAGATTCTCAGCGGCGAAGGCGGGCCGGTCGTAATCGATCCCAGCGACAACTCCAACTGGTACGTGAACAACGAGGCGGGCGTCTCGATCTACGCATGTTCGCAACTGACACCGTGCACCCCGGCGGCCTTTGGCAGCGATGCCGTGGTTACCGACGCGGATGTGGGCAACGATGGGCAGACGATGACCGCTCCCGCGCCCTTTCTGGTGGACCCGCTTAGCCACGCACAGTTGTTGATAGCTACCTGCCGGGTTTGGCGGGGACCGGCCAATGGCGTCGGCTCCTTCACCGCTCTCAGTCCCGCGGGAATTCTGGGCAGCGGCTCAAGTGGCGCAACTTGCGATGGGAACACCATGATTCGCACCATGGCGGCCATGGCGCTGCCAGCCTCCGCAACGCTGCCAAATGGCGGGGAGGTGATCTATGTGGGTCTCTACGGCACGACAAATGGCGGCGCCGCGCTGCCGGGCCACGTTCTCTCCGCGATCTTCAACCCATCCAGCAGTGCGATGCCCACATGGACGGACCTGACACCGCAGAGCACCAACACCGGAGCATTGAATTACTACGGCTTTGACATTTCGAGCATCTATATCGACCCGCACGATCTTACCGGAAAGACGGTCTACGTTGCGGTGGAAGGATTTCCGAAGCCGGGTATCAATGTGCAAACGGTTTACTGGTCAACCAGCGGCGGAGCACAGTGGACGGCGGTGAAGTCGAATCTGCCATTGTCGCCCGCCAATAGCGTGGTGGTTGATCCGCAGGACGCCAACACAGTCTATGTGGCCACCGATGCCGGAGTCTATTCGACGCGGCAGATTGCCAGTTGCGCCGTCGCGGCGAACAACTGCTGGTCGGCTTTTGGCAGCGGACTGCCGGACGCGCCGGTGGTTGCCATCAGCGCCGCGCCGGCCTCGGCGCTGGTGCATAATTTGATCGCGGGTACATACGGCCGGGGCATCTGGATAATTCCGTTGTGGACCGCGGCCGAGGATGTGACGACGGCCACGGCGACTCCGGCCTTGCTGACCTTTGCCAGCCAGGCATACGGCAGCGTGAGCAAGGCGCAAACCGTGACTCTCAAGAACACCGGCACAGCAGCTCTGGCAACGACTTCGATCACGGCCAGCGGAGACTTCAGCGAGACCGACAACTGCGTGAATGTAAGCCTAGCCGCCGGCGCGAGTTGCGCAATCCAGGTGAGCTTTTCTCCCACGCAGATTGGTGGTAGAACTGGCCAGTTGACCATCAACGCAAACATCAACGGAGGGCAGTTGACGGTTGCGCTGAGCGGCACTGGCGTACCCTCGGGCGCGATTACGCTGATCCCGGCCACGGTCGGCTTTGGCGGCTGGGTTCTGGGCAGCACTTCAACGGCCTTGCAAGTGACAGCCACCAACAGCGGATCGCCGGCAGTCTCGTTTACCAGCGCAGTAACCGGACCCTTCGCCATAGCCAGCAACGCTTGCGGCTCTTCGATTCCGGCCAGCGCTTCGTGCAACTTGATGCTGACCTATACGCCACTGCAAGTTGGAGCAGCGACGGGATCGCTCACCTTCACCGACGCCGCCGGCACACAGACGGTGGCGCTGAGCGGCACTGGTCTAGCCCTGGCTACCGACACGCTTTCGCCCACCTTGTTGAGCTTTCCCAATACCGTGGCCGGGCAGCTCTCAGCCGCGCAGACCGTGACGCTAACCAACAAAGGAGGCGTCTCGCTGACCTCGGTTGCAATCTCCGTAACCGGAGCTTTCCAGCAGAGCAACGCCTGCACCGCCAACCTGGGGCCGAATTCAAGCTGCACAATCAACGTGCAATTCAATCCCGCGGCGGCGGGTGCGGCCACCGGTACGCTGACGGTTACAGACAGCGCCGCCGATTCGCCGCGCACGGTTGCGTTGAGCGGGACGGGCCTGGCCCCGCCGGCACTGAGCGTCACCCCGGCCAGCCTCACCTTTGCCGCGCAGACTGTGGGCCAGCCAAGTGCGGCGCAAAAGCTGACGGTGAGCAATACCGGCGGCGCGCCGCTGGCCAATGTAGGCTTTCAAATCTCCGGGCTCTCGGCGGCCAGCTTCTCCACCGGAACCACCACTTGCGGCGCAACGCTGGCCAACGGCGCCGCCTGCACTGTGCAGGTGATCTTTACTCCGGCCGCGGCGGGCGGAAGCACGGCCTCGCTGGCGGTCTCTTCGTCCACCTCCGGCGTCGCGCCGGTCAACGTCACGCTGACCGGCGCGGGGCAGATTCCGGCCGGGCTAAACGTGAGCCCGTCGCAGCTTGTCTTTCCCATCGTCGCCGCTGGACAATCCAGCCCTTCGCAGACGGTGACGCTTACCAACACCGGAGGTTCGCCGGCCAACTCGCTGACGCTCTCCGCCACGCCGCCTTTCAGCCTGATTCAGAACACTTGCACTGCAACTTTGGCAGCCGGGGCAAACTGCTCGACCGGTGTAATCTTTTCGCCCTCCCTCAACGGCCCGTATCTGGGAACGCTGACCGTCGCCTCGCCTTCACTGGCCTCCTCAGCCAGTGTTCCGCTCAGTGGAACAGGCGGCACACCGGGCTCGGTGCTGGCACTGCCCAGCCTGATCGACTTTCCGCAGACCGGGGTGAATCTACTGAGCAGCCCGGTCACCGTGACTCTGACCAACCCCAGCGGAACCGCCAGCCTCAGCAGCTTCGCCCTGGCGGCTACGGCCGGCTTCAAGCTGGTGAACAATACCTGCCCGGCGACGCTTGCCGCGGGAGCCAGTTGTACTGCCGCTGTCGAGTTTGCGCCTACCAGCGCCGGGCCCGCCAGCGGGAGCCTCACGGTGAGCAGCAGCGCGCTGCCAACCGGCACATCAATCCCTCTGACCGGATTGGGCTTCGACTTCGCCGTTACGCCTTCCGGAACTTCCAGCATCGCCATCGCCAACGGCCAGACTGCCGACTTCAAAATCGTGCTTACGCCGCTGCTTGGCGGCCAGGGAGTCTTCACGCTGGCCTGCGGTGCGCTGCCGCCGTATTCCTCCTGCACCTTCAACCCCGGCAGCGAAGGCATTCCCGTTAACACCACCGGCAATGAACTGGTGGAAATCGCCACCGGGCTGGACGTGACTTCGGCTCATATTGCGCGCCCCTCGCGCTCTACCGCCTGGCCGGCTCTACCGCTGGCCTGCGGGCTGCTGCTGTTGCCGCTCGCCCTGCGGCGGCGGAAGGCTCTGTTGCTGGCGCTGGTTTTGCTGCTGACGAGTCTGGCCTGCGGCGTCTCCGGATGCACGGAATCAGGCGGCGGGCTGCCCTTGCTTCCGCCCCCGAACACTCCCGGAATCACACCGGCGGGGACGTATCCAATCATCGTCACCGTGACCGCCAACGGTGTCGCGCATCCCTTCACTCTGACCCTTACTGTCGATTGAGCGGCTTGACTTTTTTTGACCTTTGCACCGCTTTGAAAAGACCGCCCAAGCAAGTCCCCGCATCTGGCTGCTAAAATGTTGCCCATGGAAACCATCCAGTACAACCTCCCGCCCAACCGTATTCCCCTTGCGTGGTACAACATTGCCGCCGACTTGCCAAAGCCGATGGCCCCGCCGCTGCATCCCGGAACGCATCAGCCCCTGGGGCCCGACGATCTGGCGCCGCTCTTTCCGATGAGTTTGATCATGCAAGAAGTCAGCACTGAGCGGGAGATTGAGATTCCCGGCGAAGTGCGGCAGCTTTATGCGCAGTGGCGTCCCGCGCCGCTCTTTCGCGCCCGCCGCCTGGAAAAGGCGCTGGATACGCCGGCGCACATTTACTACAAGTACGAAGGCGTTAGCCCGGCCGGCTCACACAAGCTGAACACCGCGCTTCCGCAGGCATACTACAACAAGAAGGAAGGCACCAAGCACCTGTCGACCGAGACCGGCGCCGGGCAGTGGGGCTCGGCTTTGTCCATGGCCTGCGCCTTCTTTGGCTTGGATTGCAAGGTCTACATGGTGCGCGTCAGCTACGACCAGAAGCCTTACCGCCGCGCGCTGATGGAGGCCTTCGGCGCACAGGTGACCGCCAGCCCAAGCAATGAGACCGAATCCGGCCGCGCGATTCTGGCTGTGCATCCCGATTCCAACGGTTCATTGGGAATAGCGATTTCAGAGGCCGTGGAAGTGGCCGCGAAAGATCCGAACACTAAATATGCGCTGGGTAGCGTACTCAACCATGTTTTGCTGCACCAGACCGTTATTGGCCTCGAGGCGATCGAGCAGATGGCCATGGCCGGCGACGATCCCGATGTGGTGATTGCCTGCGCCGGCGGCGGATCGAACTTTGGCGGTTTGGCGCTGCCGTATGTGGGGCGCAAGATCAAGGGCCAAAGCTCGGCGCGCATTGTAGCCGTGGAGCCGGCAGCCTGCCCCAGCATGACCAAGGGAAGGTTCGTCTATGATTTTGGCGATACCGGCCACCTGACGCCGCTGGTCAAGATGCATACGCTGGGCAGCACTTTTGTTCCTCCGGGCATTCATGCCGGCGGCCTGCGCTACCACGGCATGGCGCCGCTGGTCTCTCACGTGCTGGATTTGGGCCTGGCTGAAGCCACAACCGTACAGCAGTTGGACGCCTTCGCCGCGGGAATTCAGTTTGCCCGCTCGGAGGGAATCATGCCCGCGCCGGAGGCCAATCATGCCGTGGCCGCGGCCATCACGGAAGCAATGGAAGCCAAGGCGGAAGGCAAGCAGCGGACGATTCTCTTCAGCCTCAGCGGCCATGGGCATTTTGATATGCAATCGTACATTGCCTATCAGGCCGGGAAGCTGGAAAACTATGAGTATCCGGCGGAAGAGATTGCGATGGCGCTGGCCGGGCTGCCTTCGCTGGGATAGAAGACGAGGCGATTGATGGCGCGCCATTCTTTCTGTGATCTCCGCGGAAAGGGCAGCGCGCCAGCCTTGAGTGATCGATTGCCGGCTCCGCAATTGCGATTGTCAAAAAAGCCAACAGCGCGAATCCCGATGGATTCGCGCTGTTGAATTCTGCACTGTTAAAAAAACTGTTAGCTGTTAGCTGAAAGCTGTCAGTTGCTCAACTCCGTCCAGCGCCGCATGATCAGCGTGGCATTGATGCCGCCGAAGCCGAAGGAATTCGACAGGCCGACATCGAAGCTGTGGGCGATGGCCTTGTTGGGCACATAGTCCAGGCGGCACTCGGGATCGACGTTTTCCAGGTTAATAGTCGGCGGCAGCATCTGGTTGACCAGCGCCAGCACGGTGATGCCGGCTTCTAGTCCACCAGCGCCGCCCAGCAGGTGGCCGTGCATGGACTTGGTGCCACTGATCTTGAGCTTGTGGCTCAAGGCGTGCTCGCCAAAAACGGCTTCAATGGCCTGCGATTCGTTGCCGTCTCCGGCTGGGGTTGCGGTAGCGTGCGCGTTGATGTAGCCCACTTCGTCGGGCCGGATTCCGGCGTCCTTGATGGCGGCTCTCATGCTGCGTTGCGCGCCCGCGCCCTCCGGAGCAATACCGGTGATGTGATAGGCGTCCGCGCTCATTCCATAGCCGATGATCTCGGCCAGGATCTTCGCGCCGCGGGCTTTGGCGAACTCCAACTCCTCAAGAATGAGAATGCCGGCGCCCTCGCCAATGACAAAGCCGTCGCGATCTTTGTCAAAGGGGCGGCTGGCGCGGGTCGGCTCGTCGTTGCGCTGTGAAAGCGCGCGCATGGCGGCAAATCCGCCCACGGCCAGCGGCGTAACGGAAGCCTCAGCGCCTCCGGCAATAATCACATCCGCGTCGCCATGCAGAATCACCCGCGTCGCGTCGCCGATGGAATTGGCGCTGGTGGCGCAGGCCGTCGCCGTGGCTGAGATGGGCCCTTTGGCGCCGTAGCGGATGCTGATATTGCCCGCCGCCATATTGACAATGGCCGCGGGAATGAAGAAGGGCGAGATCTTGCGCGGGCCGCCCTCCAGCAGGTTGCTGTGTTCACGGGCAATGATCTCAAAGCCGCCGATGCCGGAGCCGATGAAGACACCGGTCCGTTCGCCCACTTCCGGCGTGATCTCAAGGCCGGACTGGGTGATGGCTTCGTGGGTCGCGGCAAAGGCATACTGCGTAAAGCGCCCCAGCTTGCGCGCTTCCTTCTTGTCCACAAATTGCAGCGGATCGAAGTTTTTGACCTCGGCGGCGAAGGTGGTGGAGAAGCCGGTGGTATCGAAGCCCTGAATCGGCCCCATGCCGCTGGCTCCGGCCATCAACTGCCGCCACACCTCGGGCGCGGTATTGCCCAAACCACAGACCAGCCCCAGGCCTGTGATGACGACTCGGCGGGTCACTGGCTATTTGCCGCCTTTCGCGTTCTTCTCGATATAGTCGACCGCATCCTTGACGGTCTTGATCTTCTCGGCGGCTTCGTCGGGAATCTCGATATCGAAGGCCTCTTCGAACTGCATTACCAGCTCGACTACATCCAGCGAATCGGCGCCCAGGTCTTCTTGAAAGCTGGCGCCGGGGGTGACTTCGGCCTCGTCCACCTGCAACTGCTCGACGATGATCGATTTGACTTTCTCTTCAACGGCCATGCGTAAATCTCCTCATGAATTTCTGAACTTCGGATTCTCTCCGGGGCTGGCCTCTTCAGGCTCCGCTTGTCTACCATAACGGCTCAAGCCGCAGGCACACAACTGCCGCTCTGAAAAAAACGCGCAACTCCCCGAAACTTCAAGTCTACCGGGCGCGCCGGGGCGTGTAAAGGCAAGGAACAGGGATCAGGGAACAGGGAACAGAAAAACGGAGTATTCGTGCTGAAAATGCACAGGTTTAGGGCGTATATTAGGCGAAAGAGGATATTGCCGTGGGAAGCTCTGCTGTTTTGTTTGCGCTGGTTGCCGTCGCCATCCTTTTCTTCGGACTTTGGGTGGGCTTCCACCAAGGTAAGAAGGGTGCTCAGATTCAACTCGATCAGGCCTTGGCGAGCGAGCGCAAGCTGGCCGAAACGCGTGAGGCCGGGTTGCGCGAACAACTTGGCGGCGCGAGGAGCGAAATCGCCGAATTAAAGCCGAAGGCGGAAGAGTTGACGCGCGTCCAGGAGCAACTCAGAAACGAAGAGGCGAAATACGCACAGATGAAGGCGGACCTTGATACTGCTTTCAAAGGAGCCGCGGCCGATGCCCTTCGCGCCAACACGGAATCTTTTTTGGTCCTTGCAAGGGAACGGCTAGGAGGCGAGACCAGCGAGGCCAAGCTGACGCTGGAAGCCAAGGAGTTGGCGATCAAAAACTTGGTAGACCCGCTTGGAGCCGCGCTCCGGGCGCTTGATGAGCAATCCCGCGCCATGGAAGCACAGCGTTCCGGGGCTTATTCCAAAGTGGAAACCCTGGTCGAAAATATCCAGAAGACAATTCCCGCATCTCTTGCCGCGCTAACTAATGAGACCGCACAGTTGATCACCGCGCTTCGTGCGCCCAAAACCCGCGGCAACTGGGGCGAACTGCAACTCAAGCGCTGCGTCGAGTACGCCGGCATGGTGCAATATTGTTCGTTTTCCGAGCAGGTGACCGCGCGCGACGAGGACGACAAGATGCTGCGCCCGGATATGACCATTCAACTGCCGAACGGCCGCGAAATCGTTGTCGATGCCAAAACGCCGCTCGATGCCTTTCTCGATGCCAGCGGCGCGGCTGACCCAGCCACGCAGACGCTGCGTTTCGCGGCCCATGCGGCGCGTGTAAAAGCACACCTGAAGGAGCTTTCGGGCAAAGCCTATTGGAAGCAATTCGATAAGGCTCCCGACTTTGTGGTCTGCTTCCTGCCCAGCGAGGCGCTATTCAGCGCGGCGCTGGAGGCTGACCCTTCGCTGATTGAATTCAGCGCGCAGAACCATGTGGTGATGGCCACGCCGACAACGCTGATTGCTCTGCTGCGGGCGGTGGAATTTGGCTGGCAGCAATCGGAGATCACGAAAAACGCCAAAGCCATTCACGAGATGGGTAAGAAGATATACGACAAGCTGGTCGTCGCGCAGGGCCATCTGACCAGGCTCGGCAATGCACTCGGTACAAGTGTTGATACATACAACAAATTCATCGGCACCATCGAAGGCAAGGGCGGAGTCTTCTCCTACGGCCGCCAGTTAGGCGAGTTAGCCCACTCCGACGTCGAGTTAGCCGAGATCGGCAGGCTGCAACCCGAAGTCCGCGAGATGGAGTCGCCCGAGTGGTCGCAGTCAGGGTTCGCGCTGGCTGCCGGGGCGGAAGACGGTGGCGAGGTGGAGTAGCGCGCAACCCATTCGATAGATTTTCACAGGAAGATAAGGAGAGAGACATGGAATGGTTTGACCCTTCGCCAATCATCAAAAACAGCAACAAACTTACAGATATTTTCGGATATTGGCCCTCCTTCCACGATGCCGAGGTTCATAACCTATCTCTGTCAGGCGGTGTAGTAGACCCTTGTGAACCGGGATGTGAATCGCCCATGCTCGACATCAAGATTCATCTTTGGGAGATGACCAAAGAAGTAGATAAGGATGGCTGGATCGTGCTTGCAAAGCACACGATTACAGAGATGAGATTTCGGAATGTCGAGAATCTGGAACTATCAAATTTCAACTTTCACAACTGTATTTTTGAGTTAATATTTGGATGGGAGCCGGAAGATATTCATCCGATTGGCGGCGGCAGAAGGCCGCCAATGATCACGGTAGAGATTGAGCCTGGCTTTGGCTTGTTTGCGAAATTCAAGTGCCAATCTGCGGAAGTTCTTTCCGCTGTTCCCTGCGACCTTCCAGCACCGTTGGCCGGTCGACTTGAGGATTTGCCAAAGCACGAACTTCGCTAACTCCGCGCCGTAGCCGTTTGCAGTGCACACGATTCTCGTGAACACTGCGAACATGAGAAACATCACCTTCAGCGTCAACGAAGATTTGATCGATCAGGCCCGCCAGGTCGCAGCCGACCAGCGCAAGACCCTGAACGACGCCTTCCGCGAGTGGCTGGCGCAATACGCCTCCTCGCGCTCGGACGCGGCGGGCTTCGATGAGTTCATGAGCAGGATCAAGCCGATGCGGGCCGGCCGCCATTTTACGCGGGATGAGATGAATGAGCGATAGATTCTTTATGGACACGAAGATCTTCATCTACTCAGCGACCGATGACGATCCGGCCAAAGCCCGCATTGCAACTGAGTTGATCCGCAAGGCGCTCACCACGCACCAGGGCGCTGTGAGTTACCAGGTGGTTCAAGAATTCTTCAACCTCGCCCTGAAGCGTTTCGAGCGCCGGATGAACTTCGAGGACCGCCAGGAGTACCTTGCGCGCGTCTTTCGTCCGCTGCTCAAGATTCACTCCAGTCTGGCTCTCTACGAAGAGGCGCTGCGGCTGCACGCGGCCAGCAAGCTGCAATGGCATGACGCGCTGATCGTCGGCGCAGCCCGCGAATCCGGTTGCGCGATCCTCTACTCGGAGCACTTGCAGCATGGCCAAAACTTCGGCAGTCTGAAGATCGTCAACCCATTTCTGTGAGCTTCCAGGGACAAGAGTTCCTAAATGCGGTCTAGCCGCGGCCAGCTTCCGCAAACGCCGCCCGCATCCGCTTCCATGTCGTCTCCAGATCTTCTGGCAAGATGCGCGACTCGGCGATGGTGGTCATGAAGTTGGTGTCGCCAGCCCAGCGCGGCAGCGCGTGTAGATGCAGATGCCCGGCTACGCCCGCGCCGCCCGCCTTGCCTATATTCAATCCAAAGTTGAAGCCGTGCGGGTGGTAGAGGCGGTCCAGCGCCTGCTCGGTCCGCTGCGCCAGGTCGATCAGCTCATGCGCGGCTTCCGTGGGCAGCGCGGCCAGGCGGTCCAGATGCGCGTAGGGCATCACCATTACGTGGCCGGAGGTGTAGGGGTAGGCATTGAGGCAGACAAAGCAGTGTGCCCCGCGCAGGATCAGGCCGGCGGCGGCTTCGGCTTGCTCGGCGGCCATGCCGTTGGCGACGGCGTAATCGACCGAGGCGATCAGGTTGCAGAAAACACAGTTGCAGTCACCGGGCCAGGCTGCAAGGCTGGGCGGAACGCCGGGGCGGCGGGCGGTGTCGGCCGAAGTTACGTAGGCATAACGCCAGGGAGTCCAGAGATGATCCATGGTTGGGGGTCCGTCTGCATCAGTATAGAGGTGTAGGGGTTGGAAGGGGATTTTCAGCCGAGCAAATCTTTGGCGGAAAGCGAATTGCGCGCAAGATTCGGGTAGCGGGCTGGCGGATGAATCGGCGAGGATGTTTCTTGTGAGCAGCAAGAATCAACTCGATAAGCCAATTGCAAGCCTTGACGCCGAGACGGCCTGGCAACAACTGGTGAACCGCGACGTCTCCGCGCGATTTTTCTACGCAGTTTTGACGACCGGCGTATTTTGCCGTCCGGGCTGCGCCAGCCGCCGGCCGCTGCGGCAGAACGTCCGCTTCTTTGCTTCGGCGGCGGAGGCGCGAGCGGCGGGCTTTCGTCCCTGCCAACGCTGCAAGCCCAATGCGTGGGCCACTCCTGCGGAGGGCAGGCCTTTGGACAAGATCAGCGCCCACATTGAAGCCCATCTGGACCGCGCCGTTCCATTGGCTGAATTGGGGCGGCTGGTTGGTCTGAGCCCCTTTACCGTGCAGCGGCTCTTCAAGCGAGCTTACGGAGTAAGCCCACTGCAATACCAGAGAGCGTTGCGCGCAGGCAGCTTGCGCGGCGCGCTGAAGCAAGGAGAGAGTGTGACCAACGCAATTTACAGTGCGGGATTTGGCTCGTCCAGCCGCGGCTATGAGGGCGCGCAACTGGGCATGACGCCAGCGCGCTTTGCGCAGGGTGGCAAGGGAGAAGACATCGGTTGGGCCACCGCCCGCACGCCCTTCGGATGGATGGTCGTGGGCGCGACCGAGCGCGGCCTGTGCTGGCTGGCGCTCGGGTCCACCTCCGCTGTGGCCGCGGGCAGCCTGCGCGAAGAATTCCCGCTGGCGGCGCTGCGCCGTGACCCATCGCTGTCGCGGCTTGTGGAGATGGCGCTCGAAAGTGTGTGCGACGGTTCTGATCTAAGTCGAAGCCGCAACCAGGTGGATAAGCTGGATCTGCGCGGAACAGTCTTCCAACTGCGCGTCTGGCAGGCGCTGCGTACGATTCCTCGCGGCGAGACGCGCAGTTATAGCCAGCTAGCGCGCGAGTTGGGCGAACCGAAGTCGACCCGCGCCGTCGCCCGCGCCTGCGCGATGAATCGCGTGTCAGTGCTGGTGCCATGCCATCGCGTGGTGGGGGCAAGCGGGGCGCTGACCGGATACCGCTGGGGAGTGGAGCGCAAACGGATGTTGCTGGAGGCCGAGCGGAGTGGCCGGACCGCTCCGGCTGCCAAGGCGGCCCGGTCTACCGCAAGTTAGAGGCGTGCACCGCCTGCCGCCCAAATCGTTTGTCCGTTGACCCATCCGGAATCGTCCGAGGCCAGAAAAGCCGCGACAGTGGCAATATCGCCGGGCTGACCGATGCGGCCAAGCGGAGTTTTCTTCTCCATTTCCTTCTGCATATCGCTCCCGATCACTCCCGCGGCGTGGACTCCTTCCGTTTCGACCAGGCCGGGACTCAACGAATTGACGCGAATCTTCCTGGGGCCGAGTTCCTGTGCAAGCGCGCCGGTGATGGAGTCCACCGCTCCCTTGGTGGCGCTGTAAACGGAGGCATTGCCCATACCGTCAGCGGCGCCCGAACTGATATTGACGATGCTGCCGCCGGCTGGATTGAAGCGCGCCGCCGCGGCCTGAGTGACTAGCAAAAGGCCAAGCACATTGAGATTGAACTGCTTGTGAAAGTGTTCGGGAGTTATGGCTTCCAGGGGGGCGAACTCGTAGATGCCGGCGTTGTTGACGAGAACGTCGATGGGGCCGAGTTTGGCAGCGACGGCGTCGATGAGGGGCGCTATGCTTGCGGGATCGGCCACGTTCGCCTGGATCGCGACGGCCGTGCCGCCGCCGGCTTTGATTTCAGCCACGACCTTATCAGCTTCTGCCCGGCTGCTTGAATAGTTGACTGCGACCGCGGCCCCGCGCGCCGCCAGCTCACGGGCGATGGCCGCGCCAATGCCCTTGGACGCGCCGGTGACCAGCGCTACTTTGCCGTTAAGATTGCTCATTTTTCCGCTCCTCGACCGAAACGCCTTCAATTCGACATTTCGATAACTGTCGAATTGATGGGCCGCCACGCGGATTGGATTCAAGACAATTGCAAGAATTTTATTGGCGCCTCTTCACCCTTTTGCGCAAAGGTTCTTATCCAGCGCTCCGAGAGCGGAGATAAGACCTTTCAGAACTCCGGAGCGGAGAGTCATGAAATGGTATTTCCCCTCGCGGCGGACCTCGATCAGGCCGGCAGCTTCGAGTTCGCCAATGTGGTGCGAGAGCGTGGCCGCTGAGATAGGAAGAGCCATCCGCGCTTCGGCGCAGCTCAGGGGGCAGCCGGCTTGAGCGATGCGCTCCAACAACTTAAATCGCCGCGGATCAGCGAGGGCTTTGAGGACGGCGATGCGACGGGCAGCGGTCAGGCGCGTGGGCTTTGACGCTCGTTCGGTTGCTGACTTCGTCGTTTTGGATACCGCGATCATCTTCATGGGCGTCTTTCCTGCTGAATGCAATGGTAGCGCAAAAGGACCATCAAGCCGGCTTGTTTCCCACCGCCAGCAGCGTTTGGAATTGCGGCGTCTCCGGCTCTTTGTGGACGATCGAAGTCTGCACCTCGGAGAACCCCGCGGCCTGGAGCATTGCCTCCAGCTCCGATTCGCTGAAGCCCAGCCACTCATCGGCGTAGAGTTCGCGAGCCTCCTCGAAGCGATGCTTGGCGAGATCGAGAATGACGATGCGGCCGCCTGGAGCGGTGATCCGCGCCGCCTCGCGGACGGCGCGCTCGGGATGCAATGCGTGGTGCAGCGATTGCGAGAAAAAAACCAGATCCACCTCGCCGTCCGCGATGGGAAGCTCTTCCATATCGCCGAGGCGGAAATCGACGTTATTCACTCCATGGCGTTGGGCCTGCTCGCGGGCGACCTCGATCATCTTGGCGGACGTATCGACGGCGATGACCTTCCGGGCGTGCTCGGCGAGCAGCAGCGCAAACGTTCCCTCCCCGGTGCCCAGATCGGCTATGGTCATAGGCGGCAGGAGGCGGAGCAACGCTTCGGCAAGAGACTTCCAGGATTTACCGGGCACATAGTCTTTGCCGAGTCGTCCGGCGACGGAGTCAAAGAAGGCGCGCATCTTGTCCTGGCGTTTTTTCACAACGCCGCGCATGGTGGACTGATCGGCAGCGGCTTCAGGGATCTCCTGTTTGGCCTGAGCCAGCAAACCGGCAAAGATGTTGTCTGAATATATGAGGCGGTAAAGATTGTTTTTGCCGGTGCGGCGGTCTTCGACGAGCCCAGCCTGCTTGAGTTGCGAGAGGTGGGTGGAGATGGTGCTCTGGCCCATGACCAGAATCTCCTGCAACTCGGCGACAGAGAGCTCTTCGGCGCCCAGAAGCAGCAGGATGCGGAGGCGGTTGGGGTCGGACAGGACGCGGAGAATTTTTACGATTGACGGCATAGTTGGTTTCTGATACATATCAACATATCACGATTTAACGATATAAGGAGGTTTTTCGTGGCAGCTTCAACTTTGGAATTCAAGGATCTGGCCAACAAGGTGGCCGACATGTCGCTGGCCGATTGGGGCCGCAAAGAAATCACCATCGCCGAGCAGGAGATGCCGGGGCTGGTTTCGATCCGCAACAAGTATGCGGCCGCCAAGCCGCTGGCCGGCGTGCGTGTCACGGGCTCACTGCACATGACGATTCAGACGGCGGTCTTGATTGAGACGCTGGTGAGCCTGGGCGCGGAGGTGCGCTGGGCAAGCTGCAACATCTTCTCCACGCAGGATCACGCGGCTGCGGCGATTGCCGCAACGGGCGTGCCGGTCTTTGCCTGGAAGGGCGAGTCGCTGGAAGATTATTGGGATTGCACGCTGGCTGCGCTCAGCCATAATGGCGGCCTGGGCCCCCAGTTGGTAGTGGATGACGGCGGCGATGTGACCCTGCTCATCCACAAGGGCTATGAGCTGGAGAACGGCGACACCTGGGTGCATGGCCCCGCCGAAAGCCATGAAGAGCAGGTCATCAAGGATCTGCTGAAGAAGGTCTTTGCCGAAGATCCCAAGCACTGGCACAAGGTTGTGGCGGAGTGGCGCGGCGTCAGCGAAGAGACGACGACCGGCGTGCATCGCCTTTACAAAATGATGGAGCAGGGCAAGCTGCTCGTGCCGGCGATCAACGTCAACGACTCCGTAACCAAGAGCAAGTTCGACAACCTTTACGGCTGCCGCGAGTCGCTGGCCGACGGCATCAAGCGCGCGACCGACGTAATGGTAGCGGGCAAGGTCGCGGTCATCTGCGGCTACGGCGATGTGGGCAAGGGCTGCTCGCACTCGCTGCGTGGCATGGGCGCACGAGTGATCGTGACCGAGGTTGACCCCATCAATGCGCTGCAGGCGGCGATGGAGGGCTTCGAGGTGACCACGGTCGAGGATACGCTGGGCCGCGGCGACATTTATGTGACCACTACCGGCAACGTGGACATCATTACGCTGGAACACATGAAAAAGATGAAGGACCAGGCGATCGTCTGCAACATTGGGCACTTCGACAACGAGATTCAGATGGACCGGCTGAACGAGGAACCGGGCGTGACCAAGCTGAATATCAAGCCGCAGGTGGACTTCTACACTTTCCCCGCGGCTCCGAACCAGGCCGGGCACGGCATCTTTGTGCTGGCCGAGGGGCGCTTGGTGAATCTGGGCTGTGCCACTGGCCACCCCAGCTTTGTGATGAGCAACAGCTTTGCCAACCAGACGCTGGCGCAGCTTGACCTGTGGGCCAAAAAGGACAGCTACAAGATCGGCGTTTATGTGCTGCCGAAACATTTGGACGAAGAAGTTGCGCGGCTGCATCTGGAGAAGATCGGCGTCAAGCTGACCACGCTGACTCCTCGCCAGGCCGACTATCTGGGCGTGCCGGTGGAAGGGCCTTACAAGGCTGAGAACTATAGATATTAGTTCTCAGTTGTCAGTTCTCAGTTTGATTTCCCAGGTCTCATGAACGAGGCCTGGGAAACCCCGGCAAGGGCAGCCCGCAATGCTTCTTGCAGTTCAACTCAATCGGCGGTAAGATTGTCTTACTATGCAGACCAGGGTTTCAACCAAAGGTCAAATCGTGCTGCCGGTCCCGCTTCGCCGCAAGCTCGGTATTCGCGCCGGCGACCCGCTCAATATCGCCATCGAGAAGGATCGGATTGTGCTGACGCCGCACAGGAAGAAAACCTATGAGGCGAGGATCATTGAAGACCCGATTACCGGTTTGCCAGTCATTGATGTGGGGCCTGATGCTCCCATTCTTACCAGTGAAATGGTTCGCGAACTGCTAGTCGACTTCCCATGAGATATCTTCTTGACGTCAACGCACTCATTGCTTATGGATTCAGGAAGCATGGCTCTCATGATCGGGTCAGCGCTTGGATTCGATCCAGAATCGGGGATCGGTTTCTGACTTGTTCCATCACGGAGTTGGGATTCGTGCGCATCTTGGGGAATGTTCGCACCTACGGCTTGGATGTTGCGCAGGCAAGAACCTTATTGCTGGGGTTGAAAGCGTGGGATGCGTTTCCGCTTGATTTTATCCCGGACGGAAATGATATTTCCTTCCTGCCCTCATGGGCTAAGAACTTCGCACAGACCACTGACGGGCATCTGTTGCATTTAGCGAATGCTCAGGACGCGGTTTTGGCTACAATGGACGCGGGGATTCCCGGCGCTTATCTGATTCCGTAAGGATCGTCGCATGGCTTCGCCATTGAGTTTCTCTTTCGAACTGTTTCCGCCGCGCACGCCAGAAGGCGTGTCCAAGCTGCCGGCCGTGATTGCGCAGCTAGCCGCGGTGCGGCCGAATTATTTTTCGATCACCTACGGCGCGGGTGGCTCCACGCAGGATGGAACCTACGAAACGCTGATGACTGTGGTAAAGCAGACGGGCGCGGAGGCTGCGCCGCACTTGACTTGCGTGGGCTCAACGCGCGCCGATGTGGCCGCGCTGCTCGATCGCTATCGCGAGGCGGGCGTCAAACGCATCGTCGCGCTGCGCGGAGATCTGCCTGCTACGGCGATGAGCGCCTCGGCCCCCGGCGACTTTCACTATGCCAATGAGTTGGTCAGCTTCATTCGCGCAGAGCACGGCGACGCATTCAAAATTGAAGTCGCCGCGTATCCCGAGATGCATCCACAGGCACCCAACCCTAGCGTGGATTTCGAGAACTTTCGCCGCAAGGTGGAGGCCGGCGCGGATGGCGCGCTGACGCAGCTTTTTTATAACGCCGACGCCTACTTTGATTTCATGGAGCGCTGCGCCAAAGCCGGCATTACGATTCCGGTGATGCCGGGCATTATGCCCATCACCGGCTGCGCAAACACGATTCGGTTTACCACCGGCTGCGGTGCGGAGCTGCCGCGCTGGGTCCGGTTGCGGCTGGAAGAGTTGGAAAACGACAGGCCGGCGCTGCTCGACTTCGGGCTGGAAGTGGTGACGCGGCTGTGCGAAAGGCTGCTGAGGAATGGAGCGCCAGGGCTGCATTTCTATACCGTCAATCAGGCGGAGCCTACACTGCGTCTGTGGAAGAATCTGGGGCTGGCGAACCCGCAATGAACGAGGCCGAGTGTGTTCCCGCTCGGACGATTATGGTTCCCCGATCCCAAAAGCAGAATCCAGGCACACTCTATCGTTGCGTGTGCTACAGCCGTTTGCGATGGAAGAGCCGCTGCCAGATGCGCCAGGTGGAGCTTTGCAGCAGGCGGGTCTGCTCGGCCTTCAATGCGGCGTAGGAGCGCTCGACGTAGATGTCGAACTCAGGAGGCCAGCCGATGGTGGAGCGGCGTTCGGCAAAGTCGCCCTCGGCCCATTTGCCCAACACAGCCTTGTAACCAACGACATGGGTTACGAAGTCGAGCAGGCACTGGGGCATCTGTTCTTCGACGATGAGATAGGCCTTCTCAATGATGATCTTTTCGCGGACGTCGTTGAGGGGCATGAAGATGGTGGTCATCCACAGCATCCACTCTTTCATCTCGCTGTCGAGAATGGGAAAGCTCTGCGACTTGCCCTGCTTTTTGAGCAGGGAGCGGTAGGCGATATTGCCGGCCTGCGAGGCGACATAGAGCGGGCCATAGAACTCATTCAGACGGCGGTTGACAAGTTCGAGCTTGTCTTTGCGGCGGGCCAACATGCGGGCGCTGAGGAAGGTGGCCAGGTAGCCGATGAAGGCGAGAAGAACCGTGAGCACCGCCGCGTTTTGCAGAAGGCTTGGAGAATAGAAGGCAGAAAAATCCATTGTCAATCCCTGCCAGGGAGTATACGCGCATGACGGACTATAAAGAGGGATTCAGTTTTGCTTTTGCGGCGCGGCAGACGCCAGGCCGCAAGAATATTGGCGTAATCCCGCTCATGGCAGTTGCGGCAGCGCACGGGGTACTGGCAGAGAAACAAATGAGCGAGGTCCGAGAAGTGGAAGCGGGCAACTCGCATAATCGACGATGCGCAAAGAGGGCATCTCATAAGGCCGTAATCCTCCAAAATGAATGAAGGCGATCGCGCTGCCCATCCACTTGTACATGCGCCAAGCCGAACAGGAGTCTCCTGAGCGGGTAGTCGCACGCTGTAGCACAACGTCAGATGTGGGGAAAAAAGCAGAAAGGGCGTATGGCAGGGCTGAAGTGATGGATTCTACGGACAACTCTCTGCCATTGCATCATTATTCCCTACTTTGGGAACATATTGCAAGAGTCTATTAAGACAGGATAAAAGTTAATGGTCAGTGATTGCTATCACCTAACGCGCGGGAAGTGGCTGTTATGGAGGCAAGATTTAAAAGGCCCCAGGAGACAGTGAGCCCGGCATATTTCATCGTTTTTCGCCAGGCTAAAACTCTGGACTCTTGCCCAAAAAGCCGCTTCTGGGACAGTATCCAGCTTTCCACACCCCAAAAGCAGGCCTGGAATGTGACTCCCGTGCGACAATGAAGGCAATCGTGATGAATACTGCATCCTCACCAGTCCTTCCCGAGCCGGTATTGGTTACCCCGGAGTTGCTGGCCCAGCACAGCATCACCGCGGACGAGTACAGCCGCATCGAGGCCGCGCTGGGGCGCGTGCCGTCGCTCACCGAGCTGGGCATTTACAGCGTGATGTGGAGCGAGCACTGCTCCTACAAGTCGAGCCGCGTGCATCTGAAGCGGCTGCCCACCAAAAGCGCGCGCGTGGTGCAGGGGCCGGGCGAGAATGCCGGCATCATCGACGTGGGCGAAGGCTGGGCCTGCGCCTTCAAGATTGAGAGCCACAACCACCCCAGCTACATTGAGCCTTTTCAAGGTGCGACAACGGGCGTGGGCGGCATTCTGCGCGACATCTTTACCATGGGCGCGCGGCCGCTGGCGGTGATGGACTCGCTGCGCTTTGGGCCGATCGAGGCAGGAGGCGACGAGCCGGAGTTGGTTCGCAAAAATCACTCCATCGTCGAGGGCGTGGTGGGCGGCGTGGCGGCTTACGGCAACTGCTTTGGCGTTCCGAATCTGGGCGGCGAAACCAAGTTCGAGGCCTGTTACAGCGGCAACCCGCTGGTGAATGCTTTTGCGCTCGGATTGGTTCGCAAGGACGAAATCTTTTACGGCAAGGCCAGCGGCACGGGCAACCCGGTGATCTACGTTGGCGCCAAGACGGGCCGCGACGGCATTCACGGGGCAACGATGGCCAGCGAGGAATTCCACGAGGGCACCGAGGCCAAGCGGCCCAACGTGCAAGTCGGCGATCCCTTTATGGAGAAGCTGCTGCTGGAGGCCTGCCTGGAGGCAATGCAGACCGGCGCGATTGTCGGAATTCAGGATATGGGAGCTGCCGGGCTGACCTGTTCGACCTGCGAGATGGGCGCGCGCGGCGGCGTTGGATTGGACGTGGAACTCGACCTGGTTCCGCAGCGCGAGACCGGCATGAGCGCCTATGAGATCATGCTCAGCGAGAGTCAGGAGCGGATGCTGCTGGTGGCCATCAAAGGCCGCGAGGACGAGGTTCTGCGGGTCTTTGAAAAATGGGGTCTGGACGGCGTCATCGTTGGCACGGTGCAGTCCGAGCCGCGCCTTCGCATTCGCCATCATGGCGTGCTGGTGGCCGATATTCCCAACACCTCGCTTACCGACGATGCACCGCTCTATCATCGGCCCGTCGGCGCGTGGAAGTCGCCGATCCCTCTGGACCCGCCCGATCAGATGGTGGCCAAGCTGGCCGAAGATCGCAACTACACGGCGGACCTGAAGAAACTTCTTGCCAGCGCCAATGTTTGCGGCAAGCGCTGGGTTTATGAGCAGTACGACAGCATGGTGCAGACCAACACCGTGATCGGTCCCGGCGGCGAGGCCGGCCTGATGCGCATCAAGGGCACGGCCAAGCCGGATGCGGCCGATGGGCCAATGGGCGAAATTGGCTTGGCGATGGCGCTGGACGGCAATGGCCGCTGGGCGTATCTGGACCCCAATTTGGGCGCGAAACATGCCGTGGCCGAGTGCGCGCGCAAGGTGGCGATGACCGGTGCGACGCCAGTGGCCGCGACCAATTGCCTCAACTTCGGCAATCCGGAGAAGCCGGAGATCATGGCGCAGCTCTCGGCTGCCATAGACGGCATCGGCGAGGCCTGTATCGCGCTGGGAACGCCGATTACCGGCGGCAATGTTTCGCTTTACAACGAGACGCGCGGCGAGGGGATTTATCCCACGCCGGTGCTGGGCATTGTGGGCATTCTGGAGGACGTGAACAAGGCCGTTCCGGCGGATTTTCAAAAGGCCGGCGACGCAATTCTGCTGCTCTGGCCGGTTCCGCATGGTGACGACCCCGACCCCAGCCTGGCGGTTCCCTTTCAACCTGAGCCGATGCGCTATTACCCGGTGATTACCGATCCGCAGCAGCCGGTGGCGAACGCCGACCCGGAAGACCCGGAAGAGACGGCCTCGGCCGACCTAGCCAGCTTTGGGTCTTCGGAATTTGCCAAGGTAGTGCTGGGCGGCTTCTGGGGCACGCCGCCGCCGCTCGATCTGGAGGCCGAAGCCAGCCTGCACAAGCTTCTGGCCGAGCTGGCCGACGAGGGCCTGATGCGCTCGGCGCGCGACATCTCAGACGGCGGCATCAGTGTGGCGTTGGCGCAGGCGGGCTTTGCCAACGGCATCGGCGCAACGGTCGAACAGGATCCGTCGCTGATGGTTCATCCGCTCTTTGGCCTCTTTGCCGAACCAGCCTCGACGGTATTGCTTACGACGCACCCCTCGAATATCGCCGAAATTGAAAGACTGGCCGGCGAATACAGCTTCCTTTCCGCGCGAATCGGCACCACTGGCGGGTCGAAGCTGGAGATTACGGTGGACGGCGAGGCATTCATCCATGCACCGCTGGCCGAACTTCGCAAGCCGTGGGCTTCGGCCCTGGAAGCCACTCTCCACAACGAGGTTCTGGCATGAGCGGGCTGCTCTTTCAGGGGGTCGAGGGGGAGTTGGACCGGTCTTGCGAGCTTGGTTGCTCTCCCACATCTGGCGCAAAGAACGCGTCAGATATAAGGCGCCCGGCATCGCAATCGCATCGTCCTGTGAAGGGTACCGGCTTTAGCCCGTACATTCAGATTGCTCAAGATCAAGGGGCTTTAGCCCCTGAGGGAGTTTTTCCCTCCACGGACGATAAACTCCGCGAAGAGTGCGGCGTCATCGCCATTCACGGCCACCCGGACGCCGCGCGCCAGGCTTATTTGGGCCTTTACGCGTTGCAGCATCGCGGGCAGGAGTCGGCCGGTATTGCCACTGCGGACGGCCAGCACCTGGCCAACATCAAAGGCATGGGGCTGGTCAGCGAGATTTTTACCGACGACGTTTTGGCCAAATTGCCGGGGCCGATGGCGATTGGCCACACGCGCTACTCGACAACCGGCGACTCGGCGCTGTTGAACGCACAGCCGATTCGCGTCGACTCGACCAAGGGGCTGATCGCGATTGCGCACAACGGCAATCTGGTCAATTTGGGCAATATCCGCGCGCGTCTGGAGAGGGACGGCGCGTACTTCCAGACGACTTCCGATTCCGAGATTATCGTCCAGCTCATCGCGCACTCCCGCGCCTCCACGCTGGTGGATTCGATTGCCGATTCGCTTGGTCAGGTCGAGGGCGCGTTTTCGATTGTGATGATGACGCGCGACCGCATCTTTGCCGCCCGCGATCCACGCGGCTTCCGCCCGCTTTCGATGGGGCGGATCAAGAATCCCGATGGGCCGGACACGATTGTCTTTGCCAGCGAGAGCTGCGCCTTCGACCTGCTGCGCGCCACCTACGAGCGTGACGTCCTGCCGGGCGAACTGGTCATGGTCACCGAGGATGGCGTTACAAGCCGCCAATATGCAAGCGGCGTTCCGCAATCGAGCTGCATCTTTGAGCATGTTTACTTTGCCCGGCCCGACAGCCGCATCTTTGGCCGCTGGGTGCAAGAGAGCCGCGACCAGATGGGCCGGCAATTGGCGCGCGAATCGGCGGTGCCCGCGGATGTGGTGGTGCCTGTGCCCGATTCCGGCGTGACGGCGGCGCTGGGTTACGCGGAAGAGGCGGGCCTGCCCTTCCGCATGGGCCTGATCCGCAACCACTATGTGGGCCGCACTTTCATTGAGCCTGAGCAGCGGGTGCGCGACTTTGGCGTGCGCCTCAAGCTGAACCCGGTGCGCAATCTGCTGGAAGGCAAGCGCGTGATTCTGATCGACGACTCGATCATTCGCGGGACAACAAGCCGCAAAATAGTCCGCATGGTGCGCGGCGCGGGCGCTAAAGAAGTTCATCTGCGCATCAGTTGCCCGCCCACCGTCTCACCCTGTTTTTACGGCGTTGATACGCCCAGCAAGCGCGACTTGATCGCGGCGCAGAAGTCCATCGAGGAGATTCGCCGCTTCATTGAAGCCGACTCGCTGGCCTATTTATCTCTGAACGGTCTGCTGAACTGCTGCGCCGGCCCGGAGCCCGTCGGTTACTGCACGGCCTGCTATACCGGCAACTATCCGACGCAATGGGTGGATGTTGAAGAGATTCTGCCGGCTGCGGCCGCTGTCTGATGGGTTATAGTCAAGAAGGAATGGCAACTACAGAGAGCAAGAACACGGCGGGCACAGTGCCGCAATCCGCGGGGCAGCAGGGTTTTGTTTATTGGCCGCTGATCGCTGGCTGGCTGGTTCCGGGCGCGGGGCATTTTCTGCTGCGCAAATGGGGCCGCGGGGCGCTGCTTGCGGCGTCGATTGTGGGCATGTTCGCCGCGGGCGTAGCGATGCAAGGGCAGCTCCACACCAGCGCCCATGACATGCTGGACGTTCTGGGAATGGTGGGCGACCTGGGCAGCGGGATGCTTTACGTTGTGGCCCGGTTGGGCGGCTGGGGCGCGGAACAGGTGCAGACCACGACAGCAGACTACGGTACGCGCTTCATCGTAGTGGCTGGGCTGTTGAACGTGATTGCCGCCGTGGACGCGCACAATCTTCGCACCGGGAGGAAGTCGTGACTTACTTTCCGGCGGTATTGCTCTTCGCACTCTTCGCCTCCACGGTCTTCGCCATCACGCAGCGCGATACGCCCCGGCGCATGATTCGCTATGGGATCTATTGTTTTGTGCTGTTTGTGGGCGCGGCAATTGTAGTCAGTTGGCTGATGTTTTTGATTGCTCGGTAGTTAAGATGAACAAGCTCTGGCATAGCGAGAACAAGATGCCGCCCAAGCCGGCCTTGGAGCAGCGCATCCAGTGGCACAGCGAACACCAGTTGCACTGCGCCTGCCGTGAGGCGCCGAAGAGTCTGCTGCCCCATATAAAGTCTCCAACCACGCCCAAGAATTTTGCGCCCTCGCCGCGCTAACATAAGTCATGCGCCGAATTGCTCCTCTTCTTGCCTCGCTCGGTCTTGCCCTGCTCGGCCTCTCCGGTTGCGGATACCACTCTCTGGGCGCGGCTACCCATCTGCCGCCCGCAGTGCGCACTCTGGCCGTGCCGGCCTTTGCCACGCGCACCGAGGCCTACCACACCGAGGTGGTGATGACCCAGGCCGTGATTCGCGAGTTTGCCGCGCGCACCCGGCTGCGCGTCACTCCGGACGCAACCACGGACGCCGATGCGGTGCTGCATGGGACGATTCTCAAGGAGATGGTTGCCCCGCTCACTTACAATTCGTCCACGCAGGAGTCATCCAGCTTTCAAATCACCATTGTGGCTTCGGTCACCCTGACCGCCCGCGACGGCACAGTTCTCTTCGAGAACAAGAACTACGTCTATCGCCAGCAGTATCAATCCACTACTGACCTGCCGACTTTCTTGCAGGAGAATCCAGCGGCGGTGGAGCGGCTCGCGCGCGAGTTTGCGCGGCAGTTGGTGGCCGATGTCCTGGAAGGGTTTTGAAAATCAGGGAACAGGGATCAGTAAAGACATTGAGGCCCTTGATTTCCGATGGCCTCGGCTGGGTGGGAAGGTTATTCTGGAGGCGCATGGCTGGTAAATCTGAAAACTGGAGGCCAACCCAATGAGCGGCGCGCGCTGGGGAGCGGGATTTACCGCTGTGGGCCGCTTTGTGGCCGAGATTGAGGCCGCTGCCGCCGGTAAGGGCGAACTCCGGCCCGGCTACGTGCTGGCCGGCGACGAGAGCTTCCTTCTGGACCGCTGCCGCGCCGCCATTCTCAAAGCTTATGTGCCGGAAGAATTGCGGGATTTCTGCCTTTCCGACATGGATTTGCAGACGAGTTCGATCTTCGAGATCCTGGACCGCGCGCAAACTCCTTCGCTGATGGCGCCCTTTCAGGTAATCTTTGTGCGCAATCTGCGACCGCTGTATACGCGCGGCGCAAAGAAAGAAGAATTCGCCTCTCTGGAGCGCTACTTCCGCTCGCCCAATCCGCAAGCGCTGATCGTCTTCGTCGCCGACTTTGTGCGCATCCCCGCTGACGCGCGGCGCATGGAGATGGACGACAAGAACCGCTTTGAACGGCTTACGGAAACCCTGGGCGCGCACTGCGGCATGGTGGAATTGGCGCGCGTCACCGAGGACGACGCCATGCGCTGGATTGTGGCTACCGCACAGGAGGCTGGGGTGCGCGTCGAGGCCGATGCGGCCCGCGAACTGGCTGACGCATTGGGCGCGGATATGATGCTGATCGCCTCCGAGTTGGAGAAGCTGCTGCTTTACGCCTTTGGCCGCGAGAAGATTACGCTTGGAGACGTGGAAACCATGGTGCTCTCCGCCAAACAGCGCTCGCTTTACGAGCTGACCGACGCCATCAGCGCTCATGACCGTGTGCGCTCTCTTGCGCTGCTGCAAGGGCTCTTGAATAGTTCGGATGCCGGCGAGGATGCGGCCATCGGCCACCTTTACATGCTGGCCCGCACCTTCCGGCAAATGCTGGTGATTCTGGAGAAAAATGTGCGCGACTCGCGCGCCATCTGGCAGGCGCTGTGGCAGGGCTTCCGAATGCCGCCCTTTGCCGCCGACGATCTGATCCGGCAGGCGCGGCGCTTCAAAAGCCGCCGCGGATTGACGCGCGCGCTGCGGCTGATTGCCCGTGCTGACCTGGAGTTGCGCTCCTCGCCGCCTGACAAGCGTCTGGTGCTGGAGCGGCTGGTTTATGAGCTGGCCTCCGAGCCCAAACCGGAGCCGCCGGTGTGGGCTTCGGCGCAGTTTTCCTTTGAGAACTAGCGTTTGCTCACTTCATTCAGCCAGCATCCGTAGTGCAGATCGTCGCTCTGAATGTGCCTCTCATGCAACTCCGCCAAGAGGCTCAGCGACTGGAGATCAAGCGGTGTGCCCGCACTGCTTTGCACTGCGGCAAGCGCGTTGATCTGCTCGATCATGTGCTGGTGATTGAGGCGATGGCGGGTTAGGCCGGGATACTTGGTGGCAACCATCATGCCTTCTTCCAGGGCGAAGTGGGTCATGGTGAACTGCGCCAGCTTCCGCAAAAGCGAAGTGGTGCGGCGCGGGTCTTCATTTGTCGCCGCCAGATCGCTGAGCTCGTGGATGGTATCAAAGAGCGTTCTATGATCGCAGTCGAGCATTTTGACGCCTACGCTCAACTGGTCGTCTGAAGTGGTCAACGCCATGGGGTACCTCCTCGGGGGATGCTCCGGCGCAACCTTTGCGGCCGGAGAAAATTGTCCGTCATCGGTGCAGTGTGGAATTGCGCGGCCGAGAAGAGCCGCCGCCCTTAGTTGATGCCGCGCTCTTTCATCCAGGGGCTGTACTCCTTGTCCACCTTCTGGATGTGGTTGGTGAGCCAGTCGCGCAGGAAATTGAGCAGGTGCAGATTGAGGGTGATCTCGCCTTTGTCGAAGCGGGTGACATAGTCCTCGACCTGCTTGACCAGGGCTGCGTGCTTCTTCTGGTGTTCAGCCAATCCTGGATATCTTGCGGAAACCATCATCGCCTCTTCGGCGGAGAAGTGGTTTCGCGTGTAGTCGGCAAGCTTCTTCAGCAGAGGACCAGTCAAGACCTGGGCCTGTCCCTTGAGCATCGCGGCGTGCAGATCGTTGATGATTTCAAAGAGAACCTTGTGCTGACTGTCTACCTTTTCTACTCCCACCGAGTAGCTTTGTCCCCAAGTCAATAGCGCCATGTGTACCCTTCCCTTCCGGAAGTTCCCGACTTGGAGATTATCGGCGGTCTCGAACAAAGGTTGAGGCGATGCCGGTGAAATCGAGCAGCGGCTCAGTGGGCTCCGTGTGCAACCAGGCAAGGACCGTAGTTCTTGTCTTCCTTGGAAATGTGGGTCGTGAGCCAGTCGCGCAGAAAGTTGAACAGATCGATGCTCAGCATCACATCGCCGCGCTCAAAGCGGGCAATGTATGCCTCGACTTGTTTGATTAACTCGCGATGCTTGGCGCAATGCTCGGTCAGGCCCGCAAATCGGGCAGAGGCCATCATGGCTTCTTCCGACGCAAAGTGGCGACCGGTATAGTCGGCAAGCTTGTGCAGCAGAGGACCAGTCACCGTCTGCGCCTGACCCTTTTTCATTGCGTCGTAAAGGTCGTTCAGTATTCCGAAGAGGACATTGTGCTGATCGTCCAATGTTTTCACGCCAACCGAGTAGCGTTCATTCCACGCCAATAAGGCCATTTGAGCACTCCTGCAGAACGTCCTTCTGCAAGAAGTCTATCGGCAATGATCGGCAAAGGATGAGGGGCTGCACTCTGCCATTCATGAACCAAGCACTCAAACGGCGATGGGGACGAGTTCAAAGCCGAGCGTTCTGGCTTGTTTGCGACTGCCGCGACGTTGGGGAAGCAACTCAGATCGGGTCCGATCTCCGACGGCAGGGTATGGGCGGTGAGTGTGCTGATGCCGGGGATGGTAGTTGAATCGACGCCCAGAACGCACGCCAGTTCGCTGCTCATCCCAGCCGTGACTCGGTGCCGCGAATCGAGTTGCACAGGATGACAGCAGCGAGTTTGGGGCACCCCATTTCCAGGGCGCCCCATTTGCGTTCTGGCCGTTATAGAAATAAACGGGCTAAGGGAGATAGTAGCGGAAGGAAGTGAAGAGCATGTTTTCTATGCCTTTGGCTCCGATTCCCTCGGCTCCCGACCAACCCTCGCGGACAAGATAGCTGTATTGGAAGCCCTGGCGCAGACGGCCCCGGTCGCCTTTGTAAAGGTCGTACCAGTAGCCGGCAGTGCCTTCCTGCACATCGCGAATTTGGGCGCTGCATGAGGCTCCGGGATAGAAGCCGGTGGAGCTGCCGTTGTAACCTGGAGCGGTGTTGACCAGGCAGGCGGAGTTGGAGAGATGGCGCGAGCCATAGCCGACGGCAGCAACAGCCGGCGCGGCCCAGTGACCGCCCCAGGCACCGCCCGCGGCCATCTGCGCCGCTGTGGGAGCCGTGACGCAGGTGGTGGTCCCGGTGAGGCAGAACTGGGCAGAGGGCGCGGCCAGTGAAGTGGACGCTGAAGAGGCGAAATCCTCGCGGCCCGCGTAGTCTGCGCCGTAGTAGAAGTAAAGCTGGAGGCGCGGAGCCGGCGTGGCTTCAACGGTGAAAAGGCCGCTGGCGTTGTGAATCGGTTCCAGCGCGCCCGCGGCATTGGCTGTTACATCCGAGAGTACCGTGGAGCTATAACGACCGACGCCGGGACCGAAGAGACCCTTGACGCCGACGGTCAGTTTGTTGGGCAGGAGCGGAACGCGCGCACTGGCGCCGAGGCCGCCGAGCCTGACGCTGTTGGAGATGCTACCGGCCGTTGAGAGCGCCGGAGCAATGGCGACGCCTGTGGCGATGTCCTTCAGGCCCCCGTAGAGATTGCTGTTGGTGGTCTCGCCGGGATAGATGGTTTCATGGGCAAAACGTGCGATCGCGAAGAGTTCATAGTGGCCGCGTCCGGGATCTGCGGTGGCCTTGACGAGCAGATCCGGCGCCTGATTGAAGGAGATGTTGGCCAGGTTGGCGCAGGAGTTGACGGTTTTGTAGACGGGGACGGCGACATCGGTAGCGCCGTCCACCTGATTGGTGTAGTTGACTATCGAAGTGACTGGCGTGCTACCGCTGATGGCTGCGTTCAAGAAACCGCCGCTGGCGCCGGCGCTGCCCAGAACCGCGTAGGGCGTATTGCCGGCCAGCGAGGCGGTGTAAAGCAACTGTGGATTCTCGACGGCGACGGCAAAGGCAGCTTTGGCGAAGCTCTTGGTGAGGCGGAAGTTTCCGCCGCGCAGCCAGACAAAGCCGGCTTCAAAGTTGGGATCGATCTGGATCGGGTTGGCGATGCTAGAGGGCGCAATCGAGATACCCTTGGCGTTTTCAGTGGCTAGCGACCATCCCTGCCCGCCAGAGAGGGTCCAATGCGAGTTGGTCTCGGCCTCGGCCATCATCACGCGCTGGCGAAAGACGTAGCTATTGGATTCATTGGCATTGGCGGTTGTGGCTGAGGCGAGAAAATCCCCTTCGATGTAGGCGCGCAGCGTGCCCCAGCCGAGCTTGCCCTGAACGATCAGGCCGAGACGCGACTGCTGTCCTGTGAGTCCGACTTCGCTCAACGAGTAGGCGTCGCCGTGCTCGTAGGGAATGGCGCTGAAGGGCGTGGCCACGCCGCCGCCGGTGCCGTGGGCGCGCCAGTAAAGATCGCCGGTCAGAAAGCCGGTGGGAGAGAGCCCGATGCCTTTGTAATGCAGCGAGACGGGAGCCTCGATGGCCTTCTGGATCTTAGCCGTCTGTTCGGTAACGGTGGCGGCGAGCGCCGCTTGATTGCCCTTGAGGCCGGCGACACTGGTTTCAAGAGTGGTGACGGCTGCCGCGCTGTCGCTGACGGCCTGCTGCTGGCTGGTGGCCGCGGCTTCAGCCTTGGCGGCGGCGGACTGGGCGGAAGCTGCCGCTTGCTGAGCCAGCTTCAACTGCGCGTCCTTGCCGGCCAGATCGGTTTTGAGGCTATCAATCTCGCCTTGCTGACTTTGCAATGCCTGACGCAGTTCCTGGATCTGCTCTTCGACGGTGGGCGGCTTGGTCTTTCCAATGGCAATCTGTTTGCCGGCAGCAGCCGGGGTGGGGCTTGTTTGTCCATAAGCTGCAACAAAACTGAGTGCCAGGATGGCCGCGGCCGCGGCTCTAAATCGGAGATTCATGAGGCCTCTCTTTTCGCTGAAAATCGCATCGAACCGTGGCTGCGCACACACCGGCGCATTTCGACTGCGAGTATTTCTTCGGCGATTTTTTAGCGATTCCGAGCGGATAGGCGCACTGATTGCCGATGTGGTTCCCGAATCCGAATTGGAATTCCTGAATAGGCGCGGCCTTATAGATTGGCGGCATTTAATTTTTGGGCATTCAACCAGCTTTGGCCGGTGGAGGCGAGAAGGAATATGGAGCCGATATTCTGTACGCGCCCACGCAAGCGGCAAGTAGGCCGACTACATCATTAGGTCTGGCCGGAGCAAGAGCGTCAAGCAGATCGTGATTCCATCCGTCGTAAACTTGGAATCACTTTGGGAAAACCAAAATCAACATTACAAACTTCATGAATAGATAAGCTAAAGAACTTGCCGGTGGGATCAACTCAATTGGCAGATTCTTGGCGGAACGCAGTGCGGTTCACTGCAACACCGGCTTTCCAGATTCCGACGATCTCCCGTGTGGCGGAGATATCACCGGTCGGATCACCCTTGACTAGAAGCAAATCGGCGCGAAGGCCCGGCGCGATGCGTCCGCGATCATTCAAATGAAACGTGGCCGCTGGGACGGAAGTAGCCGCCGCAAGGGCTTCGGACGGAGTAAGACCGGCGCGGACTAGAAGCTCGAGTTCACCATGCAAGCTCACGCCATTCCAGCTCCCGGGAGCAGGTACATCCGTCCCTGCCAGCACTGGCACGCCTGCATCGTGCAGTTGCTTGGTGGCGGCAAAGGCATACTCCAGCTTTCCCACGCAGGGGGAAGGCATAAGCTCCTTCATATGCGCCTGTGCGCCTGGCGAAAGGTATTCGACAAGACGCTTGTCTGTTAAAAGGGATGCGCCACTGGCAACACCAAGGCCTGTTTGCACAGCAGTCAAGGTTGGCACCACAAATGCGCGATGTTGGCGAACCAGGGTGGCAAAATCCGGTTGCGGAGCGGAGTCGGCGAAGATATGCGCTAGGCCATCGACGCCAGCCTCAATGGCTTCCCGTGCGTCGACCTGCGATGTGATGTGAACGACTGTCAGCTTGCCCCGATGATGCGCTGCGGCAACCACGGCAGCGACCTCTTCCTGGGAGAGCTTTGCGAATGAGAGATGGCAAACGCGACCATCCTCGATAATGATCTTGATGTAGTCGCTGCCCTCGGCGATACGCGCATCGACAAAGGATTGCGCATCGGCAGCGTTCTCAAGCGTGGGAACAGGCACGCCGTACTCGGTGCCGTGCCCCTTGGGTGGAGTCACCACATTGCCCGCTGACAGCATATTGGCTGAACCCAGCCCTTTGCCGTCCTTCTCTGCCTGTTTGAGTCCAGCTATATACCCCGGCATGGCACCCATGTTCAACTCCGTGGTGACGCCGAAGAGCAAGGCTTGCTTGGGCGAGTCGCCCCAATCGTGCGTGTGCGAGTCAATCAGGCCTGGAAGCAGGGTGTCGCCAGATGCGTCAATATCTACTGTATCCGGAGAGACTTTTAGATTTTTCCCAACCGCTTCGATCTTGCCGTCTTGAACAAGTACGCTGTCGGCGGAAAGAATCCGTTCACCGTCGAAGATACGCGCGTGCCGGATCACAAAAGAATGATTGGATGCAGCCGCTTCCGTCCCTCCTTGCACAACCGGGTTTGCCGCGGGCAATCCTTGGGCGTTGCACTGAATCAATATGCATACGGCCAGTAGAAGCATCGCTATCCAACTTGTCTTGACGGTCCGACTTGAATTTATTCGTGCGTGGTTGTCAAACGATACTACGGCCATGCGTCTCTCCTCAGGAACGAATAACGCGGTTTAATGCAATACCTAACTACGTTTGGAAATAGGCGGGTGTTCCAATAAAGATAGCCTGGAGGCACAGAATCCGATTTTGGGATCTGGGAAACTCCAAACTTCATGCATGTAGCGCGGGTGCACCATCGCAGGTGACCGAATATCCCATCCTGCCTCTTTCTAAAAATAGCGCCTCGAAACTCAGTTCATCTGGTTGGACTTTGACTTTAGATAGCGGTCGAAGAGGATTTCAAAGGAGAAGAGTTCCTTGCCGTCGGCATTGTGGAGGCGGCGTACCTGCAAGCTGGCGCCGGCAAGCGGGTGGTCGAGATCGGAAACGTCATAAAAGAGGAAGCCGGCGCGCGTGGTGTGAGGCTCCACGACTACGGCGCTGTATTCAAAGTCATTGAAATCGGCTTCAATCTCCTTGTTGCTGGCCTTGGGCTTGAGCTTGATGGGGGGCAGCGGAGTGGGCATCGGAATTTTGGTGCTCTCGCGCTCCTTGCGCGTCATCAACCGCTCCACATCTTCCGGCTCGGCGGCTAGAATCTTGTCTCCGTCGGAGGTGAAAAAGAGTATACGCGCCTCGCTCAGATTGATGGGCCGGTCGCCATTGTTAGTGACAACGATGCGGATGGGCATGACGCCGTGGCCCAGATAATCGACGCGGAAGAGGCTCTCTTTCTCGCGCGTGTCGTAAGGTTCAGCAGCAATGGAGACCTTTTCGTCGTCGTGCGTGTCGACGGCGGCAAAGGCCGTGGCGGGCTGCACCGGCGGCGGTTTATGGTCGCTGGCCAGGGCCGGCAGCGCCTGCCAAAGCGTCAGCCAAATCAGCAGCGGCGAAAATGCACCAGAGACCTTCATCGTCCTCGACTGTATCATTTGAGGTTAGACACGGGAAGAAGCGATTCCGTTACGCATGATTCTGCTTTTCTACAATCTGGCCTTGCTGGCGGCGCTAGTGCTTGGCGCGCCGTGGTGGCTCTTCCGCATGATTACCACGCGGAAGTATCGCGAGGGCCTGCCAGAAAGGCTGGGCCGGGTGCGTGCTGGCGTGATTGACCAGGCGGGCCAGCGTCCGATTCTCTGGGTCCATGCCGTCTCTGTCGGCGAAGTGCTGGCCGTCAGCCGCCTGGTTCAGACTCTGGACGCCGCGCTGCCAAAGTATTTTATCGCCGTTTCCACCACCACGCGCACCGGTCAGGCGCTGGCCCGCGAGCGCTTCGGCGCCCATCGCGTTTTCTATTGCCCTTTGGATCTGCCCTGGGCGGTGCGCGCTTATTTGAACGCTTTGCAACCGCGGCTGCTGGTGCTGGCTGAGACCGAGTTCTGGCCCAATCTGCTGAGCGGCTGCTATAGCCGAGGAATTCCGGTGGCCGTCGTGAACGCCCGCATCAGTGATCGTTCCTGGCCGCGCTACCGGCGGCTGCGCGGACTTTGGCTGCCTTTTCTGAGCCGCCTCAGCCGCCTGCTTGCCCAGAGCCAGACCGATGCAGAACGGCTCAAGGCCATTGGCTGCCAGCCGGAGCGGGTCACGGTCGCCGGGAACCTCAAGTTTGACGTGCGAGCCGCCGAGGAGGCTGAGGCTACGCGGCTTCTTCGGAGTCTAGCCGGAAAGCTGCGTCTTGTCGTGGCTGGAAGCACACTGGAAGGGGAGGAGGCCGCGCTGCTCCAGGCCTGGCCGCAACTGCTTGAAGCCGATCCGCAATTCGCACTGGTCATTGCGCCGCGCCATCCGGAGCGTTTTACCGCGGTGGCCGCGCTGCTGGAGCGGTCTGGCCTATCCTGGGTGCGACGCTCGGAGTGGCGCCCTTCCGGCAAAGATAATATCTCGCCGCTCAATCCGGGCCAGATTGTGCTTCTCGATACCATCGGCGAACTGGCCTCGGTCTACTCACTGGCTGCGGTAGCCTTTGTTGGCGGCAGCCTGATTCCGGCTGGCGGACACAATCCGCTAGAGCCGGCGCAGTTCGCCGTTCCAATCGTGATGGGCCCACACTTCGCCAACTTTCGCGCTATTACAGAGGATTTGTTGGCCAGGCAGGCCCTGCGAATCACGGAAATGGACAGGATTGCGGAGGTTATTCTCGACCTGCTCTCTAATCCAAGCGATGCAAAGGCAATGGGGGAACGAGCCAAACTGGTCTTTGACAGCCAGGCCGGAGCAACCAATCGCTGCGTGGATGCGATCCGGGAACTGCTTGCCGAGAGGAGGCCGACAGCATGAGACGCCCCTGGCTGGCTCCATTTGTTCCGCTTTACGCTGCCGGGCTGGCGTTGCGCAATTGGCGCATTGAATCCGGCACGGAACCGGTGCGCCACCTGCGCTGGCCAGTCGTCAGCATTGGCAACCTTTCCACCGGCGGTTCGGGAAAAACGCCTCTGACCATTGCGCTGGCGAAAGCTTTGAAGCAACGCGGTCTGCGCGTCGATGTGCTCAGCCGAGGCTATGGCCGCCAGAGCAAGATGGCAGCCCGAGTCGACCCCGACGGCGCTGCGGAGGATTTCGGCGACGAGCCGCTCCTGATTGCCCGTGAGACCGGAGTTCCGGTTTACGTGGCACCGCAACGCTATGACGCTGGTCTGCTTGCGGAGGCTGAAGCGCGGCAGTCCGTCGCGGAAAATGGCCGGCCGATTGTTCATCTGCTTGACGACAGCTTTCAACACCGGCAACTCGCCCGCGACGTGGATATTTTGCTTCTGGATCGCCAGGACTGGCAAGACTGTTTACTTCCAGCCGGCAATCTGCGCGAACCGCTCAAGGCCGTCCGCCGTACTGGGGTGATCGCAATTCCAGCCGAAGACTCAGAGTTTGAGGCCGAGCTGCGCGCGTGGGGCTGGCAAGGGCCGGTCTGGCGATTGCGCCGTTCGATGGAAGTTCCTGCCGTCGATGGCCCGATAGCTGCCTTTTGCGGCATTGCCCGACCGGAGCAGTTCTTCGCAGGGCTAGAAGCCGCTGGGATACACCTGGCCTTTCGGCGCGCCTTCCCGGATCACTTTACTTTCACCCGCGTTGTTCTAGAAAATCTCCTGACGGAAGCCCGTAAAGCGGGAGCTAAAGCGCTCATTACCACCGAAAAAGATCTGGTTCGCTTGGGAAAACTGGCTTCAATCTTTCCGGATTCCTTTCCGCTGGACGCCGCCCGGCTGTGCATCACCATCGAGGAACAGAACAGCGTGCTGGAATGGCTGATCGAGCGGCTAGCGCCGTAGTCCGCCTCGCCCTCAGCATGAGAAAATCAGAGCTTGCATACGCATTCCAACTTTCGCTTGCTTGTGGTTCGGCTGGGCGCCATGGGCGATATTCTGCACGCGCTGCCAGCCGTCACCGCGCTGCGGCAGGCGCACCCGGATTGGTTGATCGACTGGGTTGTCGAGCCGCGCTGGCGGGCGCTACTGGCCGCTGAAGACTGCCCCCTATCCGCTCAGAGTCCAGCGCAGCCCCTGGTAGACCGCCTGCATTTTGCGTCCACCAAGGCCTGGCGCAAAGCCTCTTTCAGCCGCCAGACACTTCATGAAATCAAAGTTTTACGCTCGACGCTCAAGGCTGGCCAGTACGACGCCGTAATTGACTTTCAGGGCGCTATTCGCTCGGCCGTGGTGGCGCGTTTTGCCGGCTGCTCACGGCTGATTGGCGAGGCCAATCCGCGGGAGCGAGCAGCGCGATGGCTCTTCACCGAGCGCATCCACACTCGCGGCGCGCACGTCATTGAGCAGGACATTGAGTTGGCCTCGGCCATCGCAGGCGACGCCCTCGTTCCCCTCGCGCCCTGGCTTCCCATTGACCCAGCCGCCGAAGCCTGGGCTGACGAGATTCTGCCCCGGTCCGGGATGCTGCCCGCCGTACTGATCAACCCCGGCGCTGGCTGGGGCGCAAAGCGCTGGCCGGCGGAGCGCTACGCCGAGGTGGCGCAAGGGCTGATCGCGCGCGGCTGCCGCGTGCTGGTAAATGCCGGTCCTGGCGAAGAGACGCTGGCCGGATTCGTCGCGAGCCAGACCGGCGGCTCTGCTCTTTCGCTCACCTGTTCGCTGGCTCAACTCATCGCCATCACCCGCCGCATTGCCTTGGCGGTCGCCGGAGATACCGGCCCGCTGCACCTGGCCTGTGCGCTTGGACGGCCGGTTGTGGGCATCTACGGACCGACCGATCCCAGCCGCAACGGCCCCTTCGGGACAAGATTCAAGGTTCTGCGCAGCCCCCAGAGCCGCCGCGATCACAGCCGCCATGAAGCGCCTGAAGCCGGCCTGCTGACCATAGAACCCGGTGACGTGCTGCGCGCTGTCGATGCGTTGCTTTATCCTGAATCAGCCCTATGAATTCCACTGCCAAGCCGTCCAACTCCAATTCTGCGCAACCGGAGCCGCCCTTGCAGGACTGGATCGCCCGCTGGCAGCGTGTAGCCCGGCGCATTCGCGTGCCGCTGGGCTTTCTGACTGCCGCGCTTTATCTCTTTGAGCTTTGGCGGCGCGCGCCCCGGATGGACGCGGTGGCCTGGAGTCTGGCGCTGGTGTTGCCCGGCCTTTGGCTGCGCGCCTACGCCTCCGGATACGTGAAGAAGAATCGCGAGCTGACGGTGACCGGGCCCTACGCGCACGTCCGCAATCCGCTGTATCTGGGCTCAATGCTGATCGCCGGCGGCTTTGCCCTGGCGCTGCTCAGTTGGCCAGTGGCGCTGGTGCTGGCTCTGGGCTTTGCGGCGATTTATGTGCCGGTGATCGCGTCGGAAGAACGCTTTCTGCGTACGGCCTTTGCCGGCTTCGACGATTATTGCCGGCGGGTGCCGCGCATGATTCCTCGGCTTACCCCAGCAAGCCAACCCGATAAGCCAATTCCATCGGGAAGTTTCTCTCTTTCGCTATACATCCGTCACCGCGAGTACAATGCAGCTATAGGGGCCATTCTGCTTTACCTCAGCTTGCTCTTGCTGCGGCCTGTGTTCGCCGGTTTTGTAAATATGCCGCGATAAGCGGTTTTGATGTCCTTGTCGTTTGTTGTGCAGCTTATTTGAGGAGCCTTGTCCGCCGGTGAAGATGAGCACAGCCGCTACCGTCCTATTTTTTGCCCTCGCGCTGGCCGCTTTGGCTCACGGTCAGCAGACCGCGCAACTGACGCCGCCGCGCGCTGGCTTCAGCTTTCCGCAAAAGCAGACTCTTACGTACGCGGTGGACTGGCGCGTCTTTCCCGCCGGAACCGCTGTAATCCGCTTTGAGGCCGATGGCGAGCGCGAGAACCTTACCGCCAGCGCCGACACAGCCGGCGCGATCAACCTGCTCTTTCATGTTGCCGATCGCTTCCAATCGAGCTTTGATCGCAGCCGCGGCTGCACGGACGACTTCAACAAGCAGACCGTCGAGGGCCGCCGCCAGATCAGTTCGACGCTCCATCTTGACTACGTCCTGAAGCGTTCTATCCTGAACGAAAAGAACCTGGTTACCGGACAGACCAAGCACATTGAAACACCCGTCTCCGGCTGCTTTACCGACCTGCTGACAGGCATTTTTTATGTTTCATCGCAGCCCATCGAGCTGGGACACAATTTTGTGATTCCGGTTGTGGACGCGATGCACATTGTTCCGGTGACGATGAAGGTGGAAGGGCGCGAGGAGATCAAGACTCCGCTGGGAACCTTCAAGACCATCCGCGTGCAGCCCACCGCCGACGCCGGCGTGGTGAAAAATCGCGGCAATATCTGGATCTGGTACACCGACGATGAGCGGCACCTGCCCGTCCAGATGAGGGCGCGTCTCTTCTGGGGCACGATTACCTTCCGACTCATCGGCAACGAGAACAAGTAGAAATCAGTTTTTGGCCGCTGGCGAACAGCTTCCATCCGGGCAGGGCGATTGCGGCCTCTGAGCCGCCCGCGCAAAGGCCTCGTCTTCGGTGGCCAGTTCCTCGTCCAGCATTCCCATCGCGCGGAAGTCCTCCAGAGTCTGCAAGGCCGTCTCCTCGTCGATCTTTGAGAGCGCAAAACCAACGTGGACAATGGTATAGTCGCCGACAACGACCTCCGGCACGTAATCCAGACAGACGCGCTTGACGATGCCGCCAAAGTTCACACGCCCCACGCGGAGATCGCCCTCGGTGAGAATCTCTTCGACTTTTCCAGGAATTGCTAAGCACATGGCTTTTACGTTATACCGTCTTTGCAGTGGCGTATAGTGTGAGCCAGATCACCCCAGGGCAATCGCATTTGAAAATCGACTCGCCGCACCCTTTCAAAATCGCCCCATCCTTGTGCGGCTTTTTTGCGGAGAATTGATTCCCCAGCGCGCACAATAAAAGCAGCGGTACCACGAGGCCCCAATGATCGCCATCCAATCTCCAGCCCGCGCACTCAGTTTCTCTTCGCCGCACCCTGTTTC
>Ga0181516_10000053_pt1 | contig 117184 bp, 93 predicted proteins | sample PEATcosm2014_Bin_25_FD_121104 | JGI IMG/M metagenome (GOLD analysis project Ga0181516, IMG submission 121104) | Peatland microbial communities from MTU Mesocosm Facility, Houghton, MI, USA - PEATcosm2014_Bin01_10_metaG | ecosystem: Environmental > Terrestrial > Soil > Wetlands > Peat | place...
ATCCCAGGTCTTCCGCCGCGGCGGACGAGACCTGGGGCACCCGGCGCGAAATGGATGGGGCACGGGGCTTTATTCCTGAACCCAGACACCCGGCCGCTAGGGTTCGAGGAGGAGTTTGCCGGTGGTGTTGCGGGATTCGAGGTCGATGTGTGACTGGGCTGCTTCGGCGAGGGGATAGATGTGTTCTGTGCGGAGCTTGAGTTGGCCGCTGGCGGCCCATGCAAGGACGTCGCCGGCGCGCTGCTCGAGCTCGGCGCGGGTGGCGATGTAGTGCCACAAAGTGGGGCGGGTGAGAAAGAGAGATCCCTTGCCGCTGAGTTGGATGAGATCGAAAGGTGGAACTGGGCCGCTGGAGCCGCCAAATAAGGCCAGCAGGCCGCGGGGCCTGAGGCAGTTGAGGCTCTGGTCGAATGTCGTTTTGCCCACGGAGTCGTAGACCACGTCGACGCCCTTCCCCTCCGTGATCTTCTTGACCTCGGCTTCGAAGTCCTGCTCGGTATAGAGAATTACGTTGGAGGCACCGGCTTCGCGGGAGAGCTCGGCCTTGGCGGGCGTGGAGACGGTGGTGATGACGCGGGCGCCAATGCGCACAGCGATCTGCGTGAGCAACAAGCCTACGCCGCCGGCTCCGGCATGGACCAGCGCCGTGTCTCCGGCCTTGAGCGGAAAAGTAGATATGGCAAGGTAGTGGGCGGTCATGCCCTGGAGCATGGCGGCGGCAGCCTGTTCGGGGCTGAGGCCGGCTGGAACCTTGACCAGTTGTGCGGCGGGCACGAGGGCATACTCGGCATAGCTGCCCATCACGGAGACCGAGGCCACCAGATCGCCGGCAGCGAATCCTGTTACGCCGGGACCGAGTTCCTCGACGGTTCCGGCAGCCTCGCTTCCAGGCGTGAGCGGGAAAGACGCCTTGTACTGGCCCTTGCGGAAGTAGAGCTCGATGAAGTTGACGCCCGTGGCTTCAACGCGGATCAGCACCTGCCCAGGGCCGGGATGGGGAATGGGCAGATCGGCCAGTTGAAGAACCTCAGGGCCGCCCGCCTCCAGAATCTGGATGGCTTTCATATCACGGTAAGCATGAACCTTGAGGGTGGGGTGGGGCAAGGGGGAAAAGCAGGGAACAGGAATAGGGAACAGGGCTCAGGAAGAGCCCGGTCTGCCGCCGATGGCGAAGTTAAGTGCTGAGGGAGTTATAAAAACTTCGGTTGCCGACTGACCGCAAAGATTTTCTGTTCCCCGATCCCTGTTTCTAGAAGTTATCTTCTTTGCTTTCGGAGAGCATGCTTTGCTCGTCGGCGGGGACAAGGCGGACAATACGGTCCACGGTGTACGAGGCGGGATGCTGGCTGGTGTAGTAATGCCGCACCTGGAGCTCACCGAGGAGGCCAATCGCGAGCATCTGAATGCCGGAGACGATGAGGACCGAGCCGATGACGAACATGGGTCCGTGGTGGTGCATTACGTCCATGCCCGGATTGAGAATCTTCATGCCCATCAGGACGACGGCCATGGCGCTGCCGCCCAGGATGCCCAGCAACCCGAATCCGCCGAAGAAATGCAACGGCCTGCTCATGTATTGGAGCAGGAAGCGAACGGTCAACAGGTCAAAGAAGACGCGGAAGGTCCGGCCGATGCCATAGTGGCTCTTGCCGGACTCGCGATTGACGTTGCGGATGGGAATCTCGCAGATGGAGGCGCCATACCAACTGGCCAGGGCGGGGATAAAGCGATGCATCTCGCCGTAGAGCGGAATGTTGTGAATGACCTCGCGGCGATAGGCCTTGAAGGTGGTGCCGAAGTCGTGAATATCGACGCCGGAGAGCTTGGCCATAAGCCAGTTGGCGCAGCGGGAGGGAATGCGGCGCATGACGAAGCTGTCGATGCGTTCCTTGCGCCAGCCGGAGACCACGTCGTAGCCTTCATCAAGCCTCTCGATGAAGGCAGGAATGTCGTTGGGGTCGTGCTGCAGGTCGCCGTCCATGGCCAGGATGAATTCACCGGAGGCATGGTCGAATCCGGCAGCAAGGGCCGAGGTCTGGCCGAAGTTGCGGCGCAGCTTGACGACGAGAACACGGCTGTCGACCGCGGCAATCTCTTCGAGGAGTTTGTAGGTGCGGTCCCTGGAGCCGTCGTCGACCAGCACCATCTCAAAGCTGTCGCCCACCTGTTCCATGACTTGCTTGAGGCGGGCATACAGAACGGTGACGTTTTCTTCCTCATTGTGAAACGGCACGACGATGGAGAATTTCGCCATATTATTTTCTTAGACGACAGTTAGATGTACGAGGACTACACTGCGTTTCGTAAATGTTCTTTAAGGCGGAGCCAGAGCCCGTGTGGAATTCATAGGTTAACCCTGGCCGCCTCAGGAACCTATAACTATTTCGAGTCAGGTGTGTGCCAGGACACAGGAAGGGGACGGCCTTCGCTCGAAGAAACTGCTGCTTTCCGATCTCTGCCGACCGGGCGAATGCCGAGTTTTCCTAGCGATCCAGCTCGTCGAGCATGGACTGCATCTCGCTGAGGGCATGATTGTTACCGGTGCGCGTGGCGCAGGCTACGCCAGCCTTGAGGCGCTCGATTGCCTCCGGATTGCGTCCCGCATTGGCGAGAGCCTGAGCGGCCATGAAATAGGCGGCGGTGTAGTTTGGATCGTTGGCCAGCAGGGTCGAGAATTCCGCGACTGCCGCGTCGATTTCGCCCTGGCCAGCCAGTTCCATGGCGATGCCGTAGCGGGCGAAGCTGTTCTTCGGGTCCAGCGCCAGAATTTCTTTCAGTCCTGCAATCTTGTCCATTTCGCTCGTGTGCGGCCGCGAATGTTACTGGAGGGCCGCGTGGGGATTTGCGTAATTGGCGGGGATTGCCGAAACTGGAACAGTGGCGCCGAAAAGGTTTCGGAAGCCGGATCGCCCGCCGACACTTTCAATTGTAGCTGGCGAGAGCCGCGGCGCCTGACAGGCGATGTGGATGGTGAACGGAGCGACGGCACTATGAACGAGCAAGAAAGCAACCCGATCGTGCGGACGGTGGCCAGCACGCAGTCGGAGATGACGGAGATCGTTCTTCCCAACGACACCAACACGTTGGGGAACCTGCTGGGCGGGCGGCTGATGCACTTCATCGATGTGACCGGGGCGTTAGCGGCCTTCCGGCACTCGCGCAGTTACGTTGTGACGGCGGCGATGGATCACATTGACTTTATCCAGCCGGTGCGCCTGGGCGACCTGTTGACACTGAAGTCCAGCGTGAACCGGGCGTTTACCAGTTCGATGGAAGTCGGCGTCAAGGTGTGGGCAGAAAACACCCGGACGGGTGGAGTGGTGCATGTGGCCAGCGCCTACCTGGTGTTTGTTGCCGTGGACGAGCACGGGCGGCTGCAAAAGGCGCCACAGCTTTTGCCCGAGACACCTGACGAGATCCGCCGACATGCGGATGCATTGCGCCGCCGGAAGCATCGGGAGGCGGAGGACAAACGCCGCAAGGAAGAACGGCTTGTCACGGCCGCGCGAGAAGGGGCCGGGGAAAGTCAGGCGTGAGCGATCAGGGACGACGTTAGAAGAAATATCCAAAGAGCAAGAGTTCGAAGAAAAGGAGCAATCAAACACTATGGCGCATTCCTCTGCCATGCCTTCGCCGGTGGCGTTGCCCGGCGTTTCAAAGATTATCGCAGTGGGTTCCGGCAAGGGCGGAGTGGGAAAGACGACCGTTGCCGTGAACCTGGCCATCGCGCTCTCAAAGATGGGACAGCGGGTGGGCCTGATCGACGCCGACATCTACGGGCCGAACGTGCCGCTGATGATGGGCTCAACGCAACAGCCGCGGGTGGGCGAGGGTAACATGATCCAGCCCAACGACACGCACGGGATCAAGACGATCTCGATCGGCTACATTTCTCCGGGCGACAAACCGCTGGTGATGCGCGGGCCCATGCTGCACCAGATCATCCGGCAATTTTTGCAGCAGGTGACGTGGGGCGAACTGGACTACCTGATTGTGGATCTGCCGCCGGGCACAGGCGACGTGGTGATTTCGCTGGTGCAGACGGTGCCGCTGACGGGGGCGGTGGTGGTGTCGACGCCGAGCGACGTGAGCCTGGAAGATGCGCGCAAGGCGCTGGAGATGTTTGCGCAGGTGAACGTGGAGGTGCTGGGGATGGTGGAGAACATGAGCCACTTTACCTGTCCGCACTGCCAGAAGGAGATCGACATTTTCTCAAGAGGCGGGGCGGAGCGAACGGCAAAACAGTTCGGGGTTCCCTTCCTGGGATCGATTGAGCTGGTGCCGGCGATTCGCGAGGGCGGCGACCGCGGACTGCCGGTGGCGCTGGCGGGCCCGAAGAGTCCACAGGCGGCGGAGTTCTACGCGGTGGCGGAGAAGCTGATGGAGCGGGCCGAGGAGGCCGCGGCGTCGGCTACGGATGTGATTGAGATCAGCTGAGGAGTGGGTTGGTGAGTCCGCTGGAAGGCTGATGCGGCAACGAAGAGTTGAGGCGACGAAGGCGAGGCGCGGCCTCGCCTCAGACTGCTGACAAAGCTTGAAACCATCCCTCAGCGGCTAAAGCCGGCCTGATATTGCGGGACTTGTGGCACGGATAAATCCGTGCCCTTTCAAGGCTATGGGTTATTCATCAACCTGAGGCGAGGCGCGGCCTCTCCTTCTGCATTGAGGTTGATATCTACTGCCAGTGGCCCTCGACTAGGACCCAACCACCACGGCGATGTTCCCAGCGGTGCTGGACCCAGCGTTGATGTTCACGCGGCGGGTGATCCCAGCGGCCTGGGGTCCAGGCGTAATGGTCGTTGTCGTAGCGATGATACCCGTTGATCCAGACGGATTCCCGGTCAGGGCGCGGCCCGCGGCGCTCGTACACGTCATGCGGGGGCCCCACACGAACCATTACCTGCGCGATTGAAGCCGCAGGGGTCAGTACAAGAGAAAGCAGAATTGCAAGTGCGATTTTCTTCACGGTCGTTCACCTCGTAGAGGGTTTTAGAGCGGTTTCGATTCAAGTGTTGCCATCTTAAGGTCATGCGAGGTGGCATTTTCTTGAGAAAAATGCCACTTGGCGTCTGCGTTTCTGTAAACAGCAGAATCGAAACCGCTGTAGCCTCGGCGGGATAGTTGCCCGCTCCGGCTGGTTGAAGACACGGGCGCGGAACGGCGAGCAGAGCTGCGGATTCGCCGAGCACCGCGCATATCTCCTTTTACTGCCGGGCATTTTCAATGCGATGTACCGCTTTGCTCAGTGGCATTGTTTTCGAAAGCGCTGTCGTCTTTCCGAGGCATGTGACGCAATGAGTCGAACTGCCCGGGGAGACTCGAGATCGGCGCGGGAGACTTGGATTCCCTCAGGGGCTAAAGCCCGCGCTCTATTTTTGTGGCATCTTCGGCACGACTGCGGTGCCCTTTCAAAACAATTGTTCGACTTTTAAAACAATTGTTCGATACGTTCGGCACGCGACCCCCATCCACTGGGTGGGTTCCCCGGCCGTGCCCTTTCAAAACAATTGTTCGAGATTTTCGGCACGCGGCCCATCCACTGGGTGGGTTCCCCGGCCGTGCCCTTTCAGAAACGATTGTTGAATCAGATGTGCGGCGGGGGTGGCGCTGGAGAGCTATCCGTCGCTCTTCTCATCTTCCCTGGGGGGAAAGAGATTGCCCAAGCGGCGGATCTGGGCGCCGACGCCGCGGAGCTTCTCCTCGATGCGCTCGTAGCCGCGGTCCATGTGGTAGACGCGGTCGAGGATGGATTCGCCATCGGCGACGAGGGCGGCGAGCACCAGCGAGGCTGAAGCGCGCAGGTCGGAACACATGACGGCGGCCGCGGAAAGACGGGAAGGTCCGCGCACGGTGGCGGTGCTTCCGTCGACCTTGATGTTGGCGCCCATGCGGACCAGTTCCTGCACGTGCATGAAGCGGTTCTCGAAGATATTTTCGCGGACCTGGCTGACGCCTTCGGCCTGGGTGGCCAGGGCCATGTACTGGGCCTGCATGTCGGTGGGGAAGCCGGGATACTCCTCGGTGGAGATGTCGGCTGCGCGAAGCGGACCGTTGCCGCGCACGCGAACCGAATCGGGACCGGGAGTTTCAACCTGGATGCCGGCCTCCTGCAGTTTGGCGATTACGGCGCCGAGGTGAGCGGGGTTGCAGTTGGAGACGGTGAGATCGCCGCCGGTAATGGCGCCGGCGATGAGAAAGGTGCCGGCCTCAATGCGATCGGGATTGATGCGGTAGCGCGCGCCGTGAAGACTGGAAACGCCCTTGACGGCGATGGTGGAGGTGCCCGCACCCTGGATGTTTGCGCCCATGGCGGTGAGCAGGGCGGCGAGGTCGGCGACTTCAGGCTCGCGAGCACAGTTCTCCATCACGGTTTCGCCCTGGGCGAGAACCGCGGCCATGAGCAGGTCCTCAGTGCCAGTGACCGTGATCCTGTCGAAGACCAGGTGTGCGCCGCGGAGGCGATCGGCGCGGGCTTCGAGATACCCGTGCTGCTGGGTGATGACTGCGCCCATTTTTTCAAGGCCCTTGATGTGCAGGTCAATGGGCCTGCCGCCGATGGCGCATCCTCCGGGCATGGCGACGCGCGCCATTCCTGCACGAGCCACGAGCGGGCCGAGGACAAGCGAGCTGGCGCGCATGGTTTTGACGATCTCGTAGCGGGCCACGGGATCGGAGAGCGTGCGGCAGCTGATGGTGATGCGGTCGTGGGCGCGGCCTTCGCGGGAGCCGACTACCGCGCCCATGGAGGCGAGGAGCTTGCGCTCGGTCTCGATGTCGCGAACCTGGGGAAGGTTTTCGAGCGTGACCTCGTCTTCAGTGAGGATGGCGGCAGCCATGCAGGGGAGGGCCGAGTTTTTTGCGCCCGATACGCGGATGGCGCCCACGAGCGGGTTGCCGCCGCGAATGACGAATTTGTCCATAAATGCCTAAAGGCTCCCTACGCGGTGATCCACGATCTATTAGTGTAAATGCGGGCAGTGCAGAGCAAGGCGGGGCCTTTGAGGGTCGCCCCGGAGTGGAGTTATGGTTCCCACCCTTGCGGCAGAAACAAGCCGCAAGGATGGGGCACCCGGCCGTTGTTCAAAAAGCACGACAAAAAATGCGTTGACAACGCCGACACTGTCATACATGGGCTATTTTCGTGCTCTCCCTACGGGAGGCTATCGGCCGCCAAAAATCCGGAGAGCGGATGGCCGAGGTTAGTTTCCGCTGGGGCCGGCTGGGACAAGGTGAAGCGGCTCGGTGAGCGTGAAAAGCAGGACAGTGCCCTCTTCAAGATGGGCCTGGGGATGATTGATGAGGAGATGGGCGGTTACGAGGCCAGCTCCCACAAGGGAACCAGTCAGGGCGCCAACCGGTCCGGCGATGGCCGCTCCGGCGACGACGCCGACGCCCACTCCGCCGCCGTACTCGATGCCGTCGCGCTTCAGACGCGAGCCGGGATTGATTGCGCCTTCATTGCCGACGCGCGTTTTGGAGCCGGGAGTTCCAGTGACCTGCGCAAAGAGCCGGTATCGGGAGCCGTCGGGGAGGATGACGGTTTCAGGGTTGAGATGCATGGAGCCGTGACCGCCGAAAGATCCGGTGGAAACGTTCATGACTTTGCCATCGATCTCAGAGCCGGTGGGGATGAGCACCTGGCCATTCTGCAGAACGTCAGAGGCGACGCGGGTGCGAAAGGCCTCGCCCTCCTGGCTCTCTGTTGTGGAGAGGCGCTCAAGCAAGCGGACGCGAATGGTAGTGCCTTCTCCAATTTCTCCAGGCGCGAGGGGCGCCGGGTGCACGATATCGCCGTCGGGATCGTTGGCGGGAGCGCGGCGGTTCAAGGCCGGCTGGACCGGCGAGGCGGGAGCGATCTCGACGATGCCGTTGTCAGTGCCGTCCTCAGGACCGGCGAACGCGGAACGGACCTGGGGCGGCTGCGGTGCGGGTTGAGAATCGGGCTGGGACTGGGGCTGGTATTGTGCCGGCGCAGGCTGGCCGTAGGCCGGGTGGGCGGGGGAGGGCTTTGGTATGGGGGCCGCAGCGGGATCGGGCGGATTGCTGGTGATGATGGTGTCGTTTGGAGGGGGATTCGAGACGCCCTGGTAGGGATCGGACGGGCTGGTCTGCTGTGCGGCCAGAGCCGCGGAGGCAGCGAAGACGAAAGCACAGAGAAGGACTAACCGCTTCATATGAATCTCCATTTCCGAACGCCTCACTCTTGCGAGGCTCTCCCTTTTCGAGGGCGAGAATCTGCCAGGCGGGAAACTCCCTGGTTAGTTAGACCCTGCCGCAGGCAAAGAGTCGCGTGGCGCTTGAGACTGCGATGCGGGGGACAAGTCACCCAAGATAAGGCTAGCGCGCACGGTTGGCCGCGGCGCGCGTGAGAGCCGTGCAGGTTCCAAGGAGGATACGAATCAGCGGAGTTAACCCATGCAGAGATTGTGCGCTTCCTTTCCCGATTTCTCCGGCTTGTTCCCCGACTGGAACAACTTAGCCGCATGTGACGGTTGCCACAGGGGGCACCGCAGCCGGGCTTGCTAGAATCGGTACGGAATGTTGTCAACATATTTTCCCGGGACGGAGAGGAGATTCATAACGTGCAGGAGCTTTTGAACTCGATTCAAAGCGCCGCCGGAGAAGCTCTTGCCGTGGATCGCCGTCCCAAACTGAATGACCGGCTGCAGCACCGCATTATGAGGAGCGACATGACTGAGATTATTGCCATACGTGCCCGCGAAGTTCTTGACTCCCGCGGAAACCCGACCGTGGAAGCGGACGTGATATTGGAAAGCGGCGCGATGGGCCGCGCCATTGTGCCCTCGGGCGCTTCAACAGGCGAACATGAGGCCGTGGAACTGCGCGACGGCGACAAGAGCCACTACATGGGCAAGGGCGTGCTGAAGGCCGTGGAGAATGTGGAGAGCGTGATTGCGCCGGAGCTGGAAGGCATGGATGCGGCCAATCAGCGGCTGCTGGACCAGACGATGATTGCGCTGGACGGGACGCCGAACAAGGAGAAGCTGGGCGCAAATGCGATTCTTGCGGTTTCAATGGCCGCATCGCGCGCCGTGGCGCAAACGCTGGAGATTCCGCTCTACCGCTATCTTGGCGGCGTGAATGCAAGCGTGCTGCCGACGCCCATGCTGAACGTGCTGAACGGCGGAGCCCACGCGGACTCGAACGTGGACTTTCAGGAATTCATGATTATGCCGGTGGGCGCGGAGCGCTTCACGGATGCGCTGCGCTGGGCCGCGGAGACCTTCCACACGCTGAAGGGCGTGCTGAAAAAGAAGGGCTACAACACGGCGGTGGGCGACGAAGGCGGCTTTGCTCCTTCGCTCAAATCGAATGCCGAAGCGATCGAGCTGATTCTCGAGGCGATCGAAGCCGCAGGGTACAAGCCCGGCGAGCAGATCGCGATTGCACTGGATCCGGCGTCGAGCGAGTTCTATGACAAGGGAAAAAACAAGTATGTTTTCAAGAAGGGCGACAAGAGCGAGCTGACGAGCGAGGAGATGGTGAGCTTCTACGACAACTGGATTCGCCAGTACCCCATCGTTTCCCTCGAAGATGGCCTGGCGGAAGACGACTGGGAAGGCTGGAAGATTCTGACGGACAGATTGGGCAGCCGGATTCAGTTGGTGGGCGACGACATCTTTGTGACCAATGTGAAGCGGTTGCAGCGCGGCATTGAAGAGGGCGTGGGCAACTCGATTTTGATCAAGGTGAACCAGATCGGCACGGTGACGGAGACCCTGGAAGCGATCGAGCTGGGACGGCGTTATGGATACACTTCGGTGATGTCGCATCGCTCGGGCGAGACCGAGGACACGTTTATTGCCGACCTGGCTGTGGCCACGGGCGTGGGGCAGATCAAGACCGGATCGGTGAGCCGCACGGACCGGATTGCGAAGTACAACCAGTTGCTGCGGATTGAAGAGGAGCTTGGTTCGGGCGCGGTTTACCTGGGGCTGGAGAGCTTGAACTACGGCGACTAACTGGAACCTGGCGTTTGATCGAATTGAAGGGAGAAGGCTGAAGCCTTCTCCCTTTCGCATTTGGTGAGCAGGCCGTGAATGTTGCGGGCAACGCCATGGAATGAACACTTCGAAAGTCGATCATGGGATCCGACCATCTGAAATCCGACAGCGGAGCGTGCCGAAGAGCGCCGCAGATCCTTCGACTCCGCTGCGCTCCGCTCAGGATGACAGCTTTGTTTTTGTTCGATATTCTCTCGCCTCCAGCCTCGCAGGTTATCCTAAAGGCAAGTACTTCGATTCATTCTGAGGTGTCTTTTTCGTGTCCATTTACAAGCGTCCTCTTGTACTGACCATTCTCGATGGATGGGGTTATCGCGCTGAAACTGCAAACAACGCTATTGCGCTGGCTCGGAAGCCGACCTACGACAAGCTGCTGAAGGAGTTTCCTAACACGCTGATTCGCGCCTCTGAGCACTACGTAGGCTTGCCGGATGGGCAGATGGGCAACAGCGAGGTGGGGCACCTGAACATCGGCGCGGGGCGCATTGTGCAGATGGATATTACGCGCATCGACGCGATGATCGCGGCCGGCACTTTCCAGAAGAACGCGTCGATTGTGCGGGCCATGAAGCAGGCGCAGGAAGGCGGACGGCAGCTGCATCTGTTCGGACTGGTGTCGGACGGCGGCGTGCACTCGCACCAGGAGCATCTGTATGCGCTGCTGCGCACGGCGCATGAATATGGCTTGCAGCGCGTCTTCGTTCACGCCTTTATGGATGGGCGCGACACTGGGCCCACCTCCGGCGCGGGCTTTATCGCCAAGCTGGAACAGAAGATGCGCGAGTACGGAACAGGCAAAATCGCCAGCATCAACGGCCGGTATTACGCGATGGACCGCGACAAGCGCTGGGAGCGCGAGCGCAAGGCGTTTGACGCCATGGTCAACGGGAAGGCCGAGGGCGGCTCCTATCCCGATCCGGTGGCGCGCATCAAGGAGAATTACAACAACGGCGTCACCGACGAATTTCTGATTCCGTTTGTGGTGGTGGACGGCGCGGGCAAGCCGGTGGGACAGATTCGCGACGAGGACGTGTGCCTGAACTTCAACTTTCGCGCCGACCGCGCGCGGCAGATTACGCGGGTGCTGGCGCGCGAGAGCGGGCTGAACAAGAAGGGCGGCCGCGATCTGGACGGATGGGAGTCGCTGGACGAGACGATTCCGAGGTCCGAGATTCCCAAGAACCTGCTGTACGTGTGCATGACCCAGTACGACAAGCTCTACGAGTTGCCGCTGGTGATTCCACCGGAGTCGATGGACAACATTTTGGCGAACGTTTTGGGCCAGCACCAACTGCGCAACCTGCGGGTGGCAGAGACGGAAAAGTTTGCGCACGTGACGTACTTCTTTAACGGCGGCATTGAAGTTCCCTTCCCCGGCGAGGACCGGGCACTGATTCCGTCACTCAAGGTGGCGACCTACGACCTGGCGCCGGAGATGAAGGCCGAGGCCATCGGGGACACGATTGTGAAGGCCGTGAACGACACGGCGTTCGATCTGGTCGTTGCAAATTTTGCCAACGCGGACATGGTGGGCCACTCCGGCCAACTGGAACCGACGATCAAGGCCTGCGAGGCCGTGGACGCGCAACTGGGGCGCATCTACAAGGCGATCAAGGAGAAGAACGGAAGCTGGCTGATTACCGCGGACCACGGCAACGCTGAGTTGATGGTCGACCCGGTGACGGGCGGGCCGCACACGGCGCACACGACCAACCCGGTGCCGATGATCTATGTGGGCGAAGACGCTCCGCACTTCCGGCTGCGGACGGATGGATCGCTGCGGGATATTTCGCCGACGCTGCTGAATCTGCTGAAGCTGGGATTGCCGAAGGAGATGACGGGCGGGGATTTGCGGATACCGATTGTGAAATAGATGCAGTGCAGAGATGCAAAAGGCGAAGCCATTGCGGCTACGGCTTTTCAGACTGCTGACAAAGCTTGAAACCATCCCTCAGCGGCTAAAGCCGGCCTGATATTGCGGGACTTGCGGCACGGATAAATCCGTGCCCTTTCAAGGCTGTGGGTTTTTCATCAACCTGAATGCAAAAGGCGAAGCCATTGCGGCTTCGCCTTTTTGGCTTATTGGAATTGAGACGGGCCTTAGCGGGGGCGGAGGGAGCGGATGGAAGCGGGAAGGCTCTCCTCGATGCGCTTGGCGCGCTCGGAAGCGATTCCGCCCAGATAGGAGGGGGCGGGGGTGGCGGTGAGGACCAATGCCAGAGCGATGACCGAGAAGCAGAGCCCGGCGATGCCGGCCGAAAAGAGCATGTGGTAGGTATCCTCAATATCGAGCCCGAAGGTTTTGAAAGCTACGTGCTCCATGGGCTTGATGTGCTTGAGGACGGCGAGCGCGAAAAGAAAAAAAAGTGCCGAAAGAGAGGTAAGGACCGCGAGGGTCCCGTCTAAACTGCGGTGGAATTTCTGACGCGCTCTGCAGCGCGCACATTCGACAAAATGCTGTTCGTAGTCCTTGCGCATCTCCGGAGAGATACCCGAGATGTCATACCGCCAGCTTGCCAGGATGGCGCCGACAACCCGGTCAGTACATCTTGCTGTTGTCATAGGCATTGAGACTCACCCGAAAAAGAGAAGACTTTGTTTTACCGCAAAGTCAACTTGCGGCTCACGCGGTATAAGAGAACTCCTGGGCTTTGGATGCTCCGCGGACTGTAAATGATGCAGAGGAGCCCCAATCGGCACTGCGTTGCCATGTTTATCAGATCATGGCTCTTTCCGTGCCAATGCCGCCCAATGCAAGATAGATTCTTGCCACATCCCATTGTAACCTGTGGGAATTAGAAATTGATACCGGAAAGTGGGTCTTGCTGCGAAGCAAGAAGGAGCCGGTTGGCCAGCAGGCTGGCGCGGCCGTCGAGGGCGCGCTCGGCCGTGACCCTTGCCAGTTCCGGAAGATTATTGCTTTCAGAGAGATGCGCCAAGATCACATAGGCGGCCTGGCCGTCGTAGCTATTCTCAAGGAACTCCGCAGCCGCCTCGTTGGAGAGGTGACCGACGCGAGAAAGTACCCTTTGTTTAACTGCCCAGGGGTAGGGACCGTCGCGGAGCATCTCGAGATCGTGGTTGGACTCGAGCAGGAGCAGGTCGACGTTCTGGAGCTGGGCTTTGACGTTGGGCGGAATATAGCCCAGGTCGGTGGCGAAGGCCATCCGCACCCCCTCGGCACGGAAGACGAAGCCCACCGGGTCGGCAGCGTCGTGGGGGATGGTGAAGGGGCTGACGGCAATATCGCCAATTTCGAAAGGCTGGCCGGCCTCAAAATACTCGACCGACGGAAGCCAGGTTGGGTCTTGCTTGCGGGACGGGGGACGATTTGAGAGCGGCTCCGCCGCTTGCTCAAGAGATTCGACGACGGGATCGATCTCCGCGCCGGGATCTTCGGGCTCACCTTCCCCTGTGGCGGCATCGGATTCAGCCTGCCGCCCCAGCGACAAAGACTCGCCGCTGGGGACCTCGGCCTGACGCTCGGCGGCCTGCTTGCGGCACTCCTCGAGCCACTGGGCGTAGGTCATCTGGCGGCGCGGAGTGAGCCAGCGCATCCAGGCGCGGTGGGCGCCCTCAGTAAAGTAGACCGGAATTCCCAGTTTGCGAGCGGTAACGGCTAAGCCGTTGATATGGTCCATGTGCTCGTGGGTGATGACGATGGCATCGAGGGTCTCGGGCTCTTCGCCGGCCAGCTTCATACGGCGGAAGAGCTCGCGGCAACTGAGGCCGCAATCGACCAGGATGCGGGTGCGGCCGCCGGAGACAACTGTGCTGTTGCCTTTGGAACCCGAGGCGAGCACAGTGAAGCGCACCATGTATGAGAGGATACCTCGAATGGTTGTCCATTCACCATCGAGTGCTTGTGTTTCGGCGCGCGGTCCGATTGACACGCTGTAACATCTATGGAAACATCGCTTCAAACAATCTATCGCACGTTGGATTAAGGAGGAAAATCATGAGCCTTTCCGGAGATTCGGATGGGACACGATGAAACTGGCCGTATTTCTGATTTGCAGCGGGGTTGGTTATCTTCTAGGGCATTACCTTGCCGACCCGTGGTCGACTTACGTTTCCATCCTGGTTTCTTATCATCTTTTCCTTGCCTTCCTGTTGATTACAGCGGATCGTGAAACGGGTTTTTCGTTCCCGATCCTCTCAACGATCCTGGGCCATGCTGCTTGCCTGGCGATTCTGATTGGGCTCGGCATCGGGCGGCGGTATGTTCCCTTTCTTGGCCTGGTTCGCATGTTTGTCCCAGCGCTGGCTCCCTTTGAATGCGATTGGCTTTTCAGCGGCGGTGGGCAAAAGAAGGCCGTCGCAAAGGCGCCCGCCGCAGCCATGGCTGGCACACCGGTCATGGCCAAAGCGTCAACCAACGAGCATGCACCCGCCACACCGGAACCCGAATATAGTATGGACGACCACGACGCGTGGCTTCTCTATCTTGCCCAGTCTGTCCGCCAGTTTCGAAAGCCTGGACTGCCCATCGGAGACGAGTTCAAGCAATGGCGGACCGCGCGCGCGCGGAGCCGGGCAGAGGCGGCTCAGGCCGCGTCCACTCAAAACGAAAATCCAGGCTGATGGGTTTCCGAAAGAGCCGGCTTGCGCGAGGCGAATCTCGCTCGAGATGGACCTGCTCCGATTCTGCTTTGAACGCCTGGAGAGTGGAGTTCCGCGCGACCTTCAAGAGTACCGAAGTTCAGAGAAGGGCCGCACCCGGCAGGACTGCGGGAATCTCGATGGAGATCAGGGTGCCGCGGCCGGGGTTGCTGACGATTTTGAAGCGGGCCTGGGCGCCGTAGAGGACTTCGAGCCTCTCCTGGACATTCTTCATACCGATGCCCGCGCCGACCCGGCGGAGGCCCGAGGCGGGGCGGTTGCCCATGCCGACGCCGTCGTCGGCCACCTCGATGAATACGCGATCGCCTTCGAGGCGGCTGCGCAGGGTGACAGTACCGCCGCGGATGCGCGGCTCGAGGCCGTGCTTGATGCTGTTCTCGATGAGCGGCTGGAGCAGGATGCTGGGCACCAGGACTTCCAGGGTGCGGGGGTCGATTTCCTTTTCCACCCGGAGCTTTTCTGCGCCGAAGCGCACGACTTCAATGTCCAGGTAGTCGTCGGTAAAGCTGAGCTCGTCGCGGAGGGGAACGTAGGTGTCGTGGTCCTTGAGCAGGGCGCGGAGGATGTTGGCCAGCTTGACGGTCATCTCGCGGGCCAGCTCGGGTTGGCTGCGCACCAGGGCGGCGATGGAGTTGAGGGTGTTGAAGAGGAAGTGCGGGTTGATCTGGCGCTGGAGGGCATCGAGGCGGGCTTCGAGCAGAAGGCGTTTCTGCTCTTCAAGCTTGAGCTCGATGCGGAGGGCGTTCCACACCTTGAGGGCGATGCCGACCACCATGGGGGCGCAGAGCCAGACAAGCACCTGGAGGCCCGCGATGTTGGTGTCGAGAGCAAACAGGCGGTGCGGATAAAGGTGGGCCAGCCATTCGCGGCAGATCTCCAGAGCGACGATGAGAAACAGCATCATGATCTGGCGGTCGATGCGCGGCTTGCGGAGGTTGCGGCGCACCCAGCGCCAAAGGCTCAGGTCGATGAAGGGCGTGAAGGACCAGATTTCGTCCGTCTCGACATTACGGCCGACGAGACCTGCGGCGAGGCCGAGCGCGGCGTTGAAAGGCAGGGCCAGGTATTCATGGTGAAGGACGGCCGGAACCGACAGGGCGACTCCGCCGAGCATGGCCCAGCCGGGACCGACGAGGAGACCCAGGAGAATTACTGTTTCGAAAGAGATGTCGGCGGCGAGGAAGTTGGGCACCTTGGTCCGAACCCAGACGCCAAGCGTGAGCGGCACGAGAAGAAAGGCCATCAGGCCCGCGGTTTGACCGGGGCTGCGATTCTCAGCAAAGAGAAGCCGCTGAAACGTACGGGACCGGGCCAGCGCGCTGGCCACCGCCGCGGCAACGCCAAGCTTGACCAGCAGGGTGATGATAATGAGCGTATCGGTCACCCAATCAATGTATCGCACCGGAGTGCAGGGGTCAGGGAACAGGGATCAGGGATCAGGGAACCCGGTGCTCGGTCGCCGTAGAATAGGGATATGGCATTTGAGAGCGTGAAGAAGATCGCCGAGGCGGATTTCCCTACGCGGTGGGGGGCGTTCCGCATCCTGGGCTTCGAAGGGCAGCCGGAGGAAGCGCGCGCCAGTGACGAAGCCGCGGCCGGCGGCAAGGCAGAAGGGGAGGGGCTGGTGGCTTTGGTGATGGGCGACATTTACTCCACGCCGCCGCTGGTGCGGATCCACTCGCAATGCCTGACGGGGGATGTGTTTGGGTCGCTGCGCTGCGATTGCCGGCTGCAACTGGAGATGGCGCTCAAGCAAATCGGCGAGGCAGGCGCCGGAATTCTGCTTTACGAACAACAGGAGGGGCGCGGGATTGGGCTGATGGCGAAGCTCAGAGCGTATGAGTTGCAGGATCAGGGACGGGACACGGTAGAAGCCAACGTGGAACTGGGCTATGCCGCCGACTGCCGGGCATATGAGATGCCTGCCGAAGTGTTGAAGCTGCTGGGCGTGAAGAGTGTGCGGCTGATGACCAACAATCCTGAAAAGGTGGCGGCGCTGGAGTCGGCGGGGATTGCGGTTACGGAACGAGTCTCCGCGGAAGTGGAACCGCTGGAGAGCTTCGCGGGGTACCTGAAGACCAAACAGGAAAAGATGGGGCACATTCTGGAGATGGTGGTTACGGAAGATCAGTCGGAGTAGAACAGCTTCTAGTGTCTATTGTGGTGAGTCGGAAAATCGCCGAAGTACAACCGCAGATCCCCATTCGACTTCGCTCAGAGGCAGGCTTTCGACTTCGCAAGCCGCAAAAAGCGCGGCTTTCTTCGCTCATGATGAATGTCCTATTCCGGTAACACTTCGCTGCGCCCCTACGGGGCTTGGACTCTCTTTTGGCAGTAACCCAGGACGGCGTCCGCAATGGCGGACTTGTCATGGGCTATTTTCCCGCATCCCTCCGGGATGCAATGCAGCCCGTTCATCACTGGACCGAACTCGCCTGGGCGAGTCAAGCTGCTCGGGATGACAGTCATTCTTCATTGGGCTAGGGTCGCAATGCCTTCAGAACTTTGGAGGTGGTGACTACCTGGCCGGTGTGGCGCTGGGTGTGGTCGGCTACGTGGATGAGCGCGCCGCCTATGCTAGTGGGTAGTTGCTTGCGGCCTACGCCGCGGAAGGTGTCGAAGTTGGCGGTGGCCAGAACGCGGATGCGGCCGGCGGCGTTGCTGAAGGAGACTTCGACTTCGGCGAGGAGGGCGGATAGGGATTCTTCTCCGCTCTGTTCGGCTTTGAGGGCGGACAACTGCTCGGATGAAAGCTGATTCCCTTCCGCGTAGCTCAACAGGCGGTCCGTTGAGCGGGCAATGTGGCGCAGATGAAAGGCCACCGAGGAAAGGCCGAGCGGCTGGGTGTGAACTTCGGCGTCGTTGAGGCCTTCGGTCCATTTAGTGAGATCGTCGAGGGCGAGGTCGACGGCGTGGAGAACGGCGCGGCCGACTGCAGGGACATCCACGTGGGTTCCGCGGAGCCAGGGTTCGACGTAGGGAGCGGAAGCAGGGGAAGTGCTCATGGGAAGAATCTCCTTAGCTGCATGGAAGCTGAACCTGATTGCCTTTCAGGTGCGAGAAATCGTTGAATGAAAGATACACTGGCCATTCAAGGCTGAGGCCACTTCACAAGGCCGCTTTACGGCTTAAGAATCTGCACTAGATCATTGTCAGGACATTTCCTTTCCGCGGTGGGGTCATAGGCGGCAAAGCAATAGTAGATGTTTACAAAGACCCAGGACGAGCCAGACCTCTGCAATTCCACGGTCTCGTCGCCCTGCTCGACCCTCGCCTTACACCGATCCCCGGTTACCGAAACACGACCGACGACGTATTTTCCCTGTGCGTCCTGGTTGCCCCAAAAAGGATCGAAGTCCAGCTTGCCACTCTGGTGAGTAGCCAGCATCTTCTTCCGGTCATCCGCAATCAATTGAGAAAGCTCAGGGCTCAGAACGGAAGGCTTGCGGGCCAAGACGGTTTCGACATTGGGCAGGGTGTGCAGGTCAAAGCCCAGAGACTTGGCTCTCTCTGCATATCTGTTCCAATACCAGTCGTAAAAGTCCTGCACGAATGCCTGGCAGGATTGCCGATCGGCGGTGGGGGAAGGCACGGCGCCGGGCAGTGCGGGAGCCAGGGTGCGGTTCTTTTGAACCGGGGGCGGAGATTTCTTGAGGCAAGAAGTGAGAGAAACGCAGGGGATCAAACAGCATGCAATCAAGATGGCCGCGGGGAGTTTCCCGCGGGCATCGATTTCGCGAGGCGACTCTTGCGCAGAACGAATGAAGGCACCCATGGGATCTGCTACCGGGAACGAGGTCACCGCCCAAGTGATTCCGTAGTTTTAGTTCATCCATTCCCAGGCGCCAAACATCGGGACCTGGGGCACCCGCAATGGTGACAAGAACAAGCAGTCTGAGAACTAGCCGGCGCTTTTTACGCGGACGACGATGATCTTTTCGAATCCCTCTTCGAAGACCGGCGGTTTGAGTTTCTCGGCCATTTTGCGCATGATATCTTCGCTGACGGAGCGGTCGCGCTGGCGGTTGCGCTGTAGGCAAACCTCGAGCGGCACGTCGAAGAAGACGGCCTGCACCTCGTAGCCGAAGCTCTTGGCCATCTTGATCCACTGGCGGCGCTCGTGGATGGAGAGATTGGTCGCGTCGACGTAGTTTGCGGGCATGCGGGCGATGAGGCGGGCGCGCAGGAGCGAGCGCAGCGTGGAAAAGACCAGTCCCTGATAGCGCTGCTCCTCGACATCGTCGAAGAGGATGTTTCTGAGCAGGTCGCTGGAGAGCGGGGTGATGCCGCGGCGGCCGAACCATGTGGTCTTTCCCGAGCCGGGAAGACCGATTGCCAAAACGACAAATCCCCTGGGGGCATTGGGCGAGCGCTCTGTTTCCTTGGGCGCGTGAGTCGCGGGCATTTCCGGCTGGGTTTCAACTTCAAGGCGGCCCGAACCAGCCGGCTCATTCCATTCCGGCGGCGCGGCGCGTTCCGCGCGGGGCGGGCGAGGAGGGGCGGCGGGACGGGGAGGCGCGACAGGGCGGCTTTCCGGGGGCCGATGGGCGCGAGGCTGCTGGGCCGGGGATGCGGCCGGAGGGTCATCCGGATAGAACGGAACCAGTGGAGCTGGTTGATTCGATGGGAGTTCCTGGCCGATTTTGCCAGTGGATTCCGAAGTATTGGGGTTGCGTCTGGAACGTCTTCTCATGCCGACTTGAACACCTGCTAGTGATACCGGAATAACACACTAGCGGTGGACGCTGCAAATGCTGTGCACTCCGTCACATACAGTCCCGCACCAAGAGAAGCATCCTAGCGGTGAGCGGTTCGATATGCGGAAACGCGATCTGAATCGGGATGCGGGCGCCAGCGCCGGCGCGATTTGATTTCGGCGCAGTTGCCAGTAATGTTAGGATCAAGAGTTTGGTAGATTCGCCTTTTTGGCACATTCCAGACGCACACTTTCCGAGCACAAACCACAGCCTCAACCACGAAGGAGAAATCGCACATGGCAGTAAAGGTTGGTATCAACGGCTTCGGCCGTATTGGCCGCAATGTGTTGCGCGCCGCGCTTGGCAACAAAGAGATTGATTTCGTCGCCGTCAACGATTTGACCAGCCCGGCAACGCTGGCCCACCTTTTGAAGTACGACTCGATTCTGGGCAACCTGAAGAACGAGATCAGCGCCGGCGAGGACTTTATTACGGTCGACGGCAAGAAGATCAAGGTATGGGCGGAGCGGGACCCCGCCAAGCTGCCATGGGCTGAAGTGGGAGCGCAGATTGTGGTGGAGTCGACCGGGCACTTTACCGACGCGACCAAAGCCAAGGCGCACCTGGGCGCGACCGTGAAGAAGGTCATCATCTCGGCTCCGGCCACGAACGAAGACATCACCCTGGTGCTGGGCGTGAATCAGAACAAGTACGATCCGGCCAAGCACAACATCATTTCCAATGCCAGCTGCACCACCAATTGCCTGGCGCCGGTCGTCAAGGTGATTCTTGAAACCACCGGGCTCGTCTCCGGCATCATGACCACCATTCACAGCTATACCAACGACCAGGTCATTCTAGACTTTCCGCACAAGGACCTGCGCCGCGCCCGCGCTGCCGCATTGAATATGATTCCCAGCTCGACCGGCGCCGCCAAGGCGTTGAAGCTGGTTATCCCTGAGACGGCCGGCAAGCTGGACGGCTTCGCGATCCGCGTTCCCACGCCCAACGTCTCGATCGTCGATCTGACTTACATTGCGGAAAAGCCCACAACGGTGGAAGCCTTGAATGCCGCCTTCAAGACCGCCTCAGAGGGCGAGTTGAAGGGCATTCTGGGTGTCGACACGAACCTGCTGGTCAGCTCGGACTTCAAGGGCGACGCGCGCTCATCAATCGTTGACGCGCCTCTTACCAAAGTAGTGGGCAACAGCGTCAAGGTGTTGAGCTGGTACGACAACGAGTGGGGCTACTCGAACCGCGTGGTCGACCTGATCGGCTTCCTGGTGAGCAAGGGCCTGTAAAAACAGGGGTCAGGGATCGGAGATCAGGGGTCAGTTCACCCTATCTCCGATTTCTGCTCTTTTGCCTCTCAAGACACCATGCGACAGAATTTCAGCGGCGGTTCACCTTTTGAGCCCATCATCGGCTTTTCCCGCGCGGTGCGCGTGGGGAATGCGGTGCATTTATCTGGAACGGGCCCGGTGGGCGCGGACGATGAGGATGCGGCAGGCCAGGCGCGGCGCATTTTTGCGATTGCGGCAGAGGCGCTGGCAAAGGCAGGCTCGTCGCTCGACCACGTGGTGCGGACGCGCATGTACCTGACGCACGCGGAAGATTGGGAGGCGGTGGGGCGCGTTCACGGAGAATTCTTCCGAGAGGTGCGGCCGGCGGCTACGATGGTAGTGGTTGCCAAGCTGCTCAATCCTGCGTGGCGCGTCGAAATCGAAATGGACGCCGTGATTCCCGAACCGGAGTCCGGCGGCGAAACCACAAAATAACCGAACGTCAAGGAAGATACAAAGGAAGGCACAGTCCCATGCCCAAACTCTCCATTCGCGACATTGATGTGGCGAACAAGCGCGTCTTTATTCGCGTCGACTTCAACGTGCCGCTCACCGAAGACGGCTCGACCATTACGGACGACACCCGCATTGTGGCCACTCTGCCCACCATTGTTTACGCGCTGGAGCGACGGGCCAAGGTGATTCTGGCCTCGCACCTGGGCCGGCCCAAGGGAAAACCGAATCCGAAATATTCGCTGCGCCCGGTGGTGGTCCGGCTGCGCGAACTGCTGGACAAGAAGCTGGGCGAGAGCGTGAATGTGGCTTTTTCGCCGGACTGCGTTGGCGAGATTGCGAGCGAGATGGCTCGGCAGCTCGAGTCTGGCCAGGTGCTGCTGCTGGAAAATCTGCGCTTCCACGCGGAAGAGGAGGCCAACGATCCTGTGTTCTCGAAGGCTCTGGCTTCGCTGGCCGATGTCTACGTCAATGATGCGTTTGGCTCGGCACACCGCGCGCATGCTTCCACTGAGGGCATGACTCATTATCTGAAACCCGCCGTGGCCGGCTTGCTGATGGAGAAGGAAATCACCTACCTCGGCAAGGCCCTGGAAGCGCCGGAGAAGCCGTTTGTGGCCATCATCGGCGGGTCGAAGATCTCGGGCAAGATCGATGTGATTGACAACCTGCTGGACAAGGTAGACACGCTGGTGATCGTCGGCGGGATGGCTTATACCTTCCAGCGCGCGCTGGGCGTGGCGACTGGCAAGAGCCTGGTTGAAGAAGACAAGGTCGACATGGCGAAGGCGGCGCTGGACAAGGCCAAGGCGAAGGGCGTGAACCTGCTATTGCCGGTCGATAATATTCTTGCCGACAAGTTCGCAGCGGATGCCAAGACACAGCCGTGGGATACGTCGGTGGACTTCCCGGCTGACTGGCAGGGACTGGACATCGGGCCGAAGTCGATAGCAGCGATTGAGGATGTGATTTCGACGGCGCGGACGATTGTGTGGAACGGGCCGGCGGGAGTCTTCGAGTTTCCGCGGTTTGCGGTGGGGACGAATGCCATTGCCAAGGCGGTCGCGGCGAACAAGGCGGCCATCTCGATTATTGGCGGTGGCGACTCGGTTTCGGCCATCAACCAGGCGGGCGTCGCGGACCAGATCACGCATATCTCTACGGGCGGCGGGGCCTCATTGGAGTTTCTGGAAGGCAAGAAGCTGCCGGGCGTTGAAGCGCTTACAGACAAGTAGCACTGTCGCATGTTCACAGTTGACAATGCCAAGAAATCGCATCTGGCGGTATTGCGCCGGATGCGATTTTTCTGTCGGCAAAGCTACTTTTGGCGATACCGACCGATCATTCAGCGTTCGGCGTTGATGGCCCGAAAGTATCCAGAGCGAGAAAGATCGAGTAACGCTCGGTCAGCGGTAACTATCGTCGCGCCAAGATGGCGCGCGGTAGCCACGAGGATCCGGCCGGCCGGATCGGCATGGATGTCGAATGGCAATCGGGTACTCGCAACGGCGATTTCGGGTTCAAGCGGTGCAACCTGCAACCCGGGATTAGCCAGTGCATCCCGCAGCCAGTCCATTACATCGGTGCCTAACTTGAGCCGCCCCTTGCTTACGAGGAGCGCAATCTCCCACGGCGTAATCGCTGAGACCAGTGCCGCATCGGATTCCGCTGCCTCTTCAACTGCCGCCCGGGCCCATTTACCGATCTTTTTACTCCCCTCCATATGCCAAACAAATACGTGCGTATCGAGGAGCACGCAGCCAGGCCGTTCGGCTTCGGTTGCGGTATATCCGCTCATTTCATCGCCTCCCACTCAACGTCGATTGGCGAGACGATGTCGCCCTCCCAGAGCACGCTGCCTTTCATTGACCCGAAAAGCTTTTGCTTCCCTTTAGGTTCCGGGACAAGACGAGCTACCGCTTTGCCGCGCTTGGTGATGACGAGTGGCCTGCGCGTCTCGGCGACCTCGTCGAGCAACTTCAGGCATTTTGCCTTAAACTCTCCGGCGGGGATGGTGGATATCACGGTATTCCTCCCATGGTCACTGACCATGGTCATATTGTAGCTCCAATTCGCGATTTCAGAAAGGGGCGCGTTGGGCCCGGTGTGTCCGGCAGAATGAATACACTGAAAGCTGAGGCGGAGAACCATGGGCTACTACACGCGGATTCTTTCGAAGGATGAAGAATTTCCTGCATTCGAGGAACTCTCGCAGTTGGTTCGCGCGGAGCACCCGGAGTTCAGGCTCTCGATTGAAGAGGGAAGTGAAGAAGAGTGGGATGTGCTTCTGCTTTCGGGGCTGGACGAGGTTGAGGCGGCGCTGATTGAGCGGAACCCTGTGAGCGATGGTTCGGTTGGGCAGGACGAGATTGCGGATTTCCTTGAGGATCTGCGGGACTGCAAGCCGAACAGCGGGGTGCAGTGGCTTGAAGATTACCTGGAATCGGTGAAGACGATTTATGCGTTCCAGCACCTGCAGGGAGCCGAGACGGTGGAAGGGGGCAATGCCCTGCATGCGCTGCGTTCGGCGCTGTGGGAGCGCGGGGACGCGGTTATACAAGCCGACGGAGAAGGGTTCACCAACGAGGACGGCTACCACATTGTGTGGCAGTTTTCGGACTCGGTTTCAGGGCCGTGGAATATGGGTGTGTTGCAGGACGGGGTCTGGCATCACTTCACGATGGACCTGGGGGACCCGGAGCATCGGGCGGCTTTTCAGAAGGGGACGGTGCCGGGGGATTTGACGGCGGTGCTGGGGGCGGGGGCATAGGACCGATCGCTGCCTCATCGATCTCTGAATTTCCTGACTCCTACCCTGTGCCCGCCGTCACCCGGAGTGCTGAATTTCATCCGCTAAAATCGATATGAGGAATCCTGAAAAATGACCCGTAAAGCACTCATTGCCGCTAATTGGAAGATGTTCAAGACGCCCGCGGAAGCCAAGGCGTTTGTCGATGCGTTTTTGCCGCTCGTTGCCGGACATACACGCGACGAGATTGCCTTGTTTCCCTCGCCGGTTCTGCTGCCTACGGTGATTGCCGCCGCGAAGGGGTCGAATGTGGCAGTGGGCTGCCAGAATATGCACTTTGCCGAGGAGGGCGCCTATACCGGCGAGACCTCCGTGGGCCAGCTGCTGGCAGTGGGAGGAACGCATACGCTGATTGGGCACTCAGAGCGGCGGCAGTACTTTGCCGAGACCGACGAGATTGTAAACAAGAAACTGCACACGGCGCTGAAGCATGGTGTTGTGCCGGTGGTGTGCGTGGGCGAAGTTCTGGAAGAGCGTGAGGCGGGCAAGACCGCGCACGTACTGCAGACGCAGGTGGCCGGGGCTCTGGCAGGCATTACGGCTGCGATGGCTTCGCCGATTGTGATTGCGTATGAGCCGGTGTGGGCGATCGGAACGGGCAAGACGGCTACGCCGGAGATTGCTGTTGATGCGCACAAGATTATTCGCGGGGAAGTGGCGAAGCTGCTGGGTTCGGATGTGGCCGCGGCGATGCGGATTCTTTATGGCGGCAGCGTGAAGCCCGATAATGCGACTTCGCTGATCGGGCAGGAAGAGATTGACGGCGCACTGGTGGGCGGCGCGAGCCTGAAGCCGGATTCGTTTGAGAAGATCGTCAAGTACTGAGGAAAGCAGCGGATATTGTCCGCCGAGGCGGATTGGCGGATTTCGCGGAGTTCGCATGTTAAAAGGGTCGCCCGGAGCGAAAGGCTCTGGGTGGCCTTTCTTCGTTTAGAGCAGATTCGGAAATGGTGTAGACCGTAGGGCTTTCCCTCAGGGGGCTAAAGCCCATTGATTTCATTGGAGCTTTGCGGCACGGCTAAAGCCGTGCCCTTTCAAAACTGGTCTACGGTAAAACCAAAAATGCCCTAGATGACGGGGTAGAAGCTTGCGATCCAGTTTTGCAGAAGCGTCGGGAAGCAGCCTAACACGACTACGGCGGCAGCGATGGCTAGCAGGACGATGAGCGTGACCGGGTGCGCCTTGATGGGCGTTTCGTCGATGGCGGGCATGACGTAGGCGCGCTTGAGGACCTGCAGATAGTAGTAGAGCGAGACGGCGCTCATGGCGATGGCGAGCGCGACGAGTGCGAAGGGGACGGGGCCGGCGGAGACGCTGAGGACGGCGGCGAAGAGGTTGAACTTGGCCCAGAAGCCGACCAGCGGCGGGATGCCGGCTAGCGAGAGGAAGAGGACGAGCAGCACGGCGGCGAGGAGCGGGTTGCGCTTGTGAAGGCCGAGGAAAGAGTCGAGGCGATCGCTGCCGGTTGCGCGCTCGACAACGGAGACTACACCGAAAGCGCCGATGGTGGTAAGGCCGTAGGTGAGGATGTAGTAGAGGATGGCGTTCGTGCTGATGGGTGAGTATGAGAAGAATGCGAGCGCAAGCAAAATGTAGCCGGCGTGGGCGATTGCTGAGTAGGCAAGCAGGCGGCGGACGCTCGATTGCGCGAGGGCGGCCAGGTTGCCGAGCAGCATGGAGCCGGCGGAGAGGACCACGAGGACCGTCGGCCAGGCGGTCGGGATGCCGGGAGCGATGTGGGCGGGACCATTTGAAGTCGTAACAGCGACATAGGATCGCAGAATTTGGAAATGGAGTTCGCTGTAAAAGTGCAGGGCAACGCTGCTGATGGAAATGAGCAGCGCAAAGCTCGCTACCTTTGAGACTGACGCGATGAAAGCCGCGGCCGGAGCGGGCGCGCCTTCGTAGGTGTCTGGCGCCCATAAATGGAAGGGGACGGCCGCGACTTTGAAGCCAAGTCCGGCGGCGATCATGACGAGGGCCAGATAAAGCAGAGGCGTGGCGCCGTGGGCCGACGCCATGTAGGTGCCATAGACGACGCGCGGCAGACTTGTGGAGCCCGAAAGTCCGTAGAGATAGCTGAAGCCGAAGAGCAGAAAGGCCGCGGACATGCCGCCGAAGAGGTAGTACTTCATTGCGGCTTCGGCGCTTTTGCCGGAGCTTTTTGCAAATGCGGTGAGGATGTAGAGGCCAAGGCTGAGCAACTCGAGGCCGATGAAGATCACGAGCAGATCCTGCGCGGCGGAGATGAGCAGGCCGCCGGCCGCGGCCATCAACACCACAGCCACATACTCGCCGGCATTGCGGGTGAAGTCGGAGCCGATGAGCAGGAACAGTGTGAGTGCGGTAAGGACGAGGATGCCGACTTGTGCGACTCCCGCGGAGCCTCCTGCGGCGAGAAGAAGATCATTTCCCTGGGTGTAGGGGCCGGCAATGGCTACAGCCCAGGCCGCTGCGGCGCAACCAGCTACGCCGAGTAGTGCCGCGACGGCGACGCGGGTCTTTAGGGTGGCGGTGCGCAGGAAGCCTAGATCGACAATGAGCACGAGAAGCGCGGCGATTTCGAGGGCCGTTTCTGGGAGGGTTGCGCGGAAGAGGTCGGAATAGAAGCCGGGGTAGTTCATTGTCCGCCTCCCGCAAGCAAGGCTTTGACGGCCGGTTCGATGGTGTCGAGAAGAATTCTTGGATAGAGGCCGACGAAGAGGCTGACCGAGACCAGCATGACGACGCCGGTAATTTCAGGCCAGGTGATGGCGGCGAGCGAATGCGCGCGATCGTGTTCCTGTTCAAGTGTGCGCGCGGTGGGCAGTGTGTCGCTGAAGAAGGCTTTCTGGAGGGCGCGCCATGTGTAGGCGACGCCGATGACGATGCCGACGCCGGCGGCGATGGTCCACCAGGGCTTGGCGATCCATGCGCCGATGAGGACTTGCAGCTCGGCGACGAAGCCGGAGAAGCCGGGAAGTCCCATGGAGGCCATTCCAGCAATGACGAAGGCCCATGCGGCAAAGGGCAGACGCCTGCCGAGGTGCATGGTTTCAAGCTCCGCCAACTGGCGGGTGTGGGTGCGGTCGTAGACGATGCGGCCGACGATGGCGAAGAGCAAGCCGGCGATGATGCCGTGCGAGAACATCTGGAGGACCGCGCCGGTGACGCCGATCTGGTTGAGCGTCATGAGGCCGAGGAGCACGAAGCCCATGTGGCTGACGCTGGAGTAGCCGATGACAAATTTGAAGTCAGTCTGCGCAAGGGCGACCAGCGCGCCGTAGACGATGCCGATGACGGCGAGGAGCGCGAAGACATCGCGCCATGAGCCGATGCCGATGAAAGAGAATCCCCACGGGTCAAGGCCGTGCGGGAACAGCCCGATGCCGACGCGCAGACAGCCGTAGGCGCCTAGCTTCATGACCACTCCGGCGAGGAGCATGGAGGCGGCGGTGGGCGCGGCGACGTGGCCGGTGGGCGCCCATGTGTGGAAGGGCCACATACCGGCGAGGATCGCAAAGCCGATGAAGACCAGCGGGAAGCACCACAATTGAAAGCTGACGGGCAGGCCGGCGTGGGCGAGATCGATGAGGCTGGTGGAGTGGCTGCCTGATGTGGAATAGGCTGCCAACAGCCCGATGAGCACCATAGCCGAACCGACGAAGGAGTAGAGCGCCAGTTTCATCGCTCCGTATTCGCGGCGCGTGGAGCCCCAGATGGCGATGAGGAAGTACTTGGGGACGATCGCGATTTCATAAAAGACGAAGAGCAGGAAGAAATCGAAGCTGAGGAAGACGCCGTAGACACCGCCGATGAGGGCGAGATAGAAGGCGAAGAACTCGTTGGTGCGATATTCGACGTTCCAACTGAAGAGAATGCCGGCGACCGCGGCCAGGCCGGTGAGCAAGACAAGCACGCGGCTGATGCCGTCGGCGGCGAGCAGGAAATGAATGCCCATGGAGGGAACCCATGGCGCATCGACGATGATTTGCCGGCCCTGTCCCATTCCGGCGACGAAGCCGCCTGCGCCATGCAGGAGGGCCAGCACGGCGACTCCGAGCGCAAACCAGCGCGCGAGACCCGGCTTGCCTTTCGGCAGGAGGGCCTCGACGAGGGCCCCGGCAAACGAGAGATAGATTGTCCACGCCAACATCTAAAATCTCCAGTGAGCCAGCAGGTTGACGACCGTTGGGTTCACGCTGTCCACAATGATTTGAGGCACAAGGCCGATGATCAGCATCAGGCCGATGACCGGGACCATGGCGAGACGCTCGCCATGATGCAGGTCGGGAAAGCCGACGCAATGCTCGGGCACTGGGCCGGTGAATACTTTTTGGATCACGGTGAGGATGACAGCCGCAGTGACCAGCAAGCCGAGAATGGAAATCGTAGCCGCTACCCAGGCCAGCGGAAAGACGCCGCGAAAGATGAGAAACTCGCCGACGAAGCCGTTGAGGCCGGGCAGGCCGAGGGATGAGAAAAGGACAATGCCCATGAGGCCGGCGAGCACCGGAGCGGGTTTGCGGATGCCACCAAATTGGTCGATGCCGCGATGGCCTCCAGTGCGCTCCTGCAGCATGGCGATGAACCAGAAGAGCGCGGCGGCCGTGATGCCGTGGTTGAACATTTGCAGGATGACGCCATTGAGCGCGGCTGCCTGACTGGCGAAAGATGCAGCCCCTGCCGCTGGGACGGCCAGCGCAAAGATGCCGAGCAGACAGTAGCCGAGATGATTCACTGAGGAATAGGCGAAGACGCGCTTGAGGTCCTTTTGCGCGGCGGCGGCCCATGCGCCCATGACTACGGTGGCGACGGCGAGCACAAGAAGAGGCGTGCGCATCTGCGCGATCTGGTGGCCGAAGAGCGGCAGCGCGATGCGCAGCAGACCGTAGACGCCCATCTTGGACATGGCGCCGGTGAGCAGCATGGTTACCGGCGAAGGTGCTTCAGCGTAGGCGGCGGGCAGCCAGGTGTGGAACGGAATCATGGGCACCTTGACCGCAAAGCCGGCAAGCACTCCAATGGCGAGCCAGATTGTGACGGGGCCGAGGTGCGCGGTGACCATCTGCTCCAAAGCGCCGGTTGAGGCGAGCTGGGCGAGTTGGCCGAAGTCCATTGTGCCAGGTGCATTTGGGCTGCCGGTGGAGAGAAAGACGGCCAGGAATGAGAGCAGCAGCGCTACGGAGCCGGCCATGGTGTAGACGAAAAATTGCGTGGCGGCCGGGCCGCGGCGCGTGCCGCCCCACAGTTTGATGAGGAAGAAGGCGGGAATGAGGCTGAGTTCCCAGAACAAGAACCAGTGGAAGAAGTTCAGCGCGGTGAAGGAACCGAAGAGGCCGGACTCGAGCACCAGGACAAGGGCGAAGTAGAGGTTCGGCTGGTGGTGCACGCGGTGCGCCGCGTCGACCGACATGAGGGTGACGATGGCGGAGAGCACGAGCATGAGCGCTCCGAGGCCGTCGACGCCGAGGTGATACTCGATGCCAAGCGAGGGCGCCCAGGAGACACGCTCGACCATGCCCATGGTTCCATCGGCGGGAAGGCTGGTCCAGACGAAGAGAGCAAGCGCAAGGCTTGCGATGGTGGTGAAGAGGGCCACGGCGCGTGCGTGTTTGCCGGAGAAGAGCGAGACCGCAGCTCCGGCGAGTGGCAGGACAGTGAGGAGCGTAAGTACGGGGAATCCGGGCGTCGATTCGATCATGGCCGGGCGCTCCAAACGAGAATTGCTATGAGCGCAACGACCGCGAGCGCCAGGATTCTCAGGTAGGTTTGCACGCGCCCGCTCTGCACGCGCGCCAGCAGGCCGCCGCTGTTGGAGAGCTCTTCGCATCCTTTGTCGAAGCTGCCGTCGACGACATTGGTGTCGAGGAAGCGGTTCAATTGCGCCCACAGGCCGAAGGCCCAGGTTACGCAGGCGACCGCGCCGCCCCACACGCGGCGGTCAAGCCAGTCGGCAACGCGCGCCCACCAGGCGTAGAAGGCGATCACTGTGACTCCGTAGAGTTCATCTACATAAAACTTGTCGCGAAGCACGCCCCAGACCCATGGTGCCGACTTTTCGAGAGCGTCCGGTTCTTCGGGCTTGGGGGTGTTGTTGCCGTAGAGCCGCCAGCCCAGGCCGAGGCCGATGAAGACGACCAGGGACGAAGTCGCCATGAGCGCGAGCAGACCCGGCTCGGCGAAACCGTGCAAATCGAAGCCGGCGGAGCGGCCTTCAAGGAAGGCGCGGAACCACGGCCAGGCGGGAGTTCCGATCGCGCCCAGTGCTATGGCAAAGAAGGCCAGAATCGCCAGCGGGACGGTCATCACGGAAGGGCTTTCGTGCGCCGACTTGTGCCCGTGATAGTTGCCGAAGAAAACATAGCTCACCTGGCGCGTCATGTAGAAAGCGGTGAGGAGCGCGCCAAAGACGAGCATATAAAACGGGGCTTTCGCGACGCTCGTCGCCGCGGCGACTTGCGCGGCTTCGAGAATGCCGTCCTTGCTCCAGAAACCGGAGAAGACAAGCGGGAATCCGCACAGGGCGAGCATGCCGATTGCGTAGGTAATAAACGTGACCGGCATGTCGACTTTGAGGCCGCCCATGCGGCGGACATCCTGCTCCTCGTGAATGCCGTGAATCACGGAGCCAGCACCCATGAAGAGAAGCGCCTTGAAGAAGGCGTGGGTGATGAGGTGGAACATGCCGACGGCGACACCACCGAGTCCGAGACCGGCCATCATGTAACCGAGCTGCGAGACGGTGGAGTAGGCGAGGATGCGCTTGATGTCGTTTTGCGCAACGGCGATAAGCGCGGCGAAGACGGCGGTGGATGCGCCGACCCAGGTGACGACGGTGAGAGCGGTTGTGGTGCCGCCTGTCAGCGCGCCGGCCTGCATCAATGGATAGACGCGGGCTATGAGGTAGACGCCAGCGGCAACCATGGTGGCCGCGTGGATGAGCGCGGAGACGGGCGTGGGGCCTTCCATGGCATCGGGCAGCCAGACGTGCAAGGGAAGCTGGCCGCTCTTGCCCGCCGCTCCGGCAAAGATGAGCAGGCCAATGGCGCCGGCGGCAGTGAGGCCCAGCCCTGCATGCTGCGAGAGCAATCCGGCGAGCGCCCAACCCTCCAGAGAGCCAGTGCCATGGTTGTAGAAGAGCAGGGTGCCTGTTGAACTGAACAACCAGACGATGCCGAGGAGAAAGAAGATGTCGCCGACGCGCGTGGTGAGGAAGGCTTTCTTGGCGGCTGCGGCGGCGGAGGGCTTGTGATACCAAAAGCCGATGAGCAGGTAGGATGTGAGGCCGACCAGTTCCCAGCACATGAACAGCAGCAGAATACTGTTCGAGATGACGACACCCAGCATGGCTCCGGCAAACAACGAGAGGAAGCAGAAGAAGCGCGTGTAGTTTTCGTCGTGGGCCATGTAGCCGGTGGAGTAGATGAAGATGAGCAGGCCGACGAAGCTGACCATCACCAGCATGACGGCGGAGAGCGGATCGAGTATCCAGCCGAGATCGACAGTGGATGTGCCGAATTGGAGCCAGGTGAAGTTGACGGTCTCGCGTAGCGCGTCGACCGGGTGGACCTTTTCCGCCGCCAAGTTGATCCAATGAGTCAACACATGGGCAAAAGCCGCCAACGAGAGGATAAGCGAAATAGACAAAGACCCGATGGATAGCCTGGCTGCGGCTTTGCGTTTTGGCTGCTTCAACAACGCGATGACGCCTGAAGCCGCGATAGGCAATGCGGGAATGAGCCAAAGGAACTGCACAATCGCCGCTGGGCCGCAATCGCTCATGCACTGAAAGTTGGCCAATAGTGAACCTTCCTGTATCAACGGCTCACCCCTTCATCCTGTTCATCTTGTCGAGATCGGTGGTTTGCGCGTGGCGGTAGATGGCGATGACGAGGCCGAGGCCGACGGCGGCTTCAGCGGCGGCAACCGCGATGGAGAAGATGGCGAACATCATGCCGGTGAGCGCTTCGGGGTGGGGCCCGTAACGCCAGAAGGCAATGAAGTTGAGGTTGGCGGCGTTGAGCATGAGTTCGATGCCAATGAGCACCAGGATGGCGTTGCGACGGACCAGTGCGCCGGCGAGTCCGATAGCGAACAGCAGGGCCGCGACGAGAAGATAGCCGGTGAGGGGCGTCATTTGGCACCGTCTTTCTCGTGCATGGCGACGATGACCGCGCCGATGGTGGCGGCGGTGAGCAGCAGGGCCACGATTTCAAGCGGGAGCACGTAGCGGCCGACCAGCGCGATGCCGATGTCGTGCACAGTGACGGCGGGAACGGCGGTCTGGTTGGACAAGCCGGACGCGCTTGAGAGCACGGCCCATCCGAGTACCGCGAAGATACCGGCCGCGATCACGAGGCCCACGAGCCAGGTCTTGCTGAAGACTCCGTCCTCGGGAAGGTCGGAGCCGTGCGTGAGCAGGATGGCAAAGACAATGAGGATGGCGACCGCGCCGATGTAGACCAAAATCTGTGCGAAGCCGGCAAACTGGGCGTCGAGCGAAAGGAAGAGGAGCGCGAGGCCGCCAAAAGCTACTGTGACGGCAAGGGCGGCGTGAACCAGGTTCTTCAAGAGTACGGCGGCGAGTCCGCCGGCAATTGTCAGGGCCGCGATGATGTAGAACACGGGGGTCATTGGGCAACCCTGCTTTCGTGGAACCTTGCTTCGGGGGCTAAAGACGTTGCGGAAAAAGGCGCGAATTTGGTTTTGGCGCGAAGTGGAGTTTTGCAGGGGCTAAACAGATTGCGGAAAAAGGCCTGAATTTGATCTTTTGTGCGAAATGAAGTTTTGCAGGGGCTAAAGCCCACGTTTATTTTGTTGCGTTTGCGGCCCGGCTGAAGCCGTGCCCTTTTACAAAGCCATCGAATTTCTCTATCTGGGCGAGTTTTTCCGCAGCCTGTAAAGCCCACCGTTGACTTTGCTGAGCTTGCGGCACGACTGAAGTCGTGCCCTGACACAAAGCCTGCGAGAGTTTCTGCCGGATGGAGTTTTTCCGCAGCCAATAAAGCTCCAGTCGCTTTGGCCGTGCTTACGGCACGACTGAAGTTGTGCCCTGGCACAAGGCCACTAAAATGGCCGGCCTTATTCAGCATAGCGATAGCTCCTGGGGCCGAAGTGTTCGCTGCGCATTTCAATGCGTCCCATGACTACCCAGACCACGCCGAGGATCGCGGAACAGATCACCCAGCGCTCCCATCCGTCGCCCATGAAACGCCAGAGCGCGGTGACCATGAGGTTGAGCAGCGTGAAAGGCAGGACAAACTTCCATGCGAAGTTCATGAGCTGGTCCTGGCGCAGGCGGGGCAGTGTCCCGCGCATCCAGATGAAGACGAAGATGGAAAGCATGAGCTTGGAGAAGAACCAGAACCAGGATGGAATGAATGCGAGGAACAAAAATGGCGCGGACCATCCACCGAGAAAGAGCGTGGTTCCGAGGCCGGAGATGGAAAACATGGCCAAGTACTCGCCTAGGAAAAAGAGCGCGAATTTGAAGCCGGAGTATTCAGTGTGGTAGCCGGCAACCAGTTCCGACTCACCTTCAGGCAGATCGAAGGGAGAGCGGTTGGTCTCCGCGGTGGCGGCGATGGCGTACATGACGAAGCCGGCCAGGCCCCAGGGCGTGAAGATGTACCAGTGGGGCAGGCCCCAGGTGTATTGATTCTGAGCCTCGACGATTTTGGGGAGCGAGAGCGTGCCGGAGATCATGACGACGGCGACGCTGGAGAGGAGCAGCACGACCTCATAGCTGATCATCTGAGCTACTGCGCGCATGGCTCCGAGCAGCGAATATTTGTTGCGGCTCGACCATCCGGCCATGAAGACCGAGATTTCAGTGGAAGCGCCCATGGCGAAAAAGAAGAGCAGGCCGGCGTCCATGTCGACCAACACCATGTTGCGGCCCATGGGCAGCACGGCGAAGCCCATGAAGACGGCGACGACGAGTCCAAGCGGCGCCAGGAAGTGGACTGCTGCGTTGGCGCTGGAAGGCACGACATCTTCCTTGGTGAGCGCCTTGATGCCGTCGGCAACCGGCTGGAAGAAACCGAAGGGCCCGACGCGATTGGGACCAAGCCGATTCTGTATGCGGCCGAGACCCTTGCGTTCGAAGACCGTCGTGAGGGCGAAGAGCGCGGGGAAGACGCAGACGATGGCAATTACGCTGAGGAGCACCGCGGCGACCGGCTGCAGGCTCGACGGCAGAAACCCGACCAGCCAATGCTGAAGGAGCAGGAAGCTCTGGTCAAGACCGTCGATCATGGGCTTGTCGATCATGGGCTAGTCTCCCGCTCCTTCAGGTTTGGGGGCAGGTTTGGGGGCAGGTTTGGGGGCAGGCTTGGGTGCAGCCGGGACTGCGGGCGCGGCGGCTTTGGCAGCCGCCGCATCGGCTGCTGCCTTGGCTTTGGCGTCGGACTTGGCCTTCTCTTCTGCCAGGCGCGCGTCTACTGCGGCGGCTTCAATGGGATGGACCTGATGGTAGTACTCGTTTGACTTGGCGAGTTGTTTGCGATCGAACAGCAGGCCACCAAAGCGATCGTCCGTCGCGAGTTCGAACTCATTATCCATCTTGATGGCTTCGAAGGGGCAGACTTCAACGCAGATCTGGCAGCTCATGCAGACGGAAATGTCAATGTCGAAACGGGTGGGATAGAACTGCTGCTTGCCTAAGGCATCGGGCTTCTTGTCCTTGCTCTTGTCGATGTAAATGCACTTGGGCGGGCACTCTTTTTCGCAGATCTGGCAGGCGACGCAGCGCAGTCCGGCTTCCCAGTCGGCAGTGTCGTAGACGAGGAAGGGAAACACGCGCGCGTTCTCGACCGGAGCGATGCGCTCTTCAGGATACTCAACCGTCGTGAGCCGCTCCTTGGAGACAAAGCTGCCGGCAAAGTTTCTTGCCGTCTCCGCCAGCCCCTTCAGTATTCCCTCGCCCAGCAAATGAAACCTCCGAAAAGCAACTTTCAGCTTCTAGCTTCTTGCTTCTAGCTCTTTCATGCCGGTATCGACCGTTTCGCGCGATTGCACGCTTGGCGGCTGGTCCGGCTGATACCTCAGGGGCTAAAGCCCCGCGTTGAATCAGTTACGCTTCGGCACGATTAAACAGGTTGCGGAAAAAGGCCTGAATTTGAATGAAAGGCCCCAAAAGCATACCTCAGGGCCTGAAGGCCCGCTTGATTCCTTGCGGCTTATACCGGGGTTGAAACCCCGGCCTACCACCCGAGCGAGTTTTTTCGCAGCCTGTAAAGTCATGCCCTGACACAAAGCTCGTAGTTAAGATCTCCGCGAGTGTTCCCTTTTCCTGTTTCCTGTTTCCTGTTTCCTGTTCCCTGTTTCCTGTTCCCTCAAGATGCTACCGATCCACTTCTCCCAGTACAATGTCGACGCTGCCGAAGATCAGCACTACGTCGGCTACGTTGCTGCCCAAGCACATATCTTCAAGCACCGTCAGGTTGATCAAACTTGGGGGGCGCACCCGGTAGCGATAGGGGTTTGGGCCGCCGTCGCTGATGAGATAGAAGCCCAGTTCGCCCTTGGGCGCTTCGATGCGGCCGTATGCCTCGCCCGGCTTGGGGCGGAAGCCGCGGATCTTCGCCTTGGGGTCCATGACGGGGCCGCCGGGAATCTCCTTCAGCGCCTGATTCAGGATGGTGACGGACTCGCGCATCTCCAGAATGCGCACCATGTAGCGGTCGTAGACGTCGCCATGATCGCCCAGCGGCACGCGGAATTTGAAGCGGTCGTAGATGCCGTAATGGTCAACCTTGCGGAGGTCGTAGTTGACGCCGGAGCCGCGCAGCATGGGGCCGGTAATGCCGGCGTTGACGGCCAGATCGGGGCGCAAAATGCCGACGCCCTGGCAGCGCGCCATTAGAATTTCGTTGCCGCTGAGCAGGTTTTCAAACTCGTCGATGAAGGAGGGAAGTCCGGCGACCACTTTGCGCGCGTCGTCGAGCCAGGCCGCGGAAACATCGACGCGGCAGCCTCCGAAGCGCATGTAGTTGCACATCATGCGCGAGCCGGTGAGGGATTCGAAGAGGTCGAGAATCTTTTCGCGCTCTTTGAAGGCGTACATGAGCGGCGTGCCGCTGGCGCCCATCTCCTGGATGAGGAAGCCGATGGCAGAGGCGTGATTCTGGATGCGGGTGAGCTCGGCGAGAATGACCCGAATGTATTCGGCGCGTTCGGGGACTTCCTGGCCGGTGAGCTTTTCAACCGCCAGCGCGTAGGCCCAGTTGTTGGTGAGCGAACAGATATAGTCCAGCCGGTCGGTGTAAGGCATGGAGGCCAAGTAGCTGACGCCCTCGGCAATCTTCTCGTGGTTGCGGTGCAGGTAGCCGAAAACAGGCTTAAGGCGGATGACGCGCTCGCCGTCCAGCGCCAAGTCCATGCGGAATACGCCGTGGGTTGAAGGGTGATGCGGACCCATGGCTACTTCAAGGAGTTCGGCTTCTCCGTCAGGCTCCATGATGGGCGGACGGTTCCAGCCTTCACGCTTTTCCGCATTGAGGGTGGAAGAGCTCATCCGGCTGCGCCTGTCCCTTCCTGGCCCGCGGACACCTGGGCTGCCTTGTGCGCCGCGGCGCGCGCCAGCACGGCATCGTGCGGGGTGGGCTCGTATTCGAAGTCGTCGGGGTCGACGTAATCGCGGCGCATGGGGTGGTCTTTAAACCCTTCCCACATGAGCAGGCGGCGCAGGTCGGGGTGGCCGGTGAAGACGATTCCGTAGAGGTCGAAGACCTCGCGCTCCTGAAGTTCGGCCGAACGCCAGATGGGCGTGAGCGAGGGCAGTTCCACCTGATCGGTGCGGTTGATCGTCCGCATGCGCAGCACAACCGGCCCATGTTTTTTCGCGATGGAAAACAGGTGGTAGACCACTTCAAGGCAGCCCGGCTCAATGTGCTTGCGGGTCTCCTCCACAGGCTCCTCTACGAGTTGTTCGACACCATCGACCGTCTTCGTCACGGTACGCGCGACTTTCACTTTCTCAGTGACTTCCCTGTCGGGCCAGTCGACGCCGGTTAGGTTGGAGAGGAAGTCGAGGGCGAGTTCAGCATCGTCGCGAAGAAATTTGGCGACTTCAACCGCATTGCCTGGCGCGAGGCGGAGCGCATGCTGGCCGGACGGGCTGGGGTTGAGGACGATTTCCACCGCCGCGCCCGGCACAGCAGTCTCGATCGCCGCCTTGATTTCTTCCACGGTCTTCATCAGCGGATCACCACCGGTATCGGCCAGACGCCTTTGTTCGACGGGGGTTCTAGATCGTGCTCACCCTGCTCTGGAACAGGAAACTCGCCCTGCGCTTCGGAATCCAGATGGCGCGGGCGGCCTTCCCCGGTGAGAGGCTGGGCGTCGATCTTCTTTTGCAGGGTGATGAAGGCCTGGAGGAGCGCTTCAGGCCGCGGAGGGCAGCCGGGAATGTGCACGTCCACGGGGATGTAGCGATCGATGCCTTTCAGCACGTTGTATCCCTGCTTGAAGGGCCCGCCGGAGATGGCGCATGCGCCCATGGCGATGACGTAACGGGGCTCGGCCATCTGGTTGTAAAGGCGCACCACTTGCGGGGCCATCTTTTTGGTGACCGTGCCAGAGATGATCATGAGATCGGCCTGGCGGGGCGAGGGGCGGAAGACTTCGGCGCCGAAGCGAGCCAGGTCGTAACGCGCCATGGTGGTAGCGATCATTTCGATGGCGCAGCAGGCGAGGCCAAACTGCATGGGCCAGATGGAGCTGCGGCGGCCCCAGTTGTAGAGCTCCTCGATGGTCGTCACGAAGACGCCCTGCTTACCCAGTTCGATCTTCAGTCCTTCTTCCATCGCTCGCTCCGCTCCTAATTGCAGGGATCAGAGATCAGAGATCACTTGCTGGTTGTAACCGCCAGCTTGTCCGCGTGCCGGACACTATTCCCTTATTACAAAAAACTGACCCCTGACCCCTTATCTCTGGCCCCTGCTCTTTACACCCAGGTGAGGACGCCCTTGGCCCAGGCCCAGGCGAGTCCTTCGATCAGCATCAATACAAACACCAGCATGGCTGCGCAGGCCGCAGCGCCAAGTCCGGTGAACGCCACCGCAAAGGGCAGCAAGAATACAGCTTCCACATCGAAGATAAGAAAGATGATGGCGTACAGGTAGTAGGCGGAGCGGAACTGTACCCAGGCGTCGCCCTTTGACACCAGACCGCACTCGTAAATGGAGTTCTTGACCGCGTTCGGTTTAGGCGGCGAAAACGTCCTGGCCCACAGCCACGCAAGGGCCAGCGGAGCCAACCCAAAACCCAAGGCAGCCAGGAACAAAACCGCCAGGGAAAAGTAAGGATTTGAGGCCATGTGGGAAATAGAGTCCTTCCTATTTAACGTACCAGTTTTGGGTGAGTTTTGGCTAAGGAGTTGCGCTGCGCTGGAGCCGTTCGACTCCATTTTTTCGCCGTTCATCCCACCCTGTGAACCGCTCGGCGGCGGCATAGGCCTCAGATTCCATCCTTGCGCGTGGAGCGCGCCGGGATTGGGCACACACCGTCCTGTGACGGGGAATCTTTTAGTCGTCGCTGTCTTTGCCGGCCTTTTTTACAGGCGCCTTCAGCATGGCGGGCACGGGCTTGTTGCCCATCGCGTCCTTCCAAAGGATGATGTTCAGTTTTTCAGTGGGGGCGCGGTCGGCATGACTGAAGTCCATCTTCATGCTTTCCTTTGCGCCCGCCGCGGTTTTACCGTTGGCCGTATAGATGAGGCCGTTGTCGCGATTGGAGTAGTCGGCGGTGAAGGCCGGTTGATCGCCGGGGCCGGTGAACAAGGTGGAGATCAGCGAGCAGAAAGCGTCGTTGTTGTTCATGGGCGGCAGACCGAGGAGAGACTCGATTGTGCGCAAGGTGCTCACGGTAGAGTAGAAGCGGCTATCGACAAAGGGCGCGCCGTTGGGGCCATGCGGCGAGTACTTGCTGATGACGAGTCCCAGGCTGCGGTGGGCGTCCACGTGATCGGCGCCGGCCTGGGCATCGTCTTCGAGGATGAAGAAGGCGGTCGAATCCCAGAAGGGCGAGTGCGAGATTGCCTCGACAGCCCGGCCAACCGCGAGATCGTTATCGGCGACAGAGGACTTTGGCGTCGGTCCGCCGGGGCTGGTTCCAGCAGTGTGGTCGTTGGGGAGGCGGAGCATGACGAAATTTGGCATGGTGTCTTTGCCGCGCTCCATGTCGGCGACCCAGACCTTGAGATGCCTCCCAAAAACTTCAAACCGAACCTGGTCCGGAACGAGGAGATTGAAGTCCGGCGACTCGGGGGCAAAGTGGCCCACAAGTTCGGGCTTGGTTGCGATATTTGTTGCAATCAGCGGAATGGACCAGGGCCACTTGTTGACGCCGCCACCCCACTCGGCAGGTAGGGTCTCGCCGGGCGCGATGGCCTGGTGCGCGCAGTTGCGACCCTCGAGCATGGGACCGAGTTGCGGATTGGCAACCTGGACCTCGTTGCAGAAGGTGGTGGAGATGTACTCGGCGAAGTGGTAGTAAGTCTTGCCATGGGAGGCGAGATCGCCCCAGAGATATCCGCTGCGGGGCTCATTGACGTCGGGAATCTTCTGCAGCAGCGGATAGCCGTCGGCTACCACGCCCTCGTAGTCGTAGGTCCGCTGGCTGCCGCGGTAATTCTGCTGCCAGGTTTTCTCCAGATAGTCCGTGCCGATGGCCGCCGTCGACCAGACATGTCCATCGCCCGACACTTCGCCTGAATCGAAGAAGTTATCGAGTACGCCGAACTGGAGGGCGAGCTTGTGCAGGTTGGGCGTGATCGACTGTCCAAACATCGTCAGGCTGGGGTCGCCGTTGCCTGCCTGCTTTCCATCGTGGGCGAGGTCGCCGAAAACCTGATCGTAGGTTCGGTTTTCCTTAATGATGTAAATTACGTGCTTGATGCGGCCCTGGACTCCGCCGGCAAAGGTGATCTTCTCGGCCGCTGCCTTCATGCGGTTCGATTCGAGGACGGTTTGCGTCCACTGCGACAGGCTGGCCGCGATTTCGGATTCATCGATGGTTGCCAGTGAGCCATAGAGCAATGTTGCAATGTAGGCGTTGGACCTCTGAGGCTGGCCCGCCGGCGCAGGCTCGACCTCTCGCTCGGCGAAGTTGTTCGGGCCAGTCCCCTTCCCCTTATCGGAGGCGACGTAAAGTTTGCCGCCGGATGCAGAATGGATGAAGGCCATCGATATGGGCATCCACTCGGTAGGCACGAATCCGATAGGCTCGACCATTCCCTGCTTCGATGCCGTCGCGGTGAGTTGCCTGGTGTCGATGACGGCCACGGAATCGCTGCCCATGTTTGCAACGTAAAGCTGAGTGCCGTCTCCGTTGACGGCCAGCGCTACCGGCTCAGCGCCGAAGTAACTCTGATGCGGAAGTCTCGTGTCGAAATAACCCTTGACCGAAAACTGCCCTGACCCGACATTGACCGACGCAACGGCATCGCGGTTGGAAAGCGCCACGTATAGAGTTTTGCCGTCGGGCGAGAACTCGAATGCGCAGGGATGCGTTCCGGAAGCGAGAGGATCGGACGGCTTGAGCAATGCGAGTTTGCGGCCTACGAGCGCCTTTGCGAGGTCGAGTTCGACGATCTCGGATGAATTCCAAAGCGCGACAAACGCGCGTGCGCCGTCTTTTGAAACCGCCAGTGCAATGGGATAGGTGGAGGGTACGGCGTTGCTTTCAGAAAGGTCGAAGCGTTTTTCAATTGCGCCGGTTGCGGGGTCGAGGAGCAAAACGTCGTCGGAGAGATTGTCTGCGATAAGAAGCTTCTCGACGCCGGACGCGCCAACCACCGTTATCGCGGCCGGATACGGTACGCCCTTGTCGCCGTCCACTTCGCCGATCAGCTTGGTCTTTCTGCCAGGAGCAAGTTGCTGAAGAGGCAGATCGATCATGCGTTCGGGTGCGGCAATTCCATTGCTGAAGCTGTAAACAGCCACGCCGCTGCCGGCCGCGTCTTTGCTGCCGCCCAGCGGGTCGGTCAGCGAGGCCATGCTTGCGTAGATATGTTTTCCATCTCGGCTGAACGCCAACCCGGAAAAGAGCGTCTGCTTTCCGACTGGCGCAACTGTGCGGTCGTCCGGAAAGTCCGCCAGCGCTCCCGTCTGCGTATCGAGAACCGCCAGCGACTGTTCGTATTTCGACTCGAAGGTTCCGTACCCGGCATTGACCGTGACCACGTAGCGGCCGTCGGGAGAGACGGCCATGGATACCGGCAGGCTGTTTAACCGCTGCGGGTGGCCGGGAATCTCGCCGATCAATTGCTTACTGGAAGGCAAATCGACGGTTTGTGCCGCAAGCGCCGCCGGCCCCGGAAGGAGGGCCACGCCGGAAACTACCCACAGAATGTTCGAGTTCATTGTTTACCTCAGAGTTGGCGCTGACGCGGTCGCACTTGTGTATTGCGACCCCGCAGCCTGGCGCAAGCGGGTCTTGTTCAAAACAGGATTGTACATGTTATGCGTGAAAGGGGCTTCACGAGACAGACTCTCCGCGGGCCGCTCTCCGCCGGCCTGTTGCAGGCCGGGGAGAGCAGACACGATTTAACGAACTATTCGCTCGATGTGCGGCTATTTCCATGGATAGATGCCGCGAATTTGTACAGCTTCGGCCACGCGGCCGATGCCGAGGATGTTGGCGGCGATGCGCATGGGCACATTCCGGTCCAGATGGATTTTGAGCACGTCGCGGAAGGCCGTCTTCATCACCCGCTCCAGGCGGTTGTAAATGTCCTGCGCCTCCCAGAAAAGGTGCTGCTCATCCTGGACCCACTCGAAGTACGAGACTGTGACACCGCCGGCGCCGAATCAAGCGACACTCGTCTCCGCCAGATGGATTGCGTCCATTGCCGGCGAATGCTGGCCCTGGTAGACCGGAAGCAACCACTTCCGGTAGGCCCGTAGATGTCCTCGCGTTGCATCGAAGTAAGACTGCTGCAACTGGCGGGCAATCGGGCCGATGGCGCCATCTCTCACAGGCCGGTGGTCAACGCGCACGATTGGCGCGATGCCGACCGCGGTGCCGGTGAGGAACAACTCGTCGCATTGGTAGAGTTCACTGCGGCCGATGGGGCGTTCCACAACCTGCATGCTCAGCTCGCGATGCGCGAGTTCGATGATTGAGTCGCGGGTGATGCCCTCGAGCACATTCTCCGTAACGGAGGGCGTGATCAGCTTTCCCTTGCGCACCATGAAGATGTTGCAGGTGGCGCCTTCAGCAACGTGGCCGTTCTGGTTGAGGAAGATTGCCTCATCGAAACCGTTGCGCCGCACTTCGTCGCTGGCCAGCGCGCTGTTCACATAGGCTCCGCAGATCTTGGCGCGGGCGGGAATGGCATTGTCTTCAATACGCCGCCATGAGCTTACCCCGGCGTGCAGGCCTTTTTCCGAGTGCAGATAATCGCCGAAGGGCAGCGCGACGACGGCCCATGCGTCCTGATCGTCGGTTGCCACTCCGATGCGTTCCGCGCTCTTGTAGGCGATGGGCCGGACATAGACATTCGTCCGGAACGCATTGCGGCGCATGAGTTCGAGAGTGATGCCGCATAACTGCTCCGGCGAAAAGGGAACGTCGATGCGAAGGATGCCGCAGTTCTGCTTCCAGCGCTCGTAGTGTTCCTGGGGGCGCATGATGAACAGTTCCTGCGCAGGCTCATCCCAGTGCGCACGAATGCCCTCGAAGACGCCGGTTCCGTAGTGGAGCGCGTGGGTGAGTATGCCCACGCGGGCCTCGCGCAGCGGCATATATTGCCCGTCGAAATACACAATCAGGTTCGGATCGCCATCAGCCTTCAAGGCCCACCTCGGGGAAAGACTCCCTGAACAGTTCCCTGCCCCGCGCCAACGCGCGTTCGTCGAGCGCAAACCACCGAGTGTTCTTCACGAGGCGGCGGAGCGCGGCGTCGATACTGGCCCGCGGCAATCCCTTCGCAATCTCAAGCAGAGCGCCGAGCATGACCATGTTGCAGGCGCGTGCGTCGCCCAGTTCATGGGCCACCTGGGTAAACGGCAGTGCGAGCACCCGCATGTCCTCGCGCACGCAGTCGGCCGGAAACTCGTCGCCGTTGTAGACGATCCATCCACCCGGGCGCACGCTCTTGTCGAACTTTCTGAGCGACGGCTCATTCATCGCGACGAGGATGTTGGGCGCCGTTACCAGCGGAGAATCGATCGTCTGCTTCGAGAGACGCACGTGGCAGTTGGAAGTGCCTGAGCGCATCTCCGGGCCATAGGACGGGAGCCAGGAAACTTCAAGGCCTGCGTCCAATCCGGCTTCCGCAAGCACCTCGCCGAGAAGTAGAACGCCCTGGCCGCCGAAGCCGGCGACACGCACGTGAAGATCGATCGCCTGCACGGCCTCGCTTAGAGTTGCAGTGGTTTCGGGCAATTCCCGATCGGCGACGCCAAGAAGCCCCGGAATTTCATCGAGCGAGGGTGGCGCCTCCGGCAGAGACCGCGGATGCGCATCTTTAGTGCGATCGCAGCACGCACCCAGCGGGTAAGTCTGCTCCATGACGTCACGCACCCAGTGCTGCGCATCGACCGCGGACATTTTCCAGATGGTGGGGCAGGGAGCGAGCACCTCAATGAGCGAGAAGCCAAGGCCCTTCACCTGGTTTTCAACGGCCCGCCGCACGGCGCGGTTTGCCTGAGCAATCTGCTTGTTGTCGCCGAGGCCGACGCGCTCGATGTAGACCGGCCCTTGCAGCGTGGCCAGCAATTCGCTGACGTGCATGGGATAGCCTTCGGTAACGGCGCTGCGACCGTCGGGAGTGGTCGTGCTCTTCTGTCCGATCAACGTGGTGGGCGCGGCCTGTCCGCCGGTCATGCTGTAGATGGCGTTGTTGACAAAGATCACGGTGATATTTTCGCCTCGATTGGCCGCATGCAGAATTTCCGCGGCGCCGATGGCCGACAGGTCGCCGTCGCCCTGGTAGCCGATGACGATGCTTTCAGGCCGGCTGCGCTTGATGGCCGTAGCCACCGCGGGAGCGCGGCCGTGGGCGGCTTGCACATTGCCTACATCGAAGTAGTAATAAGTAAACACCGAGCAGCCAACCGGACCAACGAGAATCGTCTTGTCCTGGATGCCGAGTTCATCGATGGCGCGGGCCAGCATCTTGTGGACAATGCCGTGTCCGCAGCCGGGGCAGAAGTGCGTCTGGTGCTGCAACTCGGGCTTGCGCTCATACCGCTCGTAAAAGGCCTTCGCCTTGCTTTGAACCACCGTGTAGTCCTGAACCATTTCGCTAGACATTTGCCAGCCGCTCCTCATCCAGTTCTGTTGCGGGCTCGGACCGCTGAACCAATCCACGAGGCAGATCGCGGGCCAGTTTTCGCACCAGGGCGAGCACCTCTTCGTGCGAGGGCACATTGCCGCCATTCCGGCAAAGGAACTCAACCGGCCGAACGCCATTCAGTGCCAGGCGCACATCTTCGATCAATTGGCCGTTGCTCATCTCGACGACGACGAAGACGCGCGCTTTCCCGGCAATGCGCTGGAAGTGCGAAACCGGGAACGGGTAGAGCGTAATCGGCCGCAGAACGCCAACATTGATGCCGTCGGCGCGAGCTTCGGCAGTGACGGCCTTCAGAATCCGCCCAACGATGCCATAACCGACGAGCACAATCTCCGCGCCATCGGTTTGCCACTCCTCGGCGCGCGTCTCAAGTTGTTCGGCGTGACGGTATTTCTGTTCCATGCTGCGAACGTGCGCCTCGAGATCGTCGAAATCCATGAACAGCGAGGTGATCAGGTTGCCGCGAGTGGCAGGCGTGCCCGCGACGGCCCAGCCGGGTTGTTGCGGTGCGACGGCGGTCTGCGGAAACTCGACGGGTTCCATCATCTGCCCGATGAATCCATCCGCAAGCAGTACGACGGGGTTCCGATAGCGATCTGCCAGTTCGAAGGCCAGCGCGGTGAGATCGGCCATCTCCTGCACAGAATGCGGAGCCAGCACGATGGTGCGATAGTTGCCGTGGCCGCCGCCCTTCACGACCTGGTGGTAGTCGCTCTGTTCGGAGCCGATGTTGCCCAGGCCGGGTCCGCCGCGAGTGATGTCGGCGATGACGCAGGGCAGTTCCGCGCCGGCCATGTAGCTTATGCCTTCCTGCATGAGGCTGATGCCGGGGCCGCTGGAGGCAGTCATGCAACGGACTCCGGCCGAGGCACCGCCGTACAACATATTGATGGCCGCCACTTCGCTCTCGGCCTGCACGAACACTCCGCCGGCACGGGGCATGTATTCCGCCGCGGCCTCGGCAATCTCGCTGGCCGGCGTGATGGGATAGCCGTAGAACGCGCGGCAACCGGCGAGAATAGCGCTCTTGACGATGGCTTCGTTGCCCTTCATCAGTTGTTTACGCATGGGCAGCCCCCTCAAGACCAGTGTCGGCGATGGGTACTTCACCGGTCTTGCGCATCGCGGCGCGCAGCACTGTGATGGCTCCCGGCTCGGGACAGGCCATGAAGCAGATTCCGCATCCAGTGCAACCCGCACCCGCGTAGACCGCGGTGCGATAGCCGTAGTGATTGAGATGCTCGCTCATGCCGATCACCTTGGGCGGACAGGCCTCAATACACAGCCCGCATCCCTTGCACTCGTCCACATCGATCCGCAACAAGCCTCGATCTTTCTTGCTGACTTCTGCCATTCGCTGCTCCTATCGGGCAAACCGCTGTCTCTTAGACAAAGGCGGGCGCCGACTTTTCGCGCTCCAGATAATGGGCGCGCACTGCAAAATCTTCCAGTTCCTGTTGAAAGCGCGGGTCGGCAATGGCGATCAGCGCCTGAGCCCGCTCGCGCAATGTCTTTCCATGCAGGCAGGCGATGCCGTACTCGGTGACCACGTAGTGCACATCGGCGCGCGAGGTGACGACGCCCGCGCCCGGTTCAAGCATGGGCACGATCCGCGAGACATTACCGCGCATCGCCGTTGCAGGCAGGGCGATGATGGGCACGCCGCCCTTGGAGCGCGCTGCTCCACGAATGAAGTCCAATTGGCCGCCGAAACCGCTGTAAGGCCGGGTCCCAAGCGAATCGGCGCAGACCTGACCGGTGAGGTCCACCTGCAAAGCCGAGTTGATGGCGACCATGCGGTCGTTTTGAGCAACGATGAATGGATCGTTGGTGTAGGAGATGGACCGGAACTCAAAGCTGGGATTCTCATGAATGCAGTCGAAGAGCCGCTGTGTTCCCAATACGAAGGACACCACTGCCTTGCCCCGATGCAACGTCTTCCGTTCTCCATTGATTACGCCGGACTCGATTAGATCGACGACTCCGTCAGGACACATTTCGGTTTGAATTCCGAGGTCGCGCTTGTCGCCAAGGCACTGGAGCACAGCTTCAGAGATGCCGCCGATGCCGGTTTGCAGGGTTGCGCCATCGGGAATGAGGGAGGCCACATTGCGCGCGACGCGCAGGTGCGTTTCGGTGCAGGGCTCGGCGCGGAGTTCGAGCAAGGGGCGCGAAGATTCAACAATTGCGGAGATGCGGCTGACATGAATAAATGTGTCGCCATGGGTGCGCGGCATCCGCTCGTTGACTTCGGCGATAACGGTCTTCGCGCAGCGCGCGGCGGTGAGCGTGCAGTCTACCGTGGTTCCCAGGCTTACGAATCCATGCGCATCGGGCGGCGAGACCTGCATAAGCACAACATCGAGCGGCATGACGCCGCTCTCAAACAGGCCTTCAATCTCGCTGAGGAAGATGGGGGTGTAGTCGGCTCGGCCGGCGGCAACTGCTTCGCGCACATTTGCGCCGAGGAAAAGTCCGCGATGGCGAAAATGCCCTCCATATTCGGGCTTTGTGTAGTCGGCTGCGCCGAGCGTCATCATGTGAACGACTTCGACGTCGCGCACATGGGGAGCGCAGGCCACAAGCGCGTCTACAAGAACTGAAGGGGTGCCGCATCCAGACTGAATCCAAACTCGATCTCCAGAGTGCACTGCGTCCAACGCCTGCGTGGCGCTCATACGCTTGCCGCGGTAATCCTCACTCCAGGACATCTTCGATTGTCTCCGGATGCGTTTTTTTCGTCTGCGCATCCTCTCTGGTCCGGTTCGGCATTCAACTCACCGGCCAGGCCGCGGCCCTGTCCTTCTCCCTGAAAAAGCCGGACTCAAGGAGGCTCAAAATGCTTCCCCAAGCCCGCGTTATTCTGCTCCTTGCAAGAGGGGTCTGCTGTGATGGTTATCACCCTAGAAACTGTGCGCACCGGCACCGACACCCCGGGGGACACCGGCTGTTTAGTTTGGAAGGTGAAAGTGCTCTTTGACGAAACACAATTGCTTCATAAGCCACTTATTCGTAATGGTTTATTGTTTGCGACTTATCGTGGGCCAGACGTTGCGAAAGCGTTGATCCCTGGATTGATATCTCCGGTTCGACCGCCAGAATGGGATGCTTGCAGAATGTCTCAGAATGCGCGTGATTGCGTGGGAAACAAGGTGGTATTTTCCGCATAGAATTGATGGCTAATTGTGGCGGCTGGGAAGGCCTGACGGGCGCTCGGTCCGGCATGCCCTGGCGGGGTGAATGAGGGCAAACTGCATTGAATTGAAAATGTGGCTCCACCGATGGCATGAATCGAGTAATCTTTGATGCAGAGTGCTTCCCCCACTGCCAATCGACGAATTACGCATCGCCGTCGGCGCCGACGGGCTGATCACTGGCGAGAGCCAGTTGCAGACCTATGAGTGCGACGGCCTGACCAACTTCCGCGTGCTGCCCGGCGCCGTGGTGCTGCCCCGCAATGCCGAAGAGGTGCAGGCGGTGGTCCGCACCTGCGCGCGGCACAAGATTCCTTTCGTGAGCCGAGGAGCGGGTACCGGCCTTAGCGGAGGCGCGCTGCCGACCGCGGGCGGCGTGGTCATCAGCCTGGCGCGCATGAACCGCATTCTCGAAGTGGACTTCGCCAACAAGTACGTTGTGGTTGAGCCGGGAGTGATCAACTCGCACGTGACTCAGCGCGTGGCCGCGCGGGGATACTTCTACGCGCCCGATCCCTCGTCGCAGTCGGTGTGCACCATCGGCGGCAATGTCGCGGAGAACTCCGGCGGCGCGCATTGCCTTAAATACGGCTTCACCGTAACGCATACGCTGGCGCTGGAGGTTGTGTTGCCGAGCGGGGAATTGGTCCAGTTTGGCTCGCCGACACTGGACGCGACGGGTTATGACCTGGCCGGCGTCTTCGTTGGATCAGAAGGCACGCTGGGCGTGGCCACCAAGGTTACGCTGCGCATTGTCAAACGGCCTGAAGTGGTGCAGACGCTGCTGGCAGCCTTCGATTCGCCACAGGCCGCGGGGCAGACCGTGAGCGACATTATTGCAGCGGGAATGCTTCCTTCTGCCCTGGAGATTATGGATACACTCGCCATCGAAGCTGCGGAGGCAGCAGTGCACGCGCATTATCCCATGTGCGGTGGCCTGCTGCTTGTGGAGTTGGATGGGTCGGGAAGCGAGGTGGAAGCGCTGATGCGCGAGGTGCGGGCGATCTGCACGAAGAACGGCGCAGAGGAGATTCGCGTGGCGCAATCGGACGCCGAGCGCGCGCTGGTTTGGAAGGGGCGCAAGGCCGCGTTCGCCGCAATGGGCCGCATCTCGCCCAACTACATTGTGCAGGACGGCGTGATTCCGCGCACCGCGCTGCCGCGCGTGCTGAGCGAAATCGATCGCATGGCCACCGCGGTAAACCTGCGCGTGGCCAACGTCTTCCATGCCGGCGACGGCAACCTGCATCCGCTGGTGCTCTACGACCGCGCCATTGAAGGGCAGGAAGCGACGGCGCTCGACCTCTCCTATCGCATACTTCATCTTTGCGTGGACAGCGGCGGATCGATTACCGGCGAGCATGGCGTGGGCAAGGAAAAGCAGGAGGCGCTCGGCTACATGTTCTCAGAGCCCGACCTGCAGACGATGCAACTTGTGCGCTGCGCCTTCGACCCTGGGAACATCTCGAATCCCGACAAGGTCTTTCCGCGGCCACGGCTGTGCGCGGAGAAGCCCGGCCCCTACACGCCGCACCCGCTGGAAACGGCCGGCATCGCGGAGATCTTCTGATGAGCATAACGGCTGCATTGACGCTGGAAGAATGCCGGACACACTTGGCCTCGATCGCCGGAGAGGAGCACGCGCAGATTTCCGGCGAGTCCGTCGGGGTTGCTCCCGCGGATGCGCGGCAGATTGCGGAGGTGCTTCGCTTCGCCGATGCGAACGGGATTACCGTCATGCCCTCCGGCAGCGGCACCAAGGTGGGTTGGGGCAACCCTGTCGCGGCGGGCATACGGCTGGATCTGAAGCGCATGAACACTTTGCTCGAACATCCATGGCAGGACATGACGTGCACCGTCGAAGCGGGATGTACCTGGGCGGCGATGGAGGCGGAATTGGCTCGTCACGGGCAGATGGTGGCGCTCGATCCGCTGTGGCCGGAGAAGGCAACAGTGGGCGGCGTCGTTGCCACGAACGATGGCGGCGCAATGCGGCTGAAGTTTGGCGGCCTGCGCGATTTGATTATCGGCATGACGATTGTGCTTGCCGACGGAACCATCGCCAAAACCGGCGGCAAGGTAGTGAAGAATGTTGCCGGCTACGATCTGCACAAGCTGATGACGGGGGCCTTCGGCACGCTGGGCGTGATCGCCGAGGTCAACTTTCGCCTGCATCCCCTCGAGGTGCATGCGCGCACATGGACTGCAACTGCGCGGAATGCAGCAGAGTTGGATGCGCCTCTCCGCGCGCTGCTCGATTCGCAGATCACTCCCTCGTCGGTGCAGCTCCGCGCGCGGAAGCATGCGAGCGCACTCGATGTCCGTATCGCGGCATTGCCCGAGTGCATGGGCAACCACGAAGCGAGCTTGCGCAAGATCTTCGGAACGATCGAATTGAGCCAAACGGCTGAGAATGTCTGGCGCGCGCGACAGGAACTTTTCGACACGGAGGACGCGGCTGTTCTTAAGGTCTCTATGCTTCCCGCAGATGTGTGCCGCCTGAGCGCGGAGCTGCAGCAATCGGCGGCAAGCGAGGGCGTGGAGATTGACATTGTGGCGCAGGCAACCGGCCTGATGACAGTGGCCCTGCAGTCCGCTCCTGACGCGGCGATTACGCTCATCGAGCATCTCCGCTGGAGGTTGCGGGACTCCGGAGGCAGCGTGGCTGCACTCAAGGTTCCGCAAGTGTTGCGCGGCGGACTTGACGCGTGGGGCTGCGACTCGAATGCACTGCCGCTGATGCGGGAGATCAAGCGCCGCTTCGACCCCAACCGCATTCTGAACCCCGGGCGTTTTGTGGGAAATATCTGACACCTATGCCGCACACCATCGAACAAATTGAAAAGCGCTCATCCAGTTTTGACGCGCACAACCCGCCGGAGAAGGAGTACATCGACGATTGCGTACACTGCGGTTTCTGCCTGCCCGCATGTCCCACTTATGTTTTGTGGGGAGAGGAGATGGACTCGCCGCGCGGGCGCATTTACATGATCAAGAAGGCGGCCAATGGCGAGGCTCCGCTCGATGGCCGCTTCCAGCTGCATATGGATCGCTGCCTTGGCTGCATGGCGTGCATGACGGCCTGCCCTTCCGGAGTGGAGTACAACAAGCTGATTGAGCCTGCGCGGGCGCAGATTGAACGCAACTTGCCGCGCAGCCTGGGCGAGCGTCTCTTTCGCAAATCGATCTTCGCCACCTTCCCGCATCCCAAGAGGCTGCGGCTGTTGGCGCTGCCGCTGCTGGCCTATCAGAGGAGCGGCCTGAGAGCGCTGGTACGCGCCAGCGGAATCGTGAAGCTGCTGCCGAAGCGACTGGCGGCCATGGAGTCGCTGCTGCCGGACGTGCCGGCACACCCCTTCGCCCGGCTTCCTGCAAACATTCGGCCCAAAGGCGCCCCGCGCCGGCGCGTGGGGATGCTGAGCGGGTGCGTGCAGCAGGTCTTTTTTTCGCACGTGAACGCAGCGACCGCCCGGGTGCTGGCGGCGGAGGGCTGCGAAGTTGCGATTCCGCGCGAACAGGGCTGCTGTGGCGCGCTCATGGTCCACTCCGGATTGGAAGATGAGGCCATCGCGCTGGCAAAGAAAATGATTGCCGCCTTCGAGGCAGCTCAGGTTGACACCATCGTCATTAATTCCGCCGGTTGCGGATCGTCCATGAAGGAGTACGGCCACTTGTTGCGCGAAGATCCTGTCTGGGCATCGCGCGCCACGGCGTTCTCGGCAAAATGCAAGGACATTGCCGAAATCCTCTGCGAACTGGCTCCGCAAGCGCAACGGCATCCTCTGAAGATGCGGGTTGCCTATCACGACGCCTGCCATCTGCAGCACGCCCAGGGCGTGCAGGCGCAGCCGCGAAAGTTGCTGGGCGGGATTCCGAATTTGGAAGTGGATGAGATTCCCGAGGGTTCGCTCTGTTGCGGATCGGCCGGAGTCTACAACCTGCTGCAATCGGAGACGGCGGACCAGCTCGGCGACCGCAAGGTGGAAAATTTGCTTACAACGGGGGCAGAGGCGGTGCTGTCGGCCAATCCAGGCTGCCTGCTGCAACTAATGAACGGCCTGCGCCGGCGCGGACTGAAGGCGATGCCGGCCTTCCACATGGTTGAACTGCTGGACGCATCGATACGCGGAATTACGGCCGGAGAACTGTTGCGGGGAGACAAGGCTTCGCCCGATGATGCAAACTGGAAGGCATGATCTCCGACGCTCGAATCCCCGAACTGCATTCCGCAGCCGGGCTTCTGCTTGAAGCTCGCTGCACCGCCTCTCCGCTCGCCGAGCTGCCTGAATCGCTGCGGCCTGTCTCTCTCGAAGAGGCCTATTTTGTGCAAGACGCAATTGCCCGCGCCCTTGAGCCGGATGGCGTGCGCGCCTGGAAGGTTGGCGCTCCCGCGTCAGACGCCACGCCGATGTTCGGGCCCATGATTTCCGCGTGGATCACCGACGACGCCAGCACGCTCACGGAACCGCGATACCGGCTGCGCGGCCTTGAGGCTGAGATTTCGTTTCAAATGGGCAAGGATCTGCCGCCGCGGTCCGCGCCGTATACGCGCGAGGAGACTGTCGCCGCAATCGCAAGCTGCCATCCGGCCATCGAGGAGCTGGAGGCCGGCGTAACCGATCCATTGAAAGTTGCGCGATTCACCATGATCGCCGATCTGCAGATGCATGGGGGCTTTGTTCATGGTCCGGCGGTGGCGAACTGGCAGCAGATTGATTTTGCCAAGGAATCGGTGTCAATGTCCGTGGATGGAAGCGTCCGCGTGGAGCGCACCGCATCCAACACCGCGGGCACCGACCTGCTGCGGCTGGTGCTTTACCTGGCCAACGAAGGTTCGGCACGCACCGGCGGCTTGAAGAGCGGAGACTGGATCACCACCGGAAGCTGGACAGGCAACACCTTTGCCTCGGCCGGCTCGCAAGCGAACGTGCGGTTCACGACTGCGGGCAGCGTATCTTTGCGCTTTGCCTGAAAACGAACGAATGTCCTATTGTGAGACAGGTTCAAGGCCGGACCATTATTCCATTCAGCGAGACTTTTAAGAAGAGGGAGTTGCGTGTATGCCCCGTTCCATCGATCTTCCCGGTGTTGAGTTCCTGGCGCCAATCACTGAAAACTATGCGGAAATCCTTACTCCGGAGGCCGTTGCCTTCATTATCGATCTGCATCGCACCTTCAACGCGCGCCGCAAGGCGCTGCTCGACGCCCGCCACCAGCGGCAGAAGAGACTCGATGCCGGCGAGAAGCCAGACTTTCTTGCCGAGACAAAAGCCATCCGCGATGCCGAATGGGTTGTGGCGCCGCTGCCTGCCGACATTCTGGACCGGCGCGTGGAGATCACCGGCCCCGTAGACCGGAAGATGATTATCAATGCGCTCAACTCGGGCGCGAAGGTTTTCATGGCGGATTTTGAGGACTCGAATACGCCGACGTGGAGCAACCTGCTCGACGGCCAGATCAATTTGCGCGATGCAATCCGGCGAACGATTACTTACTCCGACCCTGCCACGGGAAAACAGTACAAGCTGAATGACCAGACCGCAGCGCTGTTTGTTCGAGCGCGCGGCTGGCACCTGGAAGAGCGGCATGTGCGCGTCGACGGCGAGCCGATGTCCGGCTCCATCTTCGATTTCGGGCTCTACTTTTTTCACAACGCAAAGGAGCTGCTGGCGCGGGGCAGCGGTCCGTACTTTTACCTGCCCAAGATGGAGAGCCATCTTGAGGCGCGGCTGTGGAACGATATCTTTATCCGCGCGCAAGAGAAGATCGGACTGCCGCAGGGCACCATCAAAGGCACCGTGCTGATCGAGACCATTCTGGCCAGCTTCGAGATGGACGAGATTCTTTACGAGCTTCGCGAACACTCTGCCGGCCTGAATTGCGGGCGTTGGGACTACATCTTCAGCTTCATCAAGAAATTCTCCAACGATCCGCATGCGGTGCTGCCCGATCGCGGACAGGTGACGATGGCGACGCATTTCATGCGCAGCTACTCGAAGCTGGCCATCAAGACTTGCCATCGGCGCAACGTGCATGCCATTGGCGGCATGTCGGCCTACATCCCGATCAAGAGCGATCCGGTTGCCAATGCCAAGGCCATTGCCCAGGTGCAGGCCGACAAGGAACGCGAGGCAGGCGACGGTCACGACGGTACATGGGTTGCGCATCCCGGACTGGTGCCGGTGGCGCTGGAGATCTTCAACCGCCTGATGCCGCAGCCCAACCAGATCTCAAAGCAACTGCCCGATTACAACACGACCGCGGAGGATCTTCTTCGGATTCCAGAGGGCCAGATTACCGATGCCGGGTTGAAGCAGAACGTCGCCGTCGGCCTGGGCTATGTGGAGGCATGGCTGCGAGGCATCGGCTGCGTGCCACTGTTCAATCTGATGGAAGACGCCGCCACGGCGGAGATCAGCCGCGCGCAATTGTGGCAGTGGGTACACCAGAAGGCGAAGCTCAGCGACGGAAGAACCGTGGATACTCCGCTGGTGGAAAGCCTGATTGCCGCAGAGCTCGAAAAACAGAAGGTAGCCGTGGACGCTGTTCGCTATGCAGCCTACGAAAAGGCCGCGGAACTGATGCGCGAGCTGGTTCGCGCTCCTCAGTTCATCGAGTTTCTGACGCTGCCGGCTTATCAACGGGTGCTGAAAGAGGAGAACCTCGGCGCGGCCTAGTTCCTTGATTTGAGATCAGGCCGCCAGGGTGGTGAGTGTGAAATTCGCCGAAGTACAGCCGCAGATCCTTCGACTCCGCAAGCCGCAAAATGCGCGGCTTTCTTCGCTCAGGATGACAGCTCAATTATTGAATGAACTTCCGACTCAAAACACTAGGTTTTTCAGCAACCAGTAATGAAAGCCATCCACGATAGCCATCAGTGCTGCCTGGTTCAGATCGCTGCTCACTCCGGCGGTAATCCACGGTTCGTGACCATCGGCGTTGAAACTAACCGTGACGCGGACGTGGGCGGCTGTGTCCTGCGCGGAGACATCGATGGCGGTCACGGTGAAGGTGCCGAGGCGCATATGCGCGATGGCCGGATACCATTTTTCCAACTCCTGCCGCATCGCCTTGGTGAGTGCGTCGACCGGGCCGGCGCCCTCGGCTCGCGTGGTGACCACTTTGGAGTCGCCGATGAACAACTGCATTGAAGCTTGAACGTAGCGGTTTCCGGTCTCGTCCGACTCGTCGATGACGCGCCAGCTCTTCACGCTGAAGCGATCTTGCAGGATGCCGAGCACCTTCATGCAGGCAAGTTTGAATGAGACTTCGCTGACTGTGTAGGCGCCACCGTCAATCATTCCCTGGTTCGCGTCCATGAGGGCTTGCGCCTGCGGGGAGTTGAGAGGAACACCGAGCGCCTCAGAGAGTAGAACGATGTTGGCTCTTCCCGATTGAGCGTTGACGCCGATGACCGGGTTCGCGCCGACCCTGGCGGGATCGCACCAGAGGTACGCGCCCGGATTCTTGCGTTCGCTGCTGCCGTGCATGCCAGCCCAGGTACCGAATGCGCCGGGGCCGACGATGGGCGTGCCGTGCGGCGCCTCAAGTCCGAAGGCCGCGTAAGCTGAATGCGCGAGGGCGGTAAGCCCGGTAAGCGATTCGGGAGGGACAAACTCGGCTTCGCCCCTGAGTTGCATGCCGCCGACGACTGTGGTCAGGTTCACGTTGCCGCAACGCTCGCCGGTTCCGAGAAGCGTGCCCTGCACCTGAATGGCGCCAGCGAGAATTGCCGCGCGGCTATTGGCAACGCCAAGGCCGCGGTCCGTGTGGCCATGAAATCCGAACCGGGCCTCGGGATAATTCCGGGTGAGCCCGTCGATCACTTGCGCGACTTCTTCAGGGCTGGCGCCCCCGTTGGTGTCGCAGACAACCAGCCGGCTTACCTTCCGATCGACGCACCGTTCCACCATCTGCTTGAAGTAGTCCAGGCTGCGCGCCTTGAGATCGGCATCGCTTGAATTGCCGTTTTCGCGGCGGCCGCAAGCGGCATCCATGGCGTGTTCGAAGTCAACGAAGACCTCAAGGCCGTTGTCCTGCAGGCATTGGATGGTCTCGGAAACCATCAGCAGGTTTTCTTCCGGCGTGGTTTCGAGCGACTTTGCGATGTCGAGCAAGCGGGACTTGACGACGACTACCGCGACAGAAACGCGCTTCTTGTTGGCGACGATGAATTTGACATCGGGCCATTCCTGGACTTTTGCGCCGCGGCCGCGGGTGCGGCCAAACAAGGCGAGCTGCATCGCGCCGGTATCGACCGATTCGAGAGCGCCGGTCAGATCCGAAACAAACTGATTGGCTCCAGCAAAGCCAATCTCGGCATAACGGACGCCAAAAGCGCCCATCCGTTGCAGCAGCATGACGGCATTGGGCACTGAAATCTCGAGGTTCGGCTGTTGCATGCCGTCGCGCAGGCTGGTGTCGAACAGCTCCACTTTTCTGGCTTTAGATTCTGTCATTTGCCCCTGTTTGCGATTGCCAAGAGCGCCCCTGGGAGGGGGTGCCCCGCGCAAGAAGTCTCGCTGTTTCCATCATATCGAAATTTGTGACCGGCCCATGCGCGATTGAAACTTAGAGTCACCCCGCCGGCGTTGTAGCTCGGATGCGGTTCATATTGGATCAATGAGACAATGCCATTGTCATGGGAACAAAACGGAGTCGTGGGGTGTCTAACTCAGAGAGTTCCCGTCCCGGACTAACCGCTGTCACTGGGCCGCAACAATGGCGCTGAGTCCTGGAGGTCTATGCGCATGCTGAATCGAACCGGAAGTGTATTTCTGAGCGCGGTTGGAATGGCGACCGTGGTTGTGTCGATGATATCCGGCACGGCGCTCCCAGTTCGCACCCAAGCGCAGTTGCTTCATCCATCCAAGGAAAAGCTGCCATCGTTCGAGGTGGCGACGATCAGGCCCAGCCATTCCAGCAGGACCTTTGTCAATTACCACATTGCGGCTGACCGCTTCACGGCTGAGAATGCGACCCTGACCGCACTCATCCAGTTTGCGTACGGCATCAAATCGGACGATCAGCTTCCGGACGAGCCAAAATGGGTTGGGTCGCTAAGGTTCGATATCGACGCCAAGGTTGAAGACTCGGAGATCGCGGCAATCGACAACGAACTTCCAGATCAGAGGCTCGACCGATGCCGATTGATGATGCAATCCCTGCTTGCGGATCGTTTCAAGCTGAAGATCAATACCCGGACGAGGGATGCGCCGGTCTATGCATTGACGGTAGCAAAGAATGGACCGAAGCTGACCCCGGCCAAGGAGCCGACGGATCTTGAGAAGCAGCGCACGCCGACGCTGACCGGGGGATCGAGAGGAGAGCTGAAGGCGGGCGCCGTTTCGATGGAGCTCTTCGCGGATTGGCTATCGGGAAGGCCGGAGACCGGTGGCCGCGTGGTGACGAATGAGACCGGCCTGAACGGACACTACGACTTCACGTTGACCTGGACACCGGACGATGGCCACAATGCGCAGTTGAGCGGGGCGGGCGCAAGCCAGGGGCCCGCGATTTCTCCAACGCCAGTGTCCGCAGCCCCTTCGTTTCTTACCGCACTCCAGGAGCAACTCGGCTTGAAGTTGAAATCACGGCGGGCTCGAGTCGAGGTTGTCGTCATCGATCACGTCGAGCAGCCATCGCCGAACTAGCGTTGGACGAATAGAACCGCGCAGTTTGCGGGGCAAAAAACGCGAATTCCCGGAAACAAATGGGGAGTATGAGCGTCATACCGGTGTATTCTTCTCAGGATCAAGCAAATCAGCCTGGTTTGCATCTCCGAATACCCGGATGCCGGCCACAAGGAAGGTTTTTCCGCATGATGACTGAAGGTAATGTGTGCAAGCCGAAACCTGGCAGGAAGGTGATCCTGGGCCTGGCCTGGATTGCGGCCGGATTGATTCCGGTTTTCTGTGGCGTGCTTTCAGCCGCCCAAACTCCGGCAGCAACGCCGAACCATGACATCGCCGGCACCTGGCAGGGGACGCTGCACGTTCCCGCGGCAAGCAATCATCCGGCGATCGACTTGCGGATTGTAAACAAGATCACAAAGGGAGACGACGGCAAGCTGACGGTGATGGATTACAGCATCGACCAGAGCGGCAATGGAATGGCCGCAACGTCCGCCAGCTTTGAAGATGGGGTGTTCAAGTACGGCATCCAGGCGATTGACGGGAGCTATGAAGGCAAGATGTCCGCGGATGGCAAGTCGATTGCAGGAAACTGGACGCAAGGCGGAAGCCCGCTCCCCCTGCTCATGGAGCGCGCGACCCCGGAGTCTGAGTGGGCCATTCCGCCGCCTCCGGTGAGGCTGCCCCCGATGGCGGCCGATGCCAATCCAAGTTTTGAAGTGGCGACCATCAAACCGAGTGCGCCCGATGAGCCGGGCAAGTTGTTCGGCGTGCGCGGGAACCACTTCAAAACCATCAACACGACGCTGACCGACCTGATTACGTTTGCCTACGGCGTGCAGCAGAAGCAGGTGGTGGGCCAGCCGGAGTGGATGGACAAGGACAAGTGGGATATCGAGGCGCAGCCCGATGTTCCCGGCGCGCCCAACAAGCAGCAAGTGTCGACCATGGTCCAGAAACTGCTTGCCGACCGCTTCCAGCTCAAGTTTCACAAGGACACGAAGGAGCTTTCGGCGTATGTGCTGACGGTGACAAAAACCGGGAACAAGATGACGGCGGGCAGCACCGATCCAAACCAGCTGCCTGGATTGTTCTTCCGCGGGTTAGGCGTTCTGACCGTGCAGAATGCAACGATGCAGGATTTTGCGGGGCTGATGCAGACAGCGGTGCTGGACAGGCCGGTAGTAGACCAGACGTCATTGACGGGCAAGTGGAATTTTCTGCTGAAGTGGACGCCCGACGAATCGCAGTTTGGCGGCATGGGCATCAAGGTGCCTCCGCCGAGCGATGCAGCCGACGCGCCGCCGCCGTTGTTCACCGCAATCCAGGAACAGATCGGACTCAAGCTGGACGCGGGTAAAGCACAAGTACCTGTGCTCGTAATCGACAAGGCCGAGAAACCCTCGGCGAATTAGGCCATCGGTGGCAGTCATCTGATGAGGCGGAGCATTTCCAAAATCTCGCTCGTCTGCGCATTCGTGTGCCTTTGCGCCTCGATTGCGGCGCGGGCCTCGGAGTATCACGGACAGGTTTTCTTCGGAGGCGTACCTGTTCCGGGTGCAACAGTGACGGTTGCGCAAAGCGAGAAGAAGTTCTCGACTGTTACAGACCGGCAGGGTCTGTATGAGTTCGCCGATCTAGCGGACGGCGAATGGAAGATCGAGATTGAGATGAGCGGCTTTTCGACGCTTGACGGCAAGGTGACCGTTGCGCCAAACATACCGCAGGGCAATTGGGAGCTGAAGCTGCTCGGTCTGGATCAATTGCTGGCCAAAGCGCAAGTTGGCACTCCGCTGAAGACCAGGCCTGCGGCGGAAACGAAGCCGCCAGCGAACAAGGAAAAGCTGACGGCCGCGGAGACGAATGTCCCTGCGGCGCCGCCCATGCAGGACGACAATGCCTACAAGTCCGCGGATGGAATGCTGATCAACGGAAGCGAGAGCAACGCGGCCACCTCGCAGTTTTCCATGCCTCCGGCGTTTGGCAACCATCGGCCCGGCCAAAACGGCCTCTACAACGGCAGCTTCGGCGCCAGGGTGGACAACTCGGTCTTCGATGCGCGGCCATACTCACTGACCGGACAACAAACTCCGAAGGACTTCTACAGCCGCGTAACGACGATGGTCGCACTGGGCGGTCCGCTGCGCATTCCGAGGCTCATGCCGATTGGACCCAACTTCTTTGTCGCCTATCAGTGGACGCGGAATGCCGATGCGGCAAACCAGACGGGGCTGGTTCCGGATGCGGCCGAGAGAAGCGGCAATTTGTCGGGTTTGCTGAACGCGCAGGGACAGCCGTTGACCATCTACAATCCCGCGACCGGCCTACCGTTTACCTGGACGCCCACTGACAGCATCAACGTAACCCCACAGGCGGCGGCGTTGTTGAATCTCTATCCTCAACCGAACCTGGCGGGGAGTTCGCGCTATAACTATCAGGCCGAAGTGCTGAACGACAGTCACATCGATGAATTGCAGTCGCGGATGAACAAGAACATTGGAAATAGAGACCAGTTATACGGCGGATTCGGGTTTCGCAGTTCGCGCGCGGACGGCACCAACCTGTTCGGCTTTGTGGATGCCACGAACTCGCTGGGCATCGGGACCAATGCGAACTGGTCGCATCGCTATCGTCATCAGACATTTGTATTGCTGGGCTATCATTTGACGCGGCTGCGCACAGAGGTGAGGCCCGCATTTGCGGGACACGTGAATGTGTCGGGCAATTCAGGTATCGCAGCGTACCCGACAGCCGGCGGCAACGACCAGGACATGACGAATTGGGGTCCGCCGGGTCTGACATTTTCAAGCGGAATCACGGGGCTCAGCGATGCGAACAGCGCCTTCAATCGCAATCGAACGGATGCGCTCTCGGTGGATGTGAAGACCAACCTTCGCCGTCACAACTTCGATTACGGCGGCGACTTTCGACGGCAGGAGTTTAACGAATATGGACAGCAGAACCCGCGCGGAACATTTGTGTTTACCGGAACGGCGACGCAGGCCGGAGGAAGCTCTGCCTCCGGCGGCGCTTACCCCAACACGGGGTCCGACCTGGCGGATTTTCTTCTCGGCATTCCCGATACCAGCGCGATCTCGTTCGGTAATCCCGACAAGTATTTCCGTCAGTCGGTCTATGACCTTTACTTTACCGACGACTGGAGATTGCTGCCGGAGTTGAGCATCAACGCAGGCGTGCGCTGGGACTACGGCGCGCCGATGACAGAAATCCATGGAAGGCTTGCCAATCTTGACGTCTCGCAGGGCTTTGCGACGGTGACGCCGGTATTGGCGAACAATCCGAAGGGCTCAGTGACAGGAACGACTTATCCAAGCTCGCTGGTGCGCCAGGACAAGCGCGGATTTGAGCCGCGGATCGGCATCTCGTGGCGACCGATACCGGCGTCGACGCTGGTGGTGAGAGCCGGTTACGGAATTTACGACGACACGTCGGTGTATCTGGCGGCTGCGGAGAGCATGGCGGAGCAGGCGCCATTTTCGACCAGCCTGAGTGAGGCCAACAGCACAGCGTGCAAGCTGACGCTTGCCATCGGATTTGTGCCCTGTGCAGGCGCCGCTGCGGATACGTTTGCGATCGATCCGAATTTGCGCGTGGGCTACGCGCAAAATTGGCAATTGTCAGCGCAACGCGATTTGCCCTGGGCGCTGGTTATGACGGCGACTTATCTGGGAACCAAGGGAACGCACGGAATGCAGGAGTTTCTTCCCAACAGCTACCCGATCGGCGCGGCGAACCGTTGCCCAACGTGTCAGGCCGGATTTATCTATCGCACATCCGGAGGTAACTCGACGCGTCATGCGGGGACGCTCCAATTGCGGCGCAGGCTGCGCAGCGGATTCACGGCAAGCGTGGATTACACCTGGGCGAAGGCGATGGATGACGATGCGCAGGTGGGTGCACAGGGGCATACGGCTGCGACATCGGCGCTGAGCGCGAGCCCGGCTGAAGCAGCGCCCACGGTTGCACAGAACTGGCTCGATCTTCGTGCAGAGCGCGAGCTGTCAACCTTCGATCAGCGGCAGCTCTTGAGCGTACAGCTCCAGTACACGACTGGAATGGGCATGGGCGGCAGGACCCTGATGAGCGGGTGGAGTGGACAGCTGCTGAAAGAGTGGACAGTGACGAGCCAGATTACTTCCGGCACAGGCCTGCCCGAGACACCCATCTTTCTGGCGACTGTGCCCGGTACAGGCGTGACCGGCACGATTCGTCCGGACCCGACGGGCGCACCAGTTTACAGTGCGCCTTCGGGCTACCATTTGAATGTGGCAGCGTTCTCAGCACCCGCGAATGGTCAATGGGGCACGGTGAGGCGAGACTCGATCACCGGGCCGAGCCAGTTCAGCCTGAACGGGTCAATGGCGCGGACTCTGCGTCTACGGAACCCATTCAATCTCGATGTGCGGATCGATGGTACGAACCTGCTGAACCATGCTGTGTTTCCATCGTGGAACACGGTTGTGAACAGCACGACCTTTGGGTTGCCGTCTCCGGCAAATGCCATGCGCAGTCTCCAGGTCACGGCGCGGCTGAGGTTCTGACGATGCAAGGACTCAAGACAAAACGCGAGGCATTGTTGCTGGCGTCGGTCCTCATGACGGGGGCGGTCGGGGGTGTGGGCGCGCAGAAAATCGGTTCGAACACAGCGCAGGGACAGACGGAGACTTTCAAGCTGACGCTGAATTCTCAACTGGTGGTCGAGCAAGTTGTTGTGAAGGACAAGCAAGGTAAATTCATCAGCGGGCTCACGGCCAAAGACTTTACGGTGACCGAAGACGGCGTGCCGCAGACGATCAAATTCTGCGAGCACCAACAATTCTCCGAGGCGGTTGAACCTCTGCCACCACAGCCGGCGGACGACGAAGATATCAGGATTTACAAGAAACTTACGCGGACGCAGTTTGCGCCGGAGTCTCCGGAGAGTAACAAGTACAAGGATCGCCGCCTGCTTGCGCTCTACTTTGACATGACGGCAATGCCACCGCAGGACCAGATGCGCGCGCTGACCGCGGGCGAGACTTTCATACGCACACAGATGACCGCAGCGGACCTGGTCTCAATTCTGCGTTTCAACGGAGGTTCTGTCGATGTGTTGCAGGACTTCACGGCCGATCGCAACCGGCTGCTCAGCATTCTGCAGACGCTGATTGTAGGCGAGGGCCAGGGATCTGCGGACTCCATCGACGACTCCGCGAGCGCCGACACCGGGGCAGCCTTCGGACAGGACGACAGCGAATTCAACATCTTCAACACCGACCGTCAGCTCTCGGCCTTGCAAACGACGGCCAAAATGCTGGAGCAGATGAGCGAGAAAAAGTCGCTCATCTATTTTGCCAGCGGTCTGCGCCTGAACGGCGTGGACAACATCGCGCAGTTGCATGCGACCATCGATGCGGCGGTACGGGCCGGGGTTTCCTTCTGGCCCGTGGATGCGCGCGGCCTGGTGGCGAGCGCGCCGCTTGGCGACGCGACCCAGGGCAATCCGGGCAACGCCGGCATGTATAACGGGACCGCGGCGCAGGCCTCGACCGACAGGTTCCAGCAGTCACAGGACACCATGTACTCGTTAGCTGCCGACACGGGAGGCAAACCGCTCTTCGACAACAACGATTTGACGCGGGGCATCGTGCAGGCGCAGCGCGCGATTTCAGACTATTACATCGTAGGCTACTACACCACGAACACCGCGCAGAACGGGCGTTTCCGGCGCGTGAAGATTACTGTCGACGCACCGTCGGACGCCAGCCTCGCATACCGGGAAGGCTACTACGCCGGCAAGGAGTTCGCCAAGTTCACTGAAGTAGACAAAGAACGGCAGCTTGAAGATGCATTGATGCTGGGCGACCCGATCACGGATTTGACCATCGCCATGGAGATCGACTACTTCCAGCTCAACCGCGCCGAATACTTTGTGCCCATCATCGTCAAGATCCCTGGCCGGGAGTTGGCGCTGGCAAAGAAATTCGGGGCTGAGCACACGTTGATCGACTTTGTGTGCGAAATCAAGGACGAGGCCGGCGGCTTTACGGTGAGCAATGTTCGAGATAACGTGGACATCAAGCTAAGCGACGCTACAGCCCTTCAGCTTGCCAAGCGGCCGATCGAATACGACTCCGGATTCACGCTCCTGCCCGGCAGGTACTCCATCAAGTTCCTGGCGCGCGACGACGAGACGGGAAGGATTGGCACTTATCAGGCAGAATTCATCATTCCCAACCTGAACAAGGAGACGACGCACGTTCCGATCAGTTCGGTGGTGTTGAGCAGCCAGCGCGTAGATACCAGGGATGCGCTTTACACCGCGGCAAAAGGGAAAGATCAAATCAAAAATGACGCCAAGAACCCGCTGGTGCAGGAGGGACTCAAGCTGATCCCCAGCGTAACTCGCGTCTTTAACACCGGCCGCGAGATGTACGTGTACCTGCAGGCCTATGATGGCGGCTCGACCGATACGGCGGCGACCTCAACCGCCGCCAGGCCTGCCGCGCCGCTGGTCGCATTTGTGAGCCTCTACCGGGAGGGAAAAAAAGCATTTGAATCTACTCCCATCGCTGTAACTCCAGCGGCAGATAGCCGTCTCGGCGTGGTGCCTCTCAGCTTCCAACTCGGCCTTGGTAACCTTGCGCCCGGCGAGTACCAGTGCCAGGTGAGCGTTCTCGATCCTGCTGGAACTCGAGTTGCGTTCTGGGTGAATCCGATTATGCTGGTGCGGTGACAGGAGAAGCCTGGATATGTACAACGGTTGCCGCGCTACTATCCTCGTTGTTGTCTTTCTTGCTTCGGCGCACCTCCCGGCTCAGAGCGCTGCCACATCGAGTGGCTGGGCCATCGCCATCCATGGAGGCGCCGGAGAGAGCGAGTGGGAGCACATGGACACTGCTACTGCGACTGCCTACCATGATTCTCTGGCCAAGGCACTCAGCGCGGGTTCTGCCATACTCAAGCGCAACGGCAAGGCATTGGATGCTGTCGAAGCCGCGGTCGAGGTGCTCGAAGACGATCCGCTCTTCAATGCAGGCCGCGGTTCTGCCTTTGCGGCCGATGGCACCCACGAGATGGACGCCGCGCTGATGGATGGTGCAACGCTTGCGGCGGGCTCGGTTGCAGCAGTGCACTCGACGCGGCATCCCATCGCGCTGGCCCGCGCGGTAATGGAGCACACTCCCTACGTGATGATGGTTGGCGTTGGGGCCGACACCTTCGCGCGCGCGCAGGGCCTGGAACAAAAGCCGCCCTCTTTCTTCTTCACTGAGATGCGCTGGCAGGAATTCGTTTCGATCATGCGCGCGAGCGGCCGTCGAGTCCCGCGCAGGCCGGCGGATGTGCCGCCCGCAGTGAAGCCAACCAATAGAACTGTATCTGCACCGAATATTTTCCTGCATCGCTTCGGAACCGTGGGCGCAGTTGCCCGTGACAACGAGGGTCATCTGGCCGCGGCCACTTCGACCGGCGGCATGCAGGGCAAGCTTCCAGGCCGCGTGGGCGATTCGCCGCTGATCGGCGCAGGCACATACGCAAGCGACCATTCCTGTGCGGTCTCCGGTACCGGCGTCGGAGAGTATTTCATCCGCCTTACGCTCGCGCGCGAAGTCTGCACGTTGGTGCAGGAAGGGCTTACTCCGCAGCAGGCTGCCGACCGCATGGTTCACACGGAGTTACCCGCCCTCAAAGGTGGCGAAGGCGGCGTAATCGTACTCGCACCGGCTGGAGGCCCGGTCTGGAGTTCCAATACGCTGGGCATGTTTCGAGCCCGCGAAGAAGCAGGCCGCGCACCTGAGATTCATGTCCAGTAGCATCGCCGCATAAATCAGAAATCACTTAGCAATCCCTGTGCTACAATCGCCGCCGAGGAATCGAAATGAACGCTTCCCGCATTTTGATTGTCTGCGCATTGCTCTTCGCGCCCGGGATCCTCGTCGCGTCGGAGAGCTTTGACGGCACGTGGCATACCAAGGTTACTTGCCCTCCAAACGGCAATACCGAGGGGTTCACCTGGAATTTTGACAGCGTCATCGAGTACGGGAATCTGCGCGGAGTGCACGGCATCGAGGGGCGGCCCGGATCGTTTGTTCTTGAAGGAAAGCTTGCGGACGACGGCAGCGCAAAGCTCACTGGAAATGGCATTGTCAACTCTAAGCAATACGCCCGCGGAATCTTCGCTCACAAGGGCGAGCAATATACGTGGAATGTCAAAGCCAATTTCAAAGACAATGACGGAACGGGACTCAGGAACGAAGGTCTCGGCATTGTCGGCAGGCCCTGCACCTTTGAGTTTTTGAAGCAAATTGTCATGATTAATCCCGGCGGACACTAAGAGCCGGCCAATCGCTTGGCTGGGTCCCGACTTATGGCGCAGTTCACAAAGATGGGAAAGGAAGTAGAATGCCCCGATTTGCAGCAAATCTATCAATGATGTTCAACGAGGTGCCCTTCCTCGACCGTTTCCAGGCCGCCGCGGCCGCTGGATTCAAGGCAGTCGAGTTTCTCTTTCCTTACGAGTACTCGCCTGAAGAGGTCGAGACCAAGGCGAGGGCTGCCGGAACTCAGGTTGTCCTGTTCAATATGCCGGCCGGGAACTGGGGCGCGGGCGAACGCGGCATCGCTGGGCTCCCCGGGCGGGAACAGGAATTCCGCGAAGGCGTGGAGAAGGCTCTTGTTTACGCCGAACGTCTTGGAACGCCAAGGCTTCACGCCATGGCAGGCATCGCTCCGGCGGGAGCCGACGCAACCGCGTGCCGCGCCACGCTGGTCGCGAATCTGAAGTACGCAGCGGAGAAACTCGCCGCGAAAAACATCACGCTTCTTCTGGAAGCAATCAACACGCGCGACATGCCCGGCTTCATTGTATCTACGCAAAAGGACTCTCACGCGATCTGCGAATCCGTGGGCGCACCCAACATGAAGATGCAGATGGATCTCTACCACATGCAGGTGATGGAGGGAGACCTGGCCTCCAGCCTCAAGCACTTCGCATCCATGTGCGGCCACATTCAGATTGCAGGATGCCCTGAGCGTCACGAGCCGGATACAGGCGAAGTCCGCTATGAATATCTCTACCGATTGCTGGATGAGATCGGTTACGAAGGATGGCTCGGCTGCGAGTACCGTCCGGCAGGAAAGACAACAGACGGCCTGGGATGGTTCAGCGCCGCAACGCGCTGACAGCAAAAAGCGCAAAAGAAAAGAGGAGAGGCGAGTGTCAAGAATCGGATTGATGGGTCTCGATTTCATGGGGACTTCCGGATGAGGCTGCCTAAGTTCGGATTCATTTTGAGCTCGTTGCTGTTATCAATCGCGTGCCAGGCCCAGACACAGATAAGCGTAAGCGTGGATCTATTGAAACCGCAGGGCGCTTACAAGCCGATCTACAGCTGGTTTGGCTACGACGAGTCAAACTACACCACGATGAAATACGGCACACAATTGCTGAGGGAGTTGCACGACCTTACTCCAACGCCGGTATACATTCGCGCCCAACATCTTCTGACTTCAGGCAACGGCGTTCCTGAGCTCAAGTGGAGCTCGTCGGACGTATTCAGCCTCGATAAGAATGGCAAGCCGGTCTACGACTTCACGATCACAGACAGAACTTTTGACGCCTTCAAGAGCGCCGGCGTGCGGCCAATGGTCGAGCTTGGCTTCATGCCCAGAGATCTCGCCTCCACCGTTCCGGGGATCAGCGAATATCAGCTTCACTATCCCGAGCCGACGATGGGAGGTTCCGTTAACAATCCTCCGAAGAATTACAAGATGTGGGGCGAACTGGTTCGCAAATACACCGAGCATCTTGTCCAGCGCTACGGGCGCGAGCAGGTGAGCATGTGGTACTTCGAGGTGTGGAACGAGCCGGACATCAATTACTGGCACGGGACCCCGGCCGAGTATTTCAAGCTCTATGACTACGCCGTCGCGGGTGTTCGCGCAGCTGTGCCCGACGCAATCGTGGGCGGACCGGCCAGCACGGGACCGGCAAACGAGAAGGCGTCGGCATTCCTGAATGACTTTCTGAAGCATTGCCTGAACGACAAGAGCGCGGCCAACGGCAATGCGATACCGCTCAACTTTATCTCGTTCCATCCCAAGGGGCGGCCGAGTCTCGTCGACGGTCATGTGCGCATGGGCATCTCCAGCGAATTGAAGTCGGTAGAAAACGGATTTCAAATTGTCGCGAAGTTCCCGCAATTGACACATGTGCCGATCATCCTCAGCGAGGCGGATCCAGAGGGTTGCGCAGGTTGCTCGATGAAGGTCAATCCGGCAAATGCTTACAGGAATGGGCCGCTTTACGCTTCGTACACGGCGACGGCCATGAAGGCCATGTTCAACCTGCAGGATGCTTCGAAGGTGAATCTGATTTCGATGCTCTCATGGTCTTTTGAATTCGAGGGCAAGGACTACTTTGAGGGATTCCGCACACTTGCAACGAATGGAGTGGACAAGCCTATTCTGAATGTCTTCCGGATGGCTGGTCTGATGTCTGGCGAGCGCGTGGCGGCGAGCAGCACGGGGCAGGTTCCGCTTAAGGAAATTGTGGAGGAAGGTGTGCGCCGGGCACCGGATGTTGACGCCTTTGCAACCAAGGCCGAGCGCGAAGCCGCCGTGATGCTTTGGAACTACCATGACGACGACGCGGCCGCCCCCGATGCCGATGTAGAGGTCGCGATTACAGGAATTCCGGCGGGCGTAAAGAGAGTGCTGCTGGAGCACTACCGCATCGACGACACGCACAGCAATTCCTACACCGCGTGGAAGGCGATGGGCTCTCCTCAATCTCCCACGCCGGAGCAGTACGCGCGTCTCAAGGCTTCGGGGCAACTTGAGCTTCTAACCTCTCCTGAATGGCTCGATGTGAGCAACGGCAAGGTCACGATTGCCACGAACCTGCCTCGCCAGGCCACATCGCTGCTGCATCTGAAGTGGTAACTCTGAAATCGATCTGAGAATGCGGCCGGCGCGGGACCGCATCCGCGCCGGCACTCTTGAGGAAGTTTGCTACGAGCCGCGGAGGCAAGAGCAACAACACCGGAGGTGGCGGCGGAGGCGCGGCAACTCCCAAGGGAACCAGCACAATAACGGTGACCGCGACCTCGGGAAGCCTCAACCAGACCGCTACATTCACAGTGACCGTACACTGAAATCATCGCCAAATTTGCTGGAGCCGGACTCAGCGTGTTGAAAGCTGGCATCTGCCAGAGGTTGCTGTAAGAGATTCTGGGGCAGGACCTTGGGGGGTAACTCAACGCGCCCAAATAGCTCGGGCAAGAAACATCCGTGACATTCACACGATTTTCATCGACACCGGCGGCTTTATTTTTTATGCTCTTGACTATATGACCATTGACGGTCCCCTCAAGATCGATCGTGAGGAAGGTAAAGCGGCCGGAACCCTGATTCTCCGCCTCGCGGGCCCCCTTACGCTGCGTAACATCTTTGACCTGCAGTCGCAAATGCGCGCCGCCCAGGCCACGCCAGTGACCATCCTCGACCTCACCGAGGTTCCCTACATGGATTCTGCCGGCATGGGAGTGGTTGTCAATTATCACGTCCACTGCCAGAACCGGGGCGGCCAGTTCATTGCCGTAGGAGTGAGTCCTCGCATCCTGGAGCTATTCAAGATCACCAGGGTCGACTCTGTGATTCGGATGACTGCCACGGTGGAAGAAGCTGAAGCCCTCGCCTAGCAGACTTCCCGAGTTTCCGCGCTGATCGTCAGGTCACCCGGCAATGACTTGCATCGGAGTCTGAACGCAGTCGGCGAACGACTGTCAGGAGTCGCAGCGCCAGCCGGTGGCGTTGCCTGCGTCGATTGCATGGGCATTGACAATCATTTTGAGCCCTCAGTTATCAGGTGGACCTGGCCGAGAAGCCCGGATGAAATCGGCATGACTTTGCCGAGATCCTGCATCTGGAATCGATCTCCATATTTCGCGATGAGCGGTTTGTAGTCATGAGGCGGCAGTGCAGACCATGCATTGAGAGCCGTGTTATACACGTGAATCTCGACGTGGTTCTCGCCTTGCTTCAGCAGCTTCGAGATGTCGAGACGGTAGGGTGGATGCCAAAGTGCACCTGCAGCCTGTCCATTGACGGTCACCAGGGCAGCCTCGCGGATTGGTGGATCGAAGTATGCGTGCATGCCCGGACCAGGGCGGGTGATCAGTGGATTCGGCAATCCATTCGCGCCCAGGACTGAATGTTCGGGTGGAGAGTTTGGCGCACCTGGCAGGGGTTTGCCGCCTTCAACCTCGAGAAACACCGTGCCGGAGGGTATCGCTTCGAGATTAAAGCCGCGCGCGTATACCGCTTCGCCGGAGTAATGAAGTGTATCCGGATCGGCCGTCCAGTCGGTGGGTGTCCGTTGAGTTTCTGTCTTCCCGGTCGCAGTGAACGTGACCTTCCAATCCGTGCTCAGATCAGCCAGTTGGGAACTTGGCGCTGGCGCGAAGACAGACTTGGTGGCGGGCAGAACGTCTGAGAAGACGAAGACGCAGGACTCGTAGGGCGCCAGATGAATAGCCTGACCATTCGCGGTGGCAGGCGCGGACGTGGCACTATCCGGATTCCATTGCTCGGCGAATTTGTGCCTTGTTGCGAAACTGGCGACGGTATCGGTCTCCCGATTGCTGGTGTTCACTACGAAATAGATGTCTGCTCCCGGAAGTTTGCGGCGAATGAATCCAATCCGGTCCCTCTCCGGATCGTTTGCGCTTGCCAAATTGAAGTCGGGTGCAACTGCGCGCCGAAGCGCGTCGCCCAGCCCACCCGTATCAGCCACGAAGGTCGACCGATCTGCGTGGAAGAGTTTCCCAGATAGAGACGCGATCTCATCCGTTGACTTGCCTTCAGCATCAAGCGACGGCGCACGGCCGACAGCGATCACTTTTCCTCCGGCTCCAGCGAACGCCTGAATCTTCTTCAATGTCGCAACCGGAATGCGATCGGTAGGCGGAAGCACGAGGATCCGATGATTGATGCCGATTTTTTCGATTGCGTCGGCGTCGATGAAGTCAATGTTATAGCCTGCGGAGAGAATGGCCGACATGAGCTCGGGAGTAATGAGGCGCTGCATGGCGCCGGTCACGGTAACTTTTGAGGGAGAAAAGCCGGCCCACGCGTCATCGGTGGGGAGCAGGACCGCAACCTGGTTGGCGGGTTGACCTTGACGCATGAGATAGCTGATGCGCGCGATGTATCGCGTCACCGCGGGCATTACCGGATGCCAGGGATTGTGATTGTTGAAAACTGCGGCGGCGTAGAGCGACCAGCCGGGCTCGCCTACCTGCGGCGCCGAGTAAGGCCAACCATGGAAGAAGAGCAGATTCTCACCCATGATGAAGTCGATGTCAGCCTCAGTCTTCATATCGAGGGGCGTGGCGCGAAAAACCGGCGAGTGAAGCCATGTGAAGGTCTCGCCGGAACTCACGCTGTGGCCGAATACGTGGTTGGCCGATGTGGCCCAGCGGAGGGTGGAGAATGCGCGCCACTGCGGGCCTTCTCCTTCCGCAAGCCCCACCAGATTCTGGCTGGAGAAGCTGACGGCCGGCTCGCCGTATGTCTGGGAGCGGAACTTTGTGTGGCGGGCGATGGCCCAGTTGTTGATCTGGGTCAGATAGTTTTCGTTTACCAGTTCAGTGAGAGTGCGGCCGTAATCGTGCCGAACTCTCTGCGCTTCTTGAGTGCCGCCGGCCGCAAGTTCAGGAAGGTTAGGGATAAGGTCGTAGCCGCGCCGCTTTCTGAATTCAGCAGGCAGGTTCGGGGTCCAATCCGCCCCGAATGCTTCCAAAGAGTCAGAGAAGATGGCGTAAGGCGGAGTGACGCCGAACGCCTTCATCAAGGGCTCTCCGACGTTCTCAAGATGGGTGGCGACGGCCCGATGGCTGAACGGATCGAGCACCCAACCTTCCGCTCCAACTGCGGCCCGCTTGACCTGCTGGCCTGTGTGGCCGGCGATGAAAAAGAGCGCAGTGCGCGCCTGACCGGATGGCGAAATTTCTGCGAAGTTGCCGGAGACTTGAAGAGGCTTTGCCGTGGCAGCATCCCATTTCACAGGTGGAGGCTCTGCGTTGGGACCGCGCGCTGGAGGGTTCTGGATAGTGGCAGTTCGCTCAGCGGAGTTCGCGATCGATGCGGAGATGAGCGACTCTCCTTTCGCGAGTGCGGGCACGGCGATGGACGCGGCATTTGGGGCCACTGCGACTTCAGCGATCCGCAGACGTTCGGCAGCCTCTTCGAGCGTAGTCGCGGGGCCGCCGTAAGGCCATCCGCTGCACAGTGTGACATCGATGCGCAGGCCAAGTGCCCGGCCTTGCGACTGCGCATAGTTCACAGCATCAAGCATTGCAGGAGAGAGGAAGGGAAGGTTGGCAAGGCCCTTGGAAGAATCATCGAGCACCTCCGGATAGACGAATGCGAGCTCCGCTCCGCCAATGCCGTTGGCCTTCATCTGTTGAAGTTCTCGAAGAATCTCGGGCTTCTCGACGGCGATCCCGAACCACCACCAGCGAACCATCGGTCTGGCATCGGCGGGGGGATTTAGAAAGTTCTCCCGGAGGCTTTGGACCGAAACTGAGTTCGATGAACTTGCGGGAGCAGCAGCTTGACTTGCGGGTGTTAGGGCAGACAGGAAAAGTGCGGCGGTGACGATGTGAGCAGCATTCGTGCGAGGCATATGGATCTACTCCCGGAGAAAACGGCATTGAGGACGCGCGGTGTTTGGGTCCGTTGATGTTCGATACAGGCGAAACATGAAACTCTTCCCTACTCGGCAAATCCGCAGAAATCTATCGGGCAGCGCGAATGGCGTGTCAAACACCACATGAAAGCAGACCTACAAGACTGAACGCGGTGGAGGCGGCAACCTTAAGCTCCAACTTGCCGGAAAGTTCTCGTCTAACTCGCAACAATCGAATAACGAATGGGCGCGCTCCTATTCGCCCTTTCGTTGGTTGCGGCAAAAACAGGCAGTCGGAGACTGGTTCCTCAAATTTGAACCTATGCATGTCATCATGCATCTTACTCTGCTGTCACGATATTTCGGAATTAGCAGCGTTGATCAGGGCCCTTAGATACCCATATCCAAAGGCATACGCCTGCAACTTTCCTGGGTCGCCTGGACTGGCCGGCATGTGATCCGGCAAGATTCCGCCGGAAAACCCAGAGTCCCGCAGGATGCGAATTATCTTGAAGAAATCCAGCACTCCCTCGTCCGGATAGACTTCGGCAAAGCTGTTCAGGCCCCCATGAATGGCCCGCATATGAATCTGGTGAATTCTGCCGCGATCCGCGAGCCACTGCACAAGCGGCGGAATCTGTTTGTTGGCGTCCGTTGAGCCTTCCGCAAGGACGCCGACATCCATCTGAAATCCATTATGCGGATCGTCGACGATCATCGCATACCGCTTATAGGCGTCGAATATCGATGGCGAATCGAAGTTCTCGACGCCTTCGTAACCGTAGGGCAATCCTGGCGGATCATACGGGTGATTGGCCATATTCACGTCGTATTCCTTGCAGACTGGAATTACGCGATGCAAAAAGGCCTGGATGCGCTCCCAGTATTCCTCGTAACTCAAGGCTCCAAATTCGGCGACGGGAAGCTCTTTCCAGTTAGTTTCCAGCTTAAAGCTTGAGTAGACAGAATCTCCTCTGCCAGGTTCAGTCCCATTGCGCCGAATAGGAATGGCCGTCCAATGCTGGCTTATGAGACCTACACCGACCTCACGAGCCTTGCGGATGTTATCGCAAATCTGGTCTAACTTCCTCTCGCGATCCGGACCTGGCTTCATCACGATATAACCTGAGTCCATGCGAAATCCTTCGATTGTCATGCCCATGCTGTCGCAGGCGTCGCGCATGCGCTTCAATTTGTCGAGGTCAAAGGCTCCGCCCATCGGCCCTTCCGCGGGAATGAAATCTCCCCCGCGGCGTTTCGAAGATCCGGCAGCGGAAGCGGGCATCGGAATATGATTCCCTTCAACCACCATGTCCGGGTCGGGGCTTATATGCGTAACTCCGCAGCGCAGGTTGTAGTTGAGGTTCTCCCTGGAGATGATGTTATCTCCTTCGATCACATGGTAGTCCGCACCGACATGCATCTTGAGATTCTTCTTGTGAGGTCGCGCCTTGGCAGCCTGCTGGGCCGATGCTATCCGAGACAAAGGGTAGGACGACAGGCCTGCACCAGCGACGGTTCCGAAAAGAGCCTTGCCGAAATCTCTTCTTTTCATGGTTCTCTCCGGGATCAATTCTATAGCCGGTTGCATAGCTCGGGCTTTGCGGGGGCGCCTCGGGGTGCCCTGTAGGCCCCGCGCCAGCGACCGCAGGAATGGGTTCCGGTTCGCCGCCGGCGCGCCAAATGTGTTGGATCGCGAATCCTGTTCCTTTTGCTTTCCTTTACGCCATCTGCCCCCTCTCGGGTATAGAATCGTGGCTGAGCATGGAGCTATTCCTCAATTTCGGCTGGGCACTGATTGCAATTGCTATCGTCTGTCTTTGGCTCCGGCCTGAGCCGAGTAGAAGTATTGACCGGCGCACGCAGCTGATTGCACTGGTCATGCTCATTGTCATCCTCTTCCCGGTAATATCGGTCAGCGATGACCTGTGGTCGCTCCAAAATCCTGCAGAGACTGACACTTGCCAGCGTCGCAATCACCTTGCCCATTGCCCGCACTCCATTGCCCCCGCAAATGCTATTCTGCCCGGATCTGCGCCTGCTGAGCAGATATATGGCGTCCAGCGTCTTCCCGCGGCGATCCTTATCCGGCTGCAGATCTTCGAAAATCCCGCACTTGACCCCATCCAAAGCCGTCCACCTCCCGTGGCCTGATCGCCTCTTTCCCTTCAAATCAAGTTTTACCCCGTTTCTATCATCGCCGTGCGGAACACGGCGCAAAGGATGCGTATGAAGCAGATATTCCCTCGTGGGTCTGCGCCAGTTGTAGCTGCATGGATTCTTATGACCGCGGGCCTGTGTCCGGCGCAACAAAGCCTTACCTGGGACCAGGTGAAGGTAAAGTTCGAATCGGCTAATCCGGCGTTAAAGGCCGATGCCGACAATGTGGACGAGATGAAAGCAGCAGAGGTAACTGCCTATCTCCGCCCCAATCCGCAAGTCGGTCTGTCCAGCGACGGATTGCAGATCGCTCCCCACACCACGCCCGGTCTGGGCACGCATTGGCTGCCCCTGACCGGCAACCAGCTCGTCCCCAGTATCAGCTACCTGCACGAGCGAGAGCGCAAGCGCGAGTTGCGACAGCAAAGCGCCAAAGAGGGCACACAAATCGCCGGCGCACAGCACGAGGATCTGGAGCGCAACCTGCTCTTTGATCTGCGCTCGTCGTTCGTGGAGACCTTGCAGGCAAAGACAGTGCTGGAACTGGCGACCGAAGACCTGGCTTACTACGACAAGATCATCGAGATCAGCCGCGCCCGCTTCAAAGCCGGAGACATCCCGCGCATCGATCTGGTCCGCATCGAGCTGCTGCGCGCGCAATACGAGGTGGAGTTGCAGTCAGCCATCGTAGGTTTGCGCACGGCAAAGATTCAGCTCCAGCAACTGCTCAACGATCGCACGCCGGTAGAGCAATTCGACGTGACTGGCCGCTTTGACTTTTCAGATGCGCTGCAGCCGCTAGATGACTTTCGTCAGATCGCTCTCGACCAGCGGCCCGACCTGCGCGCGGCGCTCGAATCGATCGATCAGGCTCAGACCAATCACAAACTGGCGATTGCCAATGGATCGGCCGATCCCACGTTCAGCACCTGGTACTCGTACAACCCCGCGTTCAACAATCCCTTTGGCCGCTATACCATTGGCGCCAGCGTGAATGTGCCGCTGCGCGTCTTCGACCGCAACCAGGGGGAGAAGCAGCGCACACAAATCGACATCGATCGCAATCAGAAGCTCACCGATGTTGCGCGGGCACAGGTCTTCAGCGATGTTGACTCGGCCTATGCGCAGGTGGTGAGCAGCATTGCACTGCTGAAGCCCTACAAGGCGCAGTATCAGGATCAGGCCTTAGAGGTCCGTGACACAGTTACCTATGCTTACGAGCATGGCGGCGCGTCGCTGATGGACTTTCTCAACGCGCAAAGCGACTACCGCACGGTGCAACTGGCCTATGTCCAACTGGTCGGTTCCTATTTGACGGCCGCCGGTCAACTCAATCTTGCAGTGGGACGCGAGGTAATTCAATGACATCGAATAGCTCTCTCATGCGGCACCGTGCTGTTCTATTGGTCTCTGCTTTGGCGGCATCGCTGACTCTGACTTTCTCCGGCTGCAAAAGCTCCTCTGGCGGCGATGGCGCACCGCCGCCGGCCCATGTCATCCCGGTGCCTGACATGAACCTGATCACCATCGACAGCAACGATGCGGGCAAATTCCAGCTTTCCGCGGCCGGCAAAGTCGAGTTGGCCAGCGAACTGAATGCGACTGGCTCAGTCTTCCCTGACATCTCCCGCGAGGTTCCCGTCATCTCGCTGGCGAACGGGCGGGTCGTCGATATCAGGGCTCGCCTCGACGACAACGTGAAGAAAGGTCAGTTGCTGCTGAAAGTGCAAAGCCCCGACATCACCAATGCGTTCGATACCTATCTGAAGGCAGCCAATGACGAACAGCTCGCGAACAAGGCTTATCTTCGCAACCAGGATCTCTTCCAGCATGGCGCCGTTTCGCAGGCGATGCTGGAACAAGCTGAAGACACCGAGAAGGACGCAAAAGCCGATGTAACAGCCGCCGAGGAGCAGCTGGCGACGCTCGGCGTGGACAAGGACCATCCGAGCAGCATCGTCAATGTTTATGCTCCAATCAGCGGAGTCATCGTGGCACAGAACGTTACCGAGGCAGCAGCCGCGGGCGTCGGCCTTTCCGGCTCGGCCACCGCATTCACCATCGCCGATCTCTCCCGAGTCTGGGTTGTATGCGATGTTTACGAGAACGACATTCCTAAACTGCAACTCGGCCAGGAAGCCAGGATCACAATCAATGCCTATCCCGATCACCCGATCACGGGCCGCGTCAGCGACATTGGACCCATTCTCGATCCTTCGCTGCGGACCGCCAAGGTACGCATCGAGGTTGCCAATCCGGGCTTCCTGAAACTGGGAATGTTTGCAAAAGCGACCTTTACCAGCCGGGCAAAGGAAACACATGCCATGGTGCCAGCCGATGCGGTTCTTCACTTGCATGACCGCGATTGGGTCTTCGTGCCAGCAGGAAACAACCAGTTCAAGCGCACCGAAGTCCACGCCGGCAAGATGCTCAGCGACAACCGGCAAGAAATCCTGTCGGGTGTCGAACCCGGCCAGCAGGTCGTGGCCAATGCGCTGCTGCTTGAAACAGCGGGGAACCAATAAATGCTGCGCGCACTCGTCGATTTCGCACTCAAAAACCGCTGGCTGGTCCTCGGCGGCGTGGTGGTGCTCACCGCCTGGGGCATCGTCTCCTTCCGCAACCTGCCCATCGAGGCCTACCCCGACGTGGCCAACAACTACGTGCAGATCATTACCCAGTGGCCGGGCCGCAGCGCCGAAGAGATAGAACGCCAGGTGACCGTGCCGGTTGAGATTCAGATGGCCGGCATTCCTCACCTGACGCATCTCCGTTCGACAACGCTTGCCGGCCTCTCCAGCCTGATGCTCATCTTCGATGACGACTCCACCAGCGACGTGAACCGCGAACACGTGCTGGAGCGGCTCAGCCAGGTGAATTTGCCGGCCGGACTGGTTCCGCAGATGGGCACCGACTGGAGCCCGGTCGGCCAGATCTACTGGTACACATTGGAGAGCACCAATCCCGCTTACGATGTGATGGAAAAGAAATCGCTCGAAGACTGGACGCTGGAGAAATCGTTCAAGGGCGTCACCGGCGTAGTGGATGTATCCAGTTTCGGCGGCCCGACCAAGGAATACCAGATCAAGCTCGACCCAGAAAAACTGGTGTCCTACGGTCTCTCCATCAGCCAGGTGGAGCAGCAGGTTGCCAACAACAACACCAACGGAGGCGGGAGTTTCATCGAGGAAGGCACGCAACAGATCAACGTGCAGTCTCTGGGCCTTTACACCAGCGTTCACGACATCGAGAATACTGTCGTCAAAACCGCGAGCGGAACAGCGATCAAAATCAAGGACATTGCAACCGTCGCGCAGGGGCCGAAGATTCGGCTGGGACAGATTGGCCGGGCGACCCATTTGCGCAACGGAGATATTGTCGACAATCCCGATACCGTAGAAGGCATTGTCTTGCTGCAAAAGGGCGACGACTCCGACCCGGTTCTGCAAGGCATCCACGATGAGGTGAATAAACTCGACAATGGGATTCTTCCCAAAGGCGTCAAGATCGTTCCGTTCCTTGACCGCTCCGATCTGGTCAAGTTCACGGTGGAAACCGTGGAGCACAACCTGACGGCCGGCGTCATCCTGGTCTCGATAATTCTGTTTCTCTTCCTCGGAAATGCGCGCGGCGCCCTTATCGTTGCGCTCACCATTCCGTTCTCGCTGCTGTTTGCGGCTATTTGCCTGGACCTCATTCACATTCCCGCGAACCTGCTTTCATTAGGCGCGCTGGATTTCGGAATGGTTGTTGACGGCTCGGTGGTAATGATCGAAAACATCGTCCGTCACTTCTCGCTCGCGGACGATCTGCGGAGTCCCACGCAAAAGATTCGCGATGCGGCGCACGAAGTGCAACGGCCGGTCTTCTTTGCTCGCGGTATCATCATCGCCTCTTATCTGCCCATTTTTACCTTGCAGGCCGTCGAGGGCCGGTTGTTCAAGCCCATGGCATGGACGGTCACTTTCGCACTGGTCGGCGCGCTCGTGTTTGCCATTCTGGTTGCTCCCGTCATGGGAGGAATCGCCTTCCAAAGAGGAGCAAAAGAGTGGCAGAACCCCATGATGGAATGGCTCACCGTGCGTTATCGCTCCGCGGTTCGCTCGGCTATTCTGCATCGCAAAATCACGCTGAGCATTTCAACGGCGCTCTTTCTCATCGCCATCTACCTCTCTTTCGGCGGTCCTATCGGATCGGAGTTTCTGCCCCATCTCGACGAGGGCTCCATCTGGGTACGCGGAACACTGCCGCCAAGCGAGGGGCCAACGGCAAGCATCGACTTCACCAACAAGGCGCGGCTCGTGATGGCCTCTTTCCCGGAGGTCACACAGGTCGTCAGCCAGACCGGGCGTCCCGACGATGGCACTGACACGGCGGGATTCTTCAACACGGAATACTTCGTCGATTTGAAGAGAAAGGAACAATGGCGCCCGTTCTTCCACCAGGATAAGGAGGCATTGATCGCCGCCATCGACGAGCAGTTAGAGAAGTTTCCCGGCGTCATCTGGAACTACTCCCAACCCATCTCCGACAACATGGAAGAGGCCGTCTCCGGTGTCAAAGGCGAATTGGCCGTCAAACTTTATGGCGACAATCTGCACACGCTGGAGCATACCGCTGAGCTCATCCAGGCACAAATGGCCGCGGTCCAGGGCATTGAGGACCTGGGCATCTTCAGGATTGTCGGCCAGCCGAACCTGAACTTTGCCGTGGACCGGGACGCCGCGGCGCGGTGGGGCATTAACGTCGCGGACATCCAGGACGCACTTCAGACCGCGATCGGCGCAAACGCTTTAACCCAGGTTCAACAAGGCGAGGCGCGTTACGATGTGACACTTCGCTATGACAAGCAGTATCGCGACACACGGCAGGCAATCGAAGACGTGCGCCTTCTTGCGCCATCCGGCGAACGTGTTTCTCTGGCACAACTGACGAGAGTTTCCACCGACGACGGCGCAGAGCAGATCAATCGTGAAGGAGGTCAGCGTTACATCGCTATCAAGTATTCTGTCCGCGGGCGCGACCTGGGCTCCACTGTTGAAGAGGCCATCAGTAAAGTGGAACACAGCGTGAATCTGCATTCCGGCTATCACCTTGAATGGGCCGGCGAATACGCGAGCCAGAAGCGCGCCAACAAGCGAATGGCACTTGTCATTCCCATCACCGTGCTTGTCATTTTCCTGATCCTTTACACCATGTTCCGGTCCTACAAGTGGTCGGTTCTGGTCCTTGTGTCAGTGATGATGGCATCGATCGGGGGACCGCTCGCACTGTTCCTCACCCACACCAACTTCTCAGTTTCGTCAGCGGTCGGGTTTCTGGCGCTCTTTGGCGTCTCGGTGGAGACTGGCGTCATCATGATCGAGTTCATCAACCAGTTGCGCGCCCGGCGCAAAGGATTGGAAGAATTCAACGAAGAGAATGTGATCGAGGCCGCAGTCGAGGGTTCGGTCAAGCGGCTGCGTCCGATCATGATGACCATGCTTGTGGCGACTCTGGGTCTTCTGCCCGCGGCACTCTCTCATGCCATCGGTTCCGACTCCCAGCGCCCGTTCGCCATTGTCATCGTCGGAGGTTTGATCGCCAACCTGATCATCGGTGTCTTCTTAATGCCGACGCTCTATGTCTGGATGGCCCGCGAGAACGATATTCTTCCGGCAGTCGAAACTAACGAAGAGTTTTGAGGGCGGTGATTTCAGGGCTGGAAAAGGAAGAGAGCGAATTCCCTCGTGTTGCCGGCATTGCATCCATCGGCCCGGGCAGCCATCGGGCGCGCAGTCACACGGCCCGGTCCGTCCAACTACAATGGGTCTAAGAAACATACTCACGCGGTGGTGACAGATGCAGACCTGGGGTTCGAAGCCGTTCAAGCCTGTGAACCGAATTTTGAAGTTTAGTCCGCTCAAGCGCGGCCCGCTGCTCATCCTCCGCTCGCGGCGCCTTGCCGTTTTATTTGAACGACCGATCTATCTCTCTTGCGTCCTGCTCTTGACGTCTGTTGCAATTCCCTTGCTCTCGCAGCAGCCTGCGCCACCAGCAAACGCAGCCCCCGCCGCACCCAGCCGGCAAAACAGCACTCCGACCGCCGGCGGCGGAATGGCTACCGGGAGTCCACAAAAGGCAGAGTTCGACAGTCTTCATCGCCCGATCACTGCCGGCGGATTCGTAAAAGACGGCCCCATCATCTTTCAGGACGTGGCTGCAAAGGCCGGCCTGACAAGCTGGCACCATAAAGCCGGCACTCCAGAAAAGCGGCTCATCCTTGAGGCCAAGGGTCCCGGCGTATGTCTCCTCGACTACGACAACGACGGCTGGCTCGACATCTACCTCGTGAACGGCTCCACCTACGATGCGCTTGCCGGCAAGGCCGAGTCGCCGCACGCCGCCCTTTTTCGCAACAACCACGACGGCACCTTTACCGATGTGACGGCCAAAGCCGGAGTCGCCAACGATCGCTGGGGATACGGCTGCGCAGTGGGCGATTATGACAATGATGGCTGGCCCGATTTATATGTGACCAACTACGGCAAAAACCGCCTCTATCACAACAACCACGACGGAACCTTCACTGACATGGCGGAAAGCGCCGGTGTCTCCGTCGGAACATGGTCTGCGGGCGCCACCTTCGGCGACTACGACGGCGACGGCCGCCTCGACCTCTTCGTGGATGGATACGTCAAACTCGACCTTTCGAACGCGCCACTTTCAGGCTCCAAGGCGGTGGGTTTCGGCTTCTGCCAATACCGTGGGGAGCAGGTGATGTGCGGTCCGCGTGGTCTCACCGGCGAGCAGGATCATCTCTTCCATAACAACGGAGACGGAACTTTTAGCGATGTGAGCAAGAAGCTCGGCGTGGACGACCCAGCCGGCTATTACGGGCTCGGCGCGTTATTCGCCGATGTGAATGGAGACGGCAAGATGGACCTTCTGGTGGCCAACGACTCCACGCCCAACTATCTCTACATGAACAAGGGCGACGGAACCTTTGAAGATGCCAGTTATACCAGTGGTTTCGCATTGAACAATGACGGCCGAGAAGTGTCTAACATGGGTCTCGCGGCGGGAGATTATGAAAACAACGGCCATCTGAGCATCGTAAGCACGACCTTCGCAGACGACTATAACGTCCTGTTTCAGAACGATGGGACCGGCTATTTTACCGACGTCAGCTATCAGGCCGGGATTGCAATTTCGTCAATCCCATTCGTAGGTTTCGGTGACGGATTTCTCGACTACGACAATGACGGCTGGAAAGATCTGCTTATCATCAACGGTCACGTATATCCTGAGGTCGACCGTCATCCCGATTGGGGCACAAGCTACGCTCAGCGCCCGTTGCTCTACCACAATGTGAAGAAGGGCAAGTTTGAGTTAGTTCCGGCGGTTGAAGGAACAGGCCTGGCCGAGGTGAGTGTGGGCCGCGGCGCGGCATTCGGCGATATCTTCAACGACGGCAAGATAGACGTGCTCATCAATAGCATGGACGGCGCGCCGATTCTGCTCCGTAACGTTAATCCCGACCATCACCATTGGATCGACATAAAGCTCATCGGTGGTCCCAAGAGCCCGCGTGACGCTGTTGGAACGACTGTCTATCTCAACGCAGCCGGCATCCGTCAGCGAGGCGATGTCCTAAGCGGAGGCAGCTACCTTTCTTCCAATGACATGCGCGTTCACTTTGGCCTGGGGGATGCGGACGATGCAGGAACTGCCGAAATCCATTGGCCCTCCGGCGCCAAAGAAATCGTCAAGCTGCCAGCCGTGGACCGGATCTACGTGATCTCAGAAGGACATGGGATCACAAGTGCGCCCTAAAATGCTTATCTGCGCATTGTTGCGGATATGAATCCGGCTGAAAACCCGCACTCCCCCATGGTTCAAGAATGGCGGCCGCCAATCCCACTCAACTGCGGTGACTGAAAAGGAACAGCGCATCTGAGAAACAGAAGGCCAGGTGCTATTGGAATGCCCTGCTCACGCTGAGGGGATCGAGGCCCGCCAGAAATCTTTGCGCCTCGGTGGCAAGAAGATCGTAATCTGCTTGTTTCGCGGCACTCGAATGGAGCTTATCGATCCGAACCATGATTGAAACCGGGTGCTTTCCAACTCCGGCAAGTTGATCCATCTGGGGCTGCAGGAAGAGAAATCCTATTCGTCCACTCGATGAGGCAGGCTGATATTGGGAGCATGACCCGGGGGTACATACCGCGTTGATTACGATGCTGTCGGTGACGCCGTCGTTGTAGAACCCCATGTTGAGAGCAAGCGATCTTCCTTCCGCCGTAAGAAACTGCCTGGTAGTCAGAAGGTCTGGTTGCAGGCCGCGCGCCAGCCAGCAATCAGTCGTGCTATGGAAGTAAAAAACCGGCGCAAGCCAGACACCAAGAATAACTTCGTCCGATCCGGGCGCGGAATAGGCGCCGTTTTCTTCCAGAATTGTGCCGTCCTGCTGTTCATACCATGTGCGGGTCAGCGCATAGGCTCCGACCTGCCTCGGGATGCGGGCGGCCAAGGATTCGGGAGTTGCTGTGGCTTTCGGACTCCGCTCGAACGCAGAGGAAGGGATTGCAAGTGCAGCAAGCACCGTGACGGCAAATGCTGCAAACTTGAAGGAAACAGTTCGCATGTTGGGCCAGCGCCCGGCACTGTCAGAAGAAATTGCCACCGGAACCCGGTACAGTTGCTCATGACGGGCAAGCCGCAGAAAGAGAACCGTCGCAACGAGAAAAAGACAAGACCCTATTCCATAGTCTGCCTGCTTGGCCACGTTCTCCAGGGTTGGGTGACCCAATGCGATCCGATAATAAAGGACCAAGAGGCAGAGCCTTAAGAAATTGAAGACGTAGCCCAGCAGGACCGCGCCGGCAACATAGGCTAGCCAGCGGCGCCAGGAAACCCGCTTCAGATACCCGAGAATCAGCACCACGTACCCCATGGTGACGGCGCCACGGATTCCGTCGCAGCCCGGCGCAATGAACATGCCGAAATTTGGCGAAAACATCAGGCGCAATTGCGTGGTTGTGGGCGCAAAGTGAATCCAGGTCGCAAAGGAGCGCGCGACGCGTGCCGAGGCGTTTTGCAAAGGGATATCGATAAGTCCATTCAACAGGCCAGGAACCGGCTGGGAGAGCAAGAGCAGGCCCAGTGGAAACCATGCCTTGCGCCACACCCGCATGCCGGCGAAGAGCAGAACGATACCACTGCCATAAACATAAACGGGCAAGGAAATCGGGATGAAGGAAACCATCGATTGTCCGAAAGAGATAGAAGAAAAAGCCGCGCCGTGGATGACTGCGATTAATAGTGTTCTCTGGCGCAGCGCGCTCAAAAAGAAGGCAAGCCCGATTACAAGCAGACCCCACCATGAACCGCGCATCTCCCAGTGGTGCTGCCGCCACACACGGAGGGTAAGCACAATGCTTGCAGGGGGGATCAACATTCCGATGGATCGCAGCGGATCGGATGTCCATACCGCCCAAAGAAAATGCAGCTCTGGATAAATGCCCAGGCAGCCGGCTGCCGTGAGGACGGCAATACCGCACCCTACAAGCAGACGAGTCTTCAGCGGCCAGGACACTTCCGATCCGGGTGCTGTCTTTTCGGTAGCCAGCGGCGAGAGTTCCAGATTTTCTGTCATGGCCACTGCCTATCCATTGTTTGATCCCATTCAATCGCCTCTGCGAGAAGCGGAGGTTGCTTCAATCAGAGCGGTTCTCTTTGTTGCTCGGAGTTTACAACAACTTACCGGATCATTCCCGACATCAATTCGCCGAAATGGGTACCGAGAAAGAGTCCGGCTGGGTCACGGCAGTTGCGAAGGCCCCGCCTGCGGCGTCTTTACAGGGGCTGCGACTCCGACAAACTGGGTAAGCGTGTTATTCCCGAAGTTTGAGACCCAGACACTTCCACTTGCGTCGATGGCAAGACCGTAGGGCTGGAGCATTGCGGCGTCGGCTCCAAAGCCGGTGGCCGACGAAACAAAGGTCCCTGGCGCGGTGCTCGAGGAGCCAGAAACCTCAGAGAGAGAATTTCCCTGGAAGTTGGCCAGCCAGACTGTCCCTGCGCCATCGACTGCAATGCCCTGGGGATGCAGTAGGCCGCCCCCCTTGACGGCGTCCAGAACCAGCGTGCCGCAGCTATTCAATTCGCTGACGCTGTTCCCGTAGTAATTGGCGATCCATACGTTGCCACTCTGGTCAATGGCGATGCCGGATGCCCCATCACAGTCACAGCCAAAGTTGGTGACTTGCGATCCATCTGCTGAGATTTTAGTGATGGAAAGGTTGCTCGCCTGGTTTGCGACCCAGGCATTGTGACTGGAATCGACGGCCAGCGCAATGGGAAATGCGAGGGTTGTCCCTCCCCAGCCGGTGGTCCCTGAAATCGGCGTGCCCGAGCTGTTCAACAGCGTCACTTTCGAGTTGCCGTAATCGGCAACCCACATACTGCCATTGCTATCGGCCGCGACAGCTACGGGGAAGTTGATTCCGCCGCCGACCAGTCCGGTGGCTATTGCGGAACCTGAAGGGTTCAGCTCCGTCACGTCGCCAATCCCGCTGTTCGGGTTCGTTTGCTCGTTTGCAATCCACACGTTGCCTTGGATATCGAGCGCCATGCCATAGGATTGGTTGATGCCGTAGCCACCAATGCCGGAAGGGAAAGCCGAGGCGCCTGTGGGCAAAAACTCCGATACCGTGTTGAAGTAGCTCGACACCCAGACAGATCCCGATGCGGCCACGCTCACGGAGGCGGGCGAAGCCATGCCTCCGCCATTGATCGTGTTGTGGAGCATCCAATCTGGAGGCGCCGCCGAAAGAGCTGGAGAGAACACAGGGCTGCCCGAGGCCAGGGTATAGATCGCTGCCACATTATTGCCGGGATTGTGCGCGATGTTGAGCGCGGCGTCGACTGTGTTACCGGGAACGGTGCTGCCAGATGAGGCCGCGCTGAAGAGCCCTGAGCAGGAGCTGCCGCCGCTGGAGAGAGTGCACGAGGCCAGGATATTGGCCAAAGTGTTCAGCTTGCCGATGGAGACAGCGAGCGTCGATGGAATTCCGGCTCCAGGCGCCGTACCGGTGCCGGCGTTCACCAGGTTGTTCGCGGTAAGAAATGCGTTGTCCAAACCCGCGACATTTGTGCAACTGGCGCCCACACTTCCGCCGCTGGACATAAATGACGCGAGCGCCCAGACAGATGCAGTGGTTGTAACTTCATTGAGGACCACCGAGCTTCCGGCGTTGATGCTGCCACAGGGACCAAGAGCGGTCATCAGCCAGAGGGATGGATCGGCAGCGGAACCGGCGCCCGCCTTGCCTCCTTTTGAGAGCAGATAGACAGGGGTCTGCGCGGAAGGACAGGAGTATCCTCCGGGAACAGAGAAGCCCCCTCCTGAATCCGTGGAAAGTGCTGTTGGGAGCAAGGCCGTTGGCGCAGAACCATTGCCGGCGATTCCTGCGGCATAGAGTTGCACCGAGGCCCCGATGACGGGCTGTGACCCGGCGAGCGCTTTTCCGGTAAACGATGTACCCGGGACCGGCGTCCCAGCCGGGCAAATGGCAGGCACTGAGGAGCCGGAGTTCGAAATGCAGCTGTTGACTGGCGGGTTTGTTCCACCGCCTCCTGTGGAGGGAGCGCCGCCACAACCCGCGATGGCAGCAAGCGAAAAAGTGACCAAAATCGAGAGAAGAACTCGCCGGAGATTCACGGTCTGATTCCCAATTGCACGAATAGGCGGGATCACTTTACTCCAAGACCAGAGTCTCTGAGCTGTGCTCCCAGCCTGCGGAGTTCGGAAAGGTTGACGGCGCAAATTCTCCGGTCGCCAACCTTGGATTCCTGGGCCATCAGCACGGCAAGACCCAGGCGCGGGATTGGTGCCCGGCTTTCGCTCCAGTTGATATATACACGCAGGCTCCCGCGCGTCAGGCCTGCGAATTCTCAAGGTCAACGCTTGCGGTTGCGCGTCGCTCTGAGGTTCACCGCGAGGGCGCCCACGCCTGCCACCAGCGCGAGTACGATTGTCGGATCTTCAGGAGAATCTGTACATCCGCTCTGCGCGCGCAGTGGCAGAGCGATGCCAATCATCAAGGCGAAAGCTGCGAAAAGGATCATCTTTTTCAAGTTCATGTTCTCCTCGAATTTGCGTACGTTGTGTCCTCGGGAATCGTGCTTTCGCGCATTGCCGAGAAGTGCCGCGCATGACTTGGCAAAAATCATGGCTTGTTGACCGCGTGCGTGCCATAGGGGGTCTTCAGATTGGCAACAATGGGCGTCACCACGGGACTGGCCGCGCCGACGAATTCAGTGATGGTGCCGCCGCCGTAACCTGTCACCCAAACATTTCCCGAGCCATCGATCGCGATCCCATAAGGTTCTTCGGTCAAATTCGGCCCTGCGGTGAAGCCGCCGGTGCCGGATTTCGCCGTGCCACTGGAAGAGAACTCGCTGATGCCGGTGCCGCCGAAGTTCGCGGCCCAGACATTGCCTGCGCCGTCAATCGCTATGCCTTCGGGATTGGCCATTCCACCGCCAGAAATGGGAGAATTGCCGCTCGCCGTGCCCGTGGAATCGAATTCGCTGAGGTAGTAGATGCCGGAATCCGCCAGCCAGGAATTGCCGGAAGCGTCGATCGCGATCCCAAACGGTTGATTCAGGCCGCCGCCGGAGAAAGGAGAACTGCCATTCGCCGTTCCGGTGGAACTGAACTCACTGAGGGTGTTGCCGGTCTTGTTGGCTACCCAGACATTGCCGGCAGTGTCGATGGCGATGCCCTGGGGTCCGCTTAACCCGCCAGTGGTAAAGGGAGATCCGGTTAACGCCGCTCCGGCGGAAGTTAGCCCGGTTATGGAGGCCGTGTTGCTCGCCCATACATTTCCCGTGGCGCCGATGGCGATCCAATTCGGCGCGGTTAGGCCGCCGACCGTGAAAGGAGAACTGCCATTCGCGGTTCCGGTGGAATCGAATTCACTGATGCTGTTGCCAGTCTGGTTTGTCACCCAGACGTTGCTTGAGGCATCGATGGCGATTCCATTGGGTCCACTTAGTCCCCCGGTGGTGAAAGGAGAATTGGCATTCGGCACGCCGTTCGGGCCGAGCTCGCTGAGGGAACTCTGCGCGTTGCTCACGGTCCACACATTGCCGGAAGCATCGATCGCGATGCCTCTGGGGAAATACACTCCGCCGCCGGTAAAGTTGACCGCGATGGTAAAGTCGTTGGGCGCGGCAGTCAGCGTGGGCACAAAGGGCGCACCCGTTGCCGGCAGCAAGCCGTAGAGCGTAGAGACGTTTGCCCCAGGATTATGCGCGATATTGATCGCTGCCGTCGCAGTATCGGTGGGTCTGGCGCCCCCATTCCTGGCGTTGCTGAATAACGTGGAGCAAGCGGTGAAAGTGGGGCTTGCCGAGTTGATGCACGCCGCCAAAATGTCCGCCAGCGTGTTGATCTCGATTTGCGGAACAGTACCGTTGCTTGCCGGCGCAGGAGTGGTGGCAAGCGCCACGCCCGTGCCAAGGTCCTCGAGGTTGGCCGTGGTTGCAAACGCATTCGCTATGCCGGTGTTGGCCAGCGCGGCGCCCGAACTGGACACATGTGTTGCATCGGTAGCGTAGCCGGCCATGGCATACGCAGTCGCCACTGTCGAAATCTCATTGACGACCACATAAAGGGAAGACGATAGAACGCCGCTGGCCGGGCAAGTACCCAGCGCCGCCAGCAAACCGGCGTTCGAATTTGTCCCCCCTCCCGGATTGCCGCCCACTGCGTACAGATAAACCTGGGAAGCGGCGGTGGGGCAGGTGTAGTCACCGGTGATGCCGAACGAGCCATCCGACGCGGTCGACACGTAGTAATTATTGTTGGCGTCCTTGGTGGTGCCGGTGGCGCTTTTCAGAAGCGAAACTGAAGCGTTGCCGTAGCCGGTGATGTTAGCCGCGTACAGGTATACTTTGGCGCCAGAAATTGGATTCTGCCCGCCATGCACCCTGCCCCGCATAGGAGCGCCACGTACAGCACTGGTTGCGACAGTGGATGTGAGTTGCACACCCGAACAACCTGAGAGAAGAAGGGCGCATGTTAAGGACACGATTCCATAGGGAATTCGCACGTTCGTAACTCCTCGGGTTCACCCCTGCCCCGGGATAGAGGGCTAATCAAATTTTGGAGTAGAAACTGTCTAATGGATATCACATCTAAGTGGGATAGGGGTGGCACCTCGTGGTAAAAGTGGCAAAATTCTTGGAATTTGGTAACCACCAAGTCGCCGACCGGTTGCTGGAAGGATGTTACCGGCAATTTGGGTGCGTATCGGTATGGCAAACGGTCTACGAATACCGTTTCGATGCGCAGGAGACGAGCCGGAGCAGAAGCCGCATCCCGCTTGACCCGCCAAAGAGGCGGCTCATGGTCGGTCTTTTATGCGGTTCTTTCACGTTTTCGGGGCGGCGGCGGTCCATGATTTGCTGGAACGATTCCTTGAGGAGTCAAAGATTCCCCAGTAGCGATAACAGTTCGATGCACTTGTCGAGATGGTCTGCAGGCGCCTTCTCCGTTTGCGTTGGTCGATGGAGAGTCTTGCCGTTTCTTCTGAGTTCGCAAAGAGCCAGTTTTCAGATTCGCCTATATCGATTCAACGACAGCGCGAATTGAGCAGCCGTGTTGCAAAGAGACGAGTCTGCCTCAGCGTAAGGCCTTTGGTTTGTTGGATTCGATGGTAGTGACCCTGAACGCGCGTTCACTAGCACGGAAGAGCTATTTCGAGCGGATGCTCGCAAGTGCAAAAATCTGCATACAACTATGGTCGCGTCCCGCTCCAAAAGCTCCGGCCACATTGAGCTGGCGGCAATGGTGTTGTCCTGAGGGTTAAATATGGAGATTTCATCACTGAGGCTAGTCCGCACCCTCTCTTTGCCTCTTCTTATCTTCATGATGGGTGCGGGAACCAGTTGCACCGCCCAGCAGCCGGCCGCTGATCTGTCGGAGGCAAGCCTAGAGCAACTGGGAAACATTCCGGTCTATAGCGCCTCAATGCACTTGCAACCATCCGGAGAAGCCCCATCTTCAGTAACGGTGATTACTTCCGATGAGATTCAGGAACATGGTTACCGCACGCTCGCAGACATTCTTCGTACGGTTCGCAGCTTCTACGTTACATACGATCGAAACTATAGCAGCCTTGGCGTGAGAGGATTCGCCCGGCCTGGCGACTACAACACAAGAATCCTCCTGCTCGTCGACGGCCACAGAATGAACGACGACGTATACGACGAAGCGATGATTGGGACAGAGTTTCCGATCGACGTCGAGATGATCCAGCGGGTTGAGATTATTCGTGGTCCAGTTTCTTCTCTCTATGGCAGCAACGCGCTTTTCGCCGTGATCAATGTCATTACCAGGCAAGCTCAAAATGTAAGCGGATTGGAGCTCTCCGGCGAGTCTGCGTCCTTCAACACCTACAAGGGCAGAATCAGCTACGGGCATGAACTTGGGCAATTCAAGTTCCTGGTTTCAGGATCCTTCTATGGGAGTCGAGGCCAGAATCAGCTCTTCTATCCGGAGTTTGACTCTCCCTTGACGAACAACGGCATAGCGAGCCATGCGGACGACGATCAACTGGGTACAGCGCTCGCCACGCTCTCATCGCAAGATTTCACCGTCCAGGCCTCCTATGGCACGCGGGAAAAGGGAATCCCGACCGGAGCTTACGGCACCATTTTCAATAACGCCGCAACACGCACAACCGACTCTCATGGATATGGCGACGCGCGATACGATCACACCTTCGCAGGAAACTGGGAGCTGATGGCTCGGTTGTTTCTTGATCGGTATACCTACGAGGGGACTTACATGTACCCTTCCCCCCTCGATCCAACCCAGGCAAGTCCCAATCTTGATTTTGCCGACGGTGAATGGTGGGGATCCCAGGTTCAGGTCACCAAGACAGTCTTAAGGCGAAATCGAGTTACAGCCGGAGTTGAGTACCGCGACAATATTCGCCAGAATCAAAGCAACTACAACGTCAACCCCTACTCTCTTGAACTTAGCGACCAGCGCAGCTCGTCCATAGCAGGAATCTACTTCCAGGATGAAGTCCCGATCACCAAATCCCTGGCGCTGAATGTAGGAATCCGCTACGACCACTACCGCGATGTTGCCGCAAGCACAGACCCACGGGTGGCAATCGTCTACCGCCCGGTGAGCAAGACCAATCTAAAGCTCATTTACGGCAAAGCATTCCGGATCCCCAACGTCTACGAGAGATATTATTCAGCGTTTCCCAATCTTCCCAATCCGGCCCTCAGTCCGGAAAAGCTCGGTTCTACCGAATTCGTTTGGGAGCAAGGCCTCTCGGATCGCCTATGGTTCTCGACCTCTGCATTTCATATTGATGCAAGCGACCTGATCAGCCAGCAGTCGGTGAACAACGGCCTGCTCATCTACAGCAACCTTCAGAACGTCGAATCCAATGGAATCGAGATGGAACTTAAGGGGCGCTTGCCCCACGGATTTGAGGGCATTGCCAGTTACAGCTTCCAGGAAGCCAAGGACAGAGACTCAAAGCAGTTCCTGAATGACTCGCCGCGCCACCTCGGGAAGCTCGAACTGGTCCAACCCCTGCTGCAAAGAAAGCTCTTCGCCAGCCTGGATGCCCAATATAGAAGCGGGATGACCACTTTCACGGGCGGCTCGGTCTCTTCATTTCCGATTGTCAATTTCGATCTCTTCGGTCAGAAGATCGGCAGACATCTCGATCTGTCGGTCAGCCTCTACAACCTTTTGGACAAGACATATTTTGATCCGCCCTCAACCGGGGTTCCGGAGGCCTCCATTCAGCAGGATGGCCGAACTTTTCGCGTGAAGATGACCTGGCACTTCGGCGAGCGTCGGTGAGCAATGAAGCAAAGGCATAAAATCGGCGTCTGCTGGATCGCTCTTTGCATCGGGCTTCTGCCGCCGTTGTGTGGCCCTCAGTCTGCGCACGCTCAGCAGATCAGCGAGTACCAGGTCAAGGCCGCGTACCTATACAGTTTTACCAAGTTTGTGGAGTGGCCCGCGGGGACCTTTGCAAATACTGCAGACCCGATTCGAATGTGCATCTTGAATGACAGATCATTCGTAGCGCAATTGATTCAAATTGTGGGAAGCAAACAGATCGCCGGCCACCCCGTGCTTGTGATATTGGTCCAGGACGGGAGGCAGTCTCGTGGTTGCCAGGAACTGTTTATCAGCTCGTCCCAAAGCCAGGAAACCCTGCAGATCATGGATTCTCTGCGCGGCACGAGCGTTTTGACAGTAGGAGAAACAAATGACTTCGTGGCGCAAGGCGGAATCATAAACTTCATCGTGCAGGACAATCATGTGCAGTTTCAGGTAAATCAAAAGGCAGCCTCACAGGCAGGGCTGCGCATGAGTTCACAGCTTTTGAGCGTGGCAAAACGCGTCTTCAAGTAGGGCCCGATTTCAATGTTGAAGCTGAAGCCATTCCGCAACTGGTCGATCCGCCGCAAGCTGACGGGTCTGTTCATTGCAATGGCTTGCATCACTGCGGTTACAATCTCGATTACAATCGGAGCTTTCGATCTGGTGGGTTTGGAGCGATCGATGGCGCGAAACCTGTCTATCCTGGCGGATGTGCTGGGTCAGAACAGCGCGGCGGCGCTTACCTTCCAGGATTCCGATACCGCACGCCATGTTCTGCAAGCATTGCAGGCAGAACCAAGTGTTACCGCGGCATGTATTTATACCAACGACGGGAAGCCGTTTGCAACCTACGTTCGCCAGGGAAGAGATTATGGCTTCGTTCCCCCGCGTGTCCAGAGCCCGAAAACCGACATCAAGCCGAGCCACCTGATCCTCTTCCGCACAATAGTCCTGGACGGGGAAACGATCGGCACGATCTACATTGAGTCGGACTTGCAACCATTGTATGCGCGGCTGCGAGAATACATCATTGCGGATTTTGCGACGGCGCTCTTAACACTCCTTCTCGCTCTCTTGATTGCCCCCCGCCTGCAGCGACCGATATCTCGCCCCTTGATTCAACTAACCCAAACGGCCGAGGCAATATCGCAGGCGGCTGACTACGCCATTCGTGCAGACCTTCCCAGCGGCGATGAGTTCGGAATGCTGGGTTCTGCATTCAACGACATGCTCGACCAGATCGAGACACGAAACCTTGAACTCAGCCTGCATCGCGAGCATCTTGAGGAGGAGGTCGCCTCACGCACTGCCGAGCTGTTGGCGGCAAGCGCACAGCTAAAGTTGCAGGCCGAAGCATTGAACGCAGCCTCTAACTCGATTCTGATCACGGACCTCAACGGCAACATTGTCTGGAGCAACCCGGCGTTTTCAAAATCCTCGGGTTACTCAGCCGATGAAGTCCTTGGCAAGAATCAGGCCTTGCTCAGCTCGGGAGAGCAAGATACCGAGCTATATGCCCAGATGTGGGCCACCATCTCGAGTGGCGAAACCTGGCAGGGTGAAATCCTCAACCGCCGCAAGAATGACGGTCTTTATACGGAAGAGGTGACCGTAACTCCGGTTTCGTCGCAATCGGGCGAGATTACAAATTTTGTGGCGATCAAACAAGATATTACGGCGCGAAAGCTGGCTGAACAAGCGCTCAGCGAGGCAGAAGAGAAGTATAGAACTATCTTCGAGGATGCTGTCATCGGCATCTTTCAGATCGACCCTGCGGGGCGCCCCGTAAGCATCAACCGCGCATTAGCGCAAATGCACGGCTACGATTCTCCCGACGAATTTCTGGCGGAAGTCTCCGATGTAACGCGCCAGATCTTCGTGGAACCGAACAGGTTGTTTTCGCTGACCCGCGAAGTGCAGAAGAATGGCATTGTGCAAGGGGCGGAACTGGAAATCTACCGCAGGGATCGCACGAAAAGATGGGTGATTGCGAATATGCGCGCCGAGCGCGATTCGGGCGGAAACATCGTGCTTTACGAAGGAACGGTTGAAGATATAACCGAACGCAAGGTTGCGGAAGAGAGGGTGCAGTTTCTGGCCTATTACGATGCTCTTACCGGACTGCCCAACCGGACACTGCTCGAGGATCGAATTGCAATAGCACTCGCCGGCGCGCGCCGACGAGAGGAACGTGTTGCGTTCCTTTTCCTCGATCTCGATCGATTCAAGATCGTCAACGACACGCTCGGACACTCCGTGGGCGACATTTTATTGCAGGAAGTTGCGGAGAGACTGAAGAAGTGGGTTCGCGAGCAGGACACGTTTGCGCGGGTAGGCGGAGACGAATTCGTCATCATGCTGCCGGGTATTGAGTCGGCGTTGGACGTTTCTGCGGCCGCTGAGAGACTTGTAGGGCTAATATGCGCGGGATTTTCGATCCAGGGCCATTCGCTCAACGTTACTTGCAGTGTCGGAATCAGCATGTTTCCCGAGAATGGAAAGGACGGAGAGACGCTTGTCAAGCACGCGGATGCGGCCATGTACTGCGCCAAGCAGAAAGGGCCGAACAATATTGAGTTCTTTACGGAAAATCTGAATGTTCAGATGGTAGAGCGGTTGAGATTGGAAAGTGGCTTGCGCCAGGCGATAGAGCGGAATGAATTCTCTCTCGTGTATCAACCGCAAATGGATATTGCGACGGGGGGGATTGTAGGCGTAGAAGCTCTGCTTCGCTGGCAACACTCAGAACTGGGGCTGGTTCCTCCGGATAAATTCATAAGCATTGCCGAGAATAGCGGATTGATTGTGCCAATTGGTGAATGGGTGCTACGGACTGCCTGTGCTCAAGCACGCAAATGGCAGGACGAAGGACTCCCCGCGGTACCGATTGCAGTCAACGTGTCAGCGGTGCAGTTTCGCCAGGATGGATTCCGCGATCTGATCAAGAACGTCCTTCGCGAAACCGGGCTTGCCCCTCAATATCTGGAATTGGAACTTACGGAAAGCCTATTGCTGACCAATGCCGACGTAATGTTCTCCGTTCTAAGGGAATTGAACGAAATGGGATTAAAGTTGGCAATCGACGATTTTGGAACGGGATATTCGAGCCTCAGCTACTTGAAGCAGTTTCCAGTCAAGAAGCTGAAGATCGACGGTTCGTTCATCAGGAACGTGGCCCTGAACCCAAGCGATGCAGCGATTACAACCGCAATCATCGGAATGGCGAAAAGCCTTGGCCTCAAGGTAATCGCGGAAGGTGTCGAAAACGAGGCGCAAATGTCGTTCCTGCGGGAACATCTATGCGATGAGATCCAAGGATACTACTTCAGCAGACCTCTGACGGCCACCGAACTTGTCGACAAATTGCTTTGTGCGCCGGCGCAAACCTAGCCGGGTTAAGCTCCCGCTATCTCAACTCGTTCAGCGGACTGCGGGGCTTCCAGAAGCAGTCCTTGATCTGCCGGGCCAGGCGAGGATTTCGCCGGCCGCCGTCAAACCCGAGCCGATGCGCCTGTGCCGCCGCTTGGAACCGGGGGAGAGGTTCGTACTGACCAGGATCGCAAAGGCGCCTTCCGCACACAGAAGGCAATCCGCCTTTCAAGTTGCCTGTTGGAGTTAATCGCCAGTGGCCGAAGAATCGTCGTCGGCCACCGTTGTGTCGGCCGCGGCAGAATCTTCTATCGGGGCCGCATCCTCCACCGGAGTGTCGTCAACTGGAGCTTCCTCTGCAACGGCCGAGGCGTTGTCTTGCGGGCCGAGCGGATCGCCGTACTCGCCCGCTTCGCCGTAATCGTCGGCATTTCCCTGCTCGTTGTCAGCGGCCGCGGCATAGATTCCAGCGTCGTCGGGATTTCCTGAGTCGGCGTAACTCTGGGCGGTCTGCGCGTCCTCATTCGCCGTCTCCTGATCCCAATTGGCCCAGCTCTCGCTCTGAGACGCTTCCCAGGTCTCGTCGGTCGAGTCCGGGCCTCCTGCGTTCGCCACATCCTGCGAGGCCGAATAGGCTTGCTGAGCATCGTCCTGCGCAGTTGCGTAGTCGCCTGAGGCGGCAGCCTGCGCTTCGTTCTGCTCGTCCTGCTGGAGCGTTTGCTGGTCGTCGCTCAAGGCGTCCGTCTGGGCCGGGGTGTCAGGGTCATTCGTGCCTGTGGTTGAATCAGCGGTTGTGGTGTCGAGGTCGGCCGGAGTGGCGTCGGGATCGGAGCCGAGAACCCCTGGAGTCGAATCGTCGGAGCCGGTCTCGGTGACGGGCGCATCGGTGGGATCGCTAGTGCCGGGCGTCGCCGATACACCTTCGGTGTCGGGAGAAACAGAGAAGGGTTCAACCACACTTCCCGGATCGGTGTCGCCTATGGGAGTTGTCGCCGAGGCGTCACCGGAATCGGGGGAATCGGCGCCGGGTTCAATCACCGCGATCTCCGGTTCACCGGCACCCGTGATAAATCCGCTCGAGTCGGTTGGATCGTTGCTCCCGGCCGGATCGAGAATGGCATCAAAAATCTCGACAACGACCGGTTCGGACCCGATTTGGGCCGAGGCATCCGCCGGGTTAGCGGCCGGATTCAATGTGTCATCCGGCACAAGCACTATGACTTCATCATTGGCATCGTCTGGCATAACTCAACCTTTCTTTTTCGGTGACCCGTCTTGTTCTTGCGCAGCCGCCGGCGGCGGCGGTGGAGCGGCCGATTTTGGCCGCAACGTAAGAACGTTTTGACATTGTGGACAGCGGACATCCAGGGACGATTTGCCGCGTAACACGGCAAGCGGAACCCGCATGGCCGCCTTGCATTTGGTGCAAACAACGCGAATGGAGTCTTTGGGCGCCGGGCCAGGCGCAGCGGCGGGAGAACCCTGCGCCGGCTGCGGCGGAGGGGCGAGCCCCTTGCGAACGGGCTGCACACTCTGGCTCCAGCGCATGAGTTCGGGTTCGCGCGCCGCCTGACTTAACAACCGCAGGCGCCGCGTGGTGTACATCGAAGAAGAGGTCGTCATTTCGGAAAACCGCGTCATCTTGTCGTCGCTTTCCACTTCCTGCTTCATCCATTCCTCGATATTCACCTGCTTCAGCAGCCTGGCAGAGCGGATGGACCAGGCCAGCAGAACGCGGCGTGCGAGGGCCTCGTCACCGACCGCGAGCAACCCTGCGCGGTCGGCGGTGATCTCCGACTGGCGCGACCAAGCCATCAGCGGCATTTCCACCGCGCCCTCAATCAATTTCGCAGGGTTGATCGCGTTCAACAATCCGTTGGAAAGCAGGCCGCTGTGCAGGCTGACGTCGCCCGTCAGGAAGCGAGTCACGGTTTTCCAAAGGGCATGGCCGGCGCGGCAGTGTCCCATCTCGCGCGCCAGCACAAACAGCAGTTCGTCGTTCTGGAAGTTGGTCAGGATCGCAGTTCCGAGCACGATAAACGCACTGGTGTCCGTGCCGAAGGTATAGGTGTTCCACATTTGATCGCCTGCGACATACACATCGGGCATACTGGGCAACCCAAGTATGCGCGCAGCCAGAACCGCTCGCTTCCACACATCGGGCAACTGCTTCGGGCCTAGACGAATGCCGTTGAATGTCGATTCGATCCACGGACGGCCCACCTTGTCGGAGGCGGAGTGCACGACCGCATTGAGCGCGGAAATCCTTTGCAGCTTGGTCATCGCCTGACCGTCTTGAGCCCATAAAAAGACTGAGCGATCGAGCTTGTAACCGGGAAGCAGGGGACGGAGCCATCCACACTCTGCGCAGACAATCTCAACTGGGTCGAGTTGAACTCCATTGCCGCCGCAAGCCTTGCAGAAAGAGCCGGGGCCGGCGGCAATAGGCGGAGCAACTGCCGTGGGCGCCGGCGCCGCCGCTGGCACCGGTTGTGGCGTATGCACCGGCTGCCACGCAGGCGCGAATTGCACCGTGGCCGCCGGTTGGGCCGGCGCAAATGCAGTCACAAGCTGGACACCGCAGAAGGTGCAGAATCGCGAGCCGGGAACTCCAGGCCCGTGTCCTTGCGGGCAAGCGAGAGGCGGTGCGGGGGTGGCCATGGGCTCTCCTTTTTCAGTTCCTCAGAAGGAACTTTCAGTGACCCACGAACTGAAAGGCCGCTAACTTGAAAATCCAGCTGAGAAGGTACAGCGCCGTTGCAGCATAGATAGCCTTGCTGAAGTGAACGCTCTCTGTAATCGTTCGAAACGAAATGTGGCGCGTGAGCAGAAAGATCGAGACCGGTATCAGGGACACGGTGCCCAGGAACGCAAGGATGCCGAATGGATTGGCGAGAAATGCCTTCCAGAGGTGCAACCGGATCGCCCACGCGAAACAGGTAGTCAAACCGCAACTCGGGCAGGGCAGATGCGTCCAGCGCAGAAAGCTGCATGGAGGCAGCCCGAGCTGCGTATGCGTTCCATAGCCGCACGCTGCCGGCTTCAGCCAACCTGCGACCGCGAGGATGGTGCAGGCAGACACCAGCAAACCAATGGCAACCAATTTGTCGGTCCGATCGTACATGCTTCCACTCAAGACAACCTAAAAGCGGCCCAGCCCAAGTCTGCCCCAAAACAGGCAGATACCAAGAACAAATAGAACGAGGGCAATGATGTTCAGGTAGTAAGCGCCCTTGGCCCAGCCCTCATCCAGATGCGGTGCCCGCCCGGCAGCGATCTCATCCATATCCTTCTTGGCAAGAAAAATCCCGGGCACTCCGGTGAGGGGGCCGCAGCAGAACAGGGCGCCGATGCCCAACCCGACAGCCCATTTGGTGTTGTCCCCGACCACCTTGGCGCCAGGAACCGGCGGGAGAAAAACGCCCGCGGGCGGCGGGTAGGCGTTGGTTGGAGGCGGATAGGGGATGGGGGGCTCAGCTTGATTCGCTGCAGGTTGCTGCCACCCCGGCGACGAAGGACTGTCCGCGGAGGCACCTGATTGTTGCGCGGCGAGGGGAGTTCCGCAGATTCCGCAGAACGCGGAATTTGGCGGATTTGTCCCGCCACAGCGTGGGCATCTGACATCGTTCATCGCAAGTCACCTTAAAAACTACGCGAAAAAACAGATCGCCAACGGGCTGCACGTTCCACTTCGGCGCGACAGAAGCGCCACGGATGGAGCGGCGGGAGAGAGCCGTTCGCCATTACTCTACCCGGTTTGGTTGCCGAATAGGACAAAAAACTTGTGCAATTCTTGGACGCTTGACTGTCCGGCACTTTGATTGTGATGACATCGCCCGGTATCCAGGGAAGATGTCCCGCCAGGCATTGCAGCCCTCACGGCATGCAAGGCCTGCGCCTTTTCAGTCTTTCGAAGTGAGGATTTCTTACTTTCTGAGTGTGGTGCCTCAAAAGTTGGCGTTCTTGCCGAGTGAAGATTGATCCGTGCTAAATCGGCCTACCAGGACGATCTCGGCCAACATGACCTCAAACTTTTCAGAATCAGCAGGATATTCGCTCGCCAAAGCAGGCCATATCGCTCCCCAAGGTTCGGGCCGCGAAGCCGATACACCGCAGGCGCTGCCGCTCTGTCTGGTCCCCGACCAGACCGGCGAGCCGGCACACGGACGTCTGGCATTCAGGGACCGCTGCTATGAACGGCGCCGGTGGAGATCGGCGAGGCACAGGCAGAAAAGCGAATCTGCAATTCCAGCAGAGTCAATTGCAACATCTTCCCGATCTGCTGTTTCAAAACGTAGCGCCTAATTTACAGGAAAGTTCTAAACGAGACTGGGAGGCAACAGAAGTTCAAAATTACAACCGCGGCAAAACGCTCGGTAGATTTCTAGGGCATTTCAGATTTGGATTAGCGACCGTGCATCGAGTTTGATGTATCGAGAAAGCCGGTATTGCGCAGAATGCGGCGCACTTTCTTCGGCGAAATGGAGAGACACTCGGCCACTCTGGAAATCTTCTTGTCTTCGCGCAGCCATACTTTTGGGATTACGATCTCAGCAAATTCCTCCGTTACCTGCTGAAAGGTCTTTCCTCCCATCATCCCTTCACACCATCCGCGAATTGTGTCGTTGATGCCGGAGGCCTGCATAATGTGCGACTTCAGAGCGGCCAGGTCGTCGAGCAGGTGATCATTCTCTCCGGCTCCGATCAGGTTTGTTGCCTCGCTTGCGCAACGTTTAGCGAGCTCCCACTCCTGAAAGAATTCATTCGCTGCGGTCATGCCTCGAGCAATATATGCTGCCGCATGCAACCTTCGATTCTGTGTATGCTTCGCTAAAGCGAGAGCGTCATCGCTAAACTGTCTCGCCCTGTTTGCGTGAAGTGCGATATCAACATCTTCGCCGAGTTGCTCCTCGATCTTGGCATTCTCCGTTGCCGTCTGCAAGACGAGTGCCCGCGCCATAAGGATCTGGTCATTCATCTCGAGCCCAATTCGATAAGACTCCACTGCCTCATGCGCGGCGCGGTCGATATCGCCTCGATCAAGGTGGAGGTATCCGGAGTTGACAATAACCGACCCTAGCCCACTGGCATGGCCGCACATGGTATAGATCTCGCGCGCCCGGCGCAGCTGGAGGATTGCCTCATGACAGAGCTGCTCATGACGAGCACGGAAGGAAGCATGGCTATTCAACAATTGTGCGGGCCGGCTTCCCTTTTGCGCTGTGTTGGGAATGCGCGTTCGCATATCGATCTTCTTTCGCAACTGCAGGGCAAGGAGCCTTTTCACATAGGCGGCATTAACGAGCGTTCTGGCCAGGTTGCGATGGTTAGGGTTTCCGGATGAATAGATCTCAATCGCGCGGTCAAAATGCTCGAGTGCCTTGGTGTACTCACCGGAGCGGCGCACAATTCGTCCGCGAGCCGACTCGATGTTGCCCAGGGCGAGATAATGGTCAGTGTCTTTAAGAGCAGCTTCGGCGCGGGTGAGCAACTGCAGTGCCCCTTTCCGCGAGCCTTTCTGAAACAGGAGCCAGCCTTCGTGAATCTGAATCACGGATGTGAACATCGCGCTCTCGCGGCGTTTCTGAGCCAATTCACGCGCCGATGTGATCTCGCTGAGGGCCAGCTCATACTCTCCTTTTTTCCTGTGAGCTCTCCCTTTCCAGAAACGCGCAAGCATTACAAGGTGCTCTTCCGGTGATTCCGGTTCCGCTTTCAACACAAAATCCAAAGTCTCGATTGCCGCATCGACCTCCTCCGCAGAGAATGCCCGAAATCCTTCAACCATGCGCAATCGCAAGTAGTCGTCCAGGGGGAGTTTGCGTCGAAATTCGCGTGAAAACCTGTCGAGGAGTGAATCGAGAATATGATAGTCCCGGTATCCGACATCGACCCATTGCGCAAGCAAGAGGAGTAACTCCGTCGCATGCGGATGACTCGGAGTCAGTTTTGCCCAGCTGCTTTCCGCCTGATCGAGCATGGCCAGGCCCCGCGCGACGTTCCGCGTATTAAGGGAGTTATTCAGGTCCTTGATAAACTGCGATCCAATTTTCATCATTCCGCTGACTCCCAAAAACAATCCAATTCGGTCGACCGGAGAAAGAGGAGGGCTTGCAAGCCTTGGCCAGGCCCCGGTGTCAACCGGCAGCTTCACTTCATTTTGACATATGGCTCCGGGGCGCAGTTTTTCGATGGCGCGCCGAGTATTCCGCGGACCGAGCGGTCTTGTCCACCCGTCCGAATCGGACTAGTCCTCTTGCACCTGACGGCTAAGTGATTTTTACTCAAATCATTGTCAGGCCGATGGTTCCAGCCAGCTCGGCCCGATTTGTGCGAAAGAGGGGCATAAGCTGATGGATGATCAAAATCGAGTCTCCTATGAAACGGCGGCAGAATCTGCGTGGCCAGTTGGTCTTGGAAACGGTCCGGGCCGAATTGTTCTTTTGGGACCGCCGGGCGTTGGCAAGGGAACGCAGGCCAGAGAACTGGAGAAGCTATGGGGAGTTCCCCATATCTCCACCGGCGACGTATTGCGCGCCAATGTGAGTCAAGGAACCCCTCTGGGCCGCGAAGCGCAGACAATCATGAAACGCGGAGATCTGGTACCTGATTCACTGGTTTGTGAAATCGTAGCGACCCGGCTGCGGGAGCCGGATACGCTCAGCGGCTGCATCCTGGACGGGTTTCCACGTACATTGGGCCAGGCCATCTGGCTGGATAGCCGCCTCGTCGAACTCGGGTTTGGGAGCTCGATCATCGCTGTCGGCATTCGAATGGAACGCAGGCATCTTCTGCGTCGAATCACCGGACGCAGGACCTGCCCCATTTGTCAGTCCACCTACAACGTCTACCTCAATCCACCAACACAGGCTGAGCTTTGCGACATGGATGGCGCGACCTTGATTCAGCGAGCAGATGACACGGAGCACGTATTCGAAGAGCGCGTGCGAACGTACGAAATGCTGACCGCCCCAGTTGTTGAGCACTATCGGGCGCTCGGACGATTTGTTGCTGTGAATGGGGAACTGCCGATTGGAGAGATCGCGGCTGAAATCGCTGCCGCCGTTGACGTGAAAGGTCATAGTCGGTGTATGCGAGAGATACGGAACTGACAGGCCCTCCAGCAGACCACGTTCTTTACGCAAATGGCAGAAGGTTTGCTACCTGGGTGGGCACTTTGGATTGTCCTCGCCCGTGGACGCCCCCCAATCCGCCCCCGCGCCCTCGCCCGCTGGAGGCCGTCTATCGCTTGCTCAGAGGGACGCACCCACTCCTGCCTTGCTACTGCGGCCGGAATGCCTATGACTGCCTCTTTGAACATCTGTTCTATCCAGATAATGTCCATTTTTTATGCGAAGTATATTCGCCAGCTGCGCTTTGAGTCTTCGCTCGTCCACAATTCGTGCATCAACCTAAGGGGGTAGTAACGGTTTGCGCCTGGATTCAACGAGTGCCGCGATCACATGAATCGAATGGGGTGCTGACGCTCCGGAGGGGATTGTTACGTCGATTCTTTCTTTCACTTCCGGTCCAACCGAAACGCCGCCGCCTGGAAATCTCCTCTGAATCCTTCGTCCATCTCCAACCCATGATTCATCCACCACGCGCCGCTGGCAACCTCAGGCGTTCCCGCCCGCGCCTTGCCCTCAATCGAACTCAGCTTGTACTCCGCCGCCGCATCCAGCCCCTTCAGCTTCAGAGTCGGATACCCGCGTACCTCTTGTGTCGAGTGGATAAAGGCGAATACTACTCCCTGGCTCTTGTCCGCCTTCACCGTCTCCGAAGCTGAAAACTCGCTCCCGCCCAGGGGCGAGATCAGCCTGTACAGATCGCCTTGCACAATCGTCGACTGCACCTCCTTGTATGCCGCGATCAGCCGCTTGGCTTCTGCCATCTCGTCCGGCGTCCAGTTATCGATATTCGCCCCAATCCCAAGCGACCCCTGCATCGAACTGAGCATCCTGTATTGCAATGAAGTCGTCCGCTTGTTCAGCCAGTGCGGCGAGTCCGTTACCCACGCCATCATGATCTGAGGCGTGTAGGCATACGTAAATCCGTCCTGCTGCGTTAGCCTGTCAAAAGGATCAGTGTTGTCCGAAGGCCAAATCTCGTCGACGTACTTCAGAATCCCCAGGTCCACGCGCCCGCCGCCACCCGAGCACGATTCAATCTCCACCTTCGGATGCAGCTTCCGCAACTCCGCGAGAATCCCGTACAGGTTCTTCGTGTATTCCACATAAACCTGCTTCTGTTCTGCCGGAGGAACCTGATCCCAGCCCGGCTCGCTCCAGTTGCGGTTGTAATCCCATTTCAGAAATGCAATATCGTTCTCCGTAAGGATCTTGTCCAGAAATGCAAGAATGTAGGCGCGCACATCCGGCCGCGCCAGGTTCAATACCAGTTGATTGCGCTGCTGGGTCTCAGGGCGTCCCTTAAAGTTCAGCACCCACTCCGGATGACTGCGATAGAGGTCCGAGTCCGGATTCACCATCTCCGGTTCCACCCACAGTCCAAAGTCCATCCCCAACGCGTGAATCCTGTCGATCAAGGGCCTTAGACCGCGAGGGAACTTTTCCTGGTTCACATACCAGTCACCCAGTCCGGCATGGTCGTCCTTGCGCTGTCCAAACCAGCCATCGTCCATCACAAACCGGTCCACTCCCAGGGCTGCCGCCTTCTCTGCCAGCGCCATTTGTCCGGCCTCGTTCACTTTGAATTCAGTCGCTTCCCAGGAGTTGTAAATCACTGGCCGCAGTTTGGGTGTCGGTGCCATTGGCTCCGCTCCTGGCGCGTTCCCTGCCGCCGAACTCGCCCGCGGAAGAACGTGCTCCAGTTCAAAGCGATGCAGGAGCCTCGATGCTCCACCCAAACCATGCGCCGAGTATCCGCCGTAGAAAACTGGCGTCTCGAGCGGCATCCCGGGATGCAGCACATATCCGAAGTCGAATGGATTAAAGCCTCCCGTCACTCGCACACCGTCCAGTTGATCCCGCTCTACCGTAATCCGCCACGACCCACTCCACGCCAGCGCCCCGAACCACACCTCGCCGTGATCTTCATCCGCTTCGCCGGCCTGTAGGGCAAACCATGGGTTTGCCTGATGCCCAGTGGATCCGCGCCGGCTCTCGATCACGTGCTCCCCAGCAAGAACCGGATCCTGGTTCAACGTCCATTCGCCGGCCCATCGCCCGGTGAGGTAGTTCAATGTATATGGCCCCGCCGGCAGCGCCCACGATGCGGCTGCGGCCTGCTCCACCATTGCCGGATCCGTCCCGCGGTTCTCAATCGTTGCCCAGCGCGCAAGAATCCCGCTCCCCGGATCCATCGCATAGTGCAGCGTCACATAGATCGGCCGCGAAATATCCTTCAGCACCACTTCGAACCCGTTCGTAGTCGCCGCGTGGCTTTGGTAGTGCAGCACCAGGTCGCGGTTTCCGTCAGGGAACGTCACCTTGAGCGCCGGTTCCATGAACAATCCGCCGCCCCAACCTGCATACTCTTGTGGCGTATTTGTGTAGGATGCATCGAACGATGCCCACCCCGGCATCGGCTTGGCCGCCGGAAAAGCGTCCGCCGCTCCCAGCCGTCCGCCCCAGTAGAGCTGTTGCAGCTCTCCTCGCGCATTCACGCCAAATACATACGAACTTCCGCCGCCATCCAGCCTGAAAACCTTCGAAGCCGAATCGAAACTGACTTGAGCGGGCTGAGCCGATACGACAAGCGAAACGAACAACAACGCGAGCATGGATGAAAAGATCTTTAACATTTCCGATTTCCTTCGACGCCTTTTTTGAGACCGGCCCATCATAGCACCCGACCTATCCCGCCCATGTGGTCCACACTCCGTGCAGAGCGGTACGGGCTCCTCATCCAATAGAACCAAGCAAAGCGGGGACCGTGGTTCAAAACTCCTCCCGCGCAGCGCCGGGACGCAGTTGCGGGCAAACGACCTGATTTAGATGGGCCATGAGTATCTGCCGGTCCGTGGCCGCCTAGATGGTGATGCGAGATAAGTATCCTACGGCAGAGCCGGTGGCATCAGGGTTGCTGACCCGTCAAAGGTACCCGATCGCAACCGGCGAAAAGCAAAAGCAACCGCAACAGCAGCAGGCTTGCCGAGCAAAGGGCCTCGGCAAAGCGAAGGGAACAGCGGGATGGATACTCCCGGAATTCTCAAAGTTCTACTGCCACCGCGGCAGAACCGGGGGACCTCCCTTTAGTATCCGGCAAAAAGGTCATTGGGTCACCGGCCAAAGCCTGAGCAATTCAAAATCACAGGAATAGACCCAAAATCGTCAACCAACTGCTTGACGGAATATCCCGTTTAGTTACCGGAGAATCTCATGAATCGAGCTTGGTGGATACTCTTCTCGACGGTGTTGCTCAGTGTTTGGAACGCCGGCATAATCTGGTTTACGCAGATCGCCGTCTACCCGCTTTGGCCGCTAGTGGATGCGAGTCATTTTCACGACTATCACCTTGCCTGGTGGCACGACATGTGGCCCTCCTTTGCCCCAGTCGTCCTGATGCTCCTCTTCTCGATTGCGCTTCTATGGAATCGTCCGGGCGGGGTTCCGAAGGTGTTTCTCTGGATCGGTATCGCTCTACAGGCAGCGGTCCATATCCTTACTGCTTTCATCTGGGCTCCGGTACAGGCGACCATGGCTACTCCAGAGCGCATGTCATTACTGAAATATCGGCAACTGATGGACTCGCATTGGGTGCGCGTTTCGTTTTTTTGCGGCGTATGCAGCGCTGATGATTTGGGTGTTCGCCCGTTCCAGCTCTAAAAGTGTCCCTTTGGAAGTCTGAATCGAGGAAAGCCGTGAGAGCAGGAAGAGGGACCAAGGCATTCGAGCCAAGCGGCGAAGAGGGGGTCGATGACGCCGATCACAATCGAATGGCGCCGAAGAATGAACGTGCATCTGAAGTAGTTCGCGCGGCCTACGCGATCATCGCTGCAAAGGGCATGGAAGGGCTAAGAACCCGGGACGTAGCAGACAAGGTAGGCATCAATAGCGCAACCCTCCACTACTATTTCCCGACGAAGGAGGCATTGATTCAAGGTGTCGTAGAGTATCTGATGCAAGAACTCAGGGCCAACCGGACAAAGCCTCGCGCGCCCCAGTCGGCTATGGATCTCTTGCGCGCCGAGTTTGCCGATATTCGCGTCCGCCTTAGAGAGTGTCCCGATCAACTCGTCGTGCTTACCGAACTTGCAGTTCGCGGATGGAGAGACCCGGTCATCGCACAAATGCTGAAGTACCTTGACGAAGGTTGGCGTGGCCACTTGGTTTCCGTCTTGAAAGCCGGCATAGAGGAAGGGGTGTTTCGTTCGGATCTCGACACGCGAGCAACGGCGGAGCTGATGATGAGCCAACTCCGCGGTTTGGGCTTCCAAGGGAAATTTGATACACGCAGACTTGATGAAACGGTAAGGAATCTTGCGCTTCAGACGGAGTTCTGGGTGTCGGCTCTTCCCCGGAAGACTCGAAAGAGCGGCCCCTCCGCTCGGGCCACGATTTGGGCTGGCCGCGGCAGATGAGGGAACTTGTATTTGAACGGTGGCAATCCCTCGGCTATCGTTGAAATGGAATTACGGCGCGCCCATTTGCGTTTTCGGAACAATTGTGAATGTAAGCTTCAGCCGTCAGATCGTCGCCACCGTTTGCATTTCGGACCCAAGCTGCGCGCGGAGGCCCTCGTGTTGTTTGGGTTCCATCTTGCTGAAATCGACAGTCATCATCGCGACAGCGATTCAAAGATCACGAGCGAAGTGGGACGGTTCCGAGGAACGAAATCTATGACTTCATGTTCTGCAAGCGGTCGAAGCGTTCGCGGGCCTGGTCGCGCCTTCTTACATTCGCCTCGGCCCATCGGCATAATTCCTGGAGCGGCGGAATCAGGCTGGTTCCCATGGGAGTCAGGCGGTATTCAACGTGGCGGACTCCGGTGGCGTGAACTTCACGCACCAAAAGGCCATCGCGTTCCATGCCGCGCAGGGCCTGGGTCATCATCTTTGGGGAGACCTCGGGGATGGCTGTTTGGATCTCGCGGGTACGCAGGGGCCCTTCCCTCAGAATGTGCAGGATGGTAATGCGCCATTTGTTGGCAAGCAATTCAATCGCGTCCTGGGATTGCAACGCGCGTTTCCGAAGATGCTGGACATCGGACATTTCTACCTCGCGACCGCGATACGGCGCCGCTACTTACCTGAAGGTGCGTAGAAGGCCGGCTTTCGTTCTTGCTAGGATTTGTCTACAGAGGCGCCTGACCAAGACCCAGGAGATAGACGCTGTTATGAGTGTTTGAGATCCTCGCCCCTCACTTCGAAGATTCCGAAACGGCAGGCTTCAACATGCTGGTTGTGGTACTGGGATAACGGGCATTTTGTCATAGTACAACAGTGTGCTTAGCATCGGCGCAGAGGATAGATACTTACCTAACCGGGTAGGCGACAGCCTACTTGATTAAGCGAGGGCGCACTTGCCACTTCTCGACTATGCTGAAATCAAAATCGGCTGCTTTGCCTCACAGGAGACCCACGACCCCATGGCGATCGCCCCCAAACTTCTGTCGACCGTTCTGAAAATGGGCCTTTGTTCCTTGCTAGTGATTTTTGTCGTGCCTTCTTTGAGTTCACAGGAGGTTGAGGGGATGGGCAATGGCACGAGCGCGCTCTTTTCCCCTGCCGACTACATGGAAATCTCGACGCCGCTAACCACCAAGATCGGCGCGAACATCTACGGGTTTTATCTCGGGAATGTGCAGGCCGGCATTGCGCTCATCGAGCTGCCGGCCAAGCTATCGAACCACTTTGCGGTGACGCCCAGCTACTTAGTCATCAAAGTGCCGGCCAGCGGACTTGCCCTCCTGACCCAGGAGCCTCAGAATGCGGGCTACCGGGAAAGCCAGTTCCGGCTGTCGGCGACGCTCACCGCTCCCTGGCGTCATTTCAATTTCGCGGAAAGGAACATGTATGTGCGGCGCTTTACACCCACCGGAGGTGTCGATCGGTATCGCAACAAAGTGTTCGCCGGGCGGCAGATCGCGGTGGGAACCTACCATTGCTCCCCCTTCGTATTCGATGAGATCTACCACGACTTTGCGGCGGGGAACTGGCTAAGGCGAAACTGGGTTGTAGCCGGCGTGGACTTGCCGGCCAGCCGCTATCTGACGTTTCAGGCGTCCTACATCCGGCAGGACGATCAATACTTACGCAGCGTCAATTTTCTCGGTCTTGCCGTGCTCGTTCGCACAGGCAAACCCTTCGGCCGCAAATGAATGGCGCAAGGAGGCGCAATCCCATCTCGGTCATGTCCGTTCCTCGATCGCAATCGTCGGTGAAACGTCAAACGCAACCAAGGGAGAACTCAAATGAGCGCAGCAATCGATATTCTCAGCCCGCAGAAGCGAGTTGCCATCGTCGCTTTCAATCCAGCCGTTTCGAAACAAACCGGATAGCCGATCGGGTTCTGGTGGAGCGAATTGGCCCATCCGATGATATCGACGAGGCCAAGATCGAACTCAAGACCCTGCTCCTACCATTGAGCCACGACCCGGTCGATGCGATCTTCCAATTCCATGTTGGCGCTTATCATAAGGGAAAATTGGCTGCGTCAATGCTTGCTTCGACCGCGTTTGGTTGAGATTTCAAATTATTGTGCTACTTTGTCCACAGCGGCGCGCTGGTTGCGCCGACGAATCGTGAAGGGAGCTTCGATGCGAGTGATAGCTTACGATCGGTTTCGTCCGGGTGTGACGATGCAGCAGATCACGCCCTATCTGCCAGAGGAAGTCTCGAATGTTTGGCGGCTTTGGAAGGCGGGAATCGTGCGTGAAAATTACGCGCGAGCCGATGAGCCGGGCGTGGTGATCGTGTTCGAAGTCGAGGACGTTGCCGCCGCCAGGACCTATACAGACGATTTTCCACTGAGCAAAGCCGGCCTGCTGGAGTGGAGTTTCATCGCCCTTCAGGTTCCTCTCCCCATAGAAACGCTCTTCCGCGAAGGCCTGGATTTGAATCCTCCGTTCGACCGGACGACGAAACACGGCGAGGCCGCACAATGAAGCAAGCCTTTGGGGTGTCCGTTCCACAGGAACTCAAGGAGATCTGCGCCACGGAACGCTGCGCCCTGGTGATCTATGACATGCAGTCCGGCATCGTTCCGCAGCTCGCCGACGGACAGCGCATCGTAGCCGGCTGCCAGACTTTGCTGGAAGCCGCGCGCAATGCCGGCATGCGCGTGTTCTTTACGCGCCACATCTTTCTTCCCAACCGAAGCATCGGCGTCGGACAGTTGCGGCGCGCGATGATCTGGCAAAGAAAAACCGACCCGGCCGAGACCAACCCGCTGATAGCGATGGGCTCGCCTGCTTGGGAGATCGTGCCCGAACTTGCACCCCGTCAGGACGAGGTGGTCATCGACAAAATCACCATGTCCGCGTTTGAGAGCACGTTTCTGAACCTTGCGCTGCGGGACGCAAAGCTGGAATCGTTCATCATTGCTGGCATCGCACTGGAGGTCGGTATCGAACCGACGGTGCGCCACGGGGCCGATCTGAACTTCATTCCAGTTGTCGCGTCCGATGCCTGCGGTTCGAAGACTCAGGAGGCCTATGAAAGGTCGCTCGCGACAATGAAAGAGACGGGGGAGATCATCCTCTGTTCCACCGCCGAAATCATCCAGTCCCTAAGCGCACGATAAACCTCAACACACGAGATCGGATCGACTGTCTCGGCCATTACCGCTGGTCTAAGGAGAATCCACATGAGCGCAGCAATCGACATTCTCAGCCCCCAGAAGCGAGTTGCCATCGTCGCTTCCAATCCAGCAGTTTCGAAACAAACCGGATGGCCGATCGGGTTCTGGTGGAGCGAATTGACCCATCCATATTGGGAGTTCGTCGAGCACGGTTACGCGGTCGATATCTGCAGTCCCGATGGAGGCGCGCTTCAAGCCGACAGCTGGAGCGATCCCCGCGATGAGAGCAAATACTCCTCGCACGACCTGATTTCGCTTGGATTTCTGAGTTCCCCCGAGCATTCCAAACTTGTCGAGAGCACCAAGCCGATCAGTCAACTCCAGGTTGCGGACTACGACGCCATATTGTTTGTGGGCGGGCAAGCCCCCATGTATACGTTCTATAACGATCCTAGGGTCCATACCCTGGCAGCCCGGTGCTATGCTGAGGGAAAGATCACGGCCGTACTGTGCCACGCGACGTGCATCCTGCTAAAGACCGCCGTCGAAGGGAAGCTTCTGGTGGAAGGCAAGACCTGGACTGGATTTGCCAGCTCCGAAGAAAAATTCGCGGACGAATTCGTCGGCAAGCGTATTCAGCCATTTTGGATCGAAGAAGAAGCAAAGAAGCTGGAGAACACCAATTTCATCGTATCGGGCCGTTTCAAGGCGCATGCGGTACGGGATGGAAATCTTATCACGGGGCAGCAACAGTATTCCGGCGCCGCAGTCGCTCGGCTTGTGATCGAAGCGCTCGGGGTGTAGCCCATCGCCCTATGAACAAAGCGCGCCTTGAGGCATTCTCGGACGGAGTATTCGGCTTCGCAATTACGCTCCTTGTGCTGGGCGTGCAGGTGCCCAGCCTTAGGACTGTGAACGACGCGGAATTGCGTGCCGCGCTTCTCCAGTCTCTTTCGCAATTGGTGCCCTATGTGACGAGTTTCGCGACAATCGGAATCATCTGGCTCAACCACAATGCGATGTTCGATTCCGTCGAGCGGGTGGAACATGGCACCCTCATGCTGAATCTACTGCTCCTGCTTGTGGTGACATTTATTCCCTACCCCACCGCGGTCTTGAGCCGATATGGCGCACTGCCTTCGAGCACATTCCTGTATGGGTGCACGCTTACAGTGCTCAGCTTTGCGTACAGTCTCCTCTGGAGGCACATCTCCGGCAAAGGGCTGAGCTCGGTGAGAACGGACGCGAAACAGGCACGCAAGCGCTCCAGGCGGAACATAGTAGGGGCTCTGGCCTACCCTGCCGCGACGGTCACGGCCTTGCGATTCCCGCGAGTCAGCGTCATCATCTACTTTGTAGTGGCAGTCTTTTACCTGTTCCCCGCTGGCCGTGCGAAAGAAACAGGGTGAAGGTCAAGGCGCTTGGATGCCATGGGTATCGGCTTCCGATCAAGAGAAAGTTTCCGGATGTTCCGAGTCTTGAACCATGGCAGAAATGCGTTGGAGGTTCCGAGTTCCGGCAACCACGGCGGCGCGGTTGCGTTCGGAAGTATGCGATCGAATAGTCTGAGGTGAAGAATGGCAGAGTCAGTGTCTGGGCAGTCAGGTCCTGAGCCTGAAATACGCGTCTCGCTCGACGGTCCCTATGTGGTCACGAATCTCCCCGAGTTTAGAAATTGGCTCGGCGAGGAGCTTCCACTTAAGCCTGAGATGGCGTTATGCCGTTGCGGGCAATCGTCGACTAAACCCTTTTGCGACGGCTCGCACGCTACGGCGAATTTCTCCGGCGCCAAGGATCCGAACCGGGTTGCAGACAAGCGCGACGCCTACAAGGGCCAGCAGATTGAAATATTTGACAATCGGGGCATCTGCGCTCACTCGGGATTCTGCACCGACCAACTGGCCTCGGTCTTTCATGTGGGGACGGAGCCTTTCATTACTCCCAGCGGCGGAAGGCTCGACGAAATCATCAAGGCAGTGCGCGCTTGCCCCTCGGGCGCCCTGAGTTACGCCATCGATGGCGTGGAGTGTCGCGCCCAGGCCGATCAACCGCGGACGGCCTCGATCGAGGTGTCGAAAGATGGACCTTATCGGGTTACAGGGGGGGTCCGCCTCGTGGATGAAGCTGGAAACGAAGTTCCTCGCGCGGACGGCGCATCGCGAGAGCATTTCAGCCTGTGCCGCTGCGGGCAGTCTCAAAACAAGCCGTTTTGCAGCGGGATGCACTGGTATGTGAAGTTCGCCGACCCCGTCCCCTCTCCGGAGCATGAGCCCACGCTATTTGAGTGGGCTGGCGGGTTTCCCGCATTGCTTCGCACGATGCGCGTCTTCTATTCCAAATACGTTCCGGAGGACCCGCTTGTCGGTCCGCTGTTTGCGAGAATGTCGCCAGACCATCCTGAACGCGTCGCCTCATGGCTCAGCGAAGTCTTCGGCGGGCCGGATTTCTACTCTCGTCAGTACGGCGGCTACTCCCGCATGATCTCCCAGCACGTTGGCAAATGCCTCACCGAGGAGCAACGCGCGCGTTGGGTGAAAATGCTTTGTCAGAGCGCCGACGATGCGCTGCTGCCGAACGATCCTGAGTTTCGGGCGGCGTTCGTTGCCTATCTCGAATGGGGTTCGCGGATCGGCAAGGAAAACTCCCAACAAGGGGCAATGCCTCCCCCGAATATGCCGGTACCGCGCTGGTGGTGGGTCTGCAACGCAAAACCTGGTTCCAGAATCTCCGCGTTGGCTCCGCCGCCGGATATCCAGCAAACCGTTGTTCTGCCCGGTCCGGATGACCCGGTTACCTTCAACGAGCACATCAAGCCACTGTTCCGCAGAATGGACCGGGAGTCAATGAGCTTTGTATTCGATCTGTGGTCCTGCGGCGATGTTCGCAAGCATGCGCCGGAGATTCTCAGGCGGCTCGACAATGGCACGATGCCCTGCGACGGCGCTTGGCCCAAGGAAAAAGCCGAAGTCTTTCGCCGATGGATCGATTCCGGAATGGCCGAATGACTATGTGCTCTTACTATGGATCGTGGTTGGCAATGTTGTCGCAAGATACGGCAGTGATCTGAAGCGTGAAGAGGCATCTCGGAACTGACTCTCGCGCCATCAGATATTGGGTCACCGGCGCGCGCTTGCGTCCAACAACCACGAAGTCGTTGCCGAACCGCGTAGTGCCGCTGGACGAAATAGATCGCGAACGCAAAGCTCTCTTACGAGGAATCATGCGCGTTTGCTATCAATATATTCCGTGGATACAGCTCCTTTCACGATCGCAAGCTGCGTTTCTGGGAACCCGATATGAACAACGTCCGAAGTCTCATAATGCTGTGCCATGAGGGCTCGGCTACTTGGGGATTTGTAAAACCTGATGCCTTTATCCGAGAGCAGGCGGAGCGTGGCGTCCATGCCGACAAACCGCAAGCGACCGTCATAATGCGGGCAAACCCTGACCCGGAAAACCTGCGACTTGGCGTCGGCAATCTCTTCATAGGCATCGTTTACGCCCAGGACGCCGAGGAGCGGGAGCGCCACGGTCCCAGCGACGGTCATGCAAAGAAAGTTACATCTTGAAGTTCTTCCCGGTTCCTGGATTGAGGTTTCGTTTTTCCTGGAGCCAAGCCGTCCTCAGCCGTGACCCTGTGGAGCCGCTGCCGACATGTCTGTTACCGCCATCCTAGCGGCACTTGGACAGGCGGCGCCGCTATGCCGTCAGACGCCGGGTCGCCTCAGTGCTCCGAGTTTCCCGGATTCTCCGGAACGCCGGGATCATCCAGGATCTGAACGGCTGTCGCGGGTCCGAGATTTGTCCAGTCCTGCAGGACCCAAACTACCTTTTTGCCGCGGTTAACTTCAACGAGCTGCGGACCCTGCGCGCTGCCGCCACGTGAGCAAAGAATCGTGTTGCCATTTGCCAGTCGAGTGGCGGACTGGGAATTTTCATAGCGGTATTCGGGCGGCAGGTCGGTGGGCGCAATCTGCCAGACCGTCTTCTTGTCCGGGGTCACCTCAAGGGTTTTCACATCGTGCTCGTCCGTGATCAGCGTATTGCCGTTCTTGAGGCGGATGGCAGCCCATGGACTTGGAACGTCGTAACTCCAGATTTCGTTGAAATCCTTGTCATACTCGACCACCCGGTGCATCTCGAGGAACGGCACCAGATACGTCCCTTGCGCGGTGTAGCGCACGCGGCGGAACTGGCCGTGCACGGTATTGCGATCGGTCATACTTGGGGCAGGCAGCTGGTGATCCACTTCAACAGCGTTGGTCGTTATATTCACGACCTTCAGATGGGGCGGAAGGCCATTCTCGATAAACAGCACCTTGTCCAGGCCGATCGGCTGACAGGTGTGGATCTCCGTCCCTGGCGGCGCGTCGTAGCGCCACACTACCTTTTTGTCCGGGGTGACCTCGGCAACGTATTGCATGCGGCTGAAGAGAACGTTTCCATTCGAAAGCATCCAGACGTCGTCGTATTCCCAACCCGGACCGGTCGAATAGGTCCAGACAATGCGGCCGCGATTGACGATCAGAATTTTGTTGTAGCCCTCGCCGACGTAAAGCATGGGGTGCTGCGCCATCCCTTTGCCGGGCAGTCCAGGCGGAATTGGCTTGACTTGCTTAAGCGGAGGCGTCTCTGTCTCCGCAGGACCCATTTCCGGCACATCGGGCGCGGTGAAAAGCGGCAGCACCTTCAATAGCGGCCTGGCGCCATTCGCCCCGGAAGCTTGTCCTGACGTGGAAAGCAAAAGAGTGATGCTTGCGCACGCGGATAAAACGAGCGTGCGCACGCCTATCGTAAAAAGCCGTTCGAATTGCATGTACTTTCTCCTCCATGGTCCAGGGATCGCTTCGAGTCTATACTCCAGGCTGCGCTCGATGGAACACTGACCGCGATGTCGCTGGTTCCGAACCTGATGCAATGTGATTTTGCGCCGGCATCCGGGCATGGGAACCCAAGCTCGACGGACGGCCTGATGTGCCGGGCCTGCAAGTCGTTATAAAACTGGTGGATCTTGGTTCAGTTGTAAACTGTCTTGCCATCTTCGATTCGCACTGTTTCGAACACGTCGTGAAAAATCGCGCGGGGCCGGATGAAGCGAAAGCCAAGCTCATCGACTGCCGTCCTGAGCTGCGCTTGGCTGTCGTCGTGGATCAGCGTGGCTGGATAATCGGACCCAATCGACAGATCGAAAAAGCGATCCACCGGCCCAGTCGGCGCTTCGATTCTCGCATATGGCCCCGCCTACGGTTTCGAGAGCCAGCCCGCGGCAACTTTTGGAGACGCAATTAGATACGGTCATGTTCTTGAATCCGCCGTTGGATTCGGTTCTATGCTCTGCTGCACAACAAGCTGGAAGGCTTCTCTTTGGAGCGGCTGATGCGCCTTTTGGTCGCTCTGGGGCAGGACGTTGAAATGGTGGTGAAAGGCGAAGCCGCGGTCCTGTCCCGTCCGCATCGCCGTCTGTCCGGCCTCATGCAAAAAAGCGTGAATTTCGCACGACGCGCCGCATTGGCTTTCGGTGCGCTCGTTCTGGAGGTAGTCACCATCCCTAAGCCTGACGGCTCAGGGGACGAAACCAGGACTCCCTCTTCGAACGCACCTCGAAGAACCTGGGATGCTTTGCGAGAATCCACAACGGATGTTTGAAGCGCATTCGAGCTCCAATTTGAGTGTTGTGCCCACATCTAACGTTGGCTACACTCCGGTGCAATCCGCTCCTGGTAAACCCGTCCGAAAATGGTACGGTGCGGCCCGTAATGGGACACTTGGAACAAAATCGGGGTCACTAGCATTGTTCTGCTCCCGGTTGACTGCAAATCCTGATCGGACATGCCGATAACTGATTCAAACGAGAGGCCTCCTTAATCGTTTGAGCGCGCGATCGAGTCATGGAGCCTACCTCGAAAGTGGGGCAGCGGTTCGAGTCACGATGTGGTATCCAATGGAGAGAACACCAGCGGAAGCGAGGATTCAGCTTATGCGCCGTGCGCCCATCATTGCCGCGGCTATGCTTTTTGTGCCGGCCTGTACCAGAACTGTGTGCCAACCATCCGAAGCGCAGGCGAATGGCTTGCCAGTGCTCGCGACGGCCCGCCAGGTCCACTCACTTACGCCCGAGCAAGCATCTCGTGGCTTTCCAATTCGATTGCGTGGTGTTGTCACATTTTACGATCCTTATCAGGAGGGCCATAAGGCGCTTTTCATCGCAGATAGAACCGGCGGCATCTTCGTGGCGCCCGGCGATGGACCCATTCTTCCAATCCATGCGGGTTCCCTGGTTGAAGTTTCAGGAGTTACCGATCCCGGCGGCTTTGCGCCAATCATTTCAAAATCGGCGATACGGGTTCTTGGCGGCTCCAAGCCTCTGCCGGCTGCTCGAACCGTGACTTTTCAGCATCTGCTCACGGGTTTCGAAGATGGCCAATGGGTTGCGCTCAGGGGCATCGTGCGGTCAGTGGAATTCGACGGGATGCACGTAGTTCTGAGTGTTGCCACGGCAGATGGCACGTTGACCGCGACAACCGACAAAGAGGAAAAAGCGAACTACTCCGCGCTTGTCGATTCTGAGATCACAATCCGGGGGGTGGCAGCTCCTTTGGTCAATCCGAAACGGCAGATGATGGGTGTACGTCTTTTATTTCCAGGGTTGGAGACCATCACCATCGAAGCGCACCCGCCTTCCAATCCATTTTCATTGCCAACCCTCTCCCTTCGAAGCCTGCTGCAATACCCGCTACGCCCCGCCACCTCGCATCGGATTCATGTACGGGGGCGAGTGACGCTATCCTGGCCCGGGCAACGCGTATGCATCGTGGACGACACCGACGGGCTATGCATCCAGACCGTCGATCGCACTCCATTGAAGGAAGGAGACTTGATCGACGTAGTCGGGTTTCTGGGGCGGGAAGACTACATTCCGATCATCGCTGCTGCAACCCTGAGACGAGTGGAAGGCGGCGGACCTGTGCCTCCGACCCCGATATCGGGGGCGAACGCGGTTGATACCCACTATATCGGGGAACTTGTCCGGATCGGAGGCAAGCTGGTTGGAAGGAATCGAGGGTTGGGGAGTCCAACATTGCTGCTCTCGTCAGGAGGGATTGTCTTCCCGGCCGTTTTGCCCGCGGAAGCAATCGGCAATGAAAAGCAGTTTGAATCCCGATGGACGGATGGAAGCTGGGTTGAGGTGACGGGCGTCTTCGCTGGGAAGGTGGATGAACACCAAACCATTCGGCAAGAGGGCATTTCACGGCTGGAATCATTTCAGATTCTGCTGAGGTCATCGGGAGATGTGCACGTTATAAGTTCACCCTTATGGTGGAGCTTTGAGCACACTCTCGAGGTTCTTGGACTTGCCGGGCTCGCGATCGTCTCCATTCTCGGCTGGGTAGCCATCCTTCGCCGGCAAGTCCAGCGGCAGACCGATATCATCCGCCTCAGTGAAGAGCGCTTTCGCCACATGGCAGAGCACGATGGCCTGACTGGTCTTCCTGTGAGAACAGTTTTGCTGCAAAGGCTCGACCTGGAACTGAACGAGATGAAGTACAAGTCTAGTTCGCTGGCTCTGTTGATGATCGACGTGGATTGCTTCAAGCACCTGAACGACACGCTGGGCCATGCAGCGGGCGATCAGGTGCTCTGCACAGTTGGCTCGCGTCTTCAAGCGGCGTTGCGTTCAACGGATACGATTGCCCGCATGGGAGGAGATGAGTTCACCGTATTGCTAACGGGCCTGCAGCATCCTGACGATGCACAAAAGATCGCGTCCGATCTGGTTTCAAGAGTCTCTGCGCCGATTATCGTGGACGGCAATACAGTGGAAGTCACTGTGAGCGTGGGCGTCGCTACCTATCCGGAAACCGGTGCCGACATAAAGACTCTGTTGCAGAATTCCGATTCCGCGCTGTACCAGGCGAAGGCAAGGGGGCGCAATTGCTACCAGATTTACTCTTCGCGAGCCCCTCTCCGTGAATTGGGCGCGGCCTGTCGAGCAGCCTACTAGGCGTGCGTCGGGGATAGCACATCTGGTCTTCAGACTTTGCTGCGACTGAAAATAGTCTGTGCGAGCTTGGCGATGCAGCTGATGGTGCATGTGGGCGAATTTGCGGTTGGGCGGGCGGATGGAAGCGGAAACGGCTTCTGCTCTTTCCTTCAGGCTGCTTGCGGCGTCAATTCTGAGCTGAACAGCTTCAGCAGGTTGGACGCCAGGCACACCAGTTTCCACTCGAGGCGAACATTGTCGAGGCCGCGCAGGCTGAAGCGCCGTAAGCCTCGCCTCTC
>Ga0181516_10000055_pt1 | contig 114728 bp, 91 predicted proteins | sample PEATcosm2014_Bin_25_FD_121104 | JGI IMG/M metagenome (GOLD analysis project Ga0181516, IMG submission 121104) | Peatland microbial communities from MTU Mesocosm Facility, Houghton, MI, USA - PEATcosm2014_Bin01_10_metaG | ecosystem: Environmental > Terrestrial > Soil > Wetlands > Peat | place...
CATGGTTTGAGTCTGACGGCACCCTGGTTGATCCCAACACCGGCACGCCGGGGGGGGTCACCATTACGGTGGACACGAACCTGCCGCAAAGCTTCCTTGTGATAAAGGTGCATTATTAAAGGCTGAATGGTTCTGGAGTGAACGAGAAAAAACGCAGTGTCCTGATTTGAGTTTTGGTGACTGCACCGTAAGCCTGTTCATTCAATCGGCAGGCCCGGTATGACAAAGAATTGAGACACTGCAAATTTCGTTTATGAAAACACAGGCAAGCAGCAGGTTCCTCGGCGGTTGTCTGCGGGGATTCACGCTTATTGAACTCTTGGTGGTCATTGCCATTATCGCCATCCTGGCGGCGTTGCTGTTGCCGGCGCTCGCGGCAGCCAAACACAAAGCGATCATGGCGCAATGCATCTCAAATATGCATCAGATTTCCGTCGGCTGCGCAATCTATGCAAGTGAATACGATGACTGGTATCCGGTGTGGTGTGATCGCCTTGCAAATCCGTCCGGGCATCCGTTGAATGAAATCCACAGCCAGGCGTATGCCTATTGGGCGGTTGGCCCGGAGGGCGTCCCTGTGGGCGTGCCAATACCACAAAATGCCTACAGGGGCGTCTATAATTTCGAAAATCTTGGCCTGCTGTATTGCACTCGCGCGGCCGGCGATGGCAAAATGCTTTACGATCCGGCATTTAATGCGCCGGGTTCACCCGCCCTGCCGAGCATCAACAGCTATTCTTACCCGTCTTTTCTTTCTCCCAACGGCGGCTCCGGCGAAACCGGCGGGACCGGCGGGACTGGCGGACAAGTTTATTCCAGTTATTTATTCAATCCCCGGGTCGTTGCCGCAACCAATTATCAGGCGGGTGCCGAACACGATCCGCCAACCCTGCGCCTCATGCAAAAGCAAAGCCAGGCACAGCACAAATTATTCATGATGGACTATGTGCAAACTCCCGATTTGACCACCCCGCCCACTTTCGGCCCCGCATCGTTCGCCCATTATCCGTCCAAGGGATTTTGCGTTCTTTTTGCCGACGGCTCGTCCGGGTTTATCTCCAGCAAGCCCGGGCTGGCGATAGTCCTTTCAGGCACTTTCACCACCGTGCAGACCCAGGAATCCTGCGTGGATTATGATAATCTTTTCAATGCCCTTGAAGGCAGCGAGTAACGGTTCCCCCCGGTCATTCAACCATCGTCCGAAGCTAAATTGTCTTCAAGCAAGACATCAAACCGGATTTGCATTGATTGAGTCCTTGGCCCGGATGGAAAAGCTTTTCCACATTTTCAACGGCAGCAGTCCGAGGAAAATGAAGGCAAGCTGGCTGGCGACAAAGATCATCAGCCAGCGAAACGCCGCGTCGGTGAACCCGTAGCTGTGCAGCCCGATGCCGAGCATGTTGACGCCAAACCACGACCAGCTCGTCACAATGTTGCCGATGATGGCGCAGTTGACGAGGCCGCGTTCGCGGATCATGCCGCCCCAGCGCAAATGCAGGATGAGCGCGTTCCAAAGCACGATGATGAGCGCACCGTTTTCCTTCGGGTCCCAGCCCCAGAACCGGCCCCACGACTGGTCGGCCCAGATGCCGCCCAGCACCGTGCCCACAAAACTGAACAGAGTCGCAAAACACACGATGCCGTAAATCATCCGCGCCAGCGACTGGCCGGTGGCCGCGTCCAATGTTTTCGTGAACACGCCGCGTAAAATGTAAATCAGCGCCAGGAACCCGGCGAGGAACGTGCTCGCGTAGCCCACCGTCACCGCCACGACGTGCGTCGCGAGCCAGAAATTCGTGTCCAGCACCGCGCGCATCATTTCCATGGTATCGCCCTCCAGCGCGAGGTGGTGCGCAATGATGAGCGTGATGAAGCCGACGCCCGACGACGCGACCACGCCAATGCCATTCCGGTGGAATTTTTCCAGAATCAGTCCCAGCAGGCACGCGCCCCAGCCAATGAAGATGGCGGAGGAATATAAATTTGTCACCGGTGGCCGGCCCTCCAGCACCATCCGGTAGATCAGCCCGGTGGTGTGGATGGCGAACGCGAGGCTGACCAGCCACACCGCCGAGCGGCGCAGGGTTTCGGACAGATTGAACCACGAAAAAACCGCGAGCAGTCCGGCCAGAACGTAAATGACCATCGCGTTGTAAAATGGCTCCATCTGGTTGAAGAAGACCTCGGCGCGCGCCTTGGCGAGCGCGCCGGCCTGATTCGGCACCAATTGCGAGCGCAGGTCGGCAAGGGCGGCGTTGAACTGGTCCGGCTGGTTCGCGGCCAGCGCGCCGGCCATTTTCGTGTAGTCGCGGGCGAAATTGTCCAGCGGTGTGCCCTGCGGCGCGTCGAGCAGCGCGTCACCCATGCGCCGCCAGTCGCGGCCGCCGTCCGGCGGGAGAATGAGCGGCGGCTCCAGGTTGGCCATGAACTGGAAGCGCGAGATGTCGGTGGCGAACGCGGCGAGGTTGGTCCGGTCAAATTCCTGCCCGGCCTGTTGCGCCTTCGCGGCGGCGACACCGGCGGGGATCGCCTGCTCGAACGCGGCGAGTTCCGCCGGCCAGTCCTGCGCGTCGGCGGGCTGGATGGTGTTTTTCAACTGCGCGTAAAGCATCAGTCGCTCGTGCAGCTTGGAAATGGCGTTTTCGTAGGCGGTGCGGGACGCGGACTCGATTTTTTCCACGCGGTCGTTTTCCTTTTCCAAGGTTTCGAGCGACGGCTGGATTTGATTCCAGGAATAATGCTTGCCGTCGGATTTCTTCGCCGCGTCGCGCTCCGGCAGTTTCAGCAGCGAGATCAAATCCGGATTGTCCACGCGAAACGTCGGCCAGTCGTCGGCGACGGCGGGATTCATCATCACGTTTGCCAGCCACTCGGTGGCGGGGATGATTTTCGGAGACTCGTTCCACGCCTTCCACGGCTCGGCGTTGAGCGTCTGTTTCTCGCGGATTTCGAGGAGCGAATTGCGCGCAACGGAATCCATCGGCTTGAGGCGGCCGTTGAAAACGACGGGCAGTTTGCCAAATTCAGTGAAAGCGAAACTGGTGTCCTTCGGTGCCTGCAACTGGCCGAAAAACCACGCAGCCATGACGAGCATCAGGATGGGCGGCGTCCATTTTTGCAGGATTTTTTTCATTTCAGCCTCCTACGGGAAACAAAACCGGTCAAGTGCATCAGGAACTGGATGACCAGTCCTGCACCCACCATCGCGCATCCGATGTAAGGCGTCAACCAGCTCGGATTGTGCACCACCTGCAAAACCGATGACGGCGTGCGGCCGGCCTGCTGGGCCACCTGGCCGGCGTCCATCTGGTATTGGTAAAATGTCAGCCCGCCGTAGCGCAGCGGATGATTCATGGAAATTTCCACCTCGCGCTTCTCGCCGGTCGTGGCGTTTTCGATGCGGACGCGGCTGCGAAAATCCTTCGGGATGTCCGTGCCCGGATAAACCGTGTGTGTCGCCTTGAGCAGCGTCAGCGAGAATGGCTGGTAATAACGCGTCGGGCGCAGAACGAAGGTGAACGGCTTGCCGCCGAGTTCGACGGACTGTGGCTGGACGAGTTCCGCGGTGATTTTTCGCGCCATGTCCGCGCCCATCTGGCTGGCGTAATCATTGCGAATGGCCTCAACCAGTGCGTCGTCGCCCGCCCAGTCGGATATGACCCAGGTGCCGAGCGAACCGTTCGGGCCGATCAATTCAATCAGCGCCGTCGGCACGTTGTGCTCGTCCATGGATTTGACATCGGGTAGCTGCCGGAAATCGAACGACAGCGCGAGGCCGTTGGTCGCCAGCGGCGCGGCGTTCCGCATCATCGGCGCGCGGAACGACGGGTCGGAATTCTTCCAGAACGCCTTGACGCGGATGGCGAAGGGCAGCGTGTCAATTTTCAGTTCATCGCCCGCATTCAGCAATTTCACCGGAATGGCCGTCACCTCGTCGCCGGTCTGGAAAACGAGTTCGGAATCCGTCGCGCTTTCGGAATAAGACCGCGTCTGGCCCTCGTCAAAATGCATCTGCATTTCACGCGCAAGCATGTCGGTGGCCAGCTGGCCGACGAGCAGCAAAATGACGCCGGCGTGCGCGAGCTGGATGCCGATTTTTTTGCGCGTGAGCTGGAACCGGTAGATGTGCGCGGAAACCAGATTTACCAGCAGCACCATGCCGATGAGGTAGCCGCCGGGCAGGATGAGCGGAATATGCCTGCCAAACAAATGCGCGCCGATGACGAGCCATTGCCGGAAATAATGCGACTGCGCCGCATAAAGTCCCTCGTCCACCTGCGCCAGCGTGCCGACGAACACCAGCACGATGGCGAACGCCAGCAGCACCACCGTGAGCCGGAGCGACGAGAAAAATCCGACGATTTTTTTAATGAGCATGCCAGCCTGAATTTGTCAGTTGAGATAAACCGCGAAACGCGCTGAAGGGGAAAATGGCGCGCGGCGAAACCCCGGCTGAATGACTAAACCATAATGACGAATGACTAATCAATGGCCAATCACCAATGACCAAACCGCGTTGGCCGTCCGTCATTTGAGCATTCGGGCATTCTTTGGTCATTATGGTTTAGGAATTAGTCATTTACTTCCGTGCCGTTTCGGGGGGTCAATATTTTGCGCTCTGGACAAATTGGACGAACGCGTCCTTCTGGCCGGCGACCACCTTCGCGTCGCCCATCAATTTGTAAAACCACGTCTGGTCGGGCTGCGAAACAATGACGGCGATCAATTGCGACGGCTGGCCGTTTTGCGCGTTGGTTCCGCTCATTTCCACAACCTGCGCCGTGCCGCCGGCGACATCCAGTGACGTTGTAAAAATCTCGGAAATCGGCGGCAGGCCAAGCTGGCCGCGCCAGCGGTTGACGTTCGCCGCCATCCCGCCGCCGTCGCCGGCGGATGAACTGACGTTGACCGCCGCCGTCGCGCCGCCGTCGCCGGTGAGTGTGAATTTGGCGACGAGAAATTGTCCGCCGGAAATTTCCTGCCAGCCCGCCGGCACCCGCCAGTTCGGCTGGCCGTCGTGTGAAATCGGGGCGGAAGCCGTCGTCGGCGTTGTCATGTCGCCGATGGCTGGATGTCCCGGCTGCAAAGTTGCGGGCATTTCTCCCATGCCGCCGGAAACCGGCGCCGCCTGGAATTTCAGCGATTTGAGAAATTCAACGAATGCTGGTTTCTGCTGCTCGACCAGATCGGCGTCGCCGGTCATTTTGTAAAACCAGGCCATCCCGTCGCGGTGCTGGATGACGCCGAGGATGCGGCCGGTCGCGCCGGCAATGTCGTAAAGCTGCGCAGGCTGGCCGCCGGCTTCGACCGTCTCCGCCGATTTTTGCAGTTCGTCGGAGGACGCGTCCGACAAGCCGACCTGTCCGCGCCAGCGGTTGACATTGGCGTCGTCGGTGCCGGCCATGCCGGGAAGCGGAACGATGCTCACGTCGGCCTGTTTGCCATTTGCGCCTGCCATCTTGAACGAGGCGAGGCGCATTTCGCTGGGCGGAACTTCCGTCCAGCCGTCCGGCTTTGTCCACGTCAACGGCGACTGAGCGGACTCGGAAGCTGGCGGCGCGGCCATTGCCGGTGCGGACGAGATGTCCGGATGTCCCGGCGGCATGGCGGGGTTGGCGGAATCTGCCGGTGGGACGGGAGCAGCTTGTTGTTGCGCCGGCTCCTGATCCTTGGCCACGTGATAAACCTTGATTCCATCGCGCTGGCATCCGGCGGCAAGGAACAGCAGCGGCGTCAAAATCAAAAAACGCCGGGCGGACTTCGCGCAATTATTCAGTCGGGCAATTCCATCGGTCATAGCACGGAACATTAGTTGATAAATTGGCGAGCATTCAAGTTTATTCTGGCCTTCAATAGGACGTGGCCGGGTGGTCCTTGCCGTGGCAGGTGAGCGAGCAGACGCCGTGGAGCGGCCCCATGCTCACATATTCAAGCCGGCCGTTGGAGGACGGCGTGACATAGGTGGTGTTGAAGTTGATGAGGTGCGGCGCGTCGGCCACGCCGTGCGAATCGTGGCAGGTCGTGCAGGCGGCCTGGTCGTTCACGACGTGCGTGCCGTGGAACTTGAAGCTCTGGCTGGCGAGAATGCTGGTCCGGCTGTGGCATTTGTAGCAGAGCGCATATGCCTGCGGGCTTTCAGCCTGGAAATCCAGCGTGGTGAGATTCCGTTCCAGGATGGGCGCGTAAATCGAGCCGTGCGGCCCGTTCGCCCCGGAGCCGCCGGCGTTCGGGCTGGAGTCGCTGTTGTGGCAGTCCGTGCAATACATGACGCTGCTCATCATCCACGGCGAAATCAGGCTGGGCACGCTCGTTTGATTTTTCCCGACGGCTTCAACGGGATGAAAACTCTGGTTGGCCGTGGAAAATTGCAACCGGGTGTTGGTCTGGACGAACTGCCGGGTGACGGTGGCCGGCCCGCGCGCGACGCTGTCGGCATGGCAGCGGAAACAGAGTTCATATTGATTGATCAGGGGCTTGATGACGCCGCCCGCCGCGGTGACGCCGGTGACATTGGCCAGCGCGCCGGAGGCCCTGGGCGCGTTGGCGGTCGTGGCATTGTCGCTGTGCGGGTCATGGCAGTCGGCGCAGACGATGTGGCGCGTGGGCGGATTGATCGGGTCTTCGACCGGCGAGTGCGCCCGGCTGTTGAGCGTGATGGGGTGGATGCTCAACTTCTGAAAATCCGCGGCGATGTTTTTTCGGGTGGTGACGCCGTTGTGGCAGACATAACAATTTTGTTCCGCCTCTTCCGATCGGAGGAGGTGCGATTTGCCGCCGGCCTTGTGGCTGCCGTGGCAGCTCTCGCAGCCGGTGGCGGCGATGGTTCTGGGCGGCGCCTTCGCCAGCCTCGCCTTGACGCCGGGCGAAATTTGGATGGCGATGGCCGCCGGCGTCGCCACGGTGGAAATCGCGTGCGCGGAGGTGCCCCACTTGCCCGGCTGATGACAGACGAGGCACAGGGCGGAACCGGTGTTGTCCATCACGAGAAAATTGTCGAACTGGTCGTTGTGCGGGTCGTGGCAGGAGGTGCATTGCAGGCGGTTTTGAGAATCCATTCTCACCGCCTTGGTGATCAAATGCGCGGGGTCATTGACGTCCGGGTCCTTGTTGGCAAGCGCCGAATCATAAATGAAGGAAATGGGATGGTCGCTGGACAGATTCCAGCCGAGATTGCCCGGATCCCCGACCGGCATGGTGGTCACGCCGTTCTGCATCTGGATGTCGGCCGCGCCGCTGGTGACGCTGCCCAGCGCCACCGTGCCGTCATGGCAGCTCAAGCACAGCCGCGACGAGCCGTTCGGCTGGGGGATCGTCAGGCCCATGGCGGTCAGCCGCGGACTGCTGTAAACGACATAGTTGGAGGTGGACATCGAGTGATTCCACAACGGCGTCACGCCGCTGGCGTCATGCACCGTGTGGCAGAAAATGCACACGCCTTTTTCCGATGTCGCCTTGATGGTGCCCGGGCCGTTGACGGAAAGGTTGTGGACGGAGTTGACGACGCTGTCGGCCCGCGCGGCAAGGGCGGCGCCGGCGGCGACCAAAAAGGAGAACAATTTCAGGCGCGCGGCGCCGCCGCGCCGCCAAGTGGGAAATGGTTTTTTCATGGCTGACCTGTGTATTTGAAAACCTGGACGCGGCGGTTGAACGTGTCCGCGATGAAAATCCGGTTGTCCGCGCCGATGGCGATGCCGTTCGGCAGGCCGAAACCGCCGGGGCCGTCACCGGTTTCACCAACGTTCAGCAGCAGTTGTCCGGCGGGATCGAAAATTTGAAAATTGCCGAACAGGGCGTCCACGACGTAAATGTGACCGGCGCTGTCCGCCGCCACTCCCTTGGGCCGCGCGAAGTGGCCGGAGGTGTCGCCGTTGCTGCCGAACTGCGAAATGAATTTGCCGCGCAAATCAAAAATCTGCACGCGGCAGTTCATGGTGTCGGAAACGATCAGATGGCCCCGGTTGTCGGCGGCGGCGCAGGTGGGGAAATTGAATTCGCCGGGGCCGTCGCCGCGCCGGCCAAATTGAAACTGAAATTTGCCGTCCAGCCCGAAGACAAAAATCGCGTGCGCCTGCGAGTCCACGACGTAGAGTGAATTGCCGGCAATGGCGAGGCCGACGGGACGCCGGAGCGGCGCGCCGATTTCAAAGACCGGCCGGTCGTTGTCGCCAAACGCAAAGATTTTTCCGAGTTCGGAATCGGCGACGTAGAAAATGCCGTTGCGCCGGGCGACGGCGACGGGGCTGGCGAATTTGGTTTTGCCGACGCCGTCGTAGCGCCGCCAGTTTTTGTGGATGAAGTCGGCGTAGCAAACGAGCTTGTCGTCGGTGTCGGTGAGGCAGAGGTTGCCGGTTTCATCGAGCGCGACGGCGAAGGGTTTGTGGAGGTTGAGGCTTTCGCCGGTTTCGCCGGTGATCCAGTTGGCCATCGAATGCCAGAGGGACGGATTCCGGCCGACATCGCGCGGGCCGCGGATGTCCTGCACAAAGGCAATGCGCGGTTCGTCGGGCGGCGGCGGCCAGACGGCGGCGGGCGCGGCTCCGGGCGCGGGCCGGACGGCTTCTTCCGCGCAGGAGGCGAGGAACGCGGCGGCGAGGCCGGTGACGAGGTAAACGGATATGAGCCGCCAGTTCATGTTCAGAAGTTACGTTGCATCCGCAGATAAGCAAAGTTCCGAACGCGGGTTTCGGTGGTGTAATCCTGGTGTTCAAACTCGTAGCCGAGGTGGAAATCCAGTTTGCCAACGAGCCATGAAACGTAGCTGCGGGCGACAAGATAATTTTGATCCGAGCCGGCGCCCCGCTGAATTTGGTAGCCGGCCTCGTTGCGCCAGCTCAACCGGGAGACGGGACGCCATTCGTAACGCCCGGTGAAGGAGTAAAAGGAGGTGTCCTCGGTGGAACCGGTGCCGCCGCTGTCGCTGAAACTGTTCCATTGCTGGTTGAAGTCCAGTCCGGCGGAGTATTTGAGGGTCGAGAGCAGGGTGTAGTCTTCGGACAACGTCAGGGTGTGATAGCTTTCCAGCGATGATTGGCGGTCGGTGTAATTGGCGTCCAGCCGCAAACGCCGCCAGTTCAGATCCGTGCCGGCCTGAAATTCGTTGTAATTGTCGAAGACGAACCCGGCGGAGCCAGCCTCGTTTTCGCAGAAGTTGTAACGGACGTAGATTCCGGCGCGCTGCCTCCAAAAGCCGAGGCGGACTTCGGTTTCGTTGTTGACCGTGGAATAGCTGCCGGTGGGATTGGGCTGGGCGATGTAAGACACGTTCACGGACGTGGCGGGCGGGGCGGCGGATGCCAGCTTGGTCATGCCGGTGGGGGTCATCCGGATTTGCGTGAGGTTTCCGACCGAGGTCACGGTGTAGTCGGTGGACGCATCCAGCGTCACGGTCGCCCCGCCATTGAGGTAGGTGATGCTGGTGATGGAAGTGACCCCCGGCAATGTCAGCAGGAACCATCCGGGCGCCGGCACGGTGTGGGATTCATCAAAAACAGGCAATTGGCCGCCGCTGCTGTCCTGAAATGTCATGTCATAAGACGCGGCATCGTTGACGGACAGGACGCCCCAATCCCCCAGCCGCTTGGTGTAGGCTTCCGCCAAGGTGGTGCCGGCGCTGCGGGAATCAATTTTTGAGCCGGCGGAATCACTGCTGGCCTCCGAGCCGTGAACGTCAAATGTGGAGGTCAGGCTTTCGTAAAGCTTGTGTTCCAGCCCGGCGCGGGCATAGCTGTTCACGGAGTCGGCCCCGTCCGTGGAGAAGTCCGACGCCGAGACATCGTAGAAGCTGCGCAGTTGCGGCGTGTGTTCCCAGTTCAGGTCAAGCGTCGCGGCGGGATTGTCCGAAACCAGCCCCTGATTTTCAAAATGGTTGTAATTGAATGTGGAATTCAGTGTGAGATTGTCGGCAAAATGCTCGACATCCGTGAGTGTCAGGCTGTGCGTGGTGCTGTCCGAAGTGAAACCTGCGGCGGTGCTTTTGTAAGTGGTAAACTGGTAGGACAAATCGGTGTCCGCCCGCCCCCGTTCGCTCCGGGCGTGCACGTTCAGCATGGTCTGCTCTGCGGTGGAATCGTAGACCAGCCCGCTGGTGTCGGTTGACGTCTGCTCGTAATTGACGGTCACCGGCACCGGGCCCTCATGGTAGCCGGTGGAAACACCCCATGACTCGGTGTCCACCGTGGCGGAGTTGAAGAAGTCGTAATGATAATCCCCATGCGAACGGCTGTAATTGAAAGTCGTCGAATAGGGCTTGTAGGGCAGCAGCGTGGCGTTGAGGTTGCCGTTCAAGAGCAGCGAATTCTGCGAGCTGGAAATGCCGTCCACATTATACTGCTGCCAGGTGTAGCCCGGTTCGGCCAGAATTGAAAACGTCATCAGGTCCGGATGATACAAAAAATAATTCCAGCCGATGCCCACGCTCGGCGCCAGATAAATCCGCTGGGTCTGGCTTGAAGCACCGCCCGAACCGGGCGTGTCCCTGATCTGCTCCGCCTCCACATCCATTTTCAAATACTTCAACTGCGGCATCGTCAGCGGCGGATACTCCGGCTGATCCTCCGTGAAGACGGACTGCCCCAGCATCGTCCGCGAGGCGCCCATCGCCAGCACCAGCGAGGCGAGCCGCAACGTCAGCTTCGTCTTCTTCATTTTGGACGGGCGCGGCATGGCGTCATTTCGATTTGGCGGACGGTTTCAACAAATTCACATCCGTGCCGACGTGCGGATCGTGGCAGTCCGTGCAGGACTTGTCTCCCATGCCGGCGTGTCCCTTGACTGCCGCGAGATCCTTCTGGTCGTGGCAGTCGAGGCAGAGGGCGGGCACCGCCTTCTTCAGCAGCGCGTTGTTGTCCGAATGATGCGGGTCGTGACACGAGGTGCAATCGTCCACCACGTCATGCGTGAATTTCGCCTTCTCCAAAAAATTGTCATGACAGTCCCAGCACAGCGCCTCGCTGCCCTTGACCAGCAGGTTCTTGTTCGCGCTGGCATGGGGCTTGTGGCACGCGAGGCAGTCGCCGTCATCCACCGGCTGGTGCACGTCCTTTTTCTTCGCGACGATGTCGGCGTGACAACTGGCGCAGGTGTTCTTGACGGATTTTTGCAGCAGCCCTTTGAAATTGCTGGCGTGTGGCGTGTGGCAGTCGGCGCAGTCGCCCAGTTCGACGGCCTCATGTTTGAATTTCGCGCCGACCAGCGGATCGTCGTGGCACGTCAGGCAGAGTGTGTTGCCGGTTTTCACCAGGAGATTTGTGTTCAGCGAATCATGCGGACTGTGGCAGCTCGCGCACTCGCCATCCTCCACCGGCTGGTGCTTCACCTTGTTGCCCGTCAGGAAATCCTTATGACAGGCGAAACAGGCGTCCGGGAATTTTTTCATGGTCTCCCCATACAGCGATTCGTGGCAGACGGCACATTTTCCCTCGAGGTAAGGCGGATGACTGAAAACCGCGGGCTGCGGCGGCGGCTGGGCTGGACGCCGGACCGGTTCATTCTCGTCGCCGGCAATCGCATTCGTGGCCGGACCCCCTGCTGCCGCGTTGGTTCCCTGGTTGCCACCGGGAACGCCGTCAAAAAAGAAGTTCAGCCACTGGTGTTTGGTGGTCGTCGCGCATCCGTCCGTCAGCAACACAATGGCGACAACAACCGCCAGAACCATCAAGCTCCAGCCAATCCGCCGGTTGTGTCTTGGTTGAGACATTGAATGGATTTGGGAAACCGCTTATTTTTTGTGGCCGAAACCAAAAACGCTCACCGGCATCGGACCAAACTGGTTCATCACAATCACCAGATGCTCCACCTTGAAATCCGGTGCGGCATATTTTTGGAACAGCGCCACGTCGTCATAATCCATCAACACCTTGGACGGCAGGAACAGGCTCACGCGGGCGGCGTGGTTTGGCTCGCCAAACCACATCAGCAGCTGGCCGGCATCGTCGAACATTTGCACCATCTGTCCCGCCGCGTCCACGACGTAAACAATGTTATCACGATCCACCGCCACACCCTTGGGCCGGGTGAATTCCCCGTAGTTGTCGCCCCGCCGTCCGATGGTGCGGAGGAATTTCCCGTCCGCGTCATAAACCTGCACCCGGTCTGCCCCAAAGTCGCTCACATACAGCCGGTTCCGGGCATCCACGGCGATGTTGATCGGCTGGAACAGTTTCCGCAGGATGTTGGTCGCGTCTTCCGGGCGCGGAATGTCAAACAGGTTGGTCCGTGTCGTCTTGTCGAGCACATGGACGCTGTGGGTGGTGATGTCGCTCAAGTAAATCCGGTCCGCCGTCAGCGCCACATCCATCGGCTTTGACTTCCCCTTTTCGCCGACGGTTCCGACCAGATCCCCGGACGGGTCGGTGACAATCAATTGGTTCAGCCCCATGTCCACGATGTAAAGCGCCCCATTGGTGTCCACCGCCATGTTGACCGGCGATTCGAAGGTGATCGGCCCGACCCCGATCAGGGCATCAAACTTTTTGTCCACCAGATTCAACCGCATGACCGCACTGGAGGCGGTGTCGCACGCGTAAATTTTCCCCTGGCCGGCGGCCCCGCCGTAGGGTTTGCCGATGGCAATCACCCCCGGGGTTTTGCCCGTCAGAAAAGTCATGAACTTGTCGCGCGCGCTGTTGGGGAAGTCGCGGCTCGAGGCAAAGCTGGTCAGGAATTGCAGGCGCGGGGCGTCCGGCGGCGCGGGGTAAAAAGAGAACTTCGGGCCGGCGGGCTTTTTGGCAGACGTGGCGCATCCCGCCGCCAGACCGGCCACCAGCGCCAGTGTGAAAAGTTCCACCGCAATTCTCCTTAAAGCTTGGTGTGGGCTGGTTTTCATGCAAAAAAGCTTAATCATCTGCGTCCATTAAGAAAACATTTATTGCTAATTGTTGGATATAATCCGGCCAATCCGCATTTTCAGCCCGTCCGAACAGGCGGTTCAACAAAATCCGGGGCATCTGCAGTGACTACAGATGCCCCGGGGTGTTCAAATCAAGCCCGGTTACTTATTGTGACAGGTCAGACACAATGCCGAACCGTGCGCCGGCATGCCGGTGTAGGTGTTGTGGATGTCATGGCAGGTGGAGCATTCAATCTGCGAATGATTTGCGCCTTTCAAGCGCGTGTAGGGGAACTTGCCGGCGACCGCCGGATACAATTCCGTGTCGCCATACAGCGCGTTGACGGTGGTCACGGCATCGTTGTAATTAATGCCGATCGGGTGCGTGTGGGTCAGGTCATTGCCGTTCACCGCCACCACATCCGTGCCGATGTTTTTCAATGTCCAGGGGCCGCCCGATCCCTTGGTTTTGTTGGTGGTGCCTGTGGTGCCATCAAAAATCAAAGTGGTGGTTTGATTGATGCCCACGGTGCCGTCATGGCAGGACAGGCAGGCAATGCTCGAATCACCGAGGCTTGGCGCGGCCAAGCCCAGCATGTTGTAGCTTTCGCTGCCGGCATGGTCATAGGTTACATAGGTGCCAACGCCGCTCGGCGAGTGAATCCACAACGGCCCCTTGGTCGGATCCGGCGCGTGATGGATTTGATGGCACTCACCGCAAACACTGGGTGTTCCGGTATAAGGGTCGCCACCAGGATATGCCGTCCACAGGCCGTTCGTCGTCACATAGAAGTCGTGTGCGCTGCCTGTGATTTGCGCCTTTCCAACCGATGGCAACAGGGCCGCCGTGGCTCCCAAGGCAAGGAGTAGTGTTAGTGTTTTCATAATCTTATTTGCACGTGCATTTTTCGTTTTTGAGTTTTACGAACGCGGCATCAGATGAACGTCGCGCTGTTCCATCGAAAAATCAAGCTGCGAGCTCTGCACCGGATTTTTCGTTGAAATGGGTTGTGTTGTCATAACAAATCTTCCCTGGCGGATCAGCTCGGGCAGGCGGCCCTGCCGCCCAAAAACCAGCCGGACAATGTTCCGGCTTCCGCGCCGGGATTCTGTTCGGACGCCGGGTGGAATCTGGCCATCAGTGCCGCGCTGCGGCGGGCGATGATTTCCTGGCACTTGGAAAGCTCCTGTTCCCGCATCCTGGAATTTTCGCGGACGATCGCCTCCAAGTGGTCAATGTTGTAGAGATACACATTGCCCAACTCCTCCACGTCCGGCGCTATGTCGCGCGGCACGGCGATATCAATCAAAATCAGCGGACGGTTGCGGCGCATCGGCAGGATGGCGGCGATCTCGTTCTTGTGCAGGATCGTCGTCGGGCAGCCGGTGGAGCTGACGACAATATCCGCCTCCGTCATCGCGCTCATGCGGTCGTCGAAGGACAGGGGGCGTCCGCCGAATTCCGAGGCCAGCGACTGGGCGCGTTCAAACGAGCGGTTGGCCACCAGCACCAGTTTGGCGCCACGCTTGGCCAGATGGCGGACGCAGGCCTCGCCCATTTTGCCGGCACCCAAAATCATCACCGTCTTGTCGGACAAATCGCCGGCAAAAACCTTCTCCGCCAGTTCCACCGCCACGCTGCCGACGGAGGTGGCGCCGCGACCGATGGCGGTCTTGGTCCGGATTTCCTTGCCGATTTGCAGCGCGGTCTGGAAAAGCCGGTTCAAAATGTGGCCGGTCAGCCCGGCCTGCTGCGCCGCCTGATAGGCGTTCTTCACCTGGCCGGTGATTTCCGTTTCGCCGATGACCATGGAATCCAGGCCGCTTGTCACCGAAAACAAATGCTCCACCGCCGCCGCACCTTCTTTGACATAAAGGTGGGGGGTCAAATCCACGTCCGCCGGGCAAAGCTGGCGGAAGAGGCGTTGCACCTTGCCCTGAACCCAGGACGCCGTGGTGCCGTAAATCTCGACGCGATTGCAGGTGGACAGCAGCACCACCTCATCCAACCCGGCATTCAGCTTGAGCTGGCAGCCGTGGCAGGGCAGCAGCGACGGGCGCACCGCCAGCCTTTCGCGCACCTCGACGGGCGCGGTCTTGTAGCTCAATCCTGCGACGAATAATTTCATGCTGACATTTTTTTGTGAGTCCGCTTTCGCGTGGCATCCACGGCTGCGGCGCGACCACCCGGGTGCCGGCGGCACATCCGCTGGCGACCCAAAAGACCCGGACAGCCCGCTCATCTCACAAGGTAACACTACAGGGCGGGAGTGAATCCGCTCCTCATTCATTGCCAAGCACTTTACATTTATTGCCATCCAAACAGCATAATTATATTAGTCATAATAAATTTATATTATTATTATTAGGATTAACTTATTGTTGATGCCCATCGTGCCGCCCGGTTGATTTTGTGGTGCCGGCGCGGGGCGGGTTGCGCCCTGCGGACGCGGCGCCGGCGGCGTCTGGATGGTGTGGTGCCGCTGCCTTGCCGCCCGGTTGTTCGGCGGGGGCCCCGTCGGTCAGGCTCAATGCGCCAGCCGGGTGATCATCGCGTAGATGATGAGCACCAGCAGCACCATGCCCAGACCGAAGAATAAATAGCCGAACGTCCGCGCGATGTTTTTCCAGCGCAGCCATTCGTCCTTGACGCGGTGCTCGTCCAGTTGGTGGGTCGCCACAAGGCGGTCATACCAGCGTTTGCGCTCGTGCAGCATCTCGGTTTTGGAGACGCGGCCCGAGAAGATGACGGTGTCCATCGGGAACTTCTCGATGCGGAAGTGCGTGTTGAAAAAGTGGATCGAGAAGATGAAGCCGGCGGCCAGCAGCGCCTCGTCCGAATGGATGAGCAGCGCGATGTTTAGCGCCCAGCCCGGCAGGAACTTCGTGAAAAATTCCGGGAACCACATGAGCAGTCCCGATGTGCCGATGATGGCCACGCCCCAGAACACGGCGAAGTAATCGAACTTCTCCCAATACGTCCAGCGGTCAAACTGCGGCTTCGGCCCCTTGCCGAAAAACCATTTGTTGTGCGCGACAAAATCCCGGTAGTCCTGCAGGGTCGGAATCATCGAGTCCGGCCCGAAGAGCACCTGCCACAGCTGTTTGAAATGGAACGAGCCGTCCGCCGAGCGCAGCGACTTGCGACCCTTCCACGCCTTGCCGACCAGCGACAGGACGTGCAGCCCGAAATAAATGAACGTGATGACCGCGCCAAACCGGTGCAGCGTGCGCGCCGTTTCCGCGCCGCCGATGACGGTGAAAATTGCCTTGGCCCAGTCCGTGTAGTAAAACTTCAACGGCATTCCCGTCACCACCAGCAGCAGGAAGCTGGACACCATCATGAAATGCAGGAGCCGTTCGAACGGCACGAAGCGCGTGAACCACTCGTCGTCCGTCTGCGTCGAAATTTTCGCCTCGCGGAACTTTTTGGAGTCGTGCATGTAGAGCCAGACGGCGCGCACAAGCCACATGAGCGTGTGCAGTCCAAAGAACGCAAACGTCCCGATCAGCAGCCCGGTCATGCCGAGAAACACCACATGAAGCAGGGGATAATTCTTCGCGTCCATCGGGTTCGCGTGCGGCCGGTATTCGGTGAACTTTGCCGTCGCGCCGGGATGGCATTGCCGGCAGGTGGCCAGGATGTTGGTGCTGGAAAGGTGCGACGCGGGATTGGACGGCGGCTGCACGTCGTGGTGGCCGTGGCAGTCGTAGCAGGCGGCCACGGCGGGCGCGACGTTGGGTTTGCCCAGCGCCATGGCCTTGCCGTGGTAGGTTTCGGAATAATGTTCCAGCCGGTCGGCGTGGCATTTGCCGCAGCGCGTGTCGCTGATGGCCTTGAAATTGTTGCCCGTGGGATTCACGATGTCGTGTGCGGTGTGGCAGTCCGTGCAGACCGGTCCGCGCGAATCGCCCTTCGCGAGCAACTGCCCGTGAATGCTCTTGTTGTAAGTCTCCTCGATGCCGACGTGGCATTTGCCGCAGGTCTTGGCGACGTTCGCGTGGTTGATGGGCGAGTCGCGGTCCACGGCGCGCTTGATGCTGTGAGTGCCGTGGCAGTCGTTGCAGGACGGTGCGACGATCAATCCCATTTTGAGCAGCGCCTGGCCGTGGATGCTGTCCAGATATTGCGACGCGGCCTCCGGATGCTTCATCTGGTATTCGCGCGTCAGGTCGGGATTGTTGTGGCACTTGGCGCAGGTCTCCGGAAGATTCAACTTGAAGACCGGTGACGACGGGTCCTTGACGGGCAAAATGCCGTGCGAGCCGTGGCAGTCCCAGCAATTGGCCGCGCCCGACGCGCCCATCGCGTGGCTCACGCCGTGGATGCTCGTGGCATAATCCTTCGCCTCCTTGTCGTGGCAGCCGGAGCAGTCCGGCGGCGGCAGCTTGGCGTCGTGAACCAGTTCCTTCACGCCGGTGTGACAGTCGGTGCAGTCCAGCATGCCGTGGACGGATTTGTTGAAGCTGTTCGTCGGAAAAACCGCAAGCGGAACCTTGGCTCCATTCACCAAGCGGGTGTTCGACGGATCGGTGTGGCAATCCAGGCAGTCGGAATTCGCCAGCTTTTCAACGGCATTGGTGGTGGCGGCGGCAATGGCATTTCCGGAAACCAGAAAGCCCGCCACCACGCAAACGGCGAACAAGATGTTTCGGAGTTGTTTCATTGGCACGATCTAGGGTCCGCCGTTGTGGCAGTCAATGCAGGAATTGTTGCCGTCCAGGTCGCCGGCGGGATGCTTGAATTGCTGGCCGCCCGGCGTGAGCTGGTTAAGTTCGTTGCCCGCGCCCTGCGACAGGATGGTGTGGCACGCATTGCAATCATTCGCCTTGATCATCCGTTTGCCATCGCCGGTTTTGTGGCTGCCGTCGTGGCAGCGGAAACAGCCGGGCCAGATCATGTGGCCGACGTTGTCGGGATAAACGCTCCAGTCGGCCTTCATTTCCGGGAAGAAATTGTTTTTATAAATCTCCTGCACGACCGGAATCGCGGCGTGGACGCGGGGGTCGTCGGGATAACGGGCCGCCAGCGCGGTGGCAATGCCGTCGCGCGCCTCGTCGTCGGTGGCGTATTTGCGGGTGAGCACATAGACGGCGTTGGTCTTGATCCATGGCATCGCCGGGTCAATTTTCCGCTGCGCCAGCGCCTGGTTCACGGCGGCATCCGGCGACAAATAGCGGTGCGAGGGGCGGTTGTGGCAGTCCATGCAATCCATCTTGCGGATTTCGTATTTGGAAATGTCGTTGGTGAAATTCTTGTTCTTGAAAACCGTCACCACGCCCTGCGAGTCAGTCATCCGCACCCAGGGAATGTTCTGCCGCGCCTTGTCGGTGGCGATGTATTCCACCTCGTTCCCCTTCAGGATGTGCCAGTGGATGCCGCCGAGCGGGCCGGTGGTCGGGTCCACCCCGCCGATCTTGATCAGCAACCGGATGGCGTAGGGCGAATTGGACGCGTCGTCCTGGAAATAGGTGAAGGTGCGGTCGAGATTGCCGTTGAACGACTGCGGCCAATGGCATTGCTCGCACGTCTCCCGCGCGGGACGCAGGTTTTTGATCGGTGTCAAAATCGGGCGGGGATACTTGTTGAACGCGACGGCGTAGAGCTGGTAGGCCCCGGTGATTTTCGAGCGGACGAACCACGAGGCGCCCGGGCCCACATGGCATTCCACGCACGCCACGCGCGCATGAGGTCCGTGATCGTGCGTCGTCAACTCCGGCTTCATCACCGTGTGGCATGTTTCCCCGCAAAACTGGACCGACTCCGTCACTTGGAAGGCGTTGTAGGATCCCACCGCCGAAAGCATGATGAACAGAAGGCTGCCGGCGACAAATGCCGCCAGAATGCGCCGGTCGCGCGGACGCGAAAGGTCAATCTGGATTCTGGGGACGGAAACATTTTGCCGCTGCCGTTTGCGCCGTTCCCACACCACGCCGAGCACCGTCAGAAAAATACCCGAAATCAAAAACGACGGGACGACGCAGTAGGTCAGGATGCCGATGTAGGGATTGGAGAAACCCGCCAGCGCGTCGAGCACGAACAGCAGCAGGAACGAAAACAGCGCGCCGATGGCGACCATCAGCCCTGCAAGACTCATCCAATTGCGCAAAAGAGACGGGCGCTCGGGCGGCATGGTGGGATTGGTGTCGGTATTCATTTGTCTGTCAAAAAAACATCGTGCGCGTTTCATTCCCGGAACGCACAAACAATTCTCCACCCCCCCGGCGGCAGCCGGTTCAGGCGGGTCCGTGCCTTCTGCGGACTAAAGCCCCCGGCTTCCTGGCGGGTTCAGCCCTTCAGACCGCGAACATAGGCGACGAGCGCCTTCACTTCGTCATCCGTCAGGGTGTCGAACGGCTTCATCTGGGTCTTGCCGTCCGCGTCCTTCAGGCCTTCCTTGATCGCCTTCGTCGCCGCGTCGTCCTTCATGTCCGCCTGCACCTTGGCGTCCGTGAAGTCCTTCACGCCGAGCCTCTGGCCCATCTTCGTCTGGCCTTTGCCGTCCGCGCCGTGGCACGTTGCACAATGGTCGGTCCAGTTTTGATTGGCATCCGCCGCCGAGGCCGAAAGCGCCGCGGCAAAACCAAACACTGCTGCCAGCATTACAATTTTTTTCATCGTCATTTTCTCCGTTGATTGGTCGTGGTCGGCGCCGTCATTGCGCCTTTCACACGAGATAATCATCCAAGCGCGAAAAATACACCAACCCTTTTTTGACTAAAGCTTGGCAATTTTTGAATTAATGTGTTAAATATATCTTCTTAATCAAATCGTTTTGATTTATAACCGTCCCTTGAAGGCGCGGGAAAGGTGCGGTGGGCGGGCAGATTTCGAAGGCGTCAGGTTTCTCAAAAATCCCCTTCCGGCCCGTGGTTTTGTCCGCGGCGGAAAAAATGATTGTCTCCCGGGGGCAAACTCGTCCACGCTGGTCGCGAGATTCTTGTGAAAGACGATCCAACCCAGTTCGGGGCCTCCAGCCGCCCGGCCGCGGCCGGAAGGATTTTTGGGGAAGCGGCGCTCGTGGCCGTTTTCGGCGCCGCGTTTGCGTTCGCCGCCAATCAAATCTCCCCGCGCGGACTGGCGCTCGCGCGCGACTATTTTCCGGCGGGAACCGCCGCTTCGGCGCGGCCGGTTGCCGGCGGCGGATTGCCGGTCGGCGCCGGCGCCAATGCCGGGGCGCTTTCGCCCGCGCAATCTCTGGCGGCGCAGATGAAGGCAATGGGCCTGCAATTGCTGGACGACAACCAGGCGGCGCGGCTTTTCCGCGATCCGCGCTTCAGGCGGGACGTCATTGTTTTCATTGACGCCCGCGATGAAGATCATTACCTGCTGGGCCACATTCCCGGCGCCTGCGAATTCAACCCTTACCGGCCGGAAAAATATTTCGACACCGTTCTGCCGCTCTGCCAGAAGGCGGAGCAGATTGTGGTTTATTGCAATGGCGGGGATTGCGACGACAGCGAGTCCGCCGCCGTTATGCTCCGGGACGTTGGCATTCCCAATCAGAAACTCTTTGTCTATGGCGGTGGGATCACGGGATGGATGACCAACGGCCTGCCGGTGGAAACCGGCGCGCGCAACAGCGGAAACTTTCTCAAACCGAACCCATGACAATCGCTCAAACATCCCGTGCAGACGTTGCCGCCGTGCTTGCAAGATGGCTGTTGGGCGCGGTGTTTCTCTACATGGGATTGAGCAAGGCGCTGAACCCCGTGGATTTTCTGAAACTGCTGCGGCAATATGACCTCACGCAAAGCTCCCTGCTTCTAAATTCAATGGCCGCGACCCTGCCGTGGTTTGAAGTGTTTTGCGGGCTGCTGCTGCTGGCCGGCGTCGCGGTGCGCGGAACGGCTCTGGCGCTGATGGCAATGCTGGTTCCGTTCACCGGGCTGGTGCTGCACCGCGCCCTGCTCCTGCAATCGGCGCTGGCCATTCCCTTTTGCGCGGTGAAATTTGACTGTGGTTGCGGCGCCGGGACAGAATTCATCTGCCGCAAGCTGCTGGAAAATTTCCTGCTGATGCTGCTGTCCGGCTGGCTGTTGTTTGGACACGGCCGCCGGTTCAGTCTGCGTTTCAGCCTGATCAAACCGGCGGCGTCACCACCGGCCGTCAACTGACGGTGGCCATGCTTAAGAGGAATTCGATGTTGCTCCCGGTCTTTTTCAACTTGCCCAAAAGCAGTTCCATCGCCTCGACCGGCGGCACGCCCGTGAGCGCGCGGCGCAGCAGGACAATTCGGTTGAGTTCGTCCGGGTGATAGAGCAATTCCTCCTTGCGCGTGCCGGAGCGCTCGACGTTGATCGAGGGGAAAATGCGGCGGTCCACCAGCGCGCGGTCCAGCGACACCTCCATGTTGCCGGTGCCTTTGAATTCTTCAAAAATCACCTCGTCCATGCGGCTGCCGGTGTCTACGAGCGCCGTCGCCATGATGGTGAGCGAGCCGCCCTCCTCGATGTTGCGCGCCGCGCCGAAAAACCGCTTCGGCTTGTGCAGCGCATTCGCGTCCACGCCGCCGGAAAGAATCTTGCCCGAGTGCGGCTGAATGGTGTTGTAGGCGCGCGCCAGACGCGTGATGGAATCCAACAGGATCACCACGTCGCGCTTGTGCTCGACCATGCGGCGGGCCTTTTCGATGACCATTTCGGCCACCTGCACGTGGCGCTCCGGCGGCTCGTCGAACGTCGAGCTGATGACTTCCGCGCCTTTGCACGAGCGTTCCATGTCCGTGACTTCCTCCGGGCGCTCGTCAATCAGCAGGATGAACAAATACGTTTCCGGATTGTTCTTGAGGATGGCGTTGGCGATTTTCTGCATCAACACCGTTTTGCCGGTGCGCGGCGGCGCGACGATGAGGCCGCGCGTGCCCTTGCCGATCGGGCAGACCAAATCCAGAACGCGCGTGCTTAATTCGTCCGGCGCGGTTTCCAGAATGAACCGCTTGTTCGGAAAGAGCGGCGTGAGGTTGTCGAAATGCGTCTTTTCCTTCGCCTTGTCCGGGTCTTCGGTGTCCACGGCCTCGACCTTGAGCAGCGCGAAGAATTTTTCCTTCTCCTTCGGCGGGCGAATCTGGCCGGCGATGAGATTGCCGGTCTGCAAATCGAAGCGGCGGATTTGCGAGGGCGAAATGTAAATGTCCTCCGGGCAGGGCAGGTAATTGAAGCTCTGCGACCGCAGGAAGCCGAAGCCCTCCGGCAGGATTTCCAGCACGCCCTCCGAAAAGAGCACGCCCGCGCGCTCGGCATTTTTCTGGAGGACATGGAAAATGACCTCGTGCTTGCGCATCGTGCCGAAATTCTCCACGCCCAGTTCCCTCGCCATCGTGTTCAACTCGCTCATCTGCATCGCCTGGAGCTTGGCGATGTTCAGCGATGCGGCGATTTTGTCGCGCTGATAGCCGCGCCGTTCGCCGGGCTTCACTTCGTCCATGACCGGCTCGACCGGCGTGGACGGCGGCTGCAATTCCGGCGCGGGTTCGACGACGGCAACTTCAGCGGCGGCAGCTTCCGCAACGGCGGTTTCCGCAGCCGCGCGGCTGGCGGGGGCTGGCGCTTCGACGATTGGCGTTTCCACGACGTGCGCCGTCGCGGCCTTGGCCCTGGGTTTTCTGGGTTTCGAGACTCTTGGCATAAAATCAAAAATATACTGGTTTTGTCGGGACTGGCTGGAATTTCGATTGCTTCGCGGTGTCAACGGCCATAAATGCCGTCAAGCATTGGACGACGGGCGCCCGGAATGGTTCAATGGATTATATCAACCTGGTGTTCGAGGCACCCGCGCCTCAACACGACAAAGGCAATTTCGCAGTCAGTTCCGGGACACACTGGCGCACTTTGGGCGCGATGTCAAATTCGATTTTCCAAAATCCCTGTTTCATCCGCGCCGGTTCTGTGGCTTAATGGACGCCTGTGAAAATCATCGGCATCATTCCCGCGCGCTACGGCTCGACCCGGTTTCCCGGCAAGCCGCTCGCGATCATCGCGGGCAAGCCGCTCATCCAGCGCGTCGTCGAGCAGTGCCGGAAGGCAAAATCATTGGGCGAAGTCATCGTGGCCACGGACGACGCCCGCATCCGGGATCTGGCGCAGAAATTCTGCCGCGTGGAAATGACGTTGCCAACGCATCCGAGCGGTTCGGACCGCATCGCCGAGGTTGCCGGAAAAATCTCCTGCGACGCGGTGGTGAACATCCAGGGCGACGAGCCGCTGATCGAACCGTCGGTGATTGACGCCGTCGCCGTCGCGCTGGCGCAGAACGAAATGTCCACCGCCGCCACGCGCATCAAAAACCCCGCCGAGCTGGACAATCCGAACGTGGTGAAAGTGGTTGTCAACGCCGCCGGCCGGGCGTTATATTTTTCCCGGCGCACGATCCCGTATCTGCGCGAGGCCGCCAGTGGTTCGACGAGCGAACAGTTGGCGGCGTTTGCTTTTTTGAAGCATCTGGGCATTTACGGCTACCGGCGCGACACGCTGCTGCGGCTGGTGAAGTTCCCGGTGTCGCCGCTCGAAGCCGCGGAGAAGCTGGAGCAGTTGCGCGCGCTGGAAAACGGCGTTCCGATCGCGGTCGTGCAGGTGACTTACGACAGCGTGGGCGTGGACGCGCCGGAAGACGTGGAGTGGGTGGAAAGATTTTTGAAGAAACCCTAGCCACGGATGAAACACGGATTGAACACAGATTTCAAAAATGAATGAACAGGCCGACATAAAACTGTTCCAACACTATTTTCAAAATCCTGTGGGATGGCTGTGAAACAATTTTTAATTTTCATCCGTGTTTCATCTGTGTTCAATCCGTGGCTAAAATAAATTTAGAATGAAATTCATATTTGTAACCGGTGGCGTGGTGAGTTCGCTCGGCAAAGGTTTGACGGCGGCCTCGCTCGGCACGCTGCTCGAAAACCGCGGCCTCAAGGTCGTGCTGCAAAAATTCGACCCGTATCTCAACGTGGACCCCGGCACGATGTCGCCGTATCAGCACGGCGAGGTCTACGTGCTCGACGACGGCGCGGAGACGGACCTCGATCTCGGCCATTACGAGCGGTTCACCAGCGTCAAGCTCACGCGCCTGAACAATCTCACCAGCGGCCAGGTTTATCAGACCGTGCTCAACAACGAGCGCGAGGGAAAATATCTCGGCAAAACCGTGCAGGTGATTCCGCACGTTACCGACGAAATCAAAAACCGCATCCACCTCCTCGCCGAGAAATCCAAGGCCGACGTTGTCATCACCGAAATTGGCGGCACGACCGGCGACATCGAGGGGCTGCCGTTTCTGGAGGCGATCCGCGAATTCGCGCTGGAAGCCGGCGTGGGCAACACCTGTTTCATGCACGTCACCTATGTGCCGTTCATCAAGGCGGCGGGCGAGTTGAAGACCAAGCCGACGCAGCAGTCGGTCGCAAAGTTGCGCGAAATCGGCATTGCGCCGCATTTGCTGGTCTGCCGCTGCGAGCGCCCGCTGGACAAGGAGTTGCGCCAGAAAATTTCTCTGTTCTGCAATGTCCCTCTCGAGGCGGTCATCGAGGAAAAGGACGTGGACCATTCGATTTACGAGGTGCCGCTCATGCTCCAGCGCGAGCGCGCGGACGAGCTGGTCTGCCAGATTCTGCGCCTCGACACGCCGCCGGCGAACATGACGCACTGGCAGGAAATCATCCGCAAGCTCATCGCGCCGCAGCATCGCGTGCGCGTCGGCGTCGTCGGCAAATACATCGGCCTGCAGGACGCCTACAAATCGGTCTATGAGGCCATCATGCACGGCGGCGTGGCCAACGATTGCGGCGTCGAAATCGTGCAGGTGGATTCCGAGGAAATCGAAAAGAACGGCGCGGACAAAATGTTGAAGGGCCTCGGCGGGATTCTGGTGCCCGGCGGCTTCGGCGAACGCGGCATCGAGGGCAAAATCAAGGCGGCGCAATACGCCCGCGAAAACAAAATCCCCTACCTCGGCCTCTGCCTCGGCATGCAGATCGCCACGATTGAATTTGCGCGGAATATTTTGAAGTTGGCAAAGGCGCACTCGACGGAGTTCGATCCGGCCACGCCGCATCCGGTCATCGCCATGCTGGACGAGCAACGCAAGGTCACCAAGAAAGGCGGCACCATGCGGCTGGGTGCGCAGCCCTGCCAGCTCGCGCTCGGCACCCGGGCGGCGGAGCTTTACGGCTCGTTCGTCATCAACGAGCGCCACCGCCACCGCTACGAATTCAACAACAGCTACCGCGACCGGTTTGAAAAGGCCGGTTTTGTGTTCAGCGGCCTCTCGCCCGACGGCAAGCTGGTCGAAGTCATTGAACTGAAAGACCATCCATTTTTCATCGCGAGCCAGTTTCACCCGGAATTTTTGAGCAAGCCGCACCGCCCGCATCCGTTATTCAAAGGCTTCATCGCCGCCGCGCACGCCAAAACCCGCCAGAAGCCGCTCTGAAAATTTATGAGCGTGGTAGCCAACATATCGCGCGAAGCGGCAAAAAATAATCTGTCATTTCTGCTGATTGGCGGCTACGCGGTTTTGGCACATGGATTTGTGCGGACGACGGGCGACATTGATTTTCTCGTCCGAAAATCGCAAATCGCCGAATGGCAAAAACTCCTGGAAGGGCTGAAATTCACCGTCAAATTTTCCGGGCCGACATTTTTGCAATTTGATCCGCCACCGGAAGAAAAGTTGCCGCTGGATTTGATGTTTGTGACCGACGAAAATTTTGATCCGATGTTCTCTGCGGCCAAGCAAATTGAAACCGATGGCGTTGCAGCAAAGGTGGTTTCCTTGCCGCATCTTTTTGCGCTGAAATGCCATGCATTCAAAAATCGCCCGCATCGCGCGATGAGGGACATTGAAGATTTGGTGCAACTGGCGAAACTAAACAGGCTGGACTTGAACGAGCCGTCGCTCCGCGCTATTGTGCTCAAGCACGGCGGCAAAGAATTTTATGAACTCCTTAAACGCGAACGCGGCGCGCTTCGTCCTGAATGACGCGGCGGATTTGGAATTTCCCGACTGGAGCGGCATGAAATCGCACGAGATTCGCATGTCGCCGGCGGAGGCTTTTCGCTGGAACGAAGAAACGCTCGCGCTGTTTTCCGCGTCCAAAAAACTGCGGCGGGATTCAAATCGCTGTGCCGTTGAATTCAAATTGTAACCGTGACCTACGCTGAAGCGGTTCAATTTCTTTACAGCCTGCGTTTGTTCGGCGCCAAGTTCGGGCTGGAAAACACGTTCAAGCTCGCCGCGCTCGCGGGCAATCCGCAGGACAAACTTCGCTTCGTCCATGTCGCCGGCACCAACGGCAAAGGCTCCACCTGCGCCATGCTCGAAAGCATCTATCGCGCGGCCGGATGGCACGTCGGGCTGTTTACCTCGCCGCACCTGGTTTCCTTCCGCGAGCGGATCCAGGTCAACCGCCGATTGGTTCCCGAAAACGAAGTCGTCCGGCTCGTCTCGGAAATGCAGCCGTTGCTCAAACAATTCCCTGCCGATCATCACCCGACGTTTTTTGAGGTCGTCACGGTCATGGCGCTGAAATATTTTGCCGCGCAGAAATGCGACCTGGTGATTTGGGAAACCGGTCTCGGCGGGCGGCTCGATTCGACGAACATCGTCACCCCGCTGGCCAGCGTCATCACCAACATCGCCTTCGACCACCAGCAATGGCTCGGCGACACGCTGGGGAAAATCGCCGCCGAAAAGGCCGGCATCATCAAACCCGGCGTGCCCGTCATCACCGCGGCGGATGAGCCGGAGGCGCTAAAAGTCATTGAAGAGGTCGCAAAAAAACAAAACGCGCCGCTCATCAAGGTGGGACCGGCTGCGAGCCCACCCCCGTCCCAAAATGGAAAATCAGAAACAGTCCCGGTGCCCGCTCTGTCTTTGATCGGCGACCACCAAAAAATCAACGCTGCGCTGGCGCTGGCGGCGGTTGGGACTTTGCAGGACAAAATCCCGGTGAGCGCTGCCGCCATCCGCGGTGGGTTGGCAGCTGTGGACTGGCCGGGGCGCCTGCAGTTGATCCAAAAACCAAACGGCCGGAAAATTCTCCTCGACGGCGCGCACAATGTCGCCGGCGCGACAGCCCTGCGCGAAGCCCTGGAGAAAAACTTTCCGGCGGCGGGGTGCGTGCTGATTCTTGGCGCGCTTCGGGACAAGGACTGGCGGCACATTTGCGAAGTGCTCGCGCCGCTGGCCACACGGATTTTCACCGTGCCGGTCGCCAGCGAACGCACCGCCGAGGCCGGGGAACTGGCGGCGGCGTGTGGCCCGGCCAATCCGGCGGCGGCCACTTTCGCCTGCGCCAGCCTGTCCGAGGCGCTGGACCAATCGGCGGATGCGCCCTTCATCGTCGTCACCGGCTCGCTTTATCTCGTCGGCGAGGCGCTGGAAATGCGCGGCCTTTCGCCCGCCGGCGGGGGCGAGCGCGGGCTGAACGAATGGACGGCCCCGCGGCCGGCTTCAGTCCTACAATAAGTGTTTGGAAAGTATTAAAGAAGCATGGATTATACTTTTCCAACTGTATTGACGCTTCACATTAAAATAATTAAGGTTAATGACGTATGGCTTACGCAGACACGTTGCCGCCGCAGAGACCGTTCGCCCGGACGACGCGCCCCGACGCTTGGTGGGTGCCGCCGCTGCTGGTCTTCCTCGGCTTTTCCGCCTTCATCGTCTATTCCACCTGGGCGGCGTTCAATCCGACCTACCACGGAAACTGCGCCTACTGGTTCAATGGCAACGGCGCGGACTACCTGTCGCCATTTTATTCGCCGGAGATTTTCGGCGTTTCGCCGCACGCCATTTTCGGGGCGTCGCCGGGCTGGTGGCCGGCTTGGCTGCCCAAATTCTCGCCGGCCTTCCTGATTTTGTGGGCGCCGGCCGGCTTCCGGTTCACCTGCTATTATTACCGCGGCGCGTATTACAAGTCGTTTTGGGCCGATCCCCTGAACTGTGCCGTCGGCGAGCCGCGCAAAAGTTATCTGGGTGAACGCTCCTTCCCGCTCATCATGCAGAACATCCATCGCTACTTCATGTATGTCGCGGTGCTGTTCATTTTCGTCCTCGGATACGACGCGTGGAAAGGGATGTGGTTCGCGGATGCCACCGGCGCGACCCACTTCGGCGTCGGCGTCGGAACGCTGGTTCTGATTGTGAACGTCGTTTTGCTGGCCAGCTACACCTTCGGCTGCCATTCGCTGCGGCATCTGATCGGCGGTTTTCTGGACGAGCCGTCGAAGGTTTCGGCGTGCGCCAAAGGTTTTGGGTGCGTCAGTTGTTTCAACCGCCGGCACATGCTCTGGGCGTGGTTGAGCCTGTTCTGGGTCGGGTTCACCGATGTCTATATCCGCCTGTGCGCGATGGGCATCTGGCATGACTGGAGGATTTTTTGAAAACGACCCGTTCTGGAATGACTAATTCCTAAATCCTAATGACTAAAGAAATCCCAATGACGAATGTCGAATGCCGGATGGAAGTCCGGATACCGCTTTGCCATTCGTCATTCGGGCTTTGTCATTCTTTAGTCATTATGGTTTCGTCATTAGGAATTTTCCACGCCGGATTTTCTGATTTGAAAACAAATTAGTCCAACATGGCCACCAATTACGAAACATTTGAATACGACGTGCTCGTCATCGGCGCGGGCGGCGCGGGCCTGCGCGCGGCCATCGAGGCGTCGGCGGCTGGCGTGAAGGTCGGGCTGATCTGCAAATCGCTGCTCGGCAAGGCGCACACCGTCATGGCCGAGGGCGGCATGGCGGCGGCGATGGGCAACGTGGACGACCGCGACAACTGGCGCGTGCATTTCGCCGACACGATGCGCGGCGGCCAATACGTCAACAACTGGCGCATGGCCGAGCTGCACGCGAAGGAGGCCCCGGAACGCGTCCACGAACTCGAAGCTTGGGGCGCGGTGTTCGACCGCACAAAGGACGGGAAAATCCTCCAGCGCAATTTCGGCGGCCACCGCTATCCGCGGCTCGCGCACGTCGGCGACCGGACCGGGCTGGAATTGATCCGCACGTTGCAGGATCACGGCATCCATCAGGGCATCGCCATTCACATGGAGCACACGATTGTCACGCTGCTCAAGGACGGCGACCGCGTTGTCGGCGCGTTCGGCTATGACCGCGAGCGCGGACGGTTCAAGATTTTCAAGGCCGGGGCCGTCGTGCTCGCCACCGGCGGCATCGGGCGCGCCTACAAAATCACGAGCAATTCCTGGGAATACACCGGCGACGGCCAGTCGCTCGCGTATCACGCCGGCGCGGAGTTGATGGACATGGAATTCGTGCAATTTCATCCGACGGGCATGATCTGGCCGCCGAGCGTGATGGGCCTGCTCGTGACCGAGGCGGTGCGCGGCGAAGGCGGCGTGCTGCGGAACAAAGACGGCAAGCGGTTCATGTTCGACGACATTCCCGACAATTACAAAACGCAGACGTCGTCCGATCCGGAGGAAGGCTGGCGCTACACGCAGGGCGATAAAAACGCCAAACGCCCGCCCGAGCTTCTCACGCGCGACCACGTTGCGCGCTGCATCAATCGCGAAGTCAAGGCCGGCCGCGGCAGCCCGCACGGCGGAGTGTTCCTCGACATCGCATGGATCAAGGAAAAAATCCCGAACGCGGCGGAGCACATCAAAAAGAAGCTGCCGAGCATGTATCACCAGTTCAAGCAGCTCGCCGACCTCGACATCACGCAGGAGCCGATGGAAATCGGCCCGACGACGCATTACATCATGGGCGGCATCCGCGTGAACGGCGATTCGCAAATGTCCAACGTGCCGGGACTTTTTGCCGCGGGCGAAGCCGCCGCCGGATTGCACGGCGCGAACCGGCTGGGCGGAAATTCGCTTTCCGATTTGATTGTGTTCGGCAAGCGCGCCGGCGAATACGCCGCGAAATTTGCGAAAGATCACGGCGCCGGCCAGATCAGCGACGCGCAAGTCGAGGAAGCCGCACGCAAAGCGCTAGAGCCATTTGACCGCGGCGCGAAATCGGGCGGCAGCGCCGAGGGGCCGTATCAGGTGCAGCACGATTTGCAGGAAATGATGCAGAGCCTTGTCGGCATCGTGCGGCGCGAGGATGAAATGGTTCGCGCGCTGGACGGCATCGGCAAGCTTTCGGAGCGCGCCGGTCAAGTCGCCGTTTTCGGCCACCGCGAATACAATCCGGGCTGGCACACGGCGATTGATTTGAAAAATCTGCTCACGGTGTCGGAAGCCATTACGCGCTCGGCGATTGAGCGCAAGGAAAGCCGCGGCGGGCATTTCCGCGAGGATTTCCCGAACAAGGCCGCCGCCGATGGCAAGGTGAACGTCGTCGTGAAGCAAAATCCCGACGGCACGATGAACGTCCGGCGCGAAACCATTCCCGACATGCCGGTGGAGTTGAAACAGGTGATTGAGGAAATGAAGTAGCAGCAAACGTGAGTTCGCTCAAATTAGAATGAGCCGACTCACGTCGGCTGCTACGGAAAAACGATTTGAAATGAAAACGGTCACTTTCAGAATCTGGCGCACCGACGAAAACGGCGGCGGCAAATTCGTGGATTACACCACGGAGATGGACGAGGGCATGGTGGTGCTTGATGTTGTCCACAAGATTCAGGCGACGCAGGCTCCCGACCTCGCGTGCCGCTGGAATTGCAAGGCCGGCAAATGCGGCTCGTGCTCGGCGGAGATCAACGGCATGCCCAAGCTCATGTGCATGACGCGCATGAACACGCTGCCGACCGACAAGCCCGTCACCATCGAGCCGATGCGCGCGTTCCCAAGCATCCGGGATCTGGCGACGGATGTTTCCTGGAATTTCCGCGTCAAGACCCAGATCAAAAAGTTCAAGCCTCGCGCACCCGACGCGCCGGACGGCACTTGGCGGATGCAGCAGGAGGATGTGGACCGCGTGCAGGAATTCCGGAAGTGCATCGAATGTTTTCTCTGCCAGGACGTCTGCCACGTCTTGCGCGACCATCACAAGCACGACGAATTCATCGGACCGCGTTTTTTGGTCTACACCGCCGCGCTGGAAATGCACCCGCTCGACACGGAAAACCGGCTGCCGGAATTGAAGCAGGCACAGGGTGTCGGCTTTTGCAACATCACGAAGTGCTGCACGAAGGTTTGCCCGGAAAGCATCCACATCACCGACAACGCCATCATCCCGCTCAAGGAGCGCGTGGTGGATGAATACTACGATCCGTTCGGCTGGCTCTGGAAGGCGCTGCGGCCGAAGGCTTGATTCGCGCAAGCGCGCTTGCGGACGGATTGAAAACGGGTAAGTTGGCGCCATGAAATCCAGCCTGTGGGCACTTGGATTGCTGCTGCTCGCGGCCGCCGTTTCGCTGTCCGCGCAGCCGGCCGGCAACGGCGTCCTGATGTTCGAGGAAATCAAGGCGCGGGCGGAAAATGGCGACGCCGCGCTGCAATACCAGCTCGGCCTTTGTTACTTCAACGGCACCAGCGTGGCGAAGGATTATCTGGAGGCCGCGCGCTGGTGGCGCAAGTCCGCCGAGCAGGACTACGCGCCGGCCCAATACCAGTTCGGCCTGTGCTATTACGCCGGCTACGGCGTTGGGCAGGACTACGCCGAATCCGCGAAATGGTGGGCCAAGGCCGCCGAACGCGGAAACGCGCCCGCCCAATACAATCTCGGCTGCTGCTATTTTTACGGTTACGGCGCGGGCAAAAATCTGGTGGAGGCGGACAAATGGCTGAATCTCGCCGCCGCCGCCGGCAATGAAAACGCGCGCCTGCTCCTGCCACAGATCGAGGGGCTGATGGCTTCGGACCAGCTCGCCTTGGCGCAGCAGGCCGTGCGCGATTTCAAACCCGTTCCGTCGGCGGATGCCGGCGCGTCCGTGCCGGGTGGCAGCGCGGCGGACAACAGCCCGATGGCGAGCGGCACCGGATTTTTCATCACCGACGACGGATTTCTGGTGACCAACAATCACGTCGTGAAAAACGCGGCGCGCATTTTGCTTGTCACTGGCACGCGACGCATTGCCGCCAGCGTGGTGAAGACGGACGCCCAGCATGATCTGGCGCTGCTCAAGGCGGAAGGCAGTTTTGAGTCGTTGCCGGTGGTTCCCAGCGGCGCAGTGTCATTGGGCGCCACGGTGGCCACTGTAGGTTATCCCAACGTCCGGCTGCAAGGCCAGTCGCCCAAGCTGGCCAAGGGCGAGATCGCCGCGCTTTCCGGCGCGAACGACGACCCGCGTTATTTTCAAATCAGCGTGCCGTTGCAGCCGGGCAACTCCGGCGGCGCGCTCGTGGACGAACATGGCAGCGTCGTCGGCATCGTCTCGGCCAAGCTCGACGCGAACGCGGCGCTGCTCACCAGCGGGGTGCTGCCCGAAAACGTGAACTACGCCGTCAAAAGCGGCTACCTTCTCGACTTCCTCAATTCCGTTCCGGATCTGGCCGGCAAGCTCAAGCTGCCGGACGCCGGCCCGCGCGATTTCGAGGACGTGGTGAAATCCGCCGAGAAGGCCACCGTGCTGGTGCTGGTCGTTCACTGAATGAACCGGAAGCCTGCGCCTCGTTTGCCACCGGCTCAGGACGTGACAATGGCAATCAGGTTTGATCCAGACGATTCCTGACGGCTTGCGCGAGCTTGTGCGCCGTAAACGGCTTGGTGAGAAAATTGACGCCTTCTTCGAGAGGACAGTTTTTGCCGGCAACTTCGGCGCTGTAGCCGCTGGTGTAAATTACTTTTAATTTCGGATTTTCCTGCAAAAGCCGTCCGGCCAAATCCATCCCGGTCATGCCGCCGGGCATCACCAAGTCGGTCAGCAACAGTTGGATTTCATCATGGCGCTGCTTCCATGTTTCCAGGGCTTCAACGCCGTGGACGGCTTCGAGCACGCGATAGCCGAGTTGCGACAGGGATGCGCGCATGGTGGCGCGGAGGGCTGCTTCGTCTTCAACAAGCAGGATCGTTTCCTTGCCGCCGCGCACGGGTGGCAGCGCGGCTTGCCCGGGTTCCTGGCCGGACTTTGCGCCCAGGCGGGGAAGATAAACGCGGAAGGCCGTTCCGTGGCCAACTTCGCTGTAGACATTGATCCAGCCCTGATGCTGTTGAACGATGCCGAAAACGGTGGCCAGTCCGAGGCCGGTGCCTTTGCCGACATCCTTGGTGGTGAAGAACGGTTCGAAAATGCGCGGCAAATTTTCCGCAGGGATGCCGCAACCGGTGTCGCTGACGCTCAAACACACGAACGAGCCGGAACGGGCAAGCGGTGATTGTGCGCGGACTGATTCATCAAACTTCACGGCGGAAGTTTCAATGACCAGCCGCCCGCCTTGGGGCATGGCATCGTGCGCATTCACCGCGAGGTTCATCAGCACCTGGTCCATCATGCCCGCGTCGGCATGGATGAAGAGCGATTCCGGAGAAAATTTGAATTGCACCTGGATGGTTTCGCCGAGGGCGCGCCGCAGCATCTTGGTCATGTCATTGATGGATTGGTTCAAATCCAGGTCGCGCGGTTCCATGGTCTGCTTCCGGCTGAACAGCAGCAGCTGGCGGGTGAGGTTGGCCGCCCGTTCCGTGGCCTTTTCAATCTCGCTGGCGGACTCCAGTTGTTCCGGAGAGGTGTCTGACTTGATCTTCAGCAAACTTGCGTGCAATTGGATCACGGCCAGAATGTTGTTGAAGTCATGCGCCACGCCGGCGGCCAGATGGCCGATGGCTTCCATTTTTTGGGCCTGGCGGAATTGCGCCTCCAATGTCCGGCTTTGAGTGATGTCGCGAAACGTCCAGATTCTTCCGAAATACTTGCCGGCCTTGTCCCGGACGGGCGATGAGTAGCGGTCCAGAATCGTTCCATCAATCAAATTTATTTCGTCCCGGCTGACTTCGTCCGGGTGGGCATAAAGATGGGCAACCTTGTCTGTAAATTCCCGGGGGTGTTTCAACTGGCCGGCGATGAATGAGATTTGCGCGGCATCATCTTTGTTTGCGGCGATCTGCGGGGGAATTTTCCACAACTCGTTCAAGCGATGGTTCTGGAGAATTTTCCTGCCCTGGCTGTCCACCACCAAAATGCCGTCCGGCGCCGAGTCCACCTGCGCCTCGAGGAAGGCGGTTTTCCAGCGCAGTTCCTCCTCCACCCGCTTGCGCTCCGCGATGTCGTGCTGGAGCTTGCGGTTGGCCCTGTCCAACTCCTCCATTTTATCTTCCAGCTTGTGAATGAGGACCCTGCTGTATTGCCGGAGGTTCCTCGCATCTTCCTCCTCCGGAGCCGCAATGGGTATTCGGGTGGGCGGGGTTGGCGCCGATGGGGGAGGCGCAGTCATCCTGCCGGCGGCGGCAATGGCAAGGACCTGCTTGATTCGCGCGGTAAAGTCCTCCGGCTCCGCAGGTTTGAGGATGAAGGCGTTGGCGCCAAGGCTCTGGGCCAGTTGCTCGTCCTTGGGATCGGTGTAGGTGGCGGTATAGACGACGAAGGGAATCGGCTTGAGCCGGGCGTCCGCTTTCCACTCGCGCAGCAAGGTGTAGCCATCCATCACCGGCATGAGTAAGTCGGAGATGATGAGTTGCGGCGGGTTTTGACGGGCCTTTTCGAGGGCCTCGGCGCCGTTGCACGCGCTCTCGACTTCGTATCCGCTGCTCTTCAACAAGGTGTCGAGCAAGTAGCGGCTTTCTTCCCGGTCATCGACTATCAGGGTTCGGATCATGTTGTTCTCCTTTCTGGTTTGGCGGCAGGAATTTCTCAATCTCCATCACAAACGTGTCGGGGTTGATCGGTTTCTCCAGGTAGCCGTTGCATCCGGCCGCCAGCGATTTCTCGCGGTCGCCCGCCATCGCGTAGGATGTGACGGCGATGATGGGGATGTTTTGCAGAGCCGGATCATTCCGCAGTTCCCGGGCCACGGCGTAGCCATCCATCGTTGGCAACTGGATGTCGAGCAGGATGAGCGCGGGGTTCATGGCTTTGGCCAATGCAATGCCGGTGGGGCCATCGGATGAGGGCACCACTGCGTAGCCGTGCTTTTCCAGCAGGAACGTGGCGAGATACCGGTTCTGCTCGTGGTCTTCGATCAAAAGGATTTTTGGTTTCATGGCTTGCTTTTGTGTTTCAACGGCAAAATAAACGCGAAAACGCTTCCCTCGCCCCAGGCGCTTTTTGCGGAAATCTCCCCTCCCATCAGCTCCGCCAGATGGCGGCAGATGGTCAGCCCCAGGCCCGTGCCGTCGTGCTGCCGCGTCAGGCCGGAATCAATCTGCCGGAACGGCTGGAAGATTTTATCCATGTCTTCCGGTTTGATGCCAATGCCGGTATCGGTCACGGAAATGCGGAGTGCGGAATGGGGAGTGCGGAGCATGTCAGGCTCGGTTTCCACCGTGAGCATGACCTCGCCGCGCTCGGTGAATTTGATTGCATTGTTCAGCAGGTTAATCAGCACCTGCTCGACGCGCAACCGGTCGTTGACTGCTGGTTCCATGTCCGGGGGCAGAATCACCCGCAGCGCCAGTCCCTTCTTGTCCGCCAGGGGTTTGACCAGCGCGGTCACCTTCTCCAGCGAGGCCCGCAAGTCGAATGGTTCGGCGTGAATTTCCAACTGGCCCGCCTCGATTTTCGAGATGTCCAGCACGTCGTTGATGAGCGCCAGCAGATGCCGCGCGCTGCCCTGCACCATGCCCATTTGTTTGGTCTGCTCGGCATTCAAAGGCCCGGCCAGTCCTTGCAGCATGATGCCGGTGAAGCCGATGATGGAATTCAGCGGTGTGCGCAACTCATGCGACATGGTGGCCAGAAATGCGGATTTGAGCCGGTCCGCCGATTCGGCGCGATCCCGGGCCTCGGCCAGTTCGGTGGTGCGCAGGAGGACGCGCTCCTCAAGGCTGGCTTGGGTGGCCCGCAATTCTTCCTCGACCTGCTTGCGCGCCGTGATGTCCGTTCCGATGCTTAAAATTTCGGCCACCTGGCCGCGTTCATCCCGCACGATCCGGTTGGTCCAAGCAATCCAAACGCGCTCGCCATTGCGACGCACGCATTCATTGAGATTTTGCTCAAACGCCGCCGGGTTCGCACAAATCTCGTCCATCAGCGGTGTCAGGTCGCGACCACCGGTCTCGGTTTCCGGGACGATTGTGCCGATCACATGACGCCCGCAAATCTCGGCTTCCGTGTAGCCGAAGAAACGCTGGCCGAATTCGTTCAAGAAGGTGATCCGTCCGTCGCGCGACCAGCGCAGGATGATGCTGTTGGCCAGCATCACCAGCTCGCGATACTTCTGTTCGCTTTCGCGCAGCGCCCGTTCAGCCTCCCTGCGTTCGGTGACGTCGCGGGACACGACCACGACTTGAGACACCCGCCCTTGGGAATCGCGAATCACACTGCCCTGCGATTCGATGTGCCGTGACTGCCCGTGTTGATCCACCATGCGGTATTCCAGCCGTTGTCCGACTCCTGTGCGAACCGTTTCCTGAAAAGCCTCGCGCACCCGGGTCCGATCTTCCGGGTGAACCTGATCAAAGGAGGACGTTCCGCGCAGTTTGTCCGCGTCACCCAGAATTCCCTGGTAGGATGGGCTGTTGTAGAGGCGGCATCCGTCCAGATCCAGCACCGCCACCAAGTCGGCCAGATTTTCCATGATCAGGCGGAACTGTTCCTCGCTGCGGCGCAGCGCCTCTTCCGCCCGCTTGCGTTCGGTGATGTCGGTCAAGACCGCCACGCGGGCGTTCCGTCCCTGATGCTCCAGGTCGTGCGAAAAGACCAGATTGGTGACAAAAGAGCCGTCGCGCTTGCGGTGATGCCATTCGCCCACGTTCGCGTGTCCATGCAGCTTCGGAATCAGCTCGGCGATTTTCGCCTTTTCTTCCTCGGGATAGAGATCGGGCAGATGCAACGCCAGCGCCTCCTCGCGGCTGTAGCCGTATTGCCGGATGAACGCCTCGTTCACCGCCAGCATTTGCAGCGTGCCGCGCTCGTAAATGAGCATCGGCATCGGATTGTGCTCAAAGAGAAACCGGTGGCGGGTTTCGCTCTCCTGCAAAATTTCCTCCGCCCGTTTGCGCTCGGCCAGCACCCCCGCCAGAAATAGGGCGCAAATAATGGTCACATCCAAAAATGAATGCAGGGACAGCAGCGATTCATTGACCGTATCCTTTGCAAACGGGCCGCCGCCATGACTGGCACCGATTGTTGCCAGAATCGCAATGGCTGTGGCAGCGGTTGAAGCGCCGCGCATCCCAAAACGAAATGCCGCCCACAGCAACAGCGGCATGACGCCGTAGGCGAACGGCACATTTCGGAAGAAGACAAAATGACAAAGTAGGAGCGTCGCTCCCCCCAGCACCGCCGCTTCCATGACGCGCAAGGGATTCTTGTGGAAAGGATGCGGGTTGTGCCATGCCAGAATCAGCGGCGCGGCAACAATGGCCCCAGCCACATCCCCCGCCCACCAGGTGATCCAAGAGTAACCGAACCGATCCCAAGGGATGTAGCCTCCCAGCGACAGGCCAGCCACTCCGAACGTGGGGCTGATCACGCAGCAGCCGAGCGCCCCGACGATAACCAGTATCAACACATTTCGTCCGCTGTGCAGGGGGTTTTCATTCTTGCAGAAACACTGCACCAAAAATGCACCCGCCCACGCACCGGCCATGGCACCGATGCCGATAAAGGCCGCGATCAGCAAATCCGGCAATGTTCCATTGCCCGCCGCCACCGTGCCGTCAAAAAAGGAGATGGTATTGGCCGCAAAAGAGCCGAGCCAGACTCCGGCCAAAGCCTTGCGCCCCAGAATCATCGCGGCAGCCAGGGCAAGTCCTGCGGCTGGGAAAATCGGGGAGACGTTGCCGGGCGGAATCGTGAACAAAAAACTCGCCTTCGCAACCACGGCATACACCACGGCAACCGCCAGGATGACGATCGGCTTTGAATGAAGCATCCGGTGCGCGAAATTCTCCTGGGTTCCCGTGTGATTCATTTTTCAACACCTCCGCAACTTCTTGCCACCAACGGCGTGTTGTCTCCAGCCCAAAAAATGAAACGACCGAAGCCCGGCCCGGCGAATGAATTTACAGCAAACCCCCTCCGGCTGGAACCCCAGTTGTTCGAGCGGCAACATTCCCGAATTGTGAGTTTATACGCCACAAATCATGAACCCCGGCGCTTTCTGGACGTGCTGTAATTTACACGCTATTGCTGGAGCCTCAACAAGACAAATTCTGATTTATTTTCGGGAAGCTGTTTGGTTGAAAATGCCCGGTAATCCCGGCAGACTGTCCGCGTGAAACGGATAAATCTTCTCGCGCTGCTGTTGGCCGCCGCGCTGCTGGCCGGCTGCAAAAATTCCCAGGACGCCGTCCCGCCGCCGTCCAATGAAATGCCGCTGGCCACGCAGGCGCAGGCGAAGCTGCCGACGGTGAAGCTGTATCTCGGCGCGGAAACGCTGGACGCCGAGCAGGCGCTGACCGGGCGTGAGCAGATGACAGGCATGATGTTCCGCACGAACATTCAGGACACGGATGCCATGATTTTTGTTTTTCCGCGACCGATGCAGGCCGCGTTCTGGATGAAGAATTGCCCCGAATCCATTTCCGCCGCCTACATTGACCCGAACGGCGTGATCCAAGAAATCCATCATCTGGAAAAGAACGACACCAACTCCGTCGTGGCTGCCTCGGCGGACATCCAATACGTTCTGGAAACCAGCGACGGCTGGTTCGGGCGGCACAATGTCGGCGTCGGCGCGCTCATCCGCACCGAAAAGGGTTCGTTGCAGGAAACATATTTCCAAAACCAGCAATGATTCCGCACATCAAATCCCAAAAACTGTTCGCCGAGGCGTTGAAGTTCATTCCCGGCGGCGTCAATTCCCCGGTGCGCGCGTTCCGCGCCGTCGGCGGCAATCCGTTTTTCGTCAGCCGTGCCAAAGGCGCGCGCGTCTGGGACGTGGACGGCAACGAGTTGATTGATTTCGTCTGCACCTGGGGACCGGCGATTCTCGGCCACGCGCATCCGAAAATCATTTCCGCCGTCAAGTCCGCCGCCGACTGCGGCACGAGCTTCGGCATCCCGAACCCGTTTGAAGTGACGATGGCGAAGCTGATTTGCAAATTGGTGCCCAGCGTGCAGAAGGTGCGCATGACGAACTCCGGCACGGAAGCGTGCATGAGCGCCATCCGGCTGGCGCGCGGATTCACGCGGCGCGACAAAATCATCAAGTTCGACGGCTGCTACCACGGCCATGCGGATTCGCTGCTCGTGAAGGCCGGCAGCGGCGCGCTGACATTTGGCAATCCCGATAGCGCGGGCGTGCCGGCGGATTTTGCAAAGCATACGATCGTCCTGCCGTTCAACGATCCCGGCGCGGTGACGGCCGCGTTTCGCGCGAACAAAAATAAAATCGCCTGCATCATCGTCGAGCCGGTGCCGGGCAACGCGGGGCTTTATCTGCCGAAGCCGGGCTATCTGGAATTTCTGCGCGAGGCGACGCGGGCGAACGGCGCGCTGCTGATTTTCGACGAGGTGATGACGGGCTTCCGGCTGGCGCCCGGCGGCGCGCAGGAGCGTTTCGGCATCGCGCCGGATTTGACGTGCCTCGGCAAAATCATCGGCGGCGGTCTGCCGGTCGGGGCATTGGGCGGGCGGGCGGACATCATGGACTGGCTCGCGCCGCTGGGGCCGGTTTACCAGGCGGGCACGTTGAGCGGCAATCCGCTGGCGATGGCGGCGGGCATCGCGGCACTGGAGGAATTGAATTCGCAAAGCGGAAAGCGGAAAGCGGAAAGCGGAAGCAAATATGCGTTGCTCGAACAGATTGGCGCGCAGCTTGAGGCCGGCATGAGGGACGCGGCGAAGTCGGCGAAAATCCCGATGACGTTCAACCGCTGCGGCTCGATGTTCTGCGGCTACTTCACCGGCGGGCCGGTCTGGAATCTGGCGGACGCGATGAAGAGCGACCGCGAGCGGTTCAAAAAGTTCTTCCACGGGATGCTGGCGAATGGTATTTATCTGGCACCATCGCAGTTCGAGGCCGGTTTCATTTCGACGGCGCACACGGCGGCGGACATTGGCCGGACGGTCAAGTCTGCGGCCAAGGTGCTCCGTGGACTGTAACCTTTCTCGAGGCGTGGCGTCTGTAAAAGTCACTGCCGTTCCATGAAGGCGCGGCGTTTTGAAACCAAACCGTAACCGAAAAATTATGAAATTATCAAAATCATTGATTGTTGCCGCAGTTATGGCCGGCAGTCTGTTCGCCGGCAGCGCCGTGCTTCAGGCGCAAACCGCCACCAACACCCCGCCCGCAGGTGCTCCTGCCGCCGGTCCGCGCGGACCCGGCATGAGAGGTGGTCCGACCCTGGATGTGATCGCCACGACGCTCAAGCTGGACGACGCCACAAAGGCCAAGGTCAAAACCATCCTCGACGCCCGCGACCAGAAGCTGAAGGACCTGCGCGCCGACACCACCCTGTCGCAGGAAGATCGCCGGACCAAGATGCAGGCCATTCGCACTGACGTGGATACTCAAATGAAAGCCGCCCTGACGGCGGATCAGTATGCTCAATGGGAGAAGATGAACCAGCCGCGTCAGCGCCGCGCTCCGGCTGCTGCACCGGCCGCCGCACCGCAGCAATAATCTGTCAATCAATTCACAAACGGGGACGGCCTTGCGCCGTCCCTTTTTGTTGTGCAGATTGCGGTTGAGCAAAGCCCCGTGCGCCGGTAATCTGGACTTTGCCTTGCGCGTGTAGCTCAATTGGATAGAGCGTCAGCCTCCGAAGCTGAAGGTTGTGGGTTCGACCCCCGCCACGCGCACCACCTGAAAAATTATTCCTCCACCGGCACGACGAGGCTGTCCATGATGTAGTCCTTCCGCTCCGGCGTGTTTTTGCCCATGTAAAAGTCGAAAATGGGCGCGGCTTCGGCGACCGGTGCGTATTCGATTTTGCTCAGGCGCATCTGCCTGCCGATGAACTGGGCGAATTCCTTCGGGCTGATTTCGCCAAGACCCTTGAACCGCGTGATCTCCGGCTTGCCGCCGAATTCCCGGGTCGCGTTGTCGCGCTCGGCTTCGCTGTAGCAGTAAATGGTTTTCTCCTTGTTGCGCACTCGGAATAGCGGCGTTTCCAGAACGAAAACGTGGCCGTCGCGGACCAGCCGCTCGAAGAACTTGAAGAAATACGTGATCATCAGGTTGCGGATGTGCATGCCGTCCACGTCCGCGTCGGTGGCGAGAATCACCTTTTCGTAGCGGAGGCTGTCGGTGGTGTCCTCGATTTGCAACGCCTGCATGAGGTTATACATCTCGTCATTTTTATACATCACGTCGCGCTTGAGGTCCCAGACGTTGAGCGGCTTGCCCTTGAGCACGAACACCGCCTGGTTGTTCACGTCGCGGCAGCTCGTGATGGAGCCGGCGGCGGACTGGCCTTCGCAGATGAACACCATCGTGCCCTGGCCTTTGCCCTTTTTCTGGTCGAAGTGATGCTTGCAGTCCTTCAACTGCGGGATGCGCAGCGTGATGGCCCTGGCGCGTTCGCGCGCGAGCTTCTTCACGTCCTGCAATTCCTTCCGCAACTGCTCGGTGTCCGTCACCTTCGCGATGATTTTTTCAGCGATCTCCTTGTTGCGGTTGAAAAAGTGCAGCAGCTCCTCGCGCACGCTTCCAACCAGCTCGGTGCGGATCTCCGTGTTGCCCAGCTTGTTTTTTGTCTGCGACTCGAACACCGGGTCCTGCAACCGGATCGCCACCGCGCCGACCATGCACTCGCGCACGTCGTCGCCGTCGAACTTGCCGTTGCAATACTCATTGACGGCTTTCAGCAGGCCCTCGCGGAACGCGCTCAAGTGCGTGCCGCCGTCGCTGGTGAACTGGCCGTTGACGAAGGAATAAAACGTCTCGCCATAGCGCGAGTTGCTGTGCGTGAAACAAAACTCCAGCGTCTTGCCGGCGTAATGCAGCGGCGGGTAAATCGGCTCGCTGCCGTCGCTGGCGAGGTCTTCCATCACCAGATCCATCAGGCCGTGGCGCGACTGGAACGTTTCCGGCTCCGCGCCCGCGAAATTCAAAACCAATTTCAGCCCGGTGTTGAGATAGCTGTAATGCCGCAGCCGTCGCTCGACGTGTTCCAGCTTGAATTCGCTGTTCTTGAAAATCTCCGGGTCCGGCTCGAATTCGATGAGCGTGCCGTTCGGCTCCTTTGTTTTGCCGGTGTCCTCTTTTTTTAATTTTCCGATCTTGAAGCCGGCCTCGGCGAACTCGCCGTCGCGATGGCTGCGCACGAAAAAGCTTTTTGACAGCGCGTTGACCGCCTTGGTGCCGACGCCGTTGAGGCCGACGCTGAACTGGAACACCTCGTCATTGTATTTCGCGCCGGTGTTGATCTTGGAAACGCAGTCCACGACCTTGCCGAGCGGGATGCCGCGCCCGAAATCGCGCACGCTGACGCGATTGCCGTCGATCTTGATGTGGATCTCCCGGCCGTTGCCCATGATGAACTCGTCAATCGCGTTGTCCACGACCTCCTTGAGCAGGATGTAACAGCCGTCGTCCGGGTGCGCGCCGGAGCCGATGCGCCCGATATACATGCCCGTGCGCAGCCGGATGTGCTCCAGCGAGGACAGCGTCTTGATCTTGCTCTCGTCGTAAACCTGTTTCGATTTTTCAGCCATAATGATTTCGCGGCGCAAAAGCTAGCCCAAGCGCGGAAAATGGAAATGTGAAAATTGAGCCGTTCGTGATGAAAAGCCGGTGATCCGGCAAAATGGGTCGAAGCCGGCCCGCCGGATTTGTTGCGGTTCTGGCGCCACGCGGAAACGGTTTATTCCGAGCTGGCGACGCTTTTCCACACTGCGCAGCCCAGCATCAGGGTGAGTGCGATGACTGCCGCAACCACGATGCAGGCTGCAAATCCCAGTTCGTCAAGAATTTGGAGGGAAGCTTTCACGGTTTCAGCCGGGCCGCACGCAGACTTGCTTCAGGAGATCCGAAATGGCTGCCGCGTCCGCCGCCGTGTGCAGTCTGGCGAGCATTTCCGGCTGGCGGCCAAAGTCGGCAATGCCCGAAAGCAGGGAGAGGTAATTCGATGCGTCTGTCGGCGGAACCGCGAGGAGAAAAACATACTCGACTGGCCATGATTCTTCCACGCCCCAGACCACCGGTTCGCTGGTGCGTCCAACCGCCAGCGTCAGCCGCCCGACCTGCGCGCTGCGGGCGTGCGGCGTGGCAATGCCCGCCGGCAGGGCCGAATTGGAAAGAAACTCGTGGTTGACCACGGCCTGATAAAACGAAAGCACGTCGCCAATGATTCCGCCCGCGCGCAGCCGCTGGCTCAATTCCTCGATGATTCCCGCCGGATCGCGTTCGCGCAATCGCGGAACGATCAGCTCCGGTCGCGTGTAATCCGCGATGGAAACCTGACTGCTGGCCGGTGGAATCTCACAGGGCATGGGCCAGTTGTTTGCGGCCGTTCTTTGCGGCGGTTTTTTTCCGCGCCTTGCCGCCGTCTTCCGCCGGGGCTTCCGCGGCAACTTCCGCCGCAGGTTCCGGGAGATAGAGATAGCGCCCGCAATTGTCGCACAGGCAAACATCCTCGGCGTGTTTCAGGTTGAAGACCACCGCCACGGGCACCCGCATGTGGCAGCCGGTGCAGGTCTGGTTGCGCACCGCGGCCAAGCCTTTTTTGCCCTGGTCGCCCAGGCGGTCGTAGTGGCTCAAGATGGGCTTCGGAATTTTCGCGCGCAGCGCCGCGATCCGCTCTTCGATGTCCGGCTGAATCGTCTCCTCAAATTCGAGCGATTGCAGCTCAATTAAAATCCGCATCAATTCGTTCATATAAAAACAGCGGCGGTGGTTTCCGCATTACAGGACTTCCTCTTCACCGGGGCTGATTTCGGCGGTCAGGAGACTCGAACTTCTGGCGGGCTATCATCCGCTGGCGCTCATGCCTCCGCCGAAATCAACCCCGCAGAAGACCGGCGCCGGTTCCTCCTCTGGCGCCGGTTCCTGCGAGAAGTGGTTGCACAGGGTGCAACCACGAAGCCGTTCAATGCTGCTGCGCCGGCTGCTGTTGCTGTTTGCGCGCCTGACGGCGGGCGGACTTTTGCGAGGCAGGACGTGCCGCCTGGGCTTGGGCCGGATTGCTGGTGGCGGGCTTGTTGCACGCGCAGGCGGGAGCCGCCGGCGCGGTGTTGGTCGTGGACGTTGGATTGTTTGAATCGCTCATAATAATTGTTGTTTCAGTTTACGGTTGCTTTCTAGTCAACCACCTTTCATCAACGCAAGCGACGTGCCAACCCGCCTGAAACAGACAAAATGGCGGAATCGCTTGATTTTAATGGGAATTACGGGAATCCAGAAGACGCTCAAAAATCACCGATTGGCGCATTGGTGCAATTCTTGCACCGCCGGGCCGCCGTTGGTGCAGGGACCGTCGGCGCGTTATTTTTTGTCCGGCGCGCCGGGTTCGTCCAGCAGGCCGTATTGCTTGAGCTTGTATTGCAGCGCGCGCCGGCTGATGCCCAGCGCGTTCGCCGCCTCGGCGCGATTGCGGGTGACGTGCGCGAGCGTCTGGCGGATCAGTAATTTTTCCACCTCGGCCAGCGGCGTGCCGGGCCGCACGGTGAACGTGACCAGGCTGCGGTCGAACTCCCGCAAAAAATCCGGCAGCGCGGCGACATCCACCACCGCCGCGCGGCTGGTGATAACCATGCGCTCGACGGCGTTGCGCAACTGCCGCACGTTGCCCGGCCAGGGAAACCGCTGGCAAAGCTGCATCGCCTCCGGCGACATCCGTTTGCGTCCGCGCTTGTGCGTGGCGGCGAAGCGCTCAAAAAACCGCTCGATCAGCAGCGGGATGTCGTCGGCCCGCTCGCGCAACGGCGGCATGACGACCGGCACGACGTTCAGCCGGTAAAAAAGATCCTCGCGGAATTTCCCCTCCGCCACGAACTCCGGCAGTTTTTTGTTCGTCGCCGCGATGATGCGCACGTTCACGCGGATCAGTTCGGAACCGCCGACCATGCGGAACGCGCCGTCCTCCAGCACGCGCAGCAAATCGCCCTGGCCCTTGGGCGACAGGTCGCCGATTTCGTCGAGAAACAGCGTGCCGCCGTCGGCCAGTTGGAACCGGCCCGGCTTTTGCGCGCCGGCCCCGGTGAACGCGCCCTTGACGTGGCCGAACAATTCCGCCTCGAGCAGCTGCTCCGCAAACGCGGCGCAATTGACGGAAATGAACGGCTTGTCGCGCCGCGGGCTGTGCTGGTGAATCAGGCGCGCGGCGATTTCCTTGCCGGTGCCGCTTTCGCCCTCGATCAGCACGGTCACGTCGCTCTGCGCGACCTCCTCGATCAGCCGCGCGACGGTCCTCATGCTTTCGCTTTCGCCGATCAGCGGATTCGGCTCGGTGCGTTTTTGCAGCCGCGAACGCAGCTCATTGTTTTCCGCCACCACCGCCTGGTATTCCAGCGCCTTTTGCACCTGCAGGCGCAGCCGTTTGAGGTCAATCGGCTTGGGCAGATAATCGTAGGCGCCCAGGCGCATCGCCTCGACCGCGTTTTCAACGGTGCTGAACGCGGTCATCAAAATGAACAGCGTGTCGCGGCTGCGCTCGCGGATTTGGGCGAGCAATTCCAGACCACTCACGCCCGGCATTTTGACATCGGAAATCACCAGATTGTAGAGGCACTGGCTGGCAAGCCGCGCCGCCGCCGGAGCGTCGTTGGCGGCGTCCACGAGGTAGCCTTCCCGGCGCAAGCCCTCCTGCAATCCGGCGCACAGGCCTTGCTCGTCGTCCACGACCAGGATTTTTATCTTCGAATTCTCCACGTCATTTCTTTCGCTTGAGTGGCAGAGACAGCGTGAGCAAGGCTCCGCCGGCCGGCGCGTTTTCGGCGCGCAGATCGCCGCCGTGGGCCACCGCAATCTGCTGCGCGATCCACAATCCCAGACCGTTGCCCTCGGCCTTGGTCGTGAAATAGGGGTCGAAAATGTCGCCCAGCTCGTTGACCGGGATGCCCGGGCCGGTGTCCTGCACGCGCAGCAGCAGGAATTCGCCGGAGCCGGATTTTGCGGCGCTGACCTTCACCCGGCCCTCGCCGCTGACGGCCTGAATGCCGTTGATGACGATGTTCAGCAGCGCCTGCGTCAGCCGGACGGGGTCAACGGTGACCCGCGGCAGGCCGGGTTCCACGCCGGCCAGGATTTCAACTTTTCGCGCGGACGCCTCCGGGCGGAGCAGCTCGCAGACGTGCGTGACGATTGTGCTGATGTCCACCGGCTCCAATTCGAGCGCGGAGGGGCCGGCCAGTTTCAGGAAGCGTTCGACGATGCTGTCGAGGCGGTGCAGCTCGCCGTGGATGATGCCCAGGCGCGGCGCGAGTTGAGCGCGCGCCTGCGGCGACAGCGCGCCCAAGTCCTCCTCGAGCAGTTGGAAATGCACGTCGAGCGAGCTGAGCGGATTGCGGATTTCGTGGGCAAGACGCTTGAGCAGCCGCGCGAGCAGGTCGCGTTTCTCGGTTGCCGGCAACTGCGCCGCGTCCATGCCGGTTGCATTTTCCAAAACATTTTCCATCACAACATTAAAGCATGGATTGCGGCGGGCGTCCCGGCCAACCCTGTTTTGCCAATTGCCTTCCCGCTTTTGCCACGCCCAAATGGCGCGGGGTGCGGCCGGGTCGGTCGCGCACGGGAAAATTACAAAACCAGGAGGCTAACGTTTCCAGCCAAACTTTACAAAGCCGTGAATTGATTTTATGTTCGCGGCCAGAATGTCGCCCCAGTCCTTCCTCACGGCCACCGCCACATTGACGTGCGGGTTGTGGCTGTGCGCTTTGGATTCCGGCCATTGTGCGGCGGCGGAACGACCGGCGGCGGATGGTTTTGTGGTTCAGTCGTGGCAGACGGACGAGGGGCTTCCCGGCAACGCGGTCAACGATGTGGTTCAGGATCGGACGGGATACATCTGGCTGGCAACCATCGGCGGGCTGGTGCGTTTTGACGGCGTGAGTTTCAAACCGCTTGCCTCCCCGCTGATTGCCAGCGATGCGGAGCGCAACATTCGCGCGCTGGCGAAGGCGACCGGCTCAACCCTCCTGATGCTGCCGGCGGTCGGCGGTGTGGTGCAGTTGAAAGACGGGCAGTTCCGTCCGCATCCGTCGGGCGACGGACTGGAGGGAAAACAATTGCAGACGCTGTTTGTGGCCGGGGATGGTGCGATCTGGATCGGCATGGCCGGCGGGCGGGTGCGGCGCTGGCAGGACGGAAAGATTTCCGACTTCGGCCCGGCCAATGGGCTGAACAGCCGCACCGGGGTTTCGTTCGCGGGGGACAGCGAAGGCCGGGTCTGGATTGGCAGCGGCGGTTTTTTGAGCTGCTATCGCGACGGAACGCTGGCGCGTTCCACTTCCATCGAAGATTCGCGCTCGGCGGGATTCGTGGTGGTGGCCTCCAGCCGTTCCGGTGGAATTTGGGTGTGCAAAGGCGGGCGCCTGTTGAAGATGCAAGGCGATCTGATTTCCACCGTCAGCACGAACCTGCCGTGGGTGGCTCCGGGCGGGATTGTCCGGGAAATGTTTGAGGACAGCAGCCAGGGCCTGTGGATCGGCACGGACGCGCACGGATTATATCGCTTTGCCGACGGGAAATTCATCCATGTGGAAACATCGCAAAGCCAGATTGCGTCCATCGCGCAAGACGGCGAAGGGGATATCTGGGTCGGCACGCTTGGCGGCGGAATCAACCGGCTTCGGCCCAAATTGTTTCATCTCTACGATTCGAGAGCGGGCCTGCCCGAGGATGTGAGCGATGGCGTGTGCGCGGATGAGCGGGGCGATGTCTGGCTGGCCAACCGCCGCGGCGGGGTGGCTCACATCAGTGACGGGAAAGTGTCCATTCCGCAACTGTCCGGGCCGCACAAATTCCGCGCTTACTCCGTCTGCGCGGATGATCGCGGCTGGCTGTGGGCGAGCGAAGGCGGACTTTACCGGTTTCCGCGCGACAATCCAGATCAGGTTCAAACCGTGAGCAACGGCCTCACTGGAAACATCCTCGGCGCACATGTTTTGTTCAAGAGCCGCCAAGGCGACATCTGGGTTGGCGCGGACATGAATGTGCTGGGCTGTTTTCGCGGCGGCCTGCCGGAGAATTATGCCGCCCAAACGCGGTTTCCCGGGCAGCGCCCGCGTTGCATTGCCGAGGATTCCAACGGACGGATCTGGGCCGGCACTGAAGACCGCCAGCTCATTGAACTGGCCGATGGAAAATTCACCGTGTTCACGGAAAAGGACGGGCTGCCGGACGCGCCCATCCGTTCGCTTTATGCGGATGCCGACGGATCAGTCTGGATCGGCACGATTGGCGGCGGGCTGGTTTTGCGGCGCAATGGGAAATTCACGCTCATCACGAGCACCAACGGCCTGCCGAGCGACTATGTTGCCGAGATGGTGGAGGATGACGCGGGGCGTTTGTGGTGCGGCACGCGGGATGGAATTTTTCATGTGGCCAAACGCGATCTGCTGGATTTTGCGGACGGGAAGATTTCGAGTGTCTCCGCGGTCGCCTTTGGCAGGAGCCAGGGGCTTGCGGGCATTTCCTGTTTTGGCTCCGCCCAGCCGATGGCCTGCAAAACGCCGGACGACCGGCTGTGGTTTGCAACCCAGCAGGGGCTGCTGTCGGTGGATGCCGCCGCGCTCAAATCCAGCCCCCATTCGCCGCCGGCTTTCATTGACGGACTTTTCGTCAACGACCGGCCGCTGGCGGTTGCCAATCCCCTGCGAGTGCCGCCCCTGTGCCGGAAAATGGAATTCCAATTTTCCGTGTTGAGTTACGCCGCGCCGCAGGACGTTCGCATTCGCTTCAAGCTTGACGGCGTTGATTCCGACTGGGTTGAGATTGTCAACCAGCGCGCCGCCGTCTATTCCGCATTGCCGCCCGGAAAATATTGTCTGCATCTGAAGGCTTGCAACGATGACGGCGTCTGGAATGACGCCGAGACCGTCCTGTCGTTCGCGGTGCAGCCGGCATGGTGGCAGGGCTGGCAGTTTCAGGTTTCGGCCCTGATGGTCTTTCTGACGGCGTCCGCGCTGGGCATCCGGCATTGGTCACAGCGGCGTTTGAAATTGAAATTGGAGCGGCTGGAACGCCAGCAGTCCCTGGGAAAAGAACGGATGCGCATCGCCCGCGATTTGCACGACGACCTGGGTGCCACCATCATGCAGGTCGGGCTGATGCTGGAGGAATCGCGGGACACGCTTTTCTCGGTGGAGGAAATCAAAGAGCAGTCCACCGCGATTTCCGGCCGCGTCCTGAGCCTGGCGCGCGATCTCGACGCCGTCATCTGGTCAGTCAATCCGGCCAACGATTTCCTGGCCAGATTGTTCGCCTACCTGGGGCAGACCTTTCTGGAATTCTTCCGTCACACCGCCATCCGGCCCCGGCTCGACATCATGGAGACCGTTCCCGATTCCACGCTGGAGCCGGAGGTCCGCTACCATCTTTTTTTAATGGTCAAGGAGGCGATGGACAACGTCATCAAACATTCGCAGGCCGCCGAAGTCACCCTGGTCCTGAAGGTGGTTGAAAACACCCTGGAGATTCGGATTGAAGACAACGGCCGTGGATTTTCCCCCGCAGCCATCGTCCAGTCCCGGCGCCACGGGCTTTCCAACATGCGGGCGCGCGCCGGGCAGTTGGGTGGCAGGCTTGAAGTGTCCAGCGAACCGGGGAAGGGAACTTCGATCCGCATTTTGATCCCATCCTGGAAGAAATTGCACGCCGCGCCGCTTCGCCATGAGTAACATGCCAACCGCCATGCCCATCACCGTCGCCATTGTCGAAGACAACGAAGAGAGCTGCGTCATGCTCGCCAGGGTCATCGCGCGTGAACCGCGGCTCAATTGCGTCTGCACCTGTCCCAGCGGCGAGGACGCGCTGGAAGTCCTTCCGAAGAACCCGCCGCAGGTTGTGGTCATGGACATCCGGCTACCGGGAATGTCAGGAATCCAATGCACGGCACGCCTGCGCCAACTGCTGCCCGAAATTCAGGTGATCGTCTACACGGTTCATGGCGACGACGAACTGGTCTTCAAAGCGCTGAAGGCCGGGGCGAGCGGTTATCTGCTCAAGCGCAGCACGAAGGCGGAAATCATCGAGGCCATTTTTGACGTGCATCAGGGCGGCGCGCCCATGAGCGGGGAAATCGCGCGCAAGGTCGTCCAGTCATTTTCCGGGCCGGCCACGCCGAAGGAAACCGTGCGGCTGACGCCGCGGCAGGAGGAGATTCTCGGCCTGCTGGCGCGCGGGTTTGTCGCCAAGGAAATCGCCCAAAAGCTCGGCATCAGCTTCGAGACCGTCCGTTTTCACCTCAAGGACATCTACGCCAAGCTGCATGTGCGCTCCAAAATGGAGGCGGTGCTGAAGTATCTGAAATAGCCGGTTGTGTTTGCCTGCCGAAAGTCGACGCCCCGGCTATTAAGTCTTCAACCGCCAAACGGCGGCGAAATATCGTTGTCAACGACTCCCCCAAAATGGGGGGAAGATTTCCTTCCCCCAAACTGCAACACTTGGAGACCGACAATATAAAAACCCAAAGTCTCTATGATCAAGAAAATGCAAATCACTCAAAACTTTTCTGACGTCAAGTCGTGGCACCCATCCGTTCAACTATTGGTGGCGCTTGCAATTCTGTGCTGGGGTTCGACAGCGCGCGCTCAGCAATCCGAGACATGGGTTGGCACCAACAATCTGGGCTGGATTCTCCAGGCACAGACCAACGATTCGAACACGGGTCTCACCCCGTCGAGCAACTGGGTTGATGTGCCCGGCAGCGCGCTGATCACTAACACGGTGATCACGGTTGACCCCAAACAGCCGGCCGTGTTCTACCGCATGAGGAATCCCAGCGCTTCTGCGGAGTAAATCGCAAATCAAGGTCGTGCGGTCTGACGGCAGGCCGCGCCTTATAGTTTGCATTAACAAGCGTCGGGCCTAAATTTGCAGCATGATCGGGAGTTGTTTGAATGTCTTGTCACGAGTTGAGAAATCGCAAGGCTTCGTCCTTTTGACGGGTTTCTCAACGATCTTGGAAATGGCGATAATTGGCGGTTGTTGAGGGGTTGTAATTTTGGAATTCTACATCTTGCTTGGCGGTCTTTTGTGAGGAGTTGAATAAAAGGCCGTTCTGCGTTGTGGCTGGTCGTGTGGCTGGATTGTCAGTGAAGCTTTTAGACATCATTCTTATGCGTTATTTTGAAAAAATCTTAACCGGCAGCCTGATGGCTGCGTTCATGTTGTCTGGCGTTCGGTTTTCTTCCGCCGCCAATGTCACCGTCACCGACAACGGCAACGGCACGGTCACGATGGCCAACGGGTTGGTCTTGATGACGTGCAGCAAGTCCGACGGCTCGGTCTCGGCGTTTTATCTCGCCGGGCTGCCGACCACCAACCTGATTGATTCCAGCCAGGATTATGCCTTGAGCCTGACGCACATCGGCAGCGGAACGAATGATTGGTGGACCTCGGTTTCGGATGCCTACGGCGCGACTTACAGCATCGTGACCAACAACGGCCAGATTGCCGACATCATGATTCGCAATCCCATCGCGAGCGGCAATCCCGCGATGTTTCCCAACGGCGTCTGGGACTGGGCGGAGCATCACGTGATGCGCGCGGGCGAGGCCGGTTTTTACACCTATCACGTCTGGCGGCACTGGCCGAACCAGCCGGCGGCATATTACCAGGCGGATAGCTGGCAGGGGCGGCTGAGTTCGATTTTCAGTGCGGCGCAAAATCCCGACGGCAGCACCTATGACGCCTGGGATTTCTGCAATTCTGATGTCCCGATTGGCTTGAGCGTCGGCGGAAATCCGGCCGGCTCCACTTCCGCCGGCGTTCCCGGCGAAGTCGTCATCATGCCTTACACCAATTATTTCACGCAGCCGACGGGGACAAACTACGAGCCGGGCTGGCCCGCCTACACGCAGCCGTGCGGCCTGACTTCCGACCTGCATCCGACGTGGACGAAATATGACTGGAGCAGCTATCAAGGATCATCCAATTCATTTCGCAATGCCTGGGGCGCATCCACGGAGCACGTCGGGGTCTTCACACTTTTGGGCAGCGCCGAATTCATCAACGGTGGGCCGACCAAATTGAAGGGCGCAGTTTCTGGCGACTACATGTATAACGATGACTTTGAGGGTCATGGCTTGGGATCTTCTCCTGATCCGAGCGCCCCGGCCGGAGCGATTTACACCAAGGTGATCGGGCCGTATTTCATGTATGCCAACACGGGCACGAATCACCTACAGCTCTGGCAGGACGCGCAAAACATGGGTGCGCTCATGGCGTCCAACTGGCCTTACGCCTGGATGGACGAGAGCGAGCAGGATTATCCACGCCATCGCGGCACTGTCACCGGCACAATCACGGCAAAGACCGGCGAGTCCACCGCCAATCCCGTTGTCATCTTGGGCGCCGCCGACGCCGCCGACGGTGACTGGATTTATCAGGGCGCGTCCAACTATTTATTTTGGACGACGGGCGATGCGGGCGGAAATTTTTCCATCCCGAAAGTGCGGCCGGGCAACTACGTTTTGTTTTCCTATGTGCCGGGGATTTGGGGCGAGTTGCAAATCTCCAACATCATCGTTACCGCTGACCAGACGAACAATCTCGGCGTCATCGCCTGGAACCCGCCACATTTGCAGCAGCGGCTCTGGCGGCTTGGCACGCCGGATCACACCACGAAGGAATTCCGCTTCGGCAGCCTGCAAAAGCAATTCGGCCTGTGGTGGCGTTATTTGAATGAAATGGGAACGAACGATTTGAACTTCACCATCGGCCAGAGCGTGGAATCCAACAACTGGTATTACGCGCAGTGCATCATGGCCATCACACCGCAATCCGGCGCGACCAACCTGACCGATCACACCCAGACCAACGGCATTTACTGGGGACCGCGCTGGAATGTCATTTTCAATCTCACCAATCTGCCAACGTCAAATGTGCTTTTCACGCTGGCGCTGGCCGGCGGACGCGGCACGGCGTTTTACACCTACATCAACGGCGTGAACGCCACACCGGCGCCCTACCAGAGCACCGGCTATTACACGGTGGACGGCGCGAACATTTACCGCGATGTCGTCGCGGTGGGCCGCTACCAGTATTATCAGATTTCATTTGCGCCCGGTCTGTTCGTTGTCGGCACGAACACGCTGTCCATCACGATCCGGCAGGGCGGCGCTTCAGGCACCTGGAACATTGGCAACGTCACCAACGGCTATCCCGATTTGCTTTCCGGCGGACTCATGTATGACTTCCTGCAAATGGAAACCGGGTCGCAAGTGATTCTCTCGAATCCACCCGCCGCGCCAACGGGTTTGACGGCAATTGCTGTGTCCGGCTGCGAAATAGATCTGGCGTGGACCAACAGCGCGACCAACGCGACCAGCGTCGTCATCCAGCGTTCCACGGACAATGCCCATTTCAGCCAGATCGGGGCCGTGATGCAGATCGGGACCAATTACGCGGACACCGGTTTACCGACCGGCACGACTTATTATTATCAAGTCATCGCGAACAATGCCGACGGCAATTCTCCGGTCTCCAACACCGCCCATACCTCGACAGCCGCCGCGCAACCGCCCGCCGCGCCCGGCGGCCTGACCGCCACCGGAGTTGCGACGAATCAAATCAATCTGGCTTGGATTGACAATTCTGGCAACGAGGACGGCTTCAACCTCGAACGCTCCGCCGATGGCGGCAATTACAGCTCCCTCGCCATGCTTGCGGCGGGCGTCACGAATTATTCCGACACCGGGCTTGCCGCCGGGGCGACTTATTTTTACCGCGTGCAATCGTTCCGCTCTTGCTGGGGCAATTCCGCCTTCGCCGGGCCGGTGAGCGCGGTGACGCTGGTGCCGCCGGCGCCCGTCACGCCCGTCGGGCTGGTCGCCGTGCCGGGCAACGGCCAGATCAATTTGAGCTGGCTCGCCTCCGCCGGCGCGGGCAGCTATAATTTGAAACGCGGCACCAGCAGCGGCGGCGAGACGCTCCTGGTCAGCACCACTGGCACGGCTTACACGAACACCGGCCTCGCCAACGGCACGGTTTATTATTACGCCGTCTCGGCGGTGAACGCGGGCGGCGAAGGAAACAATTCCAGCGAAGTCAGCGCCACGCCGGAGGCATTCGCCACGGCATATTGGACGAACCTGGTCACCAGCGCGGCCCAAAGCTGGGACGCCAGCGCGAACTGGACGAACATCGCGGCTTATCCCAACGCCACCGGCGTCGTCGTCAACATGACCGCCAACATCGCCGCGACGCAGACCAACAACGTGGATCAGAACATCACCCTCGGCTGGCTGAACATCGGGGATGCCAACGCCTCCTCGGCCTTCCTGGTTGCGCCGAACGGCGGAACCTTGACGTTTGCCAGCGGCACGAACAACAACGCCGGACTGGTTCAAGTGTCCACCAGCGCGGGCGACACGATTGCCGCGCCGATCGCCATCAGCAACAACCTGACCGTGGTGAACAATGCCACCGCGCACACGCTGACTCTGGCGGGAACGATTTCCGGCACGAACACCATTACTTATGTTGGCCCCGGCACCGTAACGCTGACCACCAACAACACCTACGCGGGCAACACGCTAATCAGCGGCGGCACGGTCACGCTGGCCAATTTCACGGCCAATGTTTCCGCATTTGGCACCGGCAATTTTAACTTTGGCTCCGGCGACATCACGCTGGACCAGGGCACGTTGAATCTGAATTCAAACAACAACACGCCGCCTTCGCCTTATAGCAACATTTTCTTCTGGAACCTGATGGTGCCGACCAACTCCACCGGCACGCTGAACGGCGACGGCCGTTGTTATCTGCACGGCACCTTGACCGGCGGCGGCACGCTGAACTATTACGCGCCGTATGTGCGCATGGAACTGGACGGCGACTGGTCGGCCTTCACCGGCCGGATCAACGCCAGCGGCTCGGATTTCCGTTTCAATAATGCTTACGGGCTGGCAACCGCGGCACTGGCCCTCAATGGCAACAGTGCCTACTGTTTGAATGGCTCAATGACAGTTGGTGAAATTTCCGGCTCGGTCAATTCGTCCATGGTCGGCACGGCGTGGACGGTCGGTGGCCGCAACTCTGACGCTACGTTTGCCGGAATCATTTCCGGCAATTCCATCACCAAGGTCGGCACCGGCATCTGGACCTTGAGCGGCAACAATACTTACACGGGCACGACGACCATCAGCGGTGGCGCGCTGCAAATTGGCGATGGCGGGAATACCGGAACCCTCGGCATGGCCAATGTGACCGACAATGCCTCGCTTGTTTTCAACCGCTACGACAGCATCACGGTTGGCAACCTCATCAGCGGCAGCGGCAGTCTGACGCAGGCGGGCGACGGCGTGCTGACATTGAGCGCGGCGAACACCTATTCCGGCACAACTTGCATTTCCGCCGGAATACTCGCGCTGACCAATTCCAGCTCCATCGCGAGCTCCACCAACATCAATCTTTCCAACGGTGGAATTTTCGACGTGTCTGGAACCGCCAGCCACGCGATGACGCTTGGCAGCGGCAAAATGATTTCCGGAGACGGCCAGGTGAACGGCAATTTCACCGTTGCCAGCGGCGCGACGCTCGCGCCCGGCAACAACGATCTTGGAACCCTGGTCTTCAGCAACTCGTTGACGCTGAACACCGGCGGCAAAACCATTTTGAAAGTCAGCCATGACTCACAGGCGAGCAGCGCCGTCCGTGTGGCTGGCGCGTTTTCCTGCGGCGGTTCGCTGGTCGTCAGCAACGCGGACGACCTCGAGCAGGCGGGCGACAGTTTTCAATTGTTCAACGCGGGCAGTTATGCCGGCAGCTTCAGCAGTGTCACGCTGCCGGCTTTGACTCCGGGATTGTATTGGGATGCCAGCGCGCTCAACACCGCCGGCCTTGTGCGCGTTGTTGTGGAAACGACGCCAACCATCGGCAGCGTCGGCATGGTGGCTGGCGGCCTCGTCTTGGTCGGCACGGGAGGCGTGACTAACGGAACGTATTACGTTTTGACCTCAACGAACATCTCGGCGCCGCTGGCCAACTGGACGCGGCTGCTGACCAACCAGTTTGACGCGAGCGGCAATTTCAACTTCACAAATTCAATTTCGCCGGATGCGCCGCAGGATTTTTATTTGCTGCAACTGCCCTGATTGTCCGGCAATAATTACTCTATGAAATCTCGCGCCATTGCCACAGTCGTTCTCCTTGCCAGCCTGGGCGGCTTCAATGTTCATGCGGCGGAGACGAACGTGCTCCAATTTGTGAATCCCGATTTGCAACTCGGCGCGCTCACCAACGGCCAGGAGGTTTCCGTGACGTTCGTGCTGACGAATTGTTCGGACGCCGCCGTTAAAATCGTCGGCGTGGACACCTCCTGCCGCTGCACCTCGGTGCAAAAATCGCCGGCGGAAATTCCCGCGTATGGCAGCGGCGCGGTGGAAGTGAATTTCAATTCATCGCGCTCGGACGGTTCGGTGACGCAATCGGTCACAGTGGAAACCGCCGGCGGACAAATCCTCGCCGCTCAGTTTTCCGCCACGGTCGGCCCGGCGGCGGCCGTCGCGCCGTGGATTCCGGATCGCGGCGACGGCACCTACCAGAACCCCGTGCTGTTTGCCGACTATTCGGATCCCGATGCCGTTCGCGTCGGCGATGATTTTTATTTGGTGTCGTCGAGTTTTCACACTGTGCCCGCCCTGCCGGTTCTGCATTCCAAGGATTTGGTCAACTGGACGATCATCGGCCATGTCCTTGCCGCGCAGCCGCCGACGGATCATTTTTCCGTGGTGCGTCACGGCGAAGGCGTCTGGGCGCCGGCGATTCGTTTTCACGGCGGCAAGTTTTGGATTTTTTATCCCGACCCCGATTACGGAATTTATTTTTCCACCGCGACCGATCCTGCCGGCGAATGGACGCCGCCGCAACTCGTCAAGGCGGGCAAAGGCTTCATTGATCCGTGTCCGTTCTGGGATGACGACGGCCAGTTCTATCTCATCCACGGCTGGGCGAAGAGCCGGGCCGGCATTGCCAATCTCCTCACGCTCCAAAAATTAAGCCCCGACGGAACCAGACTTCTCGACGCCGGCGAGGTGATCATTGATGGCAATAAAATTCCGAACTGGACGACGCTCGAAGGGCCGAAGCTCTACAAACGGCACGGATTTTATTATGTGTTCGCGCCGTCCGGCGGCGTCACCGGCGGCTACCAGGCCGTGTTTCGCGCGACCAACATCCATGGCCCCTACGAGCATCGCATCGTGCTGGATCAGGGCAAAACGGCCATCAACGGCCCGCATCAAGGCGCGTGGGTGGACACGCCGTCGGGCGAAAACTGGTTCCTGCATTTTCAAGATCGCGGCGCCTACGGGCGCGTGGTGCATCTCGAACCGATGATCTGGCGCGACGACGGCTGGCCGGTCATCGGCGACGACCCGGATCATACCGGCAAGGGCCAGCCGGTGCTGGTTCACGCGAAGCCGGATGTCGGAAAAACGTATCCCATCACCGCGCCGCAAACCTCGGATGAATTTGACGGCAAAACGCTCGGCCTCCAATGGCAATGGAATGCCAATCCGCGCGACGACTGGGCTTCGTTGAGCGCGCGCCCCGGCTTTCTCCGTCTGGCCAGTGTGCCTGCGCCAAAAACGCGCAGCGACGGATCGCCCGTCCACAACAGCCTCTACGACGCGCCGAATTTTCTGCTGCAAAAATTTCCCGCGCTGGAATTCACCGTCACGACGGCGCTGCAATTTTCTCCCGCCGCCGCCGGCGAATTCGCCGGCCTTACCGTTTTCGGTTTTGACTACGCGCGGCTGGGTTTGCTGAAAACCGCCGATGGCTTGCGGCTGGTGTATGTTGTGAATCAGGGTGCCAATCGCGGCGCGGAAGAACGCGAAGTTGCCGGCGTGGACACCACCAATTCGGCGGTCTATTTGCGTGTCACCGTCAGCACTGGCGCGCGGTGCCAGTTCGCTTACAGTTTCGACAACCAGACTTTCACGACCATCGGCGAACCGTTCCGGGCGTCCGGCGATCGCTGGATTGGTGCGAAGGTGGGCATCATCGCCAGCGCGTCGGCAACGGCCATCCGGACCGGTTATGCCGACTTCGACTGGTTCCGCGTCACACCAGCCATTCCTTGAATCAACAATGAAAATCCCGACTGCCATCACCGCCATTTTTCTTGCGGCCATCAGTTTTGCCGGCGCGCAAAATGCCGGCACCAATGTTGCCGCCGGCGTGCCGCGCGAGGGCGACAACGTGCCCGCGCCAGGCCCGCGCGACCGCGCCTATGGCATCAGCGGCCCCGGCACGAAACACTTGCCGGGCTGGACCAATTACAACCGGCAGGCGACCGGTGCGGCGGTGAAGGCCGGTCTGATCCCCAACCTCAAGCCGCTGATTCCGGACACGCAGTTGCGCGACACGATTGTGATTCTGGGCGGCGACGGGAATTATTACATGACCGGCTCGTCGGGCGCGGACATCTGGGATTTCAACGACGGCATCGAGCTGTGGAAATCCGCCGACTTGAAAAAATGGGATTATGTCGGCGAGGTCTGGAGCTTCGACAAGGACGGCACCTGGGAGAAAAACTGGCGCTGGCATCATCATGCGGTGCGGGCGATCTGGGCGCCGGAAATCCATTACATCAAGCGGCTGAACAATTATTTCATCACCATTTCCATGCCGCCGGGCAATCGCGGCATTCTGAAAAGCGCCACCGGCAGGCCGGAAGGTCCGTATGTCAACGCCCTCACCAACGACGGCTATTTTCGTGGCGGCATCGACGGGACGCTCTTCGAGGACGATGATGGCAAGGTGTATTTCACCAGTGGCGGGGCTACCACCATTTTGCTGATGAACGGCGATTTGAGCGCGACGGTCGGAGAGCCGCATCATATTGAATTCAAAAAACCGGTGGATGGAAGCTGGAATCGCAATTCGGTGGCGCAGGAGGGCGCATCGCTGTTCAAGCGCAACGGGATTTATTACCTCGGCGGCGCGGGTTTTTACCAGGGCCGCTACAGCAGCGTCGTGGCGATGTCCACGAACATTTTTGGGCCGTATCAAAATTGGGAGGAGGCCGTGCCGTGCGGCGGCGGCACGGATTATTTCCGGGACAAGGACGGCAACTGGTGGGACGCTTATTTCGGCAACGACAACCAGTCGCCGTTCCGTGAAAAGCCGGCCATCGTGAAAATTGATTTCGACAAGGACGGAAAAATATTTGTGTCCAAAGACCAGCCGGATTTTGTCCTTCAAAAGTAAAATTTCAGCGGACAATCCTGACTGCCGTTGCTTGACCCGCGTTCCACGGCGCACGTTTACAGAACGCCCGCTAAAGCTTCCCATTTTGAAACTGATCGAGGTATCCTCCCGCCGGCGGTTGACGGCGGAAACTGCCGACGGCTCTGGTTGAAACCGGTTATGAACACAAAATTAAAGGCATTCGATTTATTGAAAAAAGTGCGCCGGGAAAGCCCGGTGGTGCATCACCTGACGAACTGGGTGACGATTTACGATTGCGCCCAGATCGTCAAAACCCTCGGTGCGTCGCCCGTGATGGCCCACGCGCCGGAGGAGGCGGCCGACATGACACAAATCGCCTCCGCGTTGGTGCTCAACATCGGCACGTTGACCGTGGAATTTGTGGAGGCGATGAAACTGGCGGCGGCCAGCGCGAACCGGAAAGGCATTCCGGTCATTCTGGATGTCTGCGGCGCGGGCGCCACGGCATTGCGCGACCGCAAGGTTGCCGAACTGCTGGACCAAGTCAAAATCAACATCATCAAGGGAAACGCCTCGGAAATCGCCCGCGTCAGCGGAGCCAACATCCACACCAAGGGCGTGGACGCCACCGAAGTGAAAACCGATTTGGAAACGCTGGCGCGAACGCTTGCCGTCCGCCGCCAAGTCACGGTGGTGATCACGGGCGAGGTGGACATTGTGGCCGACGCCCGGGGAATTTATCGCGTCAAAAACGGAGACGCTTTGATGACCGGTGTCGTGGGCACCGGCTGCATGGCGGCCTCCGTCATCGGCGCTTTCGCCGCCGTCGAGCCGGATTGCCGACGGGCGGCGGCCTGCGCGCTGGCCTGTTACGAAATCGCGGCGGAACTGGCCGCGAAAAAATCGCGCGGTCCCGCGTCGTTCAAAGCCGAACTCTTCGACTGCCTCTACAATCTGGACCAGCCGACGGTTGAAACGATGCAGCGCATCGAGTCATGAACGGATATTACTTCATCACGGATTCCAAATTGAGCCGGGCCGGAAATGTCAGCGACGTGCAAAACGCCGTCGCCGCCGGAGTGGATGTGGTTCAATACCGCCAGCCGGATGCCTCCGCCACGGAGCTGTTCGCCGAGGCTGCGGTTTTGAGAAAGCTTTGCCGCCGGACGCTTTTCCTGGTCAACGACCGGGTGGACATCGCGCTGGCGGTCGGGGCCGATGGTGTTCATCTGGGTCAGGAAGACCTGCCGATTGAGATTGCCCGGAAATTGCTGGGCAGGAAAAAAATCATCGGCCTGACCGTTCACTCCCTCGCCGAAGCCCGGCAGGCGGAAGCGGCAGGGGCGGATTATCTGGGCGCAGGCCCCATTTTTGCCACGCTGACCAAGCCGGATGCCGGCCCGCCCGGCGGAATTCAATTGATCCGGCGGATCAAGCGCGCCGTGAAGATTCCGCTCGTTGCCATCGGCGGAATCAATCTGGCCAGCGCGCCGGAAGTCGTTCGGGCGGGAGCGGACGGCCTGTGCGCCATTTCAGCCGTCGTGAGCGGGGAAGACGTCCGGGCGGAGATCGAAAAATTTCAACGGCTGTTTCCGGCCAAATGAACGATGCGGTTGAAATTGCCGCCGCTGGTCGCGCGCCTCGCGCCACCAATCGGGGCTTGAAAAATAAATTGTCCGCCGCCCGCCTTCGGAAAGTTTGAATCCGGTTCACTTTGCCGCAACCGCCGCCTGCCGTTCGCCCAGAAAATCCAGCCACGCCTTCATGCCGTCGCCGGTTTTCGCCGACAGCTCGAAAATCCGCGCGTGATGGCTCACGCGATTGAGGTTTTCCAGGGCCTGCTTGCGGTCGAATCCCGCCGCCGCCGCCATGTCCGATTTGGTGATGACCGCGACCTGCGCCGAATGGAACATCGGCGGATATTTCAGCGGCTTGTCCTCGCCTTCGGTGACGGACAGCAGCACCACGCGCAAATCCTCGCCCAAATCGTAGTCGGCGGGGCAGACGAGATTGCCGACGTTTTCAATCACCAGCACGTCGAGCTTGTCCAAATCCAGTTGCGCCGCGGCCCTGGCAACCATGTCCGCGTCCAGATGACAGACCGTGCCGGTGGTGATTTGCACCACTGGAATCCCGGCGGTGCGCAGCCGCGCGGCGTCGTTGTCCGTCGCGAGGTCGCCGACAATCACGCCGACGCGCAATTTGCCGGCCAGCTGCGCCGTCGTTTCGCGAATGAACGTGGTCTTGCCCGAACCGGGCGATGAAACGACATTGAGCACCAGCAATTTTTTGGCGCGGAAGAAACCGCGGTTCTGTTCCGCCAGCCGGGCATTTTTCTCCAGCAGCGAGAGATTCAAACTTAATGTTTTGCCGCCGTGGGAGTGTCCATGCTCGTGATGATGGTCGTGGCCATGGTCATGTTCGTGTTCATGGGAATGGCCGCCGATTTTCACATCGCCGCCGCCGAGTCCGCATCCGCATTCGTTGCACATAAAATTCTAAATTGTAGCGGCGGTCTGTGACCGCCGAAATATTTGCATCGTCGGGCGACGCTCACAGAGCGCCGCTACAGCTCCATCGCCCAATCAATCCACTTCCACCGAGGCGATTTCCAGTTCGCGCCCGCGCCGCAGCTCGCCATTGGGGTTGTGGCAGCGGGGACATTCGCTGATGAAATCCGCGCACGCAAATTCCGCCCGGCAAACCGGACACCAGCCGGCGGCGGGAATGGTTTCCATCTCGAGGCTCGCGCCCTCGGCGATGGTGTCGCGGCAGACCACGTCGAACGCAAACCGCAGCGCCTCCGGCACCGCGCCGCTCAAAGTCCCCACGCGCAGCCGCAGCGCCAGCACGCGGCTCGCGCCCGCCGCCTTCGCGGCGTCCACCGCCATCCGCACCGCGCCTTCCATGATTGAAACTTCGTGCATTATGCGCGACAAACCGAAAATCCATCCGCAGCTTTTAATTTACCGCCGGTTCGGGCAGAATTCGAGCATGAATTGCGGCCAAGCGGATTCCGGCTGCGCCCGGCTGAAAATCGCCGTTCGCGGCGCCGTGCAGGGCGTCGGCTTCCGGCCGTTCGTTTTCCGGCTGGCAAAGGAATTGAAACTCGCCGGCTGGGTCAATAATTCTCCGCAGGGCGTTTTCATCGAAGTCGAAGGCACGCGCGCCCAGCTCGAAAAATTTCTGCTCCGGCTCGAAACCGAAAAACCGCCGCGCAGCTTCATTCAGAGCTTGGAAGCCTCGTGGCTCGATGCGGTTGGCTTCAAGAAATTTGAAATCCGCGAGAGCGAAACCGGCGGCGGCAAAACCGCCCTGGTAATGCCGGACATCGCCACCTGCCCGGATTGCCTGCGCGAGATTTTCGATCCCCAAAACCGGCGGCACCGGTATCCATTCACGAACTGCACGAATTGCGGCCCGCGTTTCAGCATCATCGAAGCTTTGCCTTATGACCGGGCAAACACCTCGATGAAACAGTTTACGATGTGTCCCGCGTGCCAGGCGGAATACGACAATCCGCGCAACCGCCGATTCCACGCGCAACCGAACGCCTGTCCGGTTTGCGGGCCGCGACTGGAATTGTGGCAAAGTCGGACAGGCTTCCAGCCTGTCTCTGAATTAAAAAAACATGGAGACAGGCGCGACGCCTGCCCTGCAAACCACGACGCCTTGCTCGCCGCCGCCCAAGCGATTCGCGCAGGAAAAATTGTCGCCGTCAAAGGCATCGGCGGATTTCACTTGATGGTTGACGTGCGGAACGAAACCGCCGTCAAACGTCTCCGCGAGCGGAAGCATCGCGAGGAAAAACCCTTCGCGCTGATGTTCCCGTCGCTCGAAGGCGTGAAATCGGTCTGCGAAGTTTCGCCGCTGGAAGAGCGGCTGCTGCGTTCGCCGGAAGCGCCGATTGTTCTGCTGAAGAAAATCGGCAATCGGCAATCGGCAATCGGCAATTCCACGGCTCCTGGCAATCCGAATCTCGGCGCGATGCTGCCGTCGAACCCGCTGCACCATTTGCTGATGGCGGAACTCGGTTTTCCCGTCGTCGCCACGAGCGGCAATTTGAGCGACGAGCCGATTTGCACCGGCGAACGCGATGCGCTGGAGCGGCTAGGCGGCATCGCCGACGTTTTTCTCGTCCACAACCGGCCCATCGTCCGGCACGTGGACGATTCCATCGTGCGCGTGATGCTCGACCGCGAGATGGTCTTGCGCCGGGCGCGCGGCTACGCGCCGCTGCCCATTCAATTGCGGATTGCGGATTGCGGATTGCGGATTGAAAGCGGTCGCCCCGCGAACGCCAAATCCGAAACTGTCTTGGCCGTCGGCGCGCATTTGAAAAACGCCGTCGCGCTCGCCGTCGGCAGCCAGGTTTTCATCAGCCAGCACATTGGCGATCTGGAAACGGAGCCGGCCAACGCCGCCTTCCGCTGCGTCATCGCCGATTTTGAAAAGCTTTACGACGCGAAGCCGGAAATCATCGCCGCCGATTTGCACCCGGATTATCTCGCGACCAAATTTGCGGATGAATTAACCGGTAGGGCGGGCAGTCCTCTGCCCGCCGCCGTCGCGCAAGGGATTGCGCGTCCCACCAAAGTCGGCGTCCAGCACCACGTCGCGCACGTTTTGTCCTGCATGGCGGAAAATGAAATCGCGCCGCCCGCGCTGGGCGTTTCGTGGGACGGCACCGGCTACGGTTTGGACGGCACAATTTGGGGTGGAGAATTTTTTCAGGTTGCCGATGACAAGGTGGAACGGATCGCGCATCTGCGTCCTTTTCGATTGCCGGGCGGTGACAAAGCGGTCAGAGAGCCGCGCCGCCCGGCGATCGGCTTGCTTTACGAAATATTCGGCGAACCGGCGTTTGAAATGAGGCACCTGCCGCCGTTTCGGGAGCTTTCGCCCGTCGAATCCGGCGCGCTGAAGGGAATGCTGCGCCGTAAATTGAACTCGCCGCAAACGTCCAGCATGGGACGCCTGTTCGACGCCGTTGCCTCGCTCGTCGGCCTGCGCCAGCAAATGCGACACGAAGGTCAGGCGGCGATGGAACTGGAATTTGCGCTGGATGGAGTCGAAACGAATGAATGTTACGAAATGCCGGTCGCGGCTCGCGAGGATGCTCGCCCCACCACGGTTCCTAATTCCGCACTCCGCACTCCGCACTCCGCACTCATTTTGGATTGGTCGCCGATGATTGAGGCGATTTTATCTGACGTGCAAAAGGGCATTGCCGTTGGCAGAATGTCGGCGAAGTTTCACAACGCGCTGGCGGAAGCCGTGGTGGCCGTGGCAAAAAAGACCGGCGAACGGCGTGTGGTGTTGAGCGGCGGCTGTTTTCAAAACCGTTATTTGACCGAGCGGACGGTGCGGCGGTTGCGGGCGGAAGGTTTCCAGCCGTATTGGCACCAGCGCGTGCCGCCCAACGACGGCGGAATCGCGCTCGGCCAGGTGGTTGCCGCGCGGCGCGCGGCGCAAATCGTAAATCATAAATCGTAAATCAAAAATCCAATGTGTCTGGCCATTCCAGGAAAAATTGAAAGCGTCACCGGCGACGACCCGCTGTCGCGGATGGGCAAAATCAATTTCGGCGGCATTTTCAAGGAAGCATGCCTCGCCTACGTGCCGGAGGCGGTGGTCGGCGATTACGTCATCGTTCATGCCGGGTTTGCCTTGAGCCGGGTGGACGAGGACGAGGCGAAAAAAGTTTTTGAGTATCTGAAGCAGATCGCGGAGCTGGGCGAATTGAAGGAGGCTGGCTCGTGAAATTTCTGGACGAATACCGCGATGCCGGGCTTGCGGAGCAGTTTGCGCGCGAGCTGCACCGGGTCACGACGCGACCGTGGAAAATCATGGAGGTCTGCGGCGGGCAGACGCACGCCATCGTCAAGTTCGGCATTGATGAACTGCTGCCGAAGCAAATTGAGTTGATTCACGGACCGGGCTGTCCGGTGTGCGTGACGCCGCTGGAGATGATTGACAAGGCGCTGGAAATCGCCGCGCGGCCCAATGTCGTTTTCACCTCGTTCGGCGACATGCTCCGTGTGCCAGGCAGTAGTGGAACAGGCATCTTGCCTGTCCCAGGAGCGCTCCGGCACGAGCGTTCTTGCGTCAGCTTTGCCGACGCGGACAGGCAAGATGCCTGTCCCACTATGGGCAGCGCGACGGATTTGCTGTCGGTCAAAGCGAACGGCGGCGACGTGCGGATCGTCTATTCGCCGCTCGATGCCGTGAAGCTGGCGGAGCAAAATCCGGCGAAGGAAGTGGTTTTTTTCGGCGTCGGTTTTGAGACCACCGCTCCGGCGACGGCGATGGCGGTTTATCAGGCCGCGCAGAAAAAATTGGGAAACTTTTCGATGCTCATTTCGCACGTGCTCGTGCCGTCGGCGATTGAGGCGCTGATGTCGTCGCCGAACTGCCGGGTGCAGGGATTTCTCGCCGCCGGCCATGTTTGCACGGTGATGGGGTTTGAGGAATATTTTCCGCTCGCGGCGAAATATCGCGTGCCGATTGTCGTGACCGGCTTCGAGCCGCTGGACATTTTGCAGGGCGTGCTGATGACGGTGCGGCAGCTTGAATCCGGCCGCGCCGAAGTGGAAAACCAGTATTCCCGCTCCGTCTGCCGCGAAGGCAACCGTCCGGCGCAGGAACTGATCAAAAAGATTTTCAAGGTCGTTCCGCGCAAATGGCGCGGTATCGGGGAAATTCCGCAGAGCGGACTGGGCTTGCGCGCGGAATTCGCGGCGTTTGACGCGGAGAAAAAATTCGGCGTCGCCGAAACCCGCGTCGAGGAATCTTCCGAGTGCATGAGCGGCCTGGTTTTGCAGGGACAAATCAAGCCGCACGAATGCCCGGCCTTCGGCGTGAAATGCACGCCGGAGCATCCGCTCGGCGCGCCGATGGTTTCCGGCGAGGGCGCGTGCGCGGCGTATTACCGCTACCGGCGGCAACCGGTCAAGATATGACGATGAAGGAAACCTCACGCAAAGCCGCAAAGCCCGCAAAGGGGATTCGCATTCAAAGAACTTTGCGTCTTGGCGCCTTTGCGTGAAAAATATATTCGAATGAAAACGCCAGATTTCACGGCAAGCTGCCCGATTCCAATTTCTCAATACCCGCACGTCGTGCTCGCGCACGGCGGCGGCGGCAAGCTGATGCACCAGCTCATCGGCAAAATGTTTCTGGAGGCGTTCCGCAATCCGCTGCTGGAAACGAAGCATGACGCGGCGGTGATGGAATTGACCGGAAACAAAATCGCGTTCACGACGGATTCCTACGTCGTGCGGCCGCTCTTTTTTCCCGGTGGCGACATCGGCTCGATGGCGGTTCACGGCACGGTGAACGACCTGGCGATGGCCGGCGCGCGGCCGCTTTATTTGAGCAGCGCGTTCATCATCGAGGAGGGGCTGCCGATGGAAACGCTCTGGCGTGTGGTCTGCTCAATGCGCGACGCGGCGAAGAAATGCGGCGTGCAAATTGTCACCGGTGACACGAAAGTCGTGGACAAGGGCAAGGGCGACGGCGTGTTCATCAACACCGCCGGCGTCGGCATCGTCGAGCATGAACAGAAAATCGCGCCGCAAAACGTGCGGGCCGGCGATGTCGTTCTGGTGAACGGCGACGTGGGCCGGCACGGCATGGCCATCATGGCCGTGCGCGAAGGGCTGGAATTTGAAAGCCAGATCGAAAGCGATTCCGCGCCGGTGCATGAGGCCGTTTTGGATTTATTGAAGGCGGGAATTGAAATCCATTGTATGCGCGATTTGACGCGCGGCGGGTTGACGAGCGCGCTGAATGAAATTTCCGAGGCCGCCGACCTGACAATGCTCGTCGAGGAGAAACTAATCCCGGTGCGCGAGGACGTTCACGCCGCGTGTGAAATGCTCGGACTCGATCCGTTTCAAGTCGCGTGCGAGGGCCGGTTCGCCGCGTTCATTCCGGAGCGCGACGCCGGGCGGACGTTGGAAATTTTGCGGGCGCGGCCGAATGGCGCGGACGCCTGCGTCATCGGCAGGGCGTCCGGCGAAAGTCCGGCGAAGGTTTTGCTGAAGAGCGCGATTGGCGTTCAGCGCATTCTCGACATGGCGAGCGGCGAGCAATTGCCGCGGATTTGCTAGCCCTGCGGCAGCGCCTTGAGCTTTGCAATCGTCCGCTGGAAGGTTTCGTCGGGCACTTTTCCCGCCATGACGGTCACCAGCAGGCCGCGTTTCTTGTAAAAATCCATCAGCGGCCGGGTGCTTTTTTCGTAGGTTTCCATGCGCACACGGATGGCTTCGGGCCGGTCGTCCTCGCGCTGGAACAGTTTTCCGCCGCACTTGTCGCAAACGCCTTCCACCTTGGGCGGCAGGTCCGTGACGTGATAAACCGCCTTGCAGCCGGAGCAGGTGCGCCGTCCGCCGAGGCGCGCGACGATTTCATCAATTGGCAGCTCGAAGTCGAGCACGGCCGTCAGCGCCAGTTTTTCCTTCTGCATCAATTTTTCAAGCGCCTCGGCCTGGGCGACAGTGCGCGGGAAACCGTCGAGCAGAAATCCGCCGCTGCAACGCAGGCAGCTCACGCGTTCGGCCACCATGTCCAGCACGATCTGGTCCGGCACCAGGTCGCCGCGGCGCATGAATTCCAGCGCGCGGGTCAGCGCGGGGCTTCTTTCCCCGTCCGCGAGGCATTTCGCCGCGCGGAAGACGTCGCCGGTGGACAAATGGCAGGCGCCGAAGCGTTCGGAGAGCAATTGCGCTTGCGTTCCCTTGCCGACGCCCGGCGCGCCCAGGAGCACCAGCCGGCAGGGTTTTCCCTGCGCCGGTTTTGGAGTGACGGAACAAAGTGCGTTGCCGCCCTTCAGCCAGGCGGCCCGGTCGTTTTTCGTATTCATGGCCGGAGAGCCTATAATAAAAGCCGCCGGCGTCCAATGGAAACGGCGCACAACGGCTCGCATTGACAAAAGATGTCTCCTTTTTGCCAAGATCTGCGAAATGCGCGGGGCGAAACACCGTGATTCCGCCGAAAAGTCCCGGCGACCATCCCACAAATCATGTCAAGTATTTGACAATAACCGTGTAGTCCGCCAATCCGGAGATCGTTAGGATGCCTAGTGAACATTGTGGAAGAAACTACTGACAAAATTCTGGTGGCGAACGGGCAGATGGAAAAGAAGCGTCACCTGCCGGTGCGCGAAATTTCCTTTGACCGGCCGCGGGATTTTCTCAACAACCACTTTGTCTATGCGGTGATTTCGCCCCGGGCGCGCGGCCTCACGCTGGGCGTCAACATGAATCCCGACCAGCGGTGCAATTTTGACTGCCTCTATTGCGAGGTGAATCGCGCCACGCTGCCCGAACAAACCACCCTCGATGTGGGCGTGATGGCCTCGGAGCTGCACCGGATGCTCGACCACATCCAGCATGGCCGGCTGCGGGAACATCCGCAATATCAGTCGTTGTCGGACGGGCTGTTGAAATTGCGCCATGTGGCGTTGAGCGGCGATGGCGAGCCGACCCTGTCGCCGCAGTTTGCCGAGATCGTGCAGGCCGTCGTCCACATCCGCGCGATGGGCGGATTCCCGTTCTTCAAAATCGTGCTCATCACCAACGCCACGGGGCTGGACCGCCCGCACGTCCAGGAAAGTTTGAAGCGGTTCACCAAGTCGGATGAAGTCTGGGTCAAACTCGACGGCGGCACGCAGGAATATCTGGACAAGGTCTGCCGGATGAGAGACGTGACGCTCGGGAAAGTCATGTCCAACATCCTGCACTTGGCGCGCCAGCGGCCGGTCGTCATCCAAAGCCTGTTTCCGGCCATCAACGGCGAGGAGCCGTCGGCGGAGGAAATTCATCAATACGCGCAGCGGCTCAACGAATTGAAGTCCGACGGCGCGCAGATTTCCCTCGTGCAGATTTATTCCGCCAACCGGCCCATGTCGCACACCGAGTGCGGGCATCTGCCGCTCAAGACCCTTTCCCAAATCGCGCAGGTCGTCCGGCAGGTGTCCGGATTGCAGGCCGAAGTCTTTTGACCGCGTTCCGGCGCGGCCGGGATGAATCAATTTCCACTTTCCGGCTAGACAAACTGACCTGGCAGGCGCGTCATTATGAAAATGCCCGCCGGACTGGACATCGAACGGCTTTACGACGAACACGCCCAGCCGCTGTTTGCCTTTCTCCTGAATTTCACCCGCGACGAGGCCGACACCCGCGACCTGCTCCAGGAAATTTTCGTCAAGCTCGCTCGCGAACCGAAATTGCTTTCCGGCGTCCGCGACGAACGCGCCTTTCTCATCCGGCTGGCGCACAACGCCGCGATTGACCTGATCCGCCGCCGCGGCGCGCGCGACCGGACGCGGGAAAATTTCGCGGCAGAAACCGTCTCGCCGTTTGCGCCAGCCCGCGATCCCGATGAAAAATATTTTCGCGACGAACTGGCGGCGGCACTGGCCGAATTGCCAGCAGAACAGCGCGCCGTGTTGCATTTGAAGCTGTGGGAGGAGCTGACCTTCGGGGAAATCGCCGCCGCGCTGGACATCCCGCCGAACACCGCCGCCAGCCGGTATCGCTACGGCATAGACAAATTGCGCGACCGGCTGCGTCCAATTCACGAGGAAACGAGGAAGGCAGAATAATGAATGAAGAAATGGAACCATTCGAGCGCCGCTTGAGCCGCCAGCCGCTTCGGCAGATTCCCGCCGGATGGCGCGCGGAAATCCTTGCCGTGGCTGTTCGAGAGTCAAGAGTCGAGAGTCGAGAGCAGGCAAATCTTCGGCCTTCGACCCTCGCCTCTCGTCTCTCGACCATTTTATGGCCTCACCCGAAAGCCTGGGCCGGGCTGGCGGCGGTCTGGGTTCTGATTTTCTGCGTGGATTTCTCGATGCGCGACAAATCGCCGGTCGTGGCGGAAAAGGCCGCGCCGCCGTCGCCGGAGGTCGTCGCGGAATTGAAGCAGCAGCAGCGGATGCTGGCGGAACTGATTGGAGCACGTGACACAAGCGACGCCGACCGGTCTAAATTATGGACGCCGCAGCCTCGCAGCGAGCGCGTGGAAATTTTGATGGCGTAGCAGCGGACGTGAGTCCGCTCCATTTGAAACAATTAATAATGAGCCGGCTCACGCCGGCTGCTACGGAAGAAAGTGGATTTTATGAAAGAAGAACCGAAAAGCATCTGGAAAAAATCGTGGACCGGCTGGGGCGGGCTTTTTTTTGGCTGGCTGATTCTGATGGCAGCCTTGGCCGTCATTTTTTTGATCTGGCTGGCGGCGGAGGGAACGCCCATAAACAAGTCGGGTGACGAGCTAAAGCTGTTTGTGGCCGCTGCGGTGGGAATGACGGTGATTTTTTTGGTCGCGGCCTCGATTCGCTGGATTTGGCTTTGCTGCCGGCGCAACTTCAAGAAATTTCTGTTTGGTCTCGCGTGTCTCGCCACGCTGATTGCGCTGGCTTACGTTGAGGAAGACTGGCGCGGCTGGCACGCTTGGAACCAGTTCAAACACCAGTGGGAAGCCAAGGGTGAAAAATTTGATCTGGCCAGCATGATTCCGCCGCCGGTGCCGGACGACCAGAATTTCGCGATGGCACCGATCTGGGTTGAATCCATCAAAGCCATGCTTGGGCCTGAAAGATCGCGTCAATGGAAATATCCCGGCGATGGCCGCACCAATTTCACCGACCGGATACCGATGCTCTGGCGCAATTATGATTCGGCAAGCGCGCCGACTAGCGGCGACTGGGCGAAGGGAACTATCACCGACCTTAAATTGTGGCAGGCATATTATCGCGCCCCGGCACCGACAAATCGAAATTCGACAATCAAGACCAATGAATTTCCAATCGCGTTGCAGCCGCAATCGCCCGCCGAGGATGTTTTGCTGGCGTTGAGCAAATTCGCCCCGGCCATCGAGGAATTGCGCACGGCAAGCAAGCTGCCTTACTCACGGTTTCCACTCGAATACACGAACGAATCTCCTGCATCCATCCTGCTTCCCCATCTGGCCTCGCTGAACAGGTGCAGTCAGTTTCTCGAACTGCGCTCCGTTGCTGAATTGCGAAACGGCCAGAGTGAAAAGGCGCTCGCAGATGTGAAGCTATCGTTGAATCTGGCCAATTCCATTCGCACGGAACCGTTTATGATTTCGCATCTGGTTCGCATTGCCATGTTGCACTTCACGCTTCAGCCGATTTATGAAGGCTTGGCGGCACATCAGTGGTCGGATGAACAACTTGTCGCGCTCGACTTGGAACTGGCGAATCTGGATTTTCTGGCGGATTACAAGTTGTCCATGCTCGGCGAAGTGGGAGTCGATGATGGGGAAATAGATTATCTACGCCGTCACCCAGAGCAGTTGAAGAATCTGGGCGGTTACTATGATGAAGAAGACGGATATGGCTATAATCCAGCCTTGCCGGGCGGGTTGATTGCTCGTTCGATTCCCACCGGTTGGTTTTATCAAAACCAGTTTCGCTGTGACCGAATGATGATGGAGTTTTACATCCCGCTGGCGGACGTGAGCCAGCAAACGGTTTCTCCCGCCGCCGTCCAGCGCGGGGATAAAGCATTGAAAGCCGAGACCCAAAAAATCACGCCCTACAACATCCTAGAAAAAATGCTGCTCCCGGGGCTCGGCAATACCGTGAAAAGATTCGCTTACGGCCAAGCCTCCGTGGACATGGCGCGCGTAGCGATTGCGCTGGAGCGTTACCGGTTGGCGCACGGCGAATACCCCGGATCGCTCGACGCGCTCGCGCCGCAGTTCATCGCCAAAGTTCCGCACGACATCATCGGCGGCGGGCCGCTGCATTACCGGCTCACGAGCGACGGCCAGTTCGTTCTCTATTCCATCGGTTGGAATGAGCGGGACGATGGCGGCGTGGTTGTTCTCGAAAAAGGTTCGACGCCGAGCGTGGACATCAATCAAGGCGACTGGGTCTGGCGGTATCCGCAGAAATAAATTTTGGGAGGGACGGCGTGCCGCCGTCCCAAATTGAAAACAGAAATTAGACGCCGACACGGCGTCCCTCCCAGTTTTTATCTGTGTCCATCGGAGTCAATCTGTGGCAAAATTGACAGGTGAACATAACGAATCTGAATCCCGACATGGCCATCGGCGCGAGCGGCTGGCTGGTGGAACTGGATGAGCACCGCATTCTGCTGGACGCTGGAATGCACCCGAAACGCGAGGGCCGCGACGCGTTGCCGCTGTTTGGCAAGGCTGGAACGACGGACGTGGACGCGATTGCCATCACGCACTGCCATCACGACCACGTCGGATCGCTGCCGGTGGCGTGCCGGCAGTTTCCCAAGGCGCACGTGCTGATGACGGAGTTGAGCTATTTCATCGCCGAGCGCGTGCTGCACAATTCGGTGAACGTGATGACGCGCCAGCGCGACGAGCTGGGCATCCGCGAATATCCGCTTTACACGCACGACGAGGTGGACGACATCACGCCGCAGTTTCAGGGCTTCAAATACAACCGGCAGATCGAGTGGGCGTCGTTCCAGAAAATGCGCGCGGGGCTGCCGTCGCCGACGCTGGAATTTTTCGACGCCGGCCACACAATCGGGTCGGCGGGCATTTTGATTCGCGGGAAAAAGGAGACGCTGTTTTACACCGGCGACGTGTGTTTTCACGACCAGACGATTTTGAAGGGCGCGCGGTTTGAGGACGTGAAGGCGGACGTGCTGGTGATGGAGACGACGCGCGGCGGCCGGCCGGTGCCGGGGGATTTCACGCGCGAAAAGGAGGTGGAGCGGCTGGTGGCGGCGATTCACGAGGGGCAGAAACGGAAGGGCTGTGTTCTGATTCCGTCGTTCGCGCTGGGCCGGACGCAGGAGATTCTGGCGCTGCTGGCGCTGCTGATGCGCGAGGGGAAATTGAAGAAACAGCCGATTTACATCGGCGGGCTGGGCCGGGTGTTCACGGAGATTTACGATCTGGAGGCGCACCGGACGCACCGGCAGCACACGAACTTGCAATTGCACGAGGCGCTGCAGCTCGTCGTTCTCGAAAAGGGCCAGGCGGAGAACATGAAGTTGAGCGGCGGGAAAATTTTCGTGATCACCGCCGGCATGATGAACGAGCACACGGCGGCGCACGATCTGGCGGCGCGGATGATCGGGGACGAGCGACAAAGCATTTTCTTTGTCGGTTACGCCGACCCTGATTCGCCGGCGGGAAGATTGAAGGCGGCGAAGCAAGGCGAGACTTTTGTGTTCAGCCCGAGCGCCGGGCGCGTGACCAAGAAATGCGACATGCGGGATTTTGCCCTGTCGGCGCACGCGAACCGGGAAGACCTGCTGGAGTTTGTCGGCCAGGTCGCGCCGCGCGTGGTCCTGCTCGGCCACGGCGATGATGATTCGCGCACGTGGTTTGAGGAGCAAATCCATTCGAGCTGGCCGAAGATCAAGGTCATCCAGCCGCAGCCGGGCAAAATGGTTTCGGCGTGACGGATGGCGAGTGCGCTCGTTGCCGTCCGGCGTCAAACTGCCGCCGGCTATTTTACTTCAATGGCCGCCGTTGACGATGTTGGCGAGATTGAAAATGGGCAGGAACATGCAGATGACCATGCCGCCGATGACGACGCCGAGGACGACAATCAGGAGCGGCTCGATGAGCGACATCAGGCCGGACAGGGTGTTGTTGATTTCCTCGTCGAGAAAGTCCGAGACGCGTTCGAGCATGGTGTCAATGTTGCCGGTCTGTTCGCCGGCGGTCATCATGCGGATGATCATGCTGGGGAAGACGGGATGTTTGCCCAGCGCCTGTGAAATGCCTTCGCCGCGTTCGATGTCGGTGGAGGCGGTTTTGATGGCGTTTTCCAGAACCGTGTTGCCGACGGTCTGGGAGACAATCTGCAGCACGTCCAGGATCGGCACGCCGCTGCGGACGAGCGACGCCAGCGTGCGGGTGAAACGGGCGAGGCAGATTTTGTGCGCGATGGGGCCGAAGATGGGCAGCTTGATGCGTTTTTCGTCCCAAAACTCCCGGCCCTTCTTCGTTTTGATGTAATGCAGCCAGCCATAGATTGCCCCGCCGGCGAGGATGATGACCAGCAGCAGGTAGTGACTCAAGACGTTGCTGAGATCCATCAAGAACTGTGTCGGGCCGGGCAGCTTGGCTCCAAAGCCGGAATAGATGTCTGAAAAGACCGGAACCACCTTCACCAGCAGGAAGACCGTGATGCCGATCGCCACAACCGTCACCGCCGTCGGATACATCATGGCCGTCTTGACTTTTTTGCGGAGGCGGTCGGAGTTTTCGAGATAGGTGGCCAGCCGCGCCAGGATTTCCGCCAGCAAGCCGCCCTTCTCGCCCGCCGACACCATGGCGATGTAAAGCCGGTTGAACGCCTTCGGATGTTTCTGGAGCGCCTCGGAAAAACTCTCGCCGCTTTCGACGCGCGTGCAGACATCCTTGATCACGTCGCGCATGACCTTGTTGGGCGACTGGTCCGCGAGCGCCTGGAGTGACTGCACGATGGTGATGCCCGCGTCAACCATTGTCGCCAGCTGCCGTGTGAACACCACCAAGTCGGCCAGCGAAACCTTGCCGCCCTTGGTCTTGCCTTTCCTGCCGACTCGTTCCTGGATGGACAACACCAGCAGGTTCCTGTTGAGCAACGCGGCGATGGCGGCCTGTTCGCTGGCGGCGTCCATCGTGTTTTTGATTTCGCGTCCGGTCGCGGTTTCACGGGCGGTGTAAATGAACGTTGGCATACCCTTGGCCGGATTGTCATAAAAAAATCAACAGGAGCGCAAGCCTCGATTTTCACCATTTGATGAAAGACAAACCGCGTGAACTGGATGCGGCGTTTTCAATTGCGGATTTGGAATCCGCGAATTTGCAATCCTCAACCCGGAAGCGGTTTTGAACCGGTCTTCTGCGCCATCCGCAATGACGACAACAGTTTGCGGCGATGGGTGGAGATGGACGATTTTTCATTGGGAATTCAGGTCCAACTTCCACCGGCTTCCGCGCCATTGAGCGGGAAAGTCGCGCGCCGGCTTTGTCCCAAAAGTGGCCGCAAATGCCTCCCGTCTGCCGTCGTCAGAATCTTGAAAAACAAATCAAAGTTGTAACATGTTTATAATAAGATAGTTACGTTGATGTGTTTTGGTGAAAAAAAATGTTGTCAAACCCGCCGGATTTTCCTACTTTCATAGTCAATTGCACCACATGGTGCCGGGGCAAACAGGGTTTGCCTTGAGGCGCGTAGAGCGCGAAACAAGAAAACATAACAAACAAACAAAACAACATCGGAGGAACCAGATGAAGTTTAATAAATGGACAATGGGTCTGGCGGCGGTCGGAGTAGTCAGTCTTGCTTCGGCGGCCCGCGCGGACGAAAAAATGAGCCAGGTGCAAACTGCGCTCTCAAACACAACCTTGAGCGGCTATGTTGACACGTCTGCCATGTGGCAGATCGGCCAGCAAAATGGCGGCAATATTCCCAAATATACCCCCGGCGGAGTGGCATCTGATGGTTTCAATCTGAATTCCATCGATCTCGCCCTCGACAAGCCGCTGGACGAAAGTCCGTGGGCTGCCGGCTATCATGCCGAATTGATGTTCGGCCCGGATGCGGTGCCGGGATCAGTCACGACGACGCAAATATCTGCTGGACGTGGCCGTTCCACAACCGTGACTTCCGCCAATAGCTCGACGGCTATTCGCCAAGCCTACCTGACGTTGCGCACCCCGTTGGGCAACAGCGGGATTGACTGGAAAGTCGGCGTGTTCGATTCCATCCTTGGTTACGAATCCACCAGCGATGGTCTGAATCCGAACTACACCCGTTCCTATGGTTACATGCTCGAACCGACCACCCTCACGGGTGTTTTGGGCACTTACAAAGTGAATGACAGCATCGCGTTCTCGGCTGGCGTGGCTGACACAGCCAACGGCCTTGACAACCGTGCTAAATGGGAAACCCAGAAAGCCTACTTGGGTTCCATCGCCCTCACCGCTCCGGACAGCTGGGGCTGGGCTAAAGGCGCGACACTCAATGCCGGCGTCATCAATGGTGACAGCGGTTCCGTAAATAGTGATAATAGCACCACTGGCTATGGTCAGACCAGCTGGTATGCTGGCGTTGTGGTGCCGACGCCGTTGACCGCCTTGAAGATGGGTGCGGCGTTTGACTACCTCGAATTGCACAACGGAGGCAGCAATGTTGGCAACTCGAGCGATGACAGCGCGTATGATGTTGCGCTCTATGGCAACTATCAATACAACGACAAGTTGAGCTTCAACCTGCGTGGTGAATATCTGAATAACGGCATCAATGGTGATGGGCTGTATCCTTTCGTGGGAACACATCGGTATGGTCCCCATGAGCCGAATTCAGCCGAGGAAGTCACGGCCACCGTCTCCTACCAGTTGTGGGCGAATGTGTTGAGCCGTGTGGAATTCCGCTGGGATCATGTGTCCCATGGCGATTCCTTCGATGCAACGAGCTCGACCAACAGCAGGGCTGACCGCGACAACGCGTTCCTGCTCGCGCTTAACCTGATCTATCAGTTCTAATTTAATTAGAACCGCACGCCCCTTCCGGCCAAACCGGAAGGGGCTTTTTGTTTTTAATCGGCTGCAGCGGGTGTCAGCCTGCTCATTCCGTTCCAAAAAATTGATCCGGCTTAGGTCGGCTGCTGTAGTTTCGCCGCACAACAAAACTTGGCTTTGCGCGTGTTTCCGCCGATAATCCGGCCTCCGATGCAATTCATCCGCGACATTTACGCAGCCGGGTTGTCGGCCGGAAAGCCGGTCGTCTCCTTTGAATTTTTCCCGCCCAAGACCGACGAGGGCGACCGGAACCTTTTGGAACGGCAAATCCCCGCGCTGCTGGAGGCCCGGCCGGATTTCTGTTCCGTCACCTACGGCGCCGGCGGCGCCACCCGCGACAAGACGCTCAAAATCGTGGATTGCATTCAGCGACGGCACGGGCTGACCGCGCTGGCGCATCTCACCTGTGTCGGCCACACGCGCGACGAGGTGCGCGTGCTGCTCGAAAAAATCCGCGCGACCGGCTGCAAGAACATTCTGGCCCTGCGCGGCGATCCGCCCGGCGGCGGCGAATTCAAGGCCACGCCCGGCGGCTTTGAATTCGCGGCGCAACTGGTGAAATTCATCCGCGAGTCCGGGGATTTCTCCGTGGGCGTCGCCGGTTTTCCGGAAGGCCACATTGCCAGCAAAACCGGCAAGCAGGCCGACTGGCGGCATTTGAAGGAGAAGGTGGACGCGGGCGCGGATTTCGTGCTTACGCAATTGTTTTTCGACAACGCCGATTATTTTGAGTTTCGGGATTTTGTGGCCGGCAAGCTCGGCGTGAGCGTGCCCTTGGTGCCGGGCATCGTCCCGATCTTGAACGCGCAGGGCATCATCAAGTTCACCCAAACCTGCGGCGCAAAAATCCCGCCGCCGTTGCGCGCGAAACTGAATGCGCTGGGGGCCGACGACGAGGCCGCCGCGGAATTCGGCATCGAATTTGCCACCCGGCAATGCCGCGAACTGCTGCGCGCCGGCGTGCCGGGGCTGCATTTTTACACGCTGAACAAATCGCGCTCCACCGTGCAAGTCCTCAAAAACCTCGGCCTCGCGTGAAGCTGAAATTCACGCCCCGGGGAATTTGAACGCCGGTGCGGTTGAAATTCCGGTTCAATCTGCGCCATTTGCCGCGGCATTAAAGCAGATTGTTTGCCATGATGCTGAGGACGCTCAACGGCCCTTCGTCCTCCAGTCCGTCGGCCATCTTGTCCAGCTTTTGCAGCGAGAGCTTGGCGTTTTTGTAGAGGTCCTGATCGTTGATGAGCTTGCCGACCGTGCCTTGTCCCTGATTGATCTTCAGCAGGATCTGGTTGAGATTCGTCATGGAGGCCGTGGTGGCGTCGTAAAGCGTCTCGTCCGTCACCAGTTTGCCCAGCGTGCCCTGGCCGTTGCTGACGCCGTTGACGACCGAGCGCACCTCGGTGACGGCATCCTGCAAATTGGTGACGGTGCCGAGCGCCGAATCGTAGAGCTGATCCGTGTAAATCATCTTGCCGACGGTGCCCTGACCGCTGGCGATCTGGGCGGTGATGTTTTCAATGTTGGAAATGGCACCGCCGATGTGGCCGCTGTTTTGCTTGACGAAATCGGTCAGCGGGCCGAGCAGATTGTCAATCTTGTCGCCCGTGAAGGATTTGCCGAAATTTTGGATGCCGGTGGCGGCGGCGTCCAGTTTGGTGATGACGGCGTTGAGGTCGGGTTGCTCCTCGGTTTCAAGCACCGCTCCGTTGGCGGCCGCCGGGGCGGTTTGCGAGCCGAAATCAATGGCGACAAAGTTCTGGCCCATCAGGCCGGTGAACCGGATGACGGCCTTGCTGTCGGTTTTCACCACGGCGTCGGGGTGGAGTTTCATCACGACCTTGACCTTCTGATCGGTGAGCGCGATTGTCTCGACGCGGCCGATTTCCACGCCGGCCATTTTGACATTGTCGCCGACCTTCAATTCCTGCGCGGAGTTGAACAGGGCGCTGACGCGGTAGCCGCCGTGCAGCATTTCCATGCCGCCGAGGGTTTCGACGATGATCCAGGCGGCGAAGACGGCAAGGACGACAAAATAGCCGAGCTTGGTTTCAAGTGAATTTTTCATGAGCTTGATTTGGTTTCGTGTTTGAAGTCAGCGTTCAAAAATTTCTGGACGAGCGGGTCGCTGAACCGCTTCACCTCGTCGGGCGTGCCGATCTTGAGGATGCGGCCGTCGTTGATGACGGCGATGCGGTCTGCAATGCCAAAGGCCAAGTCGCGGTCATGCGACACGACGAGCGACGTGACATGGATGCGTCGGTTCAGCGCCAGAATCTCCTCGCCGATGACGACGGCGGAAAGCGGATCCAGTTCGCTTGTCGGCTCGTCGTAAAGGATCAACTGCGGTTCAATGACCAGTGCGCGGGCGATGGCGGCGCGTTTTTTCATGCCGCCGGAAAGATCGCCCGGCATTCTGTCCCCGGCGTCCTTCAGCCCGACATTCGTTAGCTTTTCCGCCACGATGCGCGCGATCTCCTCCGGCGGCTTGAGGCGGTGCTCGGTCAGATAAAGCCCGACGTTTTCGCCGACGGTGAGCGAATTGAGCAACGCGCCGGATTGAAAAACCATCGCCATGCGGTATTTGGCGGCGATTTCGGGTGTCTGGATGGGCTCGCCGTTGATGAGGATTTCGCCAGCATCGGGCGATTCCAGGCCGATGAGGTGCTTGAGCAGGACGCTCTTGCCACTGCCGCTCGGCCCCATGATGACAAAGATTTCGCCGGGCCGGACCTCGAAATCAATGCCCTTGAGCACTTCCTGGCCGTCAAAACTTTTGCGCAGCCCGCGCACCACGAGGTCAACGCCGTTGAGTGGTTGGGTGGTGTCGTTCATATCAATCCCAAGCGGGTCAGGACAATCCACAAACTGGTGAGGAGGTAATCAGAGATCACGATGAGCACGATGGAGTTGACCACCGCCTTCGTCACCGAACGTCCGATGCCGCGCGGCCCGCCGATGGTTGTCAGCCCCTGGTGGCAGGAAACCACGCCAACGATGATCGCGAAACAGAAGCTTTTGAACACGCCGTTGGCCACGTCATTGGGTTTCACGATATCGCGCAAATCCGAGAAAAACACCTGGATCGGAATGCCGATATGGCTGTTCGCCTCCGCCACGACCGCGCCGCCAAACCAGCCGGCAAGGATGGCGAACACCACCAGCATCGGCAGCGCGACGGCAATGGCAATCACCCGTGGCAGCACGAGATAATGGATCGGGTTGATGTTCATCGTGCGGAGCGCGTCAATTTCCTGATACACGCGCATCGAGCCGATTTCCGCCGCCATTGCCGAACCGATGCGACCCGCGATGAGGATGGCCATCATCACCGGGGCGAGTTCCTTGACGATGGCGAGGCCGACCACGCCACCGACGGCGCTGGTGAAACTGCGCTCCACCAGCGGCGGCCCGAAGTTCAACGAGATGACCGCGCCGATGAAAAACGACAGCACACAGACCATCAGCAGGCTGGCATTGCCGATTTCAAAAAACTGTTCCATCACTTTCCGCCGCTGCCGCCACGCGAGCGGCAGCGCCAGCAAGGTCCGCCAGAACAGCAAAACCATTTCACCAATGTTCTTAAACATATTTCGGACGCCGGTTCATTTTGCGGGCGGGCCTGCCGGCTGGTGATTGTTCAGCACGGGAACGTAAAACAGGCGCAACCGCTCATTTTCCCCGTCTAATTGATACTGGAAAAGGCCGAGCAGGAGCGAGCATTTTTTGGAGCCGGGCGCGGTGTCGCGGCGGTAGAGATTCCAAAGCAGCGACTGGCTGGTGGCACCGGTTTTGGGATTGTTTTCCGCCCGCCAGAGCGACCAGAGCGGGGACCAGTTACGCTCGACGCCACGGTTGTTGGGCAGCGCCGACTCGACGGGCGCGAGAATTTGCAGCCGGGTGCTGCCGTTGAAGTCGCGGTGCCAGGTGAAGAAGGGCCATAAATCCACGCGGCGCTTTTCGGCGCCGGTCCCGATGTTTTTTTCCGTCGCGTCGGAGAACAGATAGAAGAAAATCCGCGTGCGCTGCTGGTCGAGCAATTCCGTGTGCAGGCGGTTGAATTTGTAAATCGGCCAGAGGTAAGAATCGCTCTCGCGCGTGTCGCTGCGGGCGCGGCTGAACAGCGGCATGACGCGCGTGGTGGTCTTGCCTTCGCCGCGGGCGACCACCACAAACGGATACGGGCCTTCCCATTCGCGGTATTTTTTAGCGCGGTCGTCAATCCAGGTGAAAAACGGCCAGAGCACGGAGGTGGAATCGCGCTGGGGCGAGCGCGAATAACTGTAAAGCGGCAGGTCGGCGCGGAACTTTTCCGGATTGTCCGTGCCGATGCCGTTGTTCTGCCAAAAGTGGACGGGCCAGAGCGCAAAAAAACTGTCGTGGCCGGCGATGGTTTCCCGCTCGTCGAAGCTGTTCGTGATGGTGGTTACGTCCTTGTGTTCCACGCCCACAAACGGCCAGAACTGCCAGCCCTGCAGTCCGTCGCCGTGCCGCAAATGGAAAAACGGATACAGATAATTGTCGGTGACGACGTCGTGTTTTTGCGTTTCGCTGTAAAACGGAAACATGACGTAGAAAATTCTGTCCCGCAACAGCCGGTCCTTGAGATGGCCGTAAAACGGGCCGAACGCGGTGTAGTCATCATTTGTGTCGGGCGAGCGCTGCTGGAAATAGACCGGGAAAATGGTGAATCGTTTTTTCCCGGAATCATCCGGATCCTGACCGCCGGCGAAACTGAACAATTGGACGAACTGCCAGCGATATTCCTTTCCGTATCGTTCGTAGGTCAGAAACGGATAAAACAAATCGTCCTCCCGCGATTCAACGCCCGGGTCGGCGTCGTGCGAAAACAGCGGCGGAACCGCCCAGGTGGTTTCGGAATCTTTCTGCTGGTCGTAATAAAACGGCCCGGCGGCTTCCGTGCGGTGTCCTGCATCCAGCGTCAGCGGAAATTCGTCAAAAAACAGGCCGGCATGGAAGGCGTCTTCGGCAAGGGCCGGAGAACAAAAGCACAAAGCCAGCCCGAGGCTGCAAAATTGCAAGCTGCGGAAAAGCCGCAGTGAAATGTTGCACCGTATGTGCCGAACCAGATGTTTGTATAAAAAAATCAATTTTTTACGTTATCGTTATTGGTTGAAATCTACACTGTTTTTGAGTGGTGCAGAAATAAAATTAACGTCGGTATAATAACATTCGTGTTGACTCTCGACCGGATTTTCTCTAGGATTAGAAGACAATTGAGGTTTTCACCTCGGTTCCTCCTGACCCAGTGTCGGCGATGTTTTGTCGGCACTGGGTTGTTTTATTAAAGGCCGCCAGCGCCCCAGCAAATTCAACAAGGCGGGCAAAAATGTCAAACCCGCAATCATGCACGTCAAAATCCCCATGGCCATTACACAGCCCAAGCTGTGAATGCCTCGGTGTTGGGCAAGGATTAGACTGCCAAAACCGGCGATGGCCGTCAACCCGGAGACCAGCACCGCCTTGCCGGTGCTGCGCGCCAGAATGCCAGGTGTGCGCTCCTCGGCGAAGCGGTTGAGGATTTGAATGCCATTCGTGACGCCGATGCCGATGACCAGCGGCAGCGTCATGATGTTCGCCAGGTTGAACGGGATGCCAAACCAGCCCATCAAGCCCGCCAGCCAGAGCGTGCCGATGCCCACCGGCAGCAGCGCCAGAATCACCGCGCCCAGGGTGCGGAAATGGAACAACACCAGAAGCGCGATGGCGGCCAGCGAATACCAGGCTGCGTCAACATAGCTGTCCTTGAGCAGCGATTCGTATTCGTAAAGCTGCACAGGAGTGCCGGTGGCATTGGGATCCACCTTTCGCAAATCGGCGACAAAGGTTTCCTGGTTTGCGCGCTGCCACACGTCGTTCTTCGGAAACACCTGTAGCAGGAACTTGCCGGTTCCGCCCACGAACTGGTCGCGCAGTGCGGCGGGCAAATCTTCCACCCGCAACGGCGCGCTCACGTCCTGATGCTGCAACGACTCGAATGTTTCGCGGACGTCATTGAACAGCGCCTGTTGAAACTCCGCCAGCTTGACTCCGCGCGCCTTTTGCGCCGTCTCGTCGCCGGCCAGCATGGACTTGCGCAAATTTTCGATGGCCCGCTGCAAGGCGACAAACTGTTTTGTCAGCTCCGGATCGGCTTTAACCCCGGGATCTTCAAGCGCGTTGCCCACATAGGTGTAAAGGAAATACAACGTCTGGCTCAATTCATAAACGTTTGTCACCGGTCTCAAATCCGGCTCTTCAAATTTCAACGGCGCGACCTCCTGCTTGATGCCGTAAATGAGCCCGAGTTTCTGGCGCTGATTTTGCTCAATGAAATCGTTGAGCATCTCCGCCGGCGGCTCGATGTCGGCCACGGTTGGCAGATTCGTGATGGCCGCCTCCAGCGCAATGGCCTGTTCCAGGTTGGTGGCCACAATCGCACCGCACAGCAGGGATTTGTCCGCCGAATGGATCAATTTCTGTTCAAACACCACCGACGTCAGGGTGGGGCTTTGCATTTTGATGAGGTTGTAATCGAAATAAACCTTGCGCGTCTCGATGGCGGCAGCGGCGCAAAGCGCGACGACAATGAACGTCACCAGAACGGGGCGTTGCAGCCAGGTGTTTTCAATGCGCGCGCGTGCCTCGTCCTCCTGGATTTGATGGTCCATCACATTCTGGTGTCCGCGCAGCAGCAGCACCGGCAGCAGCGTCATCATCGGCACAAAACAGAGCAGCAGGCCGCCCCCGCAAATGAGTCCCATTTCCTGGATGCCCCTGAAATGCGTGAAATACATCGCCAGAAACGCGCCCGCGGTTGTCAGCGCGCCGGTGAAAATGCCCTGCCCGGTGAAAACCATCGCCTTGGTCAGCGCGGCTTCCGCCGATTTTCCGTGCCGCAATTCCTCCTCGTAGCGCGTGATCAAATGCACCCCGAAATCAATCGCCAGACCGATGAGCATCGGCACAAACGTGATCGTCAAAATGTTCAAATGTCCCACCGCCAGCGTGGTGAACGCCAGCGTGTAGGCCAGCCCGACCATCAGGCAGACGGTCGCCTTGATCGGGCGGCCCGTCTCGTTGTAGCCGTAGATGAAAATCAGCGCGCAAAGAACCAGGGACACGATGCTCGCCATGATGGTGTCCTTTTGCGACTGCACCATTTCGTCATAATCCAGAACCGGCTCGCCGGTCAGCCCGACGTTGAGGCCGGGCACCTCGTTTTTCGTGTCGGCAATCAACTGGCGCAAACGATCAATGGCGTCGCTGTTCAGGTCGCCGCTGGAAAGCTGCTTGTGAAACACCTTCTCGGAAACGGCGTCTTTCAGCAGCGTCCACAATGTCGGATCTGTTTGAACTGAAGTTTCGGTTGGCGCGTGCGTCGTGAGCAGGAAAATCCGGCTGTGATCCAGGGTGATGTAGGTGTCGGACATGTCGCCGGCCCCGAACAGCGCCGCGACACCGGGCGACGGCGGCCGGCCCGGCATTTGCAGATCGTCGTTGGCCTGGGTCAGGATGCGTGTCAACACCGGCAGCGCCTGGACCAGCGATGCCGTCTGCGCGTTCTCCTCGCGCGGCGAGGTGCGGAACGCCGTGTTGATCTGCTCGAAGAACGACACCAGATTGGTCGTCTGCGTGAACTGGCGGATGAACGGCTGGTCATCGTGCAGCGTCGTCTGGATCGCGGCCAGGTCATTGGTCGGGACGAAAAACAACGCCTTCGTTCCCATCATCGCCAGGTCGTGCTGGTAGAAAACATCGCGGAAAAAATGGGTCTCCGGGGCCATTTTCGCGGCGAGGCGCTCGACGAACTGCCGGTTTCTCTCCGGGTCGCCGCTTTCCACGACCACCACGAGGTCGTTGCCCTGCTGCGGGAATTCCTTTTGCAGCGCGAGAAAATTCTGGTGGTATTTCTGGTTGGGGCCGACCAGGTTGTCCCGGTTCATGTCGGTCTGGAGAAAGCCGACCGTGTAGACCACGCACACCAGAAACAGCGCCACCTGCGGCCAGACGAACCACTGCGGATGACGGCAGACCGCCGCCGCCAGCCTGGCCAGCAGCCGCGCGAGCAAATTGTCGGTGCTCAATGCCTTCACAGTTTGCCGTCCCGCTGGTGTTCGCGGACAACCCGTCCGTCAGGCCGTAATGCAATGACCAATGACGAAGCCCTGATGACGAAAACACGACCAGTTTTCAATGAGCAAAGGCACATGAAACGGCCCGTTTCGGATTTCGTCATTGGGGATTCTTTAGTCATTTGGATTTGGGAATTGGTCATTGTGGCGGCGCGGAATCATTCGGCGCACCGATGAATGAAGTCAGCCGTCAATGTCATTCACCCCTCGTCTGGAAATTCCGCGTTGGAGAAGACCTCCTTCACGTCATCATGCTCTTCCAGGGCCTCAATCAATTTGTTGACTGCGGCCAGCGCGGCGGAATCGGCGGGCGGCACGGTGAGCGTCGGCAGCGATGTGATTTCCGCCGCCTCGCATTTGATGCCTTTGGCCTCGATTTTTTTGTGGACCGCCTCGAAATCGCCCGGCGCGGTCAAAATCTCATAGCCATTTTCATCCGCCTTGAAATCCTCCGCGCCGGCCTCCAGCGCCAGCTCCATCAATTGATCCTCGCCCGCCGCCTCCCGGGAGACGATGATTTGTCCCTTGCGCTGAAACAGGCGGCTGACCGATCCGGCCGTGGCGATGCTGCCGCCGCCCTTCGTCGCGATGCTGCGGATTTCCGACGCCGTGCGGTTGCGGTTGTCCGTGCTGATTTCAACCAGCAGCGCCACTCCGCCCGGCCCGTAAAGTTCGTAGGTCAAATCCTCGAAGCTGGCAACCTCGCCGCCGCCGGTGCCTTTTTTGATGGCGCGTTCCATGTTGTCGCGCGGCATGCTGGCCATCCGGCTTTTGAGCAGCACCATGCGCAGGCGCGGATTCATGTCCGGGTCGCCGCCGCCGGCTTTGGCCGCGATGGTGATTTCGCGGGAGAGCTTGGAAAAAATCTTCGCGCGCTTGGCGTCAACCGCGCCCTTGAAGTGCTTGACCTTCGACCATTTGCTGTGTCCGGACATCGAAATTTATGATTAAGGATTGACGATTTGCGACTGGCGCACTGCCATCGAATTCACGATGAAATCGTAAATCAAAAATCGCAAATCGTAAATTGATTAAGCAGCCTCCACAAAGACCGCCGTGCCGTAGCACAGCACCTCGGTGATGCCCGGCGCGATTTCCGTCGCGTCGTAGCGCACGCCGACAACCGCGTTGGCGCCCAGCTCGCCCGCGTGTGTCAGCATCAGGTTGAAGGCGTCCTCGCGGGTGCGTTCGCAGAGGTTGGTGTAGAGCGAGATGTTTCCGCCGAAAACCGCCTGGACGCTCGCGCCGATGTTGCCGATGACCGAGCGCGAACGGACGATGATGCCGCGCACCACGCCAAAGGACTTGGCGATGCGATAGCCGGGCATCTCAAACGTCGTCGTTGTCAATGGATGTGTCTGACTCATACTGGAATTGAACACCACTTGGCGCGCCGGCAAAAGCGAAAACTTTGCGGCGAGACAGCAACAGACTGTCGGGACAACTTTTTGTTCCGGAGGAATAAAAAGGCCCGGCCAACCGGCCGGGCTTGAAATTTCGCACCGATAAAATTACTTCGTCTTCGCGGCGGCGGGCGTGGGCGATTTGGCCGAACCCACCACCACATTGAAACCATACGCCGTCAACGACTCCTCCTGGCCCTCATTGTCCACCAGCAACAGGTCGCGGGCGTAGGTGATGAGGTTCAGCGCGGTGTCCTTGGTGTAGGCCGTCTGGCCGTCCGCCGTGCCCAAGGCCTGATCCCGCGTCTGCCGCGCCTTTTGCGCCACCGCATCCGCGTCCTTGGCCGCCTGATTCTGCGGCGCGGCAATCGCCAGATCCGCCGCCAGTTTTGTCATCTTGTCCTTGTCCAACGGGCTGGCGTCGCCATCCGCCGTGTGTTTTTTGAGGATTGACTGTCCCAGCCCCATGAGTGCTTCGGGGCTGCTTGTTGGAATGTCCACTCTTACAGTTTTTCTTGCCATAACTTTATCCGTTTTGAGGTTGATATTGTTGATTGAAAACTAACGCGGAAAATAATGTGCCTCCGTCGCGGCCTGTCAAGGGGTGCAAATACGATTTCAGTTTCCGTTAAAATAAAATACAATGTAACTAATTCATAACGAAAGAACATTCATCTTTTGCAAATGACCGTTGGCGGGTTAGAAAGACCTGCCAAACTGTCCAAAACGAACATTCATCTGCCACGGGAGAACATCAATCCGTGACGAAGTGGCGGCCTCCGCTACGGGAGAACATTCATTCGTTGCATCCGAATGTTAATTCATCACGAACGAACGTCCTTTTAAGCGAAAGCATATTCACCCATGACAAACGAATATCCATTTGTGACGAAAGAACATTCATCCATCATGGATTGACATTCGTTTATGACAAATCAATGTTCGTTCGTGGTGGATTTATGTCAAAACCCCAATAAATCGCGGATTTTTCACAAAAACGGGCAAAAGCAGTTAAAATCCAGTTCGCACCCGCCAATGCCAAATTCGTGAGTGACTACCAGAACGCGCGAACGATTGTTGACACCTCGGCCAGCCGCGCCAGCCCAAACCAGTCGACACCCGCGCCTACACCGCAGACGGCCACGGGGAGCAAGTAAGATTTAAATGAAAACGCAAAGCGGCCTTCGATAACGAAAGCCGCTTTTATTGGTGGAAGCTGGCCTTGTCCCGAAATTGTGGGATCGGCCACGTTGCAAGACCAACCTGCGCCGGCTTTTGAGGCGTTCAGGTTTTTGACCGTTGGCATGGATGTCCAACACCCGTGCCCACGCCGCAGACGGCCACCGGCAGCAAGTAAGATTGAAATGAAAACGGAAAGCAGCCTTTGGAAACGGAGGCCGCTTTCAACTTTGGCCGCTCATTTCTTCAAACCGCTTTCTAATCGCTGTTTTGTTTCCGTGTCTCTCTTGATTTCGCTGTCGAGATTGTTGATACCACTTTGGAGCAGAATTTGAATCTGGTCGTCGAGCGTTTTGCCCATTAACGAGTTTGTTTCAAAAGAATGGCCCAACGGAATGACGCGATATTCGTCGAAAGCGTGGCTATTTTCGCCATCGAAATCAGTTGCAAAAAGGAGATACGATTCCCCTTGAAGTGGCCAATACCTTGACCAAAGCACAATCGGTGTTTGCGGCTTAAGGTCTTTTCCTTTGAGCACGAAAACGATTTCAGCATCAGTCAGGACGATACCGCCCAATGGTCCGGCAGGCAGAGGATTACTCATTTTGCCTCCATTTACTTGGCGTTCTTTTCCCGGAGAACTTTTGCATTTGACGATGATGATATACGGCGATTTTTGCGTCAGCGAGTCCCAGCCTGGAAAATCGGACGTGAGGAAAGCCATGACTGGCAAAACGCCAATCAACAACAGTAGCGCGATGAATGTTATTTTCGTTTTCATATTCGCTTAATCAGTAGTTGGGGGCCACTGCCCACGGCCCTTGCCAAGCACCAGAAACACCTTGATAGGTCTCGTGACAAGCCTTATCTGAACCTCTGTAGCTCGTTGTCGTGGACATCCCAGTGTAGTCAACCCAGTTGGTGCCGCTCTCGTCGAGGTATTGGTTTGTCCAAGTGATTGTGTATGAAAAGTCCAAATAGGCCGTGCCATTGTAAATATGCCGCGGCGCGACTGGGCCATCCCAAATGTCGTCGATATGTCTCCCGTCGCAGCCCACGGGCGGGGCAGACGCAGTAGTTGCGGCAGCTACTTGTTGCGTGCTACCGTCCGGCCAAGTGATGCTTAAAGCGTTGAATTTTTCACGGAATGTATTGTTATTAAAGCTCGCCGTTGTGGGCTGAAGCTGGACGACGAATCGAGTGAAAGCACCCATCGAGTTCGTGCCCGGCGGCCCGAAGCCAACTTCTGTATCGACCGTGGCGGTAACCCCGTTCGGCGCAATGACTGTGAACGTGGTGGGTAATGTAACGTTGCTGACGATGGCCGTTACCGTGTTGGTTCCGGGCGTATGACTCGCTGTAAGAACCGTGCTTGAACCGTTCGTAGCACTTAAATGACCGTTACCCGAAACAGTCCAAACCGTTTCGCTCGGCATTCCGCCGAAATCTACTAATTCACCAATGCCGATTGTTGTTCTGTCATTATTTGTGTTTCCGGTCGCAGTGCATTCGGTTGTGTGCGTCAGCGTGTATTCCGTCGTCAAAAGGTTGAAGGCATACCAATCCAGATTTTTAACCGTCGGCGTGATGTCCACAGTCGCATTGTCAGCTATCACGGCATAAACATTTCCATTGGCGTCCAGTTGTCCTAATGAGCCGATGGTTATTTGTTGCGGCGGAACCGTGTTGCCCGTCCAAAACTCATAATTCCCCACCCAAAAGCTGTAATTCGGCGTGTTTGGCGAGATGCTGTATAAATGATTTGTCGTGGAACCGGGCGGCCCGCCGGTTGAAAACAGCACGTCAACCTGTTCGGTCATCTTGATGGTTTCCCCAAATGCACCGTAATCAGTATTCATCGGGTTGTGGGTTTCGGTCAAATTTTTCGTGTATTCAAATCTCAAGGGTGGCGGGTCATCATCTGCATTAGTATGCCAGAAGCCGTTAAAAGAAATTTCATTTGCGAAGTATGAAATAGATTGAGGCCACACTGTTGCCGGCCATTGATACAAACTGTAAAGATGGGGATACCCCGATGACCAATTCCAAGTTTCATTTGTTTCCGTGCTGGCTGCTCCGTCCGCCCAATTTACCGTCCAATCACCAATTGCTGAATTCGCAGGATATTCGCGATGCAAGTGATAATCATAGCTTTTAATGTGAATTCCCTGTGTCGCGGCAACCTGCGTTGAAGCATTTCTCGACTTGGCAGACATCGGGCTGCCTGCAAAATCGCTTCCAGAACCATTCCCGCCATTGTCAGCATTGGGAATGGCGGTTACTTCGACAATCCCATTGCCGCTTGTCACGGGAACAATTGTTGCTTGCCATGTCCCGTCGCCCGGCTGCGTGGCATTCGTGCCATTCACCCAAATCTTGTAGCCGCTCGTGCTGATGGTCCCGTTCACAGCCGTTTGTCCTGCCAATACAGAATTGATTGTCAATGTCACATCGCTCTGCCGTAAAGTGACATTGGTGACGGTTGTGTTACCTACGACATCCGAAACAGTCAGCGTCAAAATGTTTGTTGCGGTATTCAGCGGCAAATTTTGAAGCCAAAAAAAGCCGTCGCGTCCAACGGAAGCGGTTGCGACATTCGTGTTATTGTTGGCATCCACCATCTGTGCATTCACGCTTGCCGTGGCATCATCAAGGTGTCCGACGAGGAGGAAATCTGTGCCACTGATTTGCGCTCCATTTTGCGGCCAATAAAGTTGAACCGTTGGCGGATTTGTTTTCGAGGAATAATCCAAAGTGAAGCTCAAATTTGTCGTTGTGGTATTGCCAGCCAAATCGGTCGCGTGAAGTGTGATGACATTGAGGCCGTTTGTCAGAGGAACGTCAAAACACTGAAACCAATTCGTGGTGAATTTCCAAGCATTTATGTCGGAATGCTGCGCCGTAACGAAAGCGGGTTGATTGACAACCAACCCGGCGGCATTGGACAAGTCATAGGTCAAGCTGGATAAAGCTTCCGAGCTGTAACCTTGCAACTGAATCATCGGTTGCGAGACCACGTTGCCAACCGGATTTGTGATTACGATTGAAGGCGGCGTTGTGTCCAAAGTGAAGAACGCCGTTGACCAGTAAACCGTGCCATCGGAACCGCGAAAGCCAAACAACACCTCGTAAGTGCCATCATTTGTCTCCAATAAAACATACGGCACGGCGCTGAATGGAATCCACCGTGCATCTGCAACATTGGTGTCGTTGACCAACACCGCCATCGCAGCTGCTGGCCCGCCACTTATCGAAGCCGTGATAAGATCGGTATTCACATAAAAATCGGGAAAGGAAACAGTCATGTTCGCGGCATCAGTTATCGGCGTGTCGCTTCGGGTCGCCTTGAAAAATCCGCCGTCCGGCGTGGGAATGCTTAACGTGAAGTTTGTCTGGCTGTTTGTGCCGGAAATCAAGTCATTCCATGTTGCCGTCAAGTTGCTGGCATAATAAATGTCATACGTTCCCGCTGGATCGGCTTCGACCAGATTCAATTGAAAATTCGTGCCGATGATTCCGGTTGTGCTCACTTTCAAGCCCGGAACGTAAGGCATCGTCGTAACGCAAGTGACGTTATTTGTGTTTGGCGGGCACGTCGGGCAATTTGTCAAACTCGGCGGCAATTGGGCGTGAGAGTTCAAGAGGAAGCAACAGGCGACAGCAAAACCCACTGTCAGCCTTCTGACATTTTTTTTGATGGCATTCATGATTCGGTTTTTTCTTCCGGGCCTTTTTGCCCGGACTCGAATCTCCTTGCCATCCTGAAAGCGGAGGCGCGCCCAGCGCGTCCCCGTTCCAGGCCACTACCACGCGGCCCAACTCGAAAAAACACACTGGGACGCGCGATTGACCGCGCGTCGAGGTGAACTTTCGAGTGTTTCAAACTTTGTGGTAGTGTTTGGGAACGGGATTCGAGTCCTCGCAACGCAAAGACCCAATGAGAAAGAACTGCCAGCTTTTACGCTTCCCGCGAAAAATCAGCAAGCCTTTTTTGGGAAATATGAAAACAGGAAGCGCAGTTCCCCAAACTTGGTATGCACCCCTTTGTTACAAAATGGATTTCATTACGGCGAAAGGAAGGCAAACGTCGGCAAATTCCGCAGCACCGCGAAAATCACGGCACCGGCAAGCACCGCCCACAAAATTTTCACCGGCAAAAACTCACCGCCCGGCCGCCGCCGGATTATTTTTGCCGCAAACCAGACGCCGCGCGCCGCCGCCGCCGCGAGCAGGACGACGAACAGTGCGTTGTCCTTCAGCGCGAGCGCAAAGTTGCCGTGCAGCAGCGCATAAGCCGCGCGCGTCCCGCCGCAGCCGGGACAATTCCATCCGGTCAGCTGGTGAAACAAACAAACGGGATAAAATCCGTGGGTGCTCGGATTGAAGAGGAACACCATTGCGCCCGCGCCGACGGCCGTCGCGCCCAGCACAATCACCGCGAACGCCGTCAGCGAGGGTGGCGCGGAAATTTTCGGCGGCACGGATTGTGATTCGGCGGGCATGATCTTGTTTCAGAACGCCCTGCCGTTCACCTGAAAATTGTCCGTTGCCAGGCTCCACACCAAACAAAAGAAAATCAGCAACAGGCTGGAAATCGAGAGCACCAGCCCGGCAACCGCCTGGCCGCGGCCCTCGTAAAGTTCGGGATGCCGGTTGATCTGCGACAATCCGATGAGCGAAAAAACCAGGCCGAGCAGGTTGAAGGGAAATCCGCAGCAGCAGCAAAAGAGCGCCCACGACATGATGCCGCAAATCAGCCCGGTCGTGGCGGACGAGTTTGTCTGACGGAGACGGACGGGCGGCTGGACGACCGGCGGAGTTGTTTTCGAAAAGTGATTCGCGAACTCCGGCAGCAGGCCGACGAAATTCCACTCCTTCGCGCCGTCCGCGAACACCGGCGTCCGGCTTTCGACGCGGCCTTCGGCAATCCACTGCCGCAACAGCTCGCCGGAAACCGGCCCGTATTCCTTCCCGTCCTCGCCGATGATTTTGTAAATTGCGCTCATTTGTCGCTACCGTTGCCGCCGCCGTGGCCGGAATCCGAACACACGCCGCGTTTTGTCCCGGCAACAAAGTCTAGCAGAATTTTGGCCGTCGCGCCGTTGAAATTTTTCCGCGCCTCCGCCAGCGCCTCGCGCAGATTTTTCCCGCTGCGAAACAGCAAATGATAAAGCCGCTTCAATTCCAGCCGCTGCTCCGCCGTGAAACCGGCGCGGCGCAGTCCCACGACATTCAGCCCGCAGATTTCATTTTCCCGCTGCGCGATGGTGAACGGCGGCAGATCCTGGCTGATGGCCGCGCCGCCCTGCATGATCGCCAGCGCGCCGACGCGCGTGAACTGGTGCACGAGACAGTTGCCGGAAATGAACGCGCGATCCTGCACCACCGCGTGCCCGCCCAGCAGCGCGCCGTTGGCCAGAATCACATGGTCGCCAACGGCGCAATTGTGCGCGACGTGTGAGTTCGCCATGAAAAAATTGTGCGAGCCGATGACCGTGTCCTCGGCGGTCTTGTTCGAGCGGTGAACTGTGACGTGTTCGCGAAAAACATTGTTGTCGCCGATGCGCAGCCGCGTCGGTTCGTTTTTGTATTTCAAATCCTGCGGCGCATCACCGATAACGCAACCGGCGTGAAACCGGTTGCCGGTGCCGATTTTGGTTTCGCCCGTCAGATAAACGTGCGGCCCGACGACACAGCCCGCGCCCAGCTCGACGCCGGCGTCAATCACGGCAAACGGCCCGACTTGAACCGTCGCGTCCAGCTTCGCCTGCGGATGAATGATGGCCGTCGGATGAATCATTTTCGGCCACAGATAAACACAGATGAACACAGATGAAAAATCAAATCTTCCCGCGCGAAGATGCTTTGTGCCTGTGCGTATTCGTGGTTAAACTGAAGTGGAAATGAGTTGCGCGCCAACAGCTGAAATAATTCCGCAATCCGCAATCCGCATTCCGCAATCGCCCGAACTGCTCGCGCCCGCCGGCGATTGGGACTGCGTTCGGGCCGCCGTCGAAAATGGCGCGGACGCGATTTATTTCGGCCTCGACAAATTCAACGCCCGGATGCGGGCGCAAAATTTCACGGAGGCGGATTTGCCGAAGCTGATGGAATTTCTGCATCGGCGCGGCGTGCGCGGCTACATCACGCTCAACACGCTTGTTTTTGAGGAGGAACTCGCCGATGCCGGAAAATATCTGCGCACGATGATTGCCGCCGGCGTGGATGCGGTGATTGTCCAGGATGTCGGCATTTGCCGGCTCATCCGCGAGCTGTCGCCGGATTTTCCGATCCACGCCTCGACGCAGATGACCATCACCAGCGCGGCGGGAATTGAATTCGCCCGCGACCTCGGCTGCAACCTCGTAGTGCTGGCGCGCGAGTGTTCCATCGCGGAAATCGAGAAGATAAATTCCGCACTCCGAACTCCGCATTCCGTGCTTCCGCTTGAGGTTTTTGTCCACGGCGCGCTTTGCGTCGCCTATTCCGGCCAGTGCCTCACCAGCGAATCGCTCGGCGGCCGCTCGGCCAATCGCGGCGAATGTGCGCAGGCGTGCCGGATGCCTTACGATTTGATTTCCGACGGCAAACCGGTTCCGCTCGGCGACAAAAGATATTTATTGAGTCCGCAGGATTTGGCCGGACTGGAAGTGTTGCCGGATTTGGTGCGCGCCGGTGTCGCCTCGCTGAAAATCGAGGGCCGGCTCAAGTCGCCGGAATACGTCGCCAGCATCACGCGGATTTACCGCGCCACCCTGGACAAATTGATTAACAACAAAGAAACAAAAAAACAAAGCCCGGAAAACTTTGTTCCTTCGTTGCTTGGTTGTTCAAATTCTGATCGCTATGAACTGGAAATGTCCTTTTCGCGCGGCCTGTTCACCGGCTGGTTTGGCGGGACGGACAATCAGAAGCTCGTCCACGCGCGCTTCGGCAAAAAACGCGGGGTTTATCTCGGCGAGGTGAAAAAAATCGTCCGCGACGGCGTCATTATCAATCTCGCGGCGCCGGTCAAGCTGGGCGACGGCGTGGTGTTCGACGCCGGCAGGCCGGATGAAAAAGAGGAAGGCGGACGCATCTACGAGATTCAGGAACCGCGTTTCAAGATTCCCGGCCAGCAACTAACCGAACTGCGTTTCGGCTATGGCGACGTGGATTTTCTGCGCGTCCACCTCGGCGACAAAATCTGGAAGACGAATGATCCCGAACTCGACAAGCGCCTGCGCCAGAGCTTCGCGGGCGACAAGCCGAAGTTTCAGCGGCCGATTGAAATCGAAGTCCACGGCTGCGCCGGCAAACCGCTCACGCTCATCGCCCGCGATGAATTTGGAAACGTGACGAAAGTGGAATCCGTGATGCCGCTGGCGAAGGCGGAAAAACTGCCGCTGACGGAGGTAAAATTGCGCGAGCAGCTTGGCAGGCTGGGCGGCACGCCGTTCCGGCTTGGCGAACTGAATAATCTCCTCACCGGCGAAGTGTTGCTGCCGGTGAGCGAGTTGAACCGTCTGCGCCGCGAAATCGTCGTTGAGCTGGAAAAACTCCGCGCGCAGCCGAAGCGGTGGACGCTTAATGATTGCGGATTGCGGATTGCGGATTGCGGATTGAAAACCGCGCCAGTCAATCCGAAATCCGAGATCGTCAATCCGCAATTGATCGTGCTCGTCCGCAGTCTGCCGCAGCTCGAAGCCGCGCTGAAAAGCGGCGCGGAGACGGTCTATTGCGAATTTGAGGACCCGAAAAAATACCGCGAGGCGGTGACGCTGTTTCACGCCGCGCGCGGCGGCGAATCGGAAATCCGCAATCCGCAATCCGCAATTTTCGTCGCACCGCCGCGCATCTTCAAACCGGGCGACGACTGGATTCTCAACCAGGTCCGTTCCTGCAACGCCGACGGTTATCTGATCCGCAATTACGACCACCTGAAATTTTTCGCCGGCGACCGGCGCGTGGGCGATTATTCGCTGAACATCGCCAACCGGATTTCCGCCGATTATTTCAAAAACCAATCCGGTCTGGAGCGCGTGACGGCGAGCTACGATCTGAATTTCTCGCAGCTCGAGGCGCTGCTGCACGCCGCGCCGCCGGAATGGTTTGAGGTGACGATTCACCAGCACATGCCGATGTTTCACATGGAGCATTGCGTGTTCTGCGCATTTCTTTCCAGAGGCAAGGACTTCCGCGACTGCGGCCGGCCCTGCGACCGGCACGACGTGCGGCTGCGCGACCGAGTCGGCGCGGAGCATCCGCTCAAGGCGGACGCCGGCTGCCGGAACACCGTGTTCAATTCGCAGGCGCAGACCGGCGCGGAATATGTCGCGCGGATGATCGAACTCGGCGTGCGGCATTTCCGCGTGGAATTTCTGAACGAAACGCCGGAGCAGGTCGCGCAGGCAATTGCCCAATACCGCCAGTTGCTGCGCGGCGAAATTTCCGGCACGCAGCTCTGGCGCGAATTGAAATTGTTCAACCAGCTCGGTGTGACGCGCGGGCAGATGGGAAAATAGCCTTCGCACATGATTTTTGCGTTGCCTGCCTTCTTTTGCGGCTAAAATGCTTTTCTGCGCCGGCTTCATCCGGCAAGCTCTGCCTGCTCATGTCCGAAGAAAAAGTTGAAGCCATGCCGACGGCGGATCACAAGCCGCACGCGACTTTTTTCCGCCAGAGCGGCTGGCTGATGACGGCGACGGTCATTCAGGGAGCCATGACCTTCGGCGTGCATCCGCTGGCCAAGAAAATTTCCCCCGCCGAATACGGCATTTTCGTGACGATGCTGATGCTGACAGCGCTCATTCCGACGATGCCGCTGCAAATGGTTTTCGCGCAGCAAACCGCCGGGACGCTGGCAACGAATCGCGGACGCCAGCTTTCGTTGATGATCCGCTGGGGCTGGCTGCTGACGTTCATCGTGTGGGGGGTCATCGCCCTGTTCGTTCTGGCATTTCAAAGCCGCATCATGGCGGGCTGGGGACTTGCGAACGCAATGACGTTGTGGGTGACGCTCGCGGCGCTGCTGATGAATTTGTGGATGCCGCTGTTTTCCGGCGTGCTGCAGGGACGGCAGGATTTCTTCTGGCTCGGCTGGGGCTCGATCATTAGCGGCATCGGGCGCGTCGCGGTGGCCGTTCTGATTGTGCTGGCATTTCACGGCGGAGCGACGGGCATGATGTTCGGCGCGTTCGCCGGCCTGGGCGCATGGGCGGGCATCGCCATCTGGAGGTCGCGCGATTTGTGGCTGGTGAAGCCCGAACCGTTCGACGGGCGCGGGCTGTTCAAGCAGGTCGCGCCGTTGATGCTCGGCTTTGGCGCGTGCCAGTTTCTGTTCACGACGGACACGATGTTCGTGAAGGCATTTTTTCCCGGCGACGAAATGGCGTCCTACGGCGTGGCGGGAACGCTGTCGCGCGCGCTGCTGTGGCTGGTGCTGCCGCTGGCGGCGGTGATGTTCCCGAAAATCGTCCACGCCACGGCGAAATCGGAAAAGAGCAACCTGCTCGGCATCGTCCTGCTCGGCACGGCGGTTCTGGCGGTTTGCGGCGCGGCAGGGCTGTGCGTCGTCGGGCCGCTGGTGGTGAAGCTGGCGTTCAAGCCGGAATACGTTGCCGAGACCATGAAACTGCTGCCGTGGTATGCGGGCGCGATGATTCCGCTGGCGCTGGCGAATGTGCTGGTGAACGATTTGATGGCGCGGGCGCGCTTCAAAGTCGTGCTGCCGATGGTGCTGCTGGCCGTGGCCTACGGATTCACGCTGCCGTTCATGCTGCACACGTTTCCGGGCCGGATGGAAGTGGCGCTGCAAACACTCGGCGCATTCAACTTGCTGTTGCTGGGGATTTGCTCGTGGTTCACGTGGGGCGGAAAAGGCAAGGCGAAGACGGAAGATGGAAGATAGAAGATGGCGGGGATTTTTCCATCCTCCATCCTCTATTTTCCATCCTCGTTTTTGGATTTCGGTCCTGCCAGCGGCTGCGGCGCGCGCAATTTTTTGTAGATCCAGCCCTCCAGCGGGCGCAACGGGCGCAGCCATTTGTAGAACGGCGAGTAAATCAGCCGGATGCGCACGACTGACAGGAGCATCGTGAACGACGAACGCCCCAGCGCCACCTTCGAGCCGGCCTTGTCCGTCCATTCGGTCGGCACTTCTCGGATGCGGTAGCCCGCGCGCTTGATGGCGACCAGCAGGTTGATGTCGAACGCCATGTCGGCGATGCGCAGGAAGGGATGGATTTTCTCGACGACCTCGCGCTTCATCACCTTCGCGCCGCACTGCGTGTCATGGATGTTCAGCCAGAACAACACCTGCACGATGAAATGAAAAACACGGCTCGCAAACCGCCGGTTGCCGGCCTGCGCCTGATGGATGACCGAATCCGGCAGCCAGCGCGAGCCGACGACGCAATCGGCATTTGCCATGTGCTCGACCAGCTCCAGAAACGCGTGTGGCGGCGTCGCGCCGTCGGCGTCCACGTAGCCGATCAAATCCGCGTGCAGCGCGAGCTTGAGCCCCTCGATGAGCGCGCCGCCCTTGCCGATGGGCTGCTTGAATTCATCCGCGCGGACCGCGGGAAATTCCGCCGCGACCTTCTGGACGACGCCGAGCGTGTTGTCCGTGCAGCCGTTGAGGATGACGACGATCTGGAATTTGCCGGAATAATGCGCGCCGAAGAACTGCGCGTAGTCGCGCAGCACCGGTTCGATGCGGCTCTCCTCGTTGTAAGCCGGAATCAAAATTAGCAGGCTCGGGTCGGGCACGTGCAATTCAGTAACAGAAAACTGGTAAAATGCAATCACCGGCAGTTTTTGTGCTGTTTTAATTTGAAATTGACATCAAATCTTTAACAAGTGATTTTTTACCCGTGACCACAAAACAAAGTGACGGAAAGGAGCGGCCAGGATTCTGGGAAATGATCGGATTTTTCGTCTTAAGAACCACTGATTCAGGACTTGCTCCGTGGGTTTTGGTTGCGCTGTTTTTTCTTGGTCTTGCGTGGGTGACTACGAGAAATCTAGATTCAAAAGACACGTTTGGTCTGATTACATCATTTTTTGGATTAAGGGGGATCGCTTGGATTGGCTGGATTGTTGCCTTTATCCAAATACCAATTTTTAGGTGGTCTCTAAATAAGGCCAGAAAATTGAGGTTGAACCAGTTAATCGAACTCCAAAATGAAAATGAAAAGGCAAGGGAGGCATTAAAAAAACAGAAGCAATCAGAACTTGCCCTTGAACATTAAAGCGTTAAATTGCGTCTAACCGGTTGGTGTTTATGAATGTGATTATTGTTGTTTTTGTGGTTCTCACAGTCTTATGGCTGTCCTATTGGTCGTTAGTCCGGCCAGTCATTTTAGATTCTGTGGAGGATGAACTGATCCGCATGAAAGCACGTCTCGATTGGGCGATCATAGATGGCGAAATTGGCTCTCAATCGGAGGCGGCGAAAATTCTTGAGGCTGACTTGGAATTTCCAAGTTCCATCCGTTGGATTTCTTTGGGAATTGCTATAAAAAACAACTTGTCCAATCGAGTCGAAATAGCAGCGATCAATGCCAAGGAGCAGAAAATTTTTGAATGCAGTCCGCCGTGGATTCGTGAAATGTGGGAAAGACAGACCGTTGTTTCAGTTAAGGCGGCATTGGCGAACAGCCCTGCTTGGTGGCTTCCATTATCAATGATTTTGCTTGTGTGTTTTTTCTCAAGGCAGGTCGAAAGCTGGTGGAATGACATTGAGAGAGCTACTAGCAAAGCAAGGGTGGAATTACAAGCGACTGCGTAATCAAAGACTCCTTTGAGCCCATTGTTGCCGGAGCCGTAATCGTTGTTTATGACGAAATAGCAGGCGTTTGAGTCCTGATTTGAGTTCAGTGAAGCTTCGTTGCCACTGCAATGCCGCCAACAGATTGGGATGATTGTCAAACTTTGGCTTGCGACAAGAATCACAAAGCATTATTCAGTCGGCATGGATTCCCGCGAAGCCCTCATCGCGCTTAATCTCATCGAAGGCGTCGGCTCGGTGCGCGCGCGGTCGCTGCTCGAACATTTCGGCGACGCGCCCCAGATCCTCGCCGCCTCCAAATCCGCCCTGCTCCGCGTCCGCAACATCGGCGACGAAACCGCCGAGGCGATTGCCACCTGGGAAAAGACGATTGACCTCGCCGGCGAATTGAAGCGCATTTCGGATTTCGGCTGTTACGTTTTGATTTCATCGGACGAAAATTATCCGGCGTCGCTCCGGGAAATTTACGATCCGCCGCTGGTGCTTTACGTCAAGGGCGAATTGACCGCGAAGGACAAAAACGCCGTGGCAATGGTCGGCTCGCGCTCGACGACGCATTACGGCATCGAGACGGCGCGCAAGCTGGCGTATCAGCTCGCCTACGTCGGCGTGACCGTCGTGAGCGGCGGCGCGCGCGGCATTGACACGGCGGCGCATCAGGGCGCGCTGGCGGCCAAGGGCCGGACGGTTTGCGTGCTCGGCACCGGCGTCAACATCGTTTTCCCGCCGGAGAACAAGGATTTGTTCGGGCGCATCGCGGAGAACGGCGCGGTCATCACCCAATTTCCCTTCAACCGCAACGGTGACCGCCAGTCGTTCGCCATCCGCAATCGCATCATCGCCGGCATGACGCTCGGCACGGTGGTGGTGGAGGCCGATTTGCACAGCGGCGCGCTCATCACGTCGAATTTCGCGACGGAATACGGCCGGCAGGTGTTCGCGGTGCCGGGACGGATAGATTCGCCGCGCAGCAAGGGCTGCCACGATTTGATCAAAAAAGGCGCGAAGCTGTGCGAAGGCGCGGAGGACATTTTGAGCGAGTTCGAGTATTTGTTTCCGGGCAGCAACCGTCCGCCGTCGCCGGGCGAAACCGGGGTGCTGCCGGCGCTGGAATTGTCCGCGAACGAGCAGCAGGTTTATGACGCGCTGGACGCCGAGGAGCGGAGCATTGACGAAATCATCCGCAAGAGCGGCCTGCCCAGCTCGGCGGTGAGCGTGGCGCTGCTCGGCTTGGAAATGAAACGGGTTGTGAAGCAGTTGCCCGGAAAATTGTTCGTGCGGAACGGTTGAGCGATGGCGAAGCGACAGGAAGCCGCCCGGTTTCTTCGTTTAATTGACGGGGTTCAACATTTTTTCCTTACACTCCGGGCAGATGCCGTGGGTGATCCGCGTGTTGGAATGCGCGGTGATGTATTTTTCAATTTGATACCAGTAGCCGCTGTCGTTGCGGACTTTTTTGCACCAGGCGCAGATGGGCAGGAGGCTTTGCAGGGTTTCGATCTGGCTGCTCAACTGGCGGGTGCGGCGCAGGGCGTCCAGTGCGTCGGCGCTCATGCCCAGCATCGTGGAAAGGAGGCTGAAGGCGATCTGCTGGGCGGGCGCGATTTCGCGGCGCAGCAGGCCGCAGAACATTCCCATGACCTGCGTGGAAATGGCCAGCGAATGGAGGACGCCGCGTTCCGCTCCGGACTCCGGGACAGGGCCGAAAAAAACCGGCGCGCCCTGCCGCAGCGCAAACGCAAAACGCCCGGTCTTGATCTGGTCATCCACAATCTTTTGAAGGAGGATGCCGTCGGCCTGGCTGTCGGACGGGGAAAGTTCAAAGTTGAGAGTCTGCGCGTTGACGGTCCAAAAGCCGATTTTGCCGAAGAGCTTCAATCCGTCAATGTAACGCTGGCTGACGTTGAGGATGCCCAGGGCGCTGTCCTGGCCGTGGAGGTCGCGGCGGAAATGTTCCAGCGCGACGAAGAGGGTCGGAAGCTCGATTCTCGCGTCGAGGCGGCTTAATTTTTCCAGGCCGCTGCGGAGAAAATCCGGATAAACGGAATCAAACTGTTCGTTCATCGCGCGGGTCCGTTTTCCGTTTCAGAAACGCCTCTTCAACGACGAGGATTTGCCCATCCACGGCCTCCATGATGCCCGCGAGCGGTTCCGGGCCAAGGCCCAGCACGGCGCAGGCCTTTTCGGAGAGCGGCGGGATGAAGTGCTCGCCCGAACTGCCGATGCCCATGGCGTTGATGAGGTGGTCGGCGACGTGGACGACGGCGGCGTCCGTGTGGGCGATGCTGCTTTCCGGCGTGTGGTGAAACGCCACCGCCTGGATCAGCACGGCGGGATAGCTCCAGCTTTGGAGCAGCTCGGCGGCGATTTGCTGGTGGTCGTAGCCGAGGATTTTTTTCTCCGCGTCACGCAGGAGGATGCGTTCGCGCTGGTAGAGTTCAAAAACCTTCTGCGCCCATTCTGTCGCCTGCGACAGCAGGACCAGCCGCCCGACATCGTGCAGCAGGCCCGCGACAAAGAATTTGTCCGGCTTGGGCAGGCGGTGTTCCATGGCCAGCAGCCGCGCGGCGATGCCCACGGCCAGGCTGTGCCGCCAGAAGGATTCCTTGCTCACCAGATTGTCCGGCACACCCTTGAACTGTTCGAGCACGCTGGAAGCGACAATCATGTCCTGAATCTGCTGGATGCCCACCAGTCCCACCGCTTCGGCCACCGTGCTCAAGCGGCTCGCGAATCCGTAGAACGGGCTGTTCGCCAGCCGCAGAAGCCGCGCGGTCAGATCGGGGTCCTTTTGAATGGCATCGCCGATGGCGTTCAAGCTGCATTGCGGCGACTGGAGCGCTTCCTCAATTTCACGCAGCACCGGACCGTAGGCGCCGAGGCTGCGTGGGATGGCCTGCACCATGGCCTTGATGGTGGGTGGGTTCATGATGGAGCCTGCGGTTTGAGAAGTCGCCTTGCCTCGCGCAGCAGCAGGATTCTGAAGATCTCCGCCGACACGGGGCCGAACTCGTCCGGCTTCCAAAACCGGGCGCGCTCCCTGGCGGTAATTTGAGCAAGCGTCTCCGGCGACAATTGCGCCAGCGGATCGCACGCCAGGGCCTGCTCCTCGCTGGCCTCGACCGCGATTTCCGCCACGCCCCATGCTTGGAGGATGTTGATCTGGCGCTCGCTCAACTGGCAGCCCGACGGCGCGAGCAACATCCCGTCAATGTTTTTCACATCGCGGGCCGTCACCATGCCGGGCTTCAATTCCTCCGCTTTGATGCGGATCATGCCTTGCTATCGGCAAAACCGGGAATTTCTTGAACCACAAATCTGCCGCCGGTTTTTTTGCGGACGAAACAGCTTGCGCCGGCCGGGGGGATAAATTAGAAGTCCCTAAACGCGGGAGAAATTTATGGCGACCTACAGCATTATTGGCGGCGACCAAAAACAATACAATTCAGTGACGGACGGGCAATTGCGCCAATGGCTTGCCGACGGCCGGGTCAATGCGCAAACCCGGGTGCAGGCGGAGGGCGCGACCGAATGGAAATCCCTCTCGGAAATTCCGGAGTTTTCCGCCGCGCTCGCCGCTTCCGCGCCGCCGCCGTTGTCGCCGTCTGCAGCCGCGTCCGCCCCGCCCGCAAAAACCAGCGGGCTGGCGGTAACTTCGCTGGTTTTGGGAATTCTGGGCGTGTTCACCTGCGGCATCACGGCGCTGTTTGGACTGGTTCTCGGAATCATTGCCATGGTCAAAGTGAAGAACAGCGGCGGAAGGTTGAGCGGCGGCGGCCTGGCGCTGGCGGGAACCATCCTGTCGGGGATTTTTCTGTTCATGATTCCCATTTTTGCCGCAATGATGCTGCCGGCGCTGGCGGCGGCGAAGCAGAAGGCGCAGGAAATCAATTGTGTCAACAACGAGAAGCAACTGGCGTTGGCGGTGTTAATTTATTCCAGCGGCCATGCCAATCATCTTCCGCCAGCCGCAACCTGGTGTGACGCCATTGGTGGTTCACCAACAATTTTCAAATGCCCCGCCGCGAATTCCAGCAGCCGCTGCGATTACGCCTTCAACGCTAGGCTTGGCGGTCTGGACGAGAGCAAAATCAATCCGCAGACCGTGATGATTTTTGAATCGAATGGCGGCTGGAACGCGAGCGGCGGCGCTGAATTGTTGCCGGCCAACGCCCGGCATGCGCGTGGAAGGGTGTTTGTCGTCGCATTTGCGGACGGTCATGTGGAATCAGTGGCTCAATCCCGGCTTAACTCGCTGCGTTGGGACCCATAAATTGGAAAGTCGAACAGCGGACAAAATATTATGTATACCATCATCGGAGGCGACGGCAAGGAATACGGCCCGGTTTCGGACGAGGAGCTGCGCAAATGGATTGCCGAGGGCCGGCTCAACGCGCAATCGCTGGCAAAGGCGGAGAGCGACGCGGAATTCCGCCCGCTTGCGACCTTTCCGGAATTTGCCGATGTCTTTTTGCCGCCGTCCGCGGCCCCGGGCACGCCGCCGGTATTTTCGAACGCCAGCCTTGCCGAGGGAGATTACGAACTGGACATCGGCAACTGCTTGAGCCGCGGTTGGGAACTGGTCAAGGCGAATTTCTGGCCGACGGTTGGCATAACGGCGTTGGTGATGATTATCATCGGCGTCATCAATCAACTTGTCGGTCTTGTCATGCGTCCAGCCATGAACAGCATGATTGTTCAGCACCAAGTGACGGCTGGCGCCATTTTTGTGGTTGTCCTGGCAAGCGTGGCAAGCGCACCCATTTACACGATTTTCACCGCCGGGCTGATGAAATATTTTCTCAAGCTGATTCGTGGTGAAGAAGCGCAAATCGGCGACGCATTTTCCGGTTTTGGGCCGTCCATCGGCCAGCTCGTTCTCCTGAGTCTGGTCCAAATGGTTCTCGTGCTTCTCGGCTGCGTCCTGTGTTTGATCCCCGGAATCTATCTCTCGGTGGCCTGGTATTTTGCGATGCCGCTGATCATTGACCGCCGGATGAATTTTTGGGACGCGATGGAATTGAGCCGCAAAATGATCACCAAACATTGGTTCATTGTTTTTGCCTTCCTGGTAGTTTACGGGCTACTGGTCATCGCCGGAGTGATCGCCTGCTGTGTCGGCATTTTTGTGACCATGCCGATTGGCTTCGCCGCGTTGATGTATGCCTATGAAACCATCTTCTCCCGGCCGCAAAGCCGTTAGCCGCACGAAGGCGAAAAACGCCGCGCTGCTCAACCTGCTGGCGACGCCCGGCCTCGGCTCGCTCGTGTGCCGCCGCTGGATTGCCGGAAGTGGTCAACTGATTTTGGCCGTTGCGGGCTTCGCATGGGTTGCGGTCTGGTTTCTCAAGGAAATGATTCCGTATTACGGAACGATGTTCGGCGATGAGCCGTCGCGTTTGCCCGGCCTGAAGATGTTCGCGGAGGGATCAGCCCTGTTTGCCGCCTCGTGGCTCTGGTCGGCGGTGACGAGTGTGAGCCTGTTGCGCGAGGCGTCGGCGGACAATTTGCAATCCATCAAAAATTTCGCAGCGCCGCCGATGCCAAAACTGGAGGACGTTCGGCTTGCCGCCGCCCTCGCCGCCGTGCCGGAATGGCGGCAGCGCGACGACGCGATTGTGCGGACGTTTCAGTTCAAGGATTTTCCCGCCGCGATGAAATTCGTGGATGCTGTGGCCGTCGCCGCCGAGCAGGCGTGGCATCATCCCGACATTGACATCCGCTGGAACAAGGTGACGCTCGCGCTCACAACGCACGACGCGGGCGGCCTGACGCAGAAGGATTTCGACCTGGCGCGGCAGTTCGACCAGTTGTCACTTCATTGAACCGGCCGGGCTGGCGGAATTTTCCGGAACAGTCGCGGTCGGTGTGGCGCTGCCGGCGCGCGGCAGTCGGCCGATCCAGAGGTCGCCCACGTCGTGGTTCCATTCCAGTTGCGGAATGTTGGGCCGGTTGGCGCTGCCGCCGCGGATGACGAGACGGTCCTCCGGTCGCATTTTGTCCACCCACGGTTTGTAGGCCCTGGCGTCGCCGAAGTTCCACAGAATGTTGTGATAGACTGCGAAATCCTCGTCGGACATCAGCGTGGATTCAAAGCCGAGGTCGTAGCGCCAGTCGGCGTTCGGATTTTTGAAAAAGGTCTGGTAGAAAACCGTCATGTCGGCGGAGTAAAGGATGCCGCCCTTTTCCGGCAGCCAGACGTTGAAGTCCGGATTTTTCGGATCCGGTTCGATGTATCGCCACGCGAGGTGGTTGGTCCAGCGGCTGTTGAAATCGTTGGTGGTCGCGGCATACATCGTCAACGCCAGCCCGCATACCAGGGCGAGCCGCTGGAAGGAATCCACGGCGAAGCGCGATTCAAAAAACAACTGCAGGTCGCCCGCGATCAAGACCGCCAGCGCCGGCAGCCCCCAGTCCTCCCAGAACCGGCCGGTTTCGCATCCCAGCACCCATCCCAGCACCACAAGCCAGAAGGCCGGATGGCGGATCAGCGGCGGCGCGTTCAGCCTTGCCAGTTGCCGCAGGGTTATCAGGCCGCCGAGCAGCAGGATGGTGAAAATTTCACCGCCGGACGGGCGCAATTCCGAGACGAGCGTGTTCTGCGTCGGGTGCATCCCCACCGAGCGCAACGCCAGTTGCACCGCCTGCAGGATGCTTTCCACCGGATGTCCGGTAAACGCCGAGCCGAGGAGCGTTCCCAGAATCCAACTCGCCGCCAGCAGGAAGCACCAGCGGAATTGCTGCGCGAGGAAAAACGCCGCGATCGGCAGCACCCACAAATACCAGACGCCGTGCAGGAAAACGGCCACGGCAATCAGCGGCGTCATCCAGAGAATCGTCCGCCATTTCGGCGGCGTCGAACCGTGCCGCTGCCAGACCAGAAGCATGATCAGCGTTGCCGTTATCGTCAGCACAAACGGCCGGCCGAGCAAATAGCGCTGCGTGAAATCGGACACCTGCACCTGCGACACGAGGATGAAGGCCGCCAACCACGCCTCCGGCCGTTTCAGGCACGCCGCCACCGAAACGTTGCCGACGAGGAACAGCATCACCACCGAAAACACCACCAGCGCCCCGGCATCCCAGTTTTCCCAGAGGTGAATTTTTCCCAGCAGCCAGTGCCAGCCCCAGTTGGGGTCGAAATGGAACGCCGGCCCGAGCACCAGAATTTCCTGCCATGATTTGCCGCTCACCGCCTTGGCCGCGTGCCGCAATGCGTCGTCTCCCGGCAGATAGCCGTAGCTGACGACCTTCAGCGGGATGACGAGGAGCAGCAGAATGACAACCACCCACGCCGCCAGCGGGACGTAGCGGCGAAAAGGTTCGAGAAAGGATAAATTGGGTTGTCGCTTGCCGTCCGTCATTGGAAGGGACATTTAGCGGAAATACTGAAAACTGAAAAGCTAAAACGCTGAAATCGGTTTCAGCATTTTGGCGTTTCAGCTTTTTGCATTTGATTCAAAACACCACCGGCACGCCTTCTTCCAGCACGCGCAGTTTTTGCGAGAGATTTTCCCTGCCGGCGATTTCGCGCAGCCAGCGCAGCGGCTCGTCAATGGCTTCAAACGACAGCCGGAAGGCGCCATAGTGCATCGGCACCAGCCGTCGCGCCCGCAGATCCCGGAAGGCCTTCACCGCCTCGTCCGGCCCCATGTGGACGCGCCGGAACGATTCCGGATGATACGCGCCGATGGGCAGCAGCGCGATTTCCGGCGCAAGCCGCTCGCCGATTTCCTTGAACCCGCCGAAATACGCGCTGTCGCCGGCGTGATAAATCTTCCGGCCCTGATGTTCCAGCACAAATCCGCCGTAGCCGCGATGCTGGTCGTGCAGCGTCCGCGCGCCCCAGTGTTTGCTCGGCGTGAACGTCACCTTCCAGTCGCCCTGCGAAAAGCTTTCCCACCAGTCCAGCTCGATGACGCGCGAGAAGCCGAGGTTTTGCGCGAGGTCGCCGACGCCCCACGGCATCACGCCGATTTTCGGCGCCGGCAACTTGCGCAGCGTCGGCTTGTGAAAATGATCGAAGTGCGCGTGCGTCAGCAGCACCAGATCAATCGGCGGCAGATCGCGGATTTTCATGCCGGACCGTTTCAGCCGCTTCAGCAAAAACAACCAGTTCGCGAAATTCGGGTCAATCAGCACGTTCAAATCCGTGAACTGGATGAGAAACGACGCGTGGCCGATCCAGGTGATGGCCACCTGCCGGCGCTTGAGCTTGGGGAAGATCGGGCGACGTTGCAGCCCCGTGCGCGGCGTCAGCCACGCCTTCCAAATCAGCTCCCGAAAAAACGTGCGTGGGTTGAAATGTCGCGATGGCGTCAAATCCTTGAACGAGCGCGGCATCCGCCGGCGCGGCGGGACGGGACGTTGTGGAACCGGCTTCGTCATACGACAGCTGAACAATACCCCCAAAGCGCCCGGAGTGAAATGGAAAATGCCGCATCAATTATTTGATTGTTCGGCTCATTTTTTTCAATTAACCCCCTGCCGTATCGGCCGTTATCCTGCCCGCAAATGAAATCAAAGCAATCCGGCTTAAATGCGCGCCGCTTTTGCCGCTTGCCACAGGCCGGCAACAAGGCGCAGACTGCGCGCAATTAGCCGTTCCGCCGCTAAAATAAAGTTATGGAACCCGGCATCATTCTCGTCGTCCTGGTCATTCTCGGAATCCCGATTGCGCTGGCAGTCTGGCTGATTGTCCGCGCCGTCAGCACCCGAAACCGCATCGAGGAGCTTTCCGACCGGCTCGCTGCACTCGAGTCGGAAATGTTCCGGATGAAACAGGAAAAGGAACCACCAAGGCCCGCCGAATCAGCGCCCGCACCGCAACCGAAAATCATCGTTCCGCCGCCGGTTCCCGTGCCAGAACCAGCCGGCATGACGCGACCCGCAATTTTACCGGGACTTCCATCCGCCGTCACAACTCCGCCGCCAGTTTCGGTTCCGCCAAAGCCCACAGCCGTGCCACCGCGTCCAATCCCGACCAAGTCTGCCATCAACTGGGAACAATTCATGGGCGTCAAGGGCTTTGCCTGGCTCGGCGGCTTCGCACTCTTCCTTGGCGTCGCGTTCTTCGTCAAATACTCGTTCGACAACAATCTCGTCCCGCCGGAGTTGCGCGTTGCCATCGGTTTCCTGACCGGCCTCGGCCTGCTGGCTGGCGGCGTGGTGATGTCGCGTAAAAATTTCGCCGTGCTTTCTCAAACGCTGTGCGCCACCGGCGTCGTCATCCTTTACGCCGTCACGTTCGCCTGCCGCTCGATTTATCACTTCGATTTCTTCGGGCCGGTGCCGACGTTTCTGCTGATGGCGCTCATCACGACGACGGCTTTTCTGCTCGCCATCCGGCTCGACGCGCTGGTTGTCGCCATCCTCGGAATGCTCGGCGGCTTTCTCACGCCGGTGCTGCTTTCAACCGGCGAGGACAATCCGCTTGGCCTATTCGGCTATATCGCCATCCTCGACGCCGGTCTCATCATCGTCGCGCTGAACAAGCGGTGGCACTTCCTCACCGCGCTCGCCGCGCTTGGCACGGTCATCCTGCAAATCGGCTGGGCCGGTGAATTTTTCGAGCGGGAGAAATATTTTGAAGGGGACAAAATATTCATCGCGTTCGCCGTGCTGCTCGGCTTCAACGCGCTCTGGCTCGCGGCGAACTGGCTGGCCAAACGCCGCTCGCAATCGAACTGGTGGCTGGCTGGCGACAATCTCGGCCTCGCCGCCGTCGCGCTGGGATTCACGCTGTTCTTCTTCGACTTTCCGCCGCTCGCGCAACGACCGGTGTTGCTGTTCAGCTTTGTTTTCCTGATTGATCTCGCCGTCGCCGCTCTCGTGTGGCTGGACGAAAAAGTTTCCCCGGCCCAGCCCATAGCCGGTTTCGCGGTGTTTGGCCTGCTCGCCGTCTGGACTTCGCAACATCTTACCAACGAACTGCTCAACCCCGCGCTCGCATTCTTCCTCGTCTTCGCCGCATTTCATTCCGCGCTGCCCGCGTGGCTGCAACACCGGCGCGGCGTCAAATCCGGCATCACCGCGCAACTAAACCACTTCTTCCCGCCGCTGGCCCTGCTGCTGGTGCTTGTTCCAATTTTCAAACTGGAGGAGCTCTCGTTCCTCGTCTGGCCGTTCGTGCTGCTCGTGGACCTGCTCGCCATCCTGCTTGCGGTGATGACGGCGACGCTGTTGCCGGTGCTGGCAGTGCTGCTGCTCACGCTCGCCGCCACCGGCGCGTTGATTTTCAAAGTTCCCGCCGACCTCACCGGCCTGCCGACTTCGTTCTGGCTGCTGGGCGCGTTTGCGGTGTTCTTCATTGCCGCCAGCGTGTGGCTGGCGCGGCGATTCAAACCGGATGCGTTCAAATCCGGCCTGAAGATTGCCGGCGACATCAACGCCAACGAAACGCTGGCCGCGCTGCTGCCCGCGAGTTCCGCCGTGCTGCCGTTTCTGCTGCTCATCATGGCCACGCTGCGGCTGCCGCTCGCCAATCCGTCGCCGGTGTTCGCCCTCGCGCTGCTGCTGGTCGTGCTGCTGCTTGGCCTGACGAAAATCTTTTCATTCGACTGGATGCCGCTGGCCGGCCTCATCAGCGCGGTCGCGTTGGAATGCGCCTGGCATTTCCGGCATTTCGACTTGGCCAACCCCAATCTCATTTCGCCGCAAATGCTGCTCGGCTGGTATCTGGTTTTCTTCGCCGCGTTCGCGCTGTTCCCGTTCGTGTTCCTGAAAAAGTTCTCCGACAAAACTTTTCCGTGGGCCGCCGCCGCGCTCGCCGGACCGGCGCAATTCCTCCTGATCTACCGGCTCGTGAAAATCGCGTGGCCCAGCTCCGTCATGGGTTTGCTGCCCGCCGCGCTTGCGGTTCCAGCGCTGTTGAGTCTTGTCGCCATTTTGAAGACGGTTCCCGCCGAAACCAAATCGCGCCTGACGCAGCTCGCGTGGTTCGGCGGCGTGGCGCTGTTTTTCATCACGCTGATTTTCCCGATTCAGTTCGACCGGCAGTGGATCACCATCGGCTGGGCGCTCGAGGGCGCGGCGCTGCTGTGGCTGTTCCATCGCGTGCCGCATCCGGGCCTGCGGCTGGTCGGCGCCGGGCTGCTCGTCGCCGCGTTTGTCCGGCTGGCGTTCAATCCCGCCGTGCTCGAATATCATCCGCGCACTGCGACCGCGATTTTCAACTGGTATCTTTGTGCCTACGGCATCGCGACGGTGTGTTTGTTTGCCGGAGCAAAACTTCTTGCGCCGCCGCGAAATGCAATCTTCAAAATCAACTCGCCGCCGGTTCTGGCCGGCCTCGGCACCGTGCTGGCGTTTCTGCTGCTGAACATCGAAATCGCCGATTACTTCAGCCCGCCCGGCTCGACGCTGACGTTCCAATTCAGCGGCGACTTCGCGCGCGACATGACCTATTCCATCGCCTGGGCGTTGTTCGCGCTCGTGCTGCTGGTCGCCGGCATCCTCAAAAAAATTCCCGCCGCCCGCTACGCCGCGACGGGCCTGCTCTGCGTTACGCTGGTGAAATTGTTTTTCCACGACCTTGCCCAGCTCGCCCAGCTTTACCGCATCGGCGCGTTTGTCGGCGTGGCCGTCATCGCGATGCTGGCGTCGTTCGCGTATCAAAAATTCTTTTCCGCAACCGCAAAACCGCCGGAGGCCAAAGATGAAAACAAACCGTGATTTGCTGGTAAAAACAATCTGCGGTGTCGCGCTCACCTGTAGCCTGGCGGCGGGTGCCGCGCTGCCCGCCGAATGGCAGCACGCGCAGGAATTTTCCGTCGCCGCGCCCGGCCTCATGAAAATCAGCCTGCCGGTGGAGACGCTCGACGCCGCGCGGCCCGCGCTGGAAGATTTGCGGCTTTGCGATGACGCGGGCAACGAACTGCCGTTCCTCATCACGCGCCCGGCTCCGTCACCCAAGGCCGTCCAGAGCGCCAAATCATTTCAGATTTCGCTTCAGCCGACCGCAACCGTTATCACGCTCGAAACCGGACTGGCGCAGCCGCTCGACGGCGTGACGCTCGAATCCCCGGCGGCGAATTTCATCAAGGCCGTGCGCGTCGAAGGTTCGGCGGATAGGCAGAACTGGCAGCGGCTCGCGCAGGGCCAGCCGGTTTTCCGGCAATATTCCGGCGCAAGCCAGCTTCATGTTTCCTTTCCTGCCGGTGCGTGGCCGTTCCTGCGGCTCACGGTTGACGACCAGCGCTCGCAACCGGTGCCGTTCACCGGCGCGAAAGTTCATGCCGCCGATGTCGAGGCGGCGCCGATCGAATTGCAAACCGCCACCATCGCCGAGCGGAATGAAAACCCCGGCGAGACGCGGCTCACGCTGAATCTTGGCGCGGCGAATCTGGACGTGGCCTCGGTGAAAATCGAAACCGACGAGCCGCTGTTCACGCGCGTCGTCACGCTCGCCGTGCCGCAGGTCGCCGAGGATTCCATCCGCGAACAAGCTGTCGGGCAGGGCGTGATTTACCGCGTCGCCATCGAAGGCCAGCCGGTGTCCGAAAGCCTTTCCGTGCCGCTGGAAAAGCAGGTCCGGTCACATGAACTGTTTTTGTCCATCACCAACGGCGACAGCCCGCCGCTGCCTGTCGGCGCCGTGCGCGTCGAGCGGCGGCCAATATACCTCGTATTCCTGGCGCGGCAGGCGGGAACATTTCACCTGCTCACCGGCAATAAATCCTGCGCCGCGCCGCGTTACGATCTGGCAGCGCTCGGCGCGAATTTGAAAAACGCCGCCGTCATGCCGGTGAAAATTTCCGCGCTGGCGGACAATCCGGATTTTCATGCCCCGGAGGCGCTGGCCGGGCTGGAAGTGACCGGCGCGGCGCTCGACGTTTCCGCCTGGAAATTTCGCAAGCCGGTGAACATTTCCAATGACGGCGCGCAGCAAATCGAGCTGGACCTCGACACGCTGGCGCACGCGCAGCCGGGCTTCGCGGATTTGCGCGTGCTGCGCGGCAGCAACCAGGTGCCGTTCATCATCCAGCGCACGTCCATCAGCCGCCCACTCGCGCCGGCCGTCACCGCGACGAACGATGTGAAGAATCCGAAACTGAGTCGCTGGATCATCCAACTGCCGCGCGCCGGCCTGCCGCTCACGCGATTGACCTGTGCCACGCAGACGCCGCTGTTTGACCGCTCGATGTCGCTTTACGAAAAACTCGACGACGAACGCGGCAACCCATACCGCCATGCGCTCGGCGGCGGTTCATGGACGCAAACGCCGGACCGCAAATCAAAGGAATTTTCGCTGCCGCTCGACAGTGTGGCGCGGAGCGATACGTTGATTCTTGAAACCGAGAACGGCGACAACCCGCCGGTTGAACTGGAGAAGTTCACGGTGTTTTATCCCGCGACGCGCCTGCTGTTCAAGGCGAAGGCGGATGACCGGCTGTTTCTTTACTACGGCAATCCGCGCGTGCCGCCGCCAAGCTATGATTTGAGCCTCGTGGCCGGCGAACTGCTCGCCGCGGACAAAGCCACCGCCACGCTGGGCCCGGAGCAGCAACTGAAAAAATCGTCGTGGGCCGAAAGCCAGGTGCCGGGCAAGGGCGGAATTTTGTTCTGGGGAGTTTTGGCGGTGGTCGTTGTTGGGTTGCTCGTCATCATTTCCCGGCTGCTGCCAAAATCCTCATCGCCGCCGCCAGCTTGATCGGTGGGGCGAAGCATCTTTGCGAGCCGTTTTCGAGCAGATCCCGGCTCGTCAGTAGCCCCGCCCCACCATCTGAAAATCCGCGACATCCGCGGCATCCGCGGTTAAATTCTCCGCATGAAAAATACGGTGAAGCAACTCGACACGTTCCTGCGCAAAACGCCGAAGCTCGGCAAGGGCGTCTATCTCGCCAGGACCGCCGTCGTGCTCGGCGACGTGACGCTCGGCGCGCATTCGAGCGTCTGGTATGGCGCGGTGCTGCGCGGCGACATCAACCGCATCGTCGTCGGCCACCACTCGAACGTCCAGGACAACGCCGTGCTGCACCTCGCAGACGATTTCGGGTGCATCCTCGGCAACTGGGTCACCATCGGCCACAGCGCGGTGGTTCACGCCTGCACCATCGGCGACGAAACGCTCGTGGGCATGGGCGCGGTGATTCTGGACGGCGCGGTCATCGGCAAACAATCCATCATCGGCGCGAAGGCGCTGGTGACCGGCGGCACGAAAATTCCGCCCGGCTCGCTTGTGCTCGGCGCGCCTGCAAAGGTCGTCCGCAAGCTGTCAAAGGAAGAACGCTCCAAGCTGAAATGGTGGGCGCAACATTACGTGGACAACGGAGCCTACTGCTTGAAACACGGAATCAACGTGGGCGGGCCAATGTCGAGTTGACTTCCGCACGGACGCGGGAGCGCAATCAATCAATCAATCCGTTGCGTCTTCGCGCCTTCGCGTTGAAAATTACCTCCGCAGCATTCCCGGCAGGCCGCCGCCCATGCGCCCCATCATTTTATGAAATTTAAGCCGCCGCGAGTTCGGGCGTGTCTTTCAGGGGCATGAGTTTTTCTGCGGCAACGGGAAACAAGGCATACGCGCGACCGTCGCGTCCGGCAAATTCCACTTCAAACGCGCTGCCGTCGAAAGTCATCACGACAGTTCCCACCTGCCCGCGCCGGAGCATCAGCGGCTGGCCGGTTTCAAAATGCTTCGTCCGCGTGTCCTCAAGGAGAACCACCACGTCGTGCATGTGTATGCCATCGTTCATCGCTCTAGACTATAAAACAGGTTGTCAGTCTTGGAAAGTCCTCATTGCGCCGGACAATCCACGCGCTCAAAACGGTTGCGGAGCCTTTTGAGGTCGTGAGACGGAAACGCAGCGTATAAGTTTCGCCAAATCCATTGTCGCCAAGCGCGATGAATTTGTCTGAATTCTTCGCCGCCGCCAGCAGGGCGCGGGCGAGCACATCCCTGTTGGCGAGCGTAATCTCCAGCGCAGATTCAAAGACGCGCGCCTTGTGCTGCCCATGCCGGTGCAAGGGATTCAACGAATAATCTTCCAGTTTCGTGCCAAGGTCTGCGCGGTTGCCGTTTGGAAGTTTCATTTTGCCGAGTTTGATTTTTACCTCCGCAGCATTCCCGGCAGGCCGCCGCCCATGCGTCCCATCATTTTCTGGAACTTGCCCATCTTCTTCATCATCTGCTGCATCTGGCCGAACTTGTTCAGCATCGTGTTCAGCTCCGTCACGCTCACGCCACTGCCCTTGGCGATGCGGATGCGGCGCTTGGCGTTCAGGATGGCCGGGTTCTGGCGCTCCTTGGGCGTCATGCCGCAAATCATCGCCTCCATGCGCTTGAATTCGCTTTCCTGTTTCGACAGGTCGCCCTGCTGCTTCAACATCTCCGCGCCGCCCGGCAGCATCCCGACGATGCTTTCGAGCGAGCCGAGTTTTTTCATCGCGCGCAACTGCTCCAGAAAATCCTCCAGCGTGAACTCGCCCTTGCGCATTTTTTCTTCCAGGCGCCGGGCGTCGGCTTCGTTGACGGCCTCGGCGGCCTTCTCGACAAGGCTGACGACATCGCCCATGCCGAGAATCCGCGACGCCATCCGTTCGGGATGAAACGGCTCGAACTCGTCCAGCTTCTCGCCGGTGCCGGCGAACTTGATGGGCTTGCCGGTGACGGCCTTCATGCTCAACGCC